>Ga0302314_10003593_pt1 | contig 28564 bp, 27 predicted proteins | sample III_Palsa_N2_3_FD_200533 | JGI IMG/M metagenome (GOLD analysis project Ga0302314, IMG submission 200533) | Peat permafrost microbial communities from Stordalen Mire near Abisko, Sweden - III_Palsa_N2_3 | ecosystem: Environmental > Terrestrial > Soil > Palsa > Peat permafrost | place: Sweden...
CGAACAGCAAGGGAGGAGTACGGATGGCCAGCCTGCGCGAGATCTACGCCATCGAGCCGGACGGATCGCTGTGGTCCGTGCCGCAGGATTTCAACGTCAACTTCAACTGGGACTACGACGACGGGCGAGCCGCCATGGCCGGTCTCTACCGCAAAGGCGTCGAGATGCAGTGGAACGCCGAGACGCGCATCGACTGGTCGCAGGAGCTGGACGAGGACAATCCCGAGCAGCTCCCTGAGGAGATGCTCCCCATCGCCGGCATGGCGCAGTACGAGGCCATGTCGCGCCAGGAAAAGGCGACCGTGCGCCGGCACTTCCAGGGCTGGCAGATCTCGCAGTTCATGCAGGGCGAGCAGGGCGCCCTGATCTGCGCCGCCAAGATCGTCACCCAGGTGCCGGACGTCGATTCCAAGTTCTACGCCGCCACCCAGACCATCGACGAGGCGCGCCATGTGGAGAGCTACAAGCGCTTGCTAGCGAAGTTCGGCGTCGCCTATCCCATGACGGCGCCGCTGCAGGAGTTGATTGACCAGGTGCTGCGCGACTCGCGCTGGGACATGACCTACCTAGGCATGCAGGTGGTCATCGAAGGCCTGGCCCTCGCCGCCTTCCAGCAGATCCGCGACAACGCCCAGAACCCGCTGGCCGCGGCGGTCAACGCCTATGTTATGCAGGACGAATCCCGCCACGTGGCCTTCGGCCGGCTCGCCTTGCGCGACTACTATCCCGAACTTACTCAAGCCGAGCGGGACGAGCGCGAAGAGTTCTTGCTGGAAGCCTGCTACCTTATGCGCGACCGCTTCGACGCCGTGGAGGTTTGGAAACGGCTTGGCCTCGACCCGGCCGCCTGCGCCGCGCACATGTACGACTCCGGCTTCATGCAGATGTTCCGCAGTTCACTCTTCACGCGCATCGTGCCGATCGTGAAGGACATCGGCCTGTGGGGCGAGACCATCCGCAAGGGCTACGAGACCATGGGCATCATCGGCTTTGCCGACACGGACGTTCAGGCTCTGCAGGACTCCGACGAGGACATCGCCCGCGACTTCGACGCGCGCCGCGCTTATGTGGACAGCGTCATCCGCCGCGCCGAGACACTGGAGACAGCCTAGATCCTTTCCCGCCAAGCGCGGACGAACGGCGATAGGCGAGCGCCTCGGGGTCAGGAAGCAGACGTTCGGCCTGCGCGGTGCTAACGGTCCGCCAATTCCGGTGGGACAGGACCGCCCGATTTTGACGTCTGGCGCGAGCCGCGTCGACATTCGGGGCGGCGACGTGACAGTCTCGCGTGGTGCCCATTGATGACGCCATGACCGTGTCCGCCGCCGACCTCGCCCGCTTCGACGAGATCATCGACGTGCGGACGCCGGCCGAATTCGCCGAGGATCACATCCCGGGGGCGATCAACCTGCCGGTGCTCTCCAACGCCGAGCGCGTGGAAGTGGGGACGATCTACGTCCAGGTCTCGCGCCTCACGGCCCGCAAGATCGGCGCGGCCTATGTGGCGCGCAACATCGCCGGCCATCTGGAAGGCGCGCTGCGCGACCGGCCGGGGTCCTATGCGCCGCTGATCTATTGCTGGCGCGGCGGTCAGCGGTCGACCGCCATGGCCACGGTTCTGGAGCAGATCGGCTGGCGGCCGGCCCGCTTGGCCGGCGGCTACAAGACCTATCGCCGCCGTGTGACCGCCCGGCTCTACGACGGCGCGCCGCTCGAGGGCCTTGTGCTGCTCGACGGTTCTACCGGCTCGGCCAAGACCGAAATCCTCGGCAAGCTCGCGGCGCTGGGGGTGCAGACCCTCGATCTCGAAGCCCTGGCCGGCCATCGTGGCTCTCTGTTCGGCGCCATTCCTGGCCATGCTCAGCCGAGCCAGAAAATGTTCGAGAGCCGCCTGTTGGCCGAACTGGAGCGGCTCGATCCCGCGCGGCCGATCGTCGTGGAAGCGGAATCCTCCAAGATCGGCCGGATCGGGCTGCCGCCGGTGCTCTGGGAGGCGATGGGGCGTGCGCCGAGGATCGATCTCGCCGCGCCGCGCGAAGCTCGCGTCCGCCACCTGCTGGAAACTTACCGCGATCTGATCGCCGACAAGGAGGCCCTGACGACGGCGCTGGCCGCCCTGCCGGGGCGGCACGGGAGCAAACGCGTGGCCGCGTGGCATGACATGGTCGGCGCGGGCGACTTCGCGGCCCTGGCCGCGGACCTTGTCGAAGTCCATTATGATCCGGCCTATGAGCAGTCGCGCCGCAAGGACGAGCGGCCGGCTTTGGGAGCGGTGCGGATGGCGGCCCTCGACCCTGCCGATCAGGAGGCCGCCGCGCGCGAGATCGCCGTTCTGGTGAGCCACATCGGCGGCGCCGGATGAGCGGCTCGCCGCGCCTCACATCGTTGGCTCACGGCGGCGGCTGCGGCTGCAAGCTGTCGCCCAAGGTGCTGCGCGAACTCCTCGCCGGGCAGCCAGCGACGGGCGGCTTCGCCGACCTGCTGGTCGGGACCGAGACCAGCGACGACGCGGCCGCCTGGCGGCTCAACGACGACCAGGTGCTCGTCGCCACGACCGACTTTTTCATGCCGGTGGTCGACGATCCGCGCGATTTCGGGCGCATCGCCGCGACCAACGCCCTCTCCGACGTCTACGCCATGGGCGCGCGTCCGATCCTGGCCCTGGCCATTGTCGGCATGCCGGTGGACAAGCTGCCGGCGAACACCATCCGCGCCATCCTGGCCGGGGGAGCAGAAGTGTGCGCGGCGGCGGGCGTGCCGATCGCCGGCGGTCACTCCATCGACAGCGCCGAGCCGATCTACGGCCTGGTCGCCTTGGGCCTCGTCCATCCGGACCGGCTGCTGCGCAACAGCACCGCGCGCGCCGGCGATGCGCTCATCCTCACCAAGCCCCTGGGCGTGGGCGTGCTGAGCGCGGCCCTGAAGCAGGAACGGCTCGACGCGGCGGGCTACGCGGCGCTGATCGCCGTCACCACCCAGCTCAACCGCGTCGGCGCGGACCTCGCGGGTCGGGCGAGCGCGGTCACCGACGTCACCGGCTTTGGCCTCATCGGCCACACGCTGGAGATGGCCCGCGCCGCCGGGCTGACAGCCGAGATCTTCATGGACGCGGTGCCGATATTGCCGGGCGTCGAGGCTTTCCTTCGCGACGGCGTGCGCACGGGCGCCTCGGGGCGCAACTGGGAAAGTTGCGCCGAAGCAGTCGACCTGCCCCGCGCCTTCGCAGACTGGCAGCGCGATCTGCTCACCGACCCACAGACTAGCGGCGGGCTGTTGATCGCGGCCGCGCCGGGCGCGGCGGACGCGACGCTGGCCTTCGTTGGCGGAGCCGGCGCGCCGCAAAGCGCGGTGGTCGGACGGTTCCTGGACGGGCCGCCGTGCGTTAAGGTCATCGATGGAGGTCATTGACGACGGTCGCGGCGACTCTTAGCTAGGTCGGAACGCAACAATTCCTATCGGATCAAGATGGATTTCATTCATCACATCAACCTACTCTACGCCCTGTCCGGCCTAGCGGTCGGACTGCTGGTGGGATTCACCGGTGTCGGCGGCGGCTCGCTGATGACGCCGCTGCTGGTCCTCTTGTTCCACATCCATCCGGCCACTGCTGTCGGCACCGACCTGCTTTACGCCGGGGCCACCAAGAGCGTCGGGACGGTGGTGCACGGGGCCAGCGGCACGGTCGACTGGGGCATCGTCGGGCGCCTGGCCGCCGGCAGCGTGCCGGCCGCGGCCCTGACCCTGCTGGCCATGTCTCACTTCCACGCCAAGACCGAGGGCGTGCACGGGACCATCACCACCGTGCTCGGCGTCGCCCTGATCCTGACGGCCGTCGCCATCCTCTTCCGGCGCCTGATCCTGAAATTCTTCGCCGAGAAGGTGGGGGATATCGCGCCCGGCCGACGCACCCTCTTCACCGTCATCCTGGGCGCGTTGCTGGGCGTGCTGGTGTCGATCTCTTCGGTCGGCGCGGGCGCGATCGGCGTCACCGTGCTGCTGATCCTCTATCCCGCGCTGCCGGCCGCCAAGCTGGTGGGGTCCGATATCGCCCACGCCGTGCCGCTGACCCTGCTGGCCGGCTTCGGCCACTGGCTGATGGGCGATATCAACTTCGCCCTGCTGGGGTCGCTGTTGGTGGGCTCGATCCCCGGCATTATCGTCGGCAGCCTGCTTTCCGCGCGCGCGCCGGACGCCGTGCTGCGACCGATCCTCGCCTCGACCCTGGCGCTGGTCGGCGGACGCCTGTTTTTCTAGGCGCGCCGCCGCCGGGTCAGGACCAGGAAGCGGGCGGCGAGCAGCGCCGCGGCGGCGGCCAGGCCGACAGCGAGGCCGATCCAGACGCCCAGCCCCTTCATCCCGAAGGTGAAAGCCAGCACCAGGCAGGTCGGCGCGCCCACCAGCCAGTAGGCGCCGCCGGCGATGAACATCGGCGCGCGCGCGTCCTTGAGGCCGCGCAGCGACTGCGCCGCCACCACCTGCAGGGCGTCGAACACCTGAAACGCCGCCGCCACCTTGAGGAACACCGCCGCGATGGCGATGACCTGCAGGTCCTGAGTCGCGCGTCCGCCGACGTAGAGGGACGCGATCGGGCCGCCCCACAGAGCCATGGCCCCGCCGCACAGTGTGATGAAGCCGACGCCGATGGTCATCGCCGTCAGGCCGGCGCGCCGCGCGCCGTGGATGTCGCCCGCGCCCGCCGCCAGGCCGACGCGAACCGTCGAGGCCATGCCCAGGCCCAGGGGAACCATGAAGGTGATCGAGGCGACGTTGAGCGCGATCTGGTGCGCCGCCAGCGGAAGCACGCCGAACGATCCCATGACCAGGGTCATGACATTGAACAGCATGGCCTCGAACATCATCGTCATGGCCATGGGCAGGCCCAGGCGGAACACTTCCTTGAGCTTGTCGGCCGCCGGCCGCGTGAAGCGGCGGAAGATGCGGTAGGCCGCGAGATCCTTGTCGGCGTGGATCGCCGCCGCCAGCGCCAGGAAGCTGAACAGGCTGGAGAGCGCCGTCGCCATGCCTGAGCCGACGATGCCGAGCCTGGGCGCGCCGAAATGGCCGAAGATCAGCGCATAGCCGGCCGTGGCGTTGAAGGCGATGGTGGCGGCCATGACCCACATGGCGGCCCGAGGCTTGCCCACGGCGGTCGCAAAGCTGCCGAGCGCGCGGAAACCCAGGGAAAAGGGCAGGCCGAGCGCGACCATGCGCACGAAGGCGCCGGCGTTCTCCGCCAGCACCGGGTCTTGGTGGCAGGCGAGGAGGATGGCCTTGGTCTGCCACAGCAGCACCAGCATCGGCGCGCAGACCAGCATGACCGCCCACAGGCCCATGCGTGTCGCCGCGCGCACGCCGCCCCTGTTGTGCGGCGACAGTCCGCGGATCTGGGCGATGATCGGCGCGACGGCGAACGCCGGTCCGCCGCCGGTCAGCCAGGCGAAATAATAGACGGTGTTGCCGATCGCCGCGGCGGCCAGCGCCATGCGGCTGAAGCGGCCGAGCAGAATGACGTCCGTGGTGAACACGGCCATCTGCGCGAGCTGGGTGACGATCAGCGGGCCGGCCAGCACGAGCAGCGCGCGCGCCTCGGTCAAAGACGTCGCGGCGGCGCGCCACGCCGGATGCGCGGTCGTCACGACGGTCTTGTCGACGAACTCGGTCACGGACGTGAACCTTCGGGTCTTGAGCCGAACCTCAGGCGCCGGAGTAGGTCGGGGAATCAAAAAACCCCTCCGGAGCGCCTTGAGGCTCGGGAGGGGTGAAAAGCGACAGGTTTCCGGGTGGGAATCCTAGGCGGAGATCTCCTCGCGAGCGGCCGTGCCGACGCCGGTCGGCGTCCTGCGCGGCGATTGGTTGGGTGCGGAAAGGGTCATGGACCGGAAACTCGGGAAATCTGATGTTGAGGCCCGGTTGCTACGCCGGGGCCTGAATCGAGTCAACGCGGGCCGCGGAGGGCCGACAATTCGGCCACATGGTGTGGTCAGCCGGGCACAAGTCCGGCCTCGTCCAGCATGCCGGCGCGGCGCAGGCCGGCCACGAGGACGTTCACGGCCGGATTGGACCAGCCGCAGATGACGCTGAAGTCGTGATCGAGCGTGTCGTGATGCGTGGCGTGCGCGGCCGGGGTCATCAGGAGGCCGACGCGGCGCATAAGGCGGATCGGCCAGGGGTTGGCCGTGCGGTGCAGCGTACCATGGAAATACTGGGTGAGGGAGCTTCCTAGAAGCAGCGTCACCGCGCCGACCATAGCCCAGCCCGGAACGCGCCAGATCAGGGCCGCGACATTGAGCGCCAGCGACAGCGGCAGGGTGATGAAAAAGGTCGGGGCCTTCATCAAGTGGAACACGCCGTGGCGGCCCAGCAGATCCGGCATCGGATGGTGCTTCTTGAAGTCGTAGCAGATGCGCTCGAAGGTGTTGATGCGGCCGTAGACCTCGGCCTGGCGGGCCATGAACGCATCCGACTCGCGGGAGCCGGGCCAGAAATAGAGTTCCTTCAGGCCGACGCCGGCGACGCACGGCCGATAGTCCATGTACATGTGGACGGCTCCCGACAGGAAATCGGCCACGTACCAGGCGACGAGCGCCGCCACGGGCATGCGCCAATCGACGGGCCCACCGATCCGCGTGGCGTTGAACGCCAGGGACGTGAAAAACAGACCGAGGAGCAGGCGCGCCTTCATCGGCTGGAGTCTCGGGGTCATCCCGCCCGCCGTCAAGCGCGCGTCTGATTTGCTCAGCCGGTCACCAACGCGGCTTCATCCAAAACCCCGGTTCGGCGCAGGACGCCGACGATTGGGTTGAGGACTGGGTTCGACCAGCCGCTGATCACGCCGAAATCGCGCCACATGGTTGCGTGATGCGCCTTGTGCGTCGCGGGATTCATCAACAGGTGTAGCGCGCGCATCAGCCGGATCGGCCACGGCGGCTGCGCGCGGTGCAGGACGCTGTGGAAATAAGCGGTGAGCGAACCGCCGAGCAGGAAGATCACGGCGCCCAATAGCGCCCAGCCGGGCGACCTCCAGAAAAGAACCACGACGTTCAGGGCCAGCGACATGGGCAGGGCGCTGAAGAAGGTCGGCGCCTTGATAAGATGGAAGAGGGGCAGGTGGCCGACCACGTCGGGGGTCACATGATGCTTTTTGAAGGCGACGTGGATTCGCTCGAAGGTCTTGAGGCCGTCGTAGACCTCGGCCTGGCGCGCCATGAACGCGTCGCTTGCGCGTGAACCCACCCACGCATGCAGCTCCTTCAAGGCGTCGTCGGCGACGCAGGGCCGGCAGTCCATCCACATGTGGACTAGGCCTGAGAGGAAATCCGCGAACCACCAGCCGGCGAGAGGCGCCGCTATCATCCGCCAGTCAACGGGGCCGGTAATCCTCATGATGTTGAATGCGAGGGAGGCGAAGAACAGACCGAGGAGGAGGCGCGCCTTCATTGGTCTGAACTTTCCGGGCCGCCCTGGTCGAAGTCAAGCGAACGGAAACCCCGCCACGGCGTTACAAGCTTGGCTTGTTCCGGGCGCGCCGCTAAACTTAGCAATGTAAAGATAAACCACGGGAGGCGATAATGGCTGGAGAAACCGTGCTGGTGACCGGCGGATCCGGGTTCATCGGCAGCTGGTGCGTGATCGAGCTGCTGCGCCGCGGCTACACCGTCCGGACCACGGTGCGCGACCTCAAGAGCGAGCCTAGCGTGCGCGCCGCGATCGCTCCCCTGGCCGGGGCCGCCGCTCCGCTCACCTTCCACGCCGTCAATCTGCTGAGCGACGATGGTTGGGACGAGGCCGTCGCCGGCTGCGACTATGTCCTGCACGTGGCCTCGCCGATCTCGGTCGCCGAACCCAAGGACCCGGACGAGCTGATCGTCCCGGCGCGCGACGGCGCTCTGCGGGCGATCGGCGCCTCGATCAAGGCCGGCGTCAAACGCGTGGTCATGACTTCCTCGGTGGCCGCCACCGGCCGCGGCTTCGACGCCCCCGATGGGGTGTCGGACGAGACCAACTGGACCGACGGCGACGACGTGCGCGTGGGCGCCTATGGCCGCTCCAAGACCCTCGCCGAGCGCGCCGCCTGGGACCTGATCGCCTCCTCCGGCGGGGCGACCCAGCTGGCGACCGTCAATCCGGCCCTGGTGCTGGGGCCGGTGTTGAGCGGCGATTTCTCGGGCTCGATCCAGGTGGTCCAGCGGCTCATGGCCGGCAAGGTGCCGGGCGTGCCCCGGCTCGGCTTCAACATCGTCGACGTGCGCGACGTGGCCGACCTGCACATCCGCGCCATGACCGATGAGGCGGCGGCCGGCCAGCGGTTCATCGCCGCCGGCGAATGGGCGTGGATGATCGACATCGCCAAGACCCTCAAGGCCAAGCTGGGCGCCGAGGCGGCCAAGGTGCCGACCAATAAGGCGCCCGATTTCCTGCTGCGGCTGGTGGGTCTCTTCGACCGCGACATCGCCGGCGTGGCCGGAAGCCTCGGGCGCAAGAACGACTTCTCCTCGGCCAAGGCCCAGTCGACCCTGGGCTGGCGCCCGCGACCGCTGGAGGAGACGGTGGTCGATTGCGCCCGCAGCCTCGTCGCCGCCCACGCCGTGTGAAGACTTAAAGTCCGCTCATCCCCGCAAAAGCGGGCACCCAGGTTTTGTCGGGCGCCGGCGCGCGCTGTTGGCGGCCCAATCGACCACCAAGCACACGAAGGCGCGGCTCGACCAAGATATGAACTGTCTTGTGCTTTTCGTGTGCTTCGCGTCCGCCCGGATACGCAACCTTTCGATTATGGGACGATAGCAGTCGGAGATAGAAGTGGCTTGAGAGTAGACCAAGGCACAGTAATCGGCCGGGGCGTGCACGCGTAGCAGCCGCCCTCATAGGCGGAGAAAGATACCTGCAAGCCTTCCCTCGTGAACAGCCATTTATCTGGCTGGATGAAATCCTCCTCGAGACCGTGCTTGATTTCGTCTGTTGACTGATTTTCAAGCGGACTCCACCCGGTTTGCAGGAGTGTGGCCCAAAAGCGGTCTTGTAAGGTTGTGACCCAGGACCCAGCAGTCCCGAATACATCTCGCTCGGACAGGGGTCTTAGATGAGGCAAGAGCACAGCGTTCTCGGTCTTGACGCCCCAAAAGCCATGCGGGGTTCCGTGACAGTATGTAGAACGCCGCCAGCTCACGCTTATCAGGCGCGTATTTGCATAGCCGATTTCATAGTCCGTGCTGTAGTCGCCGCTAGACGAACCGCAATCGCCCTTTGTCGAGAGGTTTCGTACATTCTGTCGATTCCATGCGATGAGTTCGCGTGAATTGGCATTGTCAATCTGCGGATATGCGACATGCTGAATATAGAACCCGCTTATCGCTCCATCGTCGCCCTCTGCCGGTTCAGCAGCGAAAAGATCGACATTATTAAATACGAATGGGCCGATCCGTTGTCCGACCGTCTGAAGCTGTTGGATGCGGTCCCCGTATTGCTGCTGCAAGCAGTCCCGCGCGTCTCGTCTGGGATCGTCTGACGAGTTGTTTGGCGAGCATACAGTTGCGATGAAGCGGAGCCAGTTCCGCTCAGATCCTTCAAGAAGCTGGACACCCTGCGGACTGAGACGGGCGCGTCTCTCGCGGTAAATGTTTCCCAGTTGTCCATCGAGAGCGGAAAGAGCGGGATCGCCGCAAATGAGCTTCTCCTGGGATGATGCCGCGTGCATGCAGTCGAAGCTAGCAGCCGTGGACGCCAAGTTATCACGTTGGTCGGCAGTCGAGCGCAATTCCGCCCCTTGAGCGGACGCCCACGTAAGGAGGGCTATGACCTGGAGCGGCGCGCCGAAGAACGTGAAGCGCATAGCTCGCCCCTGCAGACCCGATAGCCCCTTTGACGTATAACACGAGGAGCCGCGCGACGATGGGATTCTGCCCACTGGCGACCTTCGGAATGTCCGAAATCGGGCACAGTGGCGGCCATCGCGAGCAGCATATCCGTTGAAGACGGCGCCAAGCGTCAGATTTTATCCACTAGGACAGTTGAGACCTTCTTCCGGAAGTTGAAAAAGCCTGGTTCCCCGCTTTCGCGGGGATGAGCGGAGGGGAGAGTCCGCGGCCGCGTCTCCCCGATTCTACCCCCGGCCGATGAACGGCATGCGGGTGGCCATGACGGTCATGAACTGGACGTTGGCCGTCAGCGGCAGCGCGGCCATCATCAGCACGGCGTCGGCCACGGCCTTCACGTCCATCACCGGCTCGGGGGCGATGCGCCCGTCGGCCTGAGGCACGCCTCGGCTCATCGCCGCGGTCAGCGGCGTCTCGGCGTTGCCGATATCGATCTGGCCGCAGGCGATGCCGAAGTCGCGGCCGTCCAGGGCGATCGAACGGGTGAGGCCGGTCACCGCATGCTTGGTCGCGGTGTAGGCCGCCGAGCGCGGCCGGGGCGAATGCGCCGAGATCGATCCGTTGTTGATGATCCGCCCACCGCGCGGGTCCTGCGCCTTCATCTGGCGGAAGGCGTGCTGGGCGCACAGGAAGACGCCGGTGAGGTTGACCGCCACCACGTCGTTCCAGGTCGCGAGTGGCAGGTCCTCGAACGGGACGGGCGGCGCGCCGCGTCCGGCGTTGTTGAACAGGACATCGAGCCGTCCGAATGCGTTGATCGCCCCTTCGAACAACGCCGCCACGGAGGCCGGATCGGTCACGTCTGTGGGGCAGGCGAGGAGGTTGCAGCCTGAGCCGGCCAGTTCGCGGGTCTTTTCGAGCATGTCGGGGCGGCGGCCGGCCAGCACCACCGTCTCGCCGGCGGCGAGAAACGCCAGGGCGACGGCGCGGCCGATACCGCTGCCGGCGCCTGTCACGATCACCACCTTGCTCATCGGATGGAGGCTAGCACCGATCGGCCGATGATGTATGGGCTCGGACGGGATGAAGAGCCATTTCGACATCGCCGTCATCGGCGCGGGCGCTGCGGGGCTGGCGGCGGCGGCCAGGTTGCGCGCCGAGCCGCTCGACGTCGTTCTGCTGGAGGCGCGGGACCGGGTCGGCGGCCGGGCGTGGACGATTGGGCCCCGGCCCGGCCTGCCGCTCGACGCCGGATGCGAGTGGCTGCACTCGGCGACGCGAAATGTGCTTGCGCCGCTCGTCGAGGCCAAGGGCTTCACGGTCGACCGCAGCCCGGCGCACTGGCAGCGACGCTCGGACCGGGTTGGATTTTCCGCGGCCGACGCCGCCGCGTTCGGCGAGGCCTATCGCGCGTTCCACGCCAGGCTGGAGGCCCAGGCGGCGACCGGCGCAGACGCCCCCGGATCGGCGTTCCTCGAGCCCGGAGGCCGCTGGAACGGCCTGCTGAACGCGACCAGCAGCTGGTACAACGGTGCGGAGTGGGATGGCGTCTCGGTGCTCGACTACGCCGCCTATGACGACGGGGCGACCAATTGGCGCGTGCGCGAGGGCTATGGCGCGGCCATCGCCGCTGTCGCCGGCCACGTCGATCCCGTCCTGAGCTGCCCCGTCGAAATCATCGACCATGGCGCCTCGCCGATCCGGATTGTCACCGGCAAGGGGGCGGTCACCGCTCGCGCCGCCATCGTCGCGGTTCCCACGCCGGCGTTGGCGCAGGCGCGCATCCGCTTCGCGCCGGAGCTGCCGGATAAGATCGAGGCCGCCCACGGCTTGCCGCTCGGCCTCGCCGACAAGGCTTTCCTGGCGCTTGCGGAGCCGGACGCCGTGCCGGCTGAGGGGCATTGCTTCGGCCGCACCGACACCTCGGCCACGGCCAGCTATCACCTGCGCCCGTTCGGGCGGCCTTACATCGAGGCCTATTTCGGCGGCCGCCTCGCCGCGTCGCTGGAGGCGGAGGGTCCGGGCGCCCTGGCCGCCTTCGCCACGGATCAGCTCGCCGCCATCTTCGGGTCCGACATTCGCGGGACGCTGAGTCCGCTGGCCGAGACCGCCTGGGCGGCGGACCCGTGGGCGCTCGGCTCTTACTCCCACGCCCTGCCGGGCTGCGCCGGCGACCGTGCCCGCCTCGCCGCGCCCGTCAGCGACCGGCTGTTCTTCGCCGGCGAGGCGACGCACGCCACGTTCTTTTCCACCGCCCACGGCGCCTGGGAGAGCGGCGTCAGGGCGGCGGAGGAGGCGCTGAGCGCGCTCCGCTAACCCGCGTTGCGCAGGCCGGCGGCCACGCCGTTGAGGGTCAGGTGGATGCCCTCGCGCACCTCGGGGCTGTCGTCACCGGCGCGGCGGCGGCGGATGAGTTCGATCTGCAGGTGGTTGAGAGGATCGATGTAGGGCAGGCGGGCGCGGATGACGGCGGCCAGGGCCGGATTGCCGTCCAGGAGCCTCGCCTGGCCGGTGATGGCCAGCAGAGCGCCGACGGTGCGGTCCCACTCGGCCTGGATGGCGCCAAAGACTTTCTTGGCCAGTACGCCGTTCTCCACCAGACCGGCATAGCGGCGGGCGATGCCAAGGTCGCCTTTGGCTAGCACCATCTCCATGTTGGCGAGGATCGAGGAGAAGAACGGCCATGCCTCGTGGAACTCGCGCAAGGTTTCCACCGAGACGCCGGCGCGCTCCACCGCCGCGCCGAAGCCGTACCAGCCGGGCAGCATGGCCCGCGACTGCGACCAGGAGAACACCCAGGGAATGGCGCGCAGATCGGCGATGTTGCGGCTGGGCGCGCGTGAGGTCGGCCGACTGCCGATATTGAGGTCGGCGATCTCGCTGATCGGGGTGGCGGCGAAGAAGTAGTCCGCGAAGCCCGGCGTTTCGAAGACCAGGCCGCGATAAGCGGCCATGGCCTCCCGCGCCAGGGCGTTCATAACCTCCGCGCGGGGATCGTCAGCGGTCTCGCCGGCGGCCCGGCGCAGGGAGGCGAGCACCGTCCCGGCGACCAGGGTCTCCAGGCTGCGAGCGGCGAGTTCGGGGTCGGCGTATTTGTTGGCCACCACCTCACCCTGCTCGGTGACCCGGATGCGGCCGTCCACGGTCCCCGGCGGCTGGGCCAGCAGGGCTTCGAAGCTCGAGCCGCCGCCCCGGCCCACCGCCCCGCCGCGGCCATGAAACAGCTGCAAGGCGAGGCCGGCCTCTCTGGTTGTGGCCGCCAGGGCGCGGGAGGTCTGGTGCAGCTCCCAGGTCGAGGTCAGATAGCTGCCGTCCTTGTTGGAGTCGGAATAGCCGATCATCACCTCCTGCAGACCCTCGCGGACAAGCAGGCTCTTGATGAGCGGCAGGGCGAAGTAGCGGCTGAGTGTGTCTGGGGCGGCGCGAAGATCGCCGATAGTCTCGAACAGGGGCTCGGCGAGGATCTCTGCCCGGGGCGGCGCGCCGGGGGTGAACAGGCCCACTTCCTTCAGAAGCACATAGACTTCGAGCAGGTCGGAGACCGAGGTGGTGTTGGAGACGATATAGGCGCGGATGGCGCCGGCTCCGTAGAGCCGCTTGAGCCGCGCCGCCTCGGCCAGCACGGCATATTCGCCGCGCGTCTCCTCGCTGTAGGGCGCGAATGGGGAATGGAGCAGGCGCCCGTGCGACAGCTCGGCGAGCAACAGTTCGCAGCGCGCCTCTTCGTCCAGCGCCTCGTAGTCCGGCGCGGCGCCGGCCTGGCGCAACAGCTCGGCGACCACGCGGGCGTGCACGGCGGAATTCTGCCTCATGTCGAGCGTGGCCAGATGGAAGCCGAAGGCGTCGACGGCGCGGATGAGGTCGGGCAGGGGACCGCGGGCGAACGACGGGCCGTGGTGCTCCAGGAGCGAGTCCAGGACCGTCTGGAGGTCCGCCTTCAGTTCCCCCGGTCGCCCGTAGGGTTCGGCCGCGCCCGAGGCCGGTCTCGGCGGCGCTTCGACGGCCAGGGTCGGATAGGCGGCGGCCAGGCGGGCATAGACGCCTGTGATCGCTTGCCGATAGGGCTCGTCGGTCCTGTGCGGCGAGCGGTCGTGGGCGGCCTCGGCCAGGGCCTTGAGCGCCGGGCTGACCGCGGTGAGGCTGGAGGAGAGTGAGAGCTCTGCGCCTAGTTGGTGGATGCGCTCCAGATAGTAACGCAGCGCCGCGCGGGACTGGAGCCTGAGGGCCTCGCCCATGACCTCGGCTGTGACGTTGGGATTGCCGTCGCGGTCGCCGCCGACCCACGAGCCGACCGTCAGGAACGTCGGCGGCGCCTGACCCAGCACGTCCCGCCAGTGCGAATAGAGCGCTGGCAGGGCGGTGAGGAAACTGCGCTCGAAGTAGAAGACGGCGTTCTCGATCTCGTCGGTGACGGCGATGCGCGCGCCGCGCAGGAGGCGGGTGCGCCAGAAGATCGAGACTTCGCGGGCCAGCGTCTCCTCGCTTCGCGCGCGCTCCGCGCCCTCCGCCGCGGCGTCGCAGGCGCCGAGCGCCTGGGCGATGGCCATCTGCCGGTCGAGCACGCTCTTGCGGCGCACCTCGCTCGGATGAGCGGTGATCACCGGCGCGATGAAGGCGGTGTTCAGCAGGCTGACGATCTCGTCCGTGCCGACGCCTTCGGCCGCCAGCGTCCGAACGGCGCCCGCGAGACTATCCGGGCGCACGTCGCCCGCGCCACCGCGCCGACGCTGAATGTGGTCCTCGGCGATGTTGGTGATCTGCAGGAAGCAGGCGAAGGCGTGGGCGAAGCGCACGGTCTCGTCCAGGGTCAGACCGCCGAGACGCTCGGCCACCCGTCGGCCGGCCTCGGGCGTTCCTTCGCGATGAAACGTCACCGACGCGCGGCGGATATCCTCGATCTGGTCGAAGACGGCCTGGCCGTCCTCGGCGCGGATGACGTCGCCCAACACCCGGCCGAGAAAGCGGATGTTCGTCAGCAGTTCGGAGTGTGGATCGTCCATGGGCGGCGCCAGCGTGGCTTAAGTGACGGGGCGCGGCCTAGCACATCAATGGGGCGACATGTCCAGCGCCGGTCAGGGTGCGCCGTAGACCATGGAAACCTTGGTGAAGCCGTCGCCGGTGTCCTCGAGGGTGACGTAGAGGCTGCGGGCGGTGCCGCTCTGGCCATAGACCAGGGTGCGCGGGCCGGGCGTGGGTTGACCGCCGAAGGGATTGGTCGATTTCCACCCGGCGGTGTCGAGGGATGACGTCAGCTTGCCCGTCGTCGCCGCCTGATTGTACAGAGCCGCGACCTTGTCGATCGGCGCGGCGGCGACGTAGCTGACCACGCCGCCATTCGCATAGCCGGTGGCCGAGTTTATCAGGGCGCCATTGAAGACGGGCGCATAGGCCGGGATGTTCGCTGGCAGCATGTGGCGGACCGCCGCCGCCGTCTCCACGTTGGACGCCGGGCCGCCCGCGGGCCTCTGGCCGCACGCGCAGAGCGCCACGGCCGTGAGCGCGATCAGCGCTTGTCTCATGCCTAGTTCCCCCGGGAAGCGCGCACACCGCTTCGCGGACGACCCTAGCCTTAGACGCGGCGCTCGGCGCTGTGAAAAACCGTCGCACCCGCCCGACCTATGCGGCGCACCAGGGATCGCGTTGCGGCGCAGGCCACTTCCGTGATGATCTCGTCTTTCGCCCGGCCGGGCTCGACCACGCGTGGAGACAGCCGCCAGCCATGTACGCCGTCGATCTCGCCGGGACCCGGCATCGGTTCGATGACCTGAAGACGCTGCTCGCCTGCGCATCGCCGTTCAGGTCGGGCGACCGGCTGGCCGGGCTCGCCGCCGCCAGCGCCGAACGGCGCGTGGCGGCCCGTTACGCTCTGGCCGATACGCCGTTGTCGGCTTTCCTGAACGAGGTCGTCGTCCCTTACGAGCATGACGAGATCACGCGCCTGATCATCGACACCCACGACCGGGCGGCGTTCGCGCCGATCGCTCACCTGACCGTCGGCGCGTTCCGCGAGTGGCTGTTGTCGAACGACACCGGCCCCGAGACTCTCAAGGCTGTGGCGGCCGGCGTCACGCCGGAAATGGCGGCGGCGGTGTGCAAGCTGATGCGCAACCAGGACCTGATCGCATCGGGGCGCAAGTTCCGGGTGACGACCGGGTTTCGCAATACGCTCGGACTGCCCGGCCGCCTGGCGGTGCGCCTGCAGCCGAACCACCCGACCGACGATCCGCTTGGGGTCGCCGCCTCGATCGTCGACGGTCTGCTGATGGGCTCGGGCGATGCGGTGATCGGCGTCAATCCGGCGAGCGACAGTCCCGAGTCCGCGCGCACGCTGCTGATCATGATCGACGAGTTGCGCGGCCGGCTGAATGTCCCGACCCAGAGCTGCGTGCTGGCGCACATCTCCCATACGATCGAGCTGATCGAACAGGGGGCGCCCGTCGACCTGGCGTTCCAGTCGATCGCCGGCACGGAAGGCGCCAACACCAGCTTCGGCGTCGATCTCGCCCTTCTGGCCGAGGCCCACGCGGCGACGCTGGCGCTCAGCCGCCACACGGTCAGCGACAATGTGATGTATTTCGAGACCGGCCAGGGGTCGGCGCTTTCCGCCGGGGCCCATCACGGCGTCGATCAGCAGACGCTGGAGGCGCGCGCCTACGCCGTGGCCCGGGTGTTCAGGCCTCTGCTGGTCAATACGGTCGTCGGCTTCATCGGGCCGGAATACCTCTACGACGGCAAGCAGATCACCCGCGCGGCGCTGGAGGATCATTTCTGCGGCAAGCTGCTTGGCCTGCCGATGGGGGTCGACGTCTGCTACACCAACCACGCCGCCGCCGATCAGGACGACATGGACAATCTGCTGACCCTGCTGGGGGTCGCGGGGGTCAACTTCATCATGGGCGTGCCGGGCGCGGACGACATCATGCTGAGCTACCAGAGCACCAGCTTCCATGACGCGCTCTACGTGCGCGAAGTGCTGGAGCTGAGGCCGGCCCCGGAGTTCGAGGCTTGGCTCGTCGAGATCGGTTTGAGTGAAGGTGGCGCGCGCATCGCGGACCCGGCGCGCACCCGCGAGGCCCAGCGCCTGCTGATGGACCGGAGCCTCGGCGCTTGAGCCAGCAGGTCGCGCCAAGACCCGCCGATCCGTTCGCCAAGCTGCGCGCGCGGACGCCGGCTCGCATCGGCCTCGGTCGTGTCGGTCAGGCGCTGCCGACGGCCCCGATGCTGGACTTTCAGCTGGCCCACGCCCGGGCCCGCGACGCCGTCCACGCGGCGCTGGACGTGGACCAGGTCCGCGCCGCCATTGCGGGTCCCGCGATCGCGGTCCGCAGCGCGGCGCCGGACCGCGCCGCCTATCTGCAGGATCCCGATCTCGGCCGGCGCCTGGCCGAGGACGCTCCGCCATTGCGGAAAGGCGCCTACGATGTCGCCCTGGTCCTGGCCGACGGGCTCTCCGCCACGGCCGTCCACGCTTGGGGGCCCAGGGTGGCGGCGGCGGTTTGCGAGCGCCTCGTGGGCTGGACGCTGGCCCCGGTCGTGGTGGCCAGCCAGGGACGGGTGGCGATCGGCGATCCCATCGGCGAAGACCTGGGCGCGCGGGCGGTGGTGGTGCTGATCGGCGAGCGGCCGGGCCTCAGCGCCAACGACAGCCTCAGCGCCTACCTCACCTGGAATCCCCGCCGCGGTCGGCGCGACGGCGAGCGCAACTGCGTCTCCAATATCCGCTCACCCGGCGGCCTTTCCCCAGAAGACGCCGCCGACCGGATCGTGTGGCTGCTCGGCGAGGCCAGGCGCCTGGGCTTCAGCGGCGTGGCTCTCAAGGACCGCGGGACGGCGAGATCGCTTAACCTATTGAAATAACGGCGATCCAGGTGACCACCAGCGGCTCGACGCCCTCTAGGAGGCGCCGTAGATAAGCCCGACCTTGGTGAGGCCGTTCGATTGCGGCTCGACGGTGACCGACAGGCTGCGCTTGGAGCCTGACTGGCCAAACATCAGCACGCGGTGAGCCGAGTTGGAACCGTTCATCGAGGACGAATCGAGCTGCGCGATTAGCTGAGCCCCGGTCGCGGCCTTTTTATAGAAGTCGACGATCGAGTCCGGCGTCGCCTGAACGTTGTAGACCACCACACCGCCCGTGGACGAGCCCATGGTCGAGACCACGCTCGCGCCGGCGTAGAGCGGCGCGTAGGCCGGCATGTTGGCCGGCAGCTGTTTGCCGATGGTCACGGCCTGGCCGTTGTCGCCGTGAACGGTCACCGTCCCGCCCGGACCCATTTCCGTCCTCGGGCCGCAGGCGCACAGCGCCAGCGCGGCGCCGAGCGAAATGATCGCTGTCTTCATGAGCCCCCTCCGCTGCGCGACGGGATGCGCCCCAGCCGCGATTCTGCGGCCGAGCTTACAGCGGTCGCCGTGTTACGAAACGGAATTTTCGAAAAAATGGTGGGTGATGTAGGGCTCGAACCTACGACCCGCTGATTAAGAGTCAGCTGCTCTACCAACTGAGCTAATCACCCGCCGCGCCTCGGGGGCCAAGGTCCCCTCCGCGAGGCGGCGGAACATAGGGCAAAAGGGCGCGAAGGCAACCCGGCCCCGCGCCGGGAGCCGAAGCGAACAGGCCGCTTCCGTTCCAGATTGGAGTGCGGGACGTAGGCCGGTCCAGACTCGAGAAGGACTCACCTCGGCGCGCCGACGGCGATATCATTTCGGTGGGCGGCCGTAGGGGACCCAGTTGAGGCCAATCTCGGTAACCGTGAACGACAGGATGCAGCGCGGCTATAGCTACGCGCTGACCGCGCCGGCCGGCCGCAATTTCGACCCGGCGTTCCGGCCTGAACTCACGCCGCCGCAGATGCTCAGCCTGGGCGTCTTCGGCGGGAAATACATGACCGATTGCGCTGACGAATTCCCCAGGAACTGGTTCGACAAAGCCAAGCTTTCGCCTGGGGGCCGCAACCCGGCCCTCAACTACTTTGGCGTCGACGCGAGCCAGTCCCTTCGAGTCTGGAGAGAGAAGGGCTGGATTCACCCCGACGACCCGCGCGGCTGGTTCCAATGGTATTGCCGCTACTACCAGGGCCGGCGAATGGCCGATGAAGACGCGCGCCAGATCGGCCGCTGGCGCGCCATGCGCCGGCATGTCCAGCAGGTTCGACGGAACTGCGAGGCGGGCGATCTGTTCTGTCGCCCCCGGCAGCGGCAAGCGCTTCTCCACTGGGCCTACGATAGCCGCCTGATTTGAGAGACATCGCAGCGGGAAGTTCGGCGCCACTGCGCGCAATCGAACTGCGCCACTCAGTCAGGTGAGATCGCCGACCGCCTTTTGCAGCCCACGGTCGTATCCGCTCGCGATGTCCTCCGGCGTTGGATCGATGCGCAAATCAGGGCGCAACCCCGCATCGGGCTTGGCGATCTTCGGAAATAGTCCGACCAGGGGCAGATCAGCCTCCAGGCCGCTGTTGGGCAGGCGTACGAAAAAGAAGCTTCCGCCATTGATCCCGCGCTGATTTCCGCCCGTGGGCTGACCGTAGATGCGGGCCAGTCCCGCGCGCCGCACCAGATCGATGAATTGGAAGGTCGCCGAGCTATTCTGAGCGCTGCTCAGAACAATTACCTTGCCCGTAAAGCGCGGCCCCTTAGGGACGATGCGCCGGGACTCGTCGTCGCCTCTGAGACGGAAAAACCCGTTCCCCAGATCGTCGGCGCCATCGCCAAGATGCCTGAATGAAGTGTCCCAAGTGTCGAGGTAGGGATTGAGGTCGGCGGGCGTCGAGCGGAACCGCACCCGTCGTTCGTAGTCCACGAATAGAGGAAGTTCCCGTTCAACGAGGCGGGCGACGATTTCGTATCCACAATCATCGCCGCCTTCGTTATCGCGCAGATCGATCACCAAGCCCTTGGCGCCCTTGGTGGCGATCTCGTCGAACATGGCCGCGATTCGCGCCTTCCAGTCCCATTTCACGTCGTACATCGCCCAACTGGGCATGGTCATGACCGCGACGTTCGGCTTTGGCCATGCCAACGACCAATAGTCGGGAGAGCCGATGTCCAACCCCTTCGGGGCCATCGAACGGCGCCGAGCTTGATCGATGGGGGCTACCTTCAATGCGCGAACGGGACCGTGAAGTCGTTTCACCTCAAGGGTGAATTGAGCGCGATCACTCGGAAATAGCAGTGGAAAGAAAACGTCGAATGTCGAGATTTTGTCGTTGCCGGTCACGTTCAACAGGACGCGGCGTTTGTCGTCATTCGAACCGTCGGCCCTGACATAGGGCAGCAGCATCGCCTGAATGGCGCCGGCGGGAGCTCCATTGATGGATAGGATCTCGTCTCCGGTCCGCAGGCCGTCGACCCCGAGCGGGTTGGCCGTAACCACGATGCGATCACGCAGCCAGATAAAATGGAAGGGCAGCTTGTTGGCGGGATCAATCAGAACCCTAGATACATCTTTGGATTGATTGAAGAAATTAGCGTAGGTGTGTCCGCATTTGACCTGGGCCAGCAGGCGCGACAGCTGAAGGTACTGGGATTGCATCGAAGCTGGTCGGGGCAGCGCCTTCTCGAGCTCAGCGCAACGCTCAGCGAACTGGCTTGGCGTTTGATAGCGATAGAGGCCCGGGTGCAGAGACCCGTAGATTCTCTGCAGCAACGCGATGTCAGCGCGCAATGCGGCAGGGTCGGAGACGCCCGCGAATGCGCCCGGCGAGATCGCGGCCACGCCCAGTGCGCCAACCAGAGTCCGACGATCCACAACCCGCACGGCATGCCCCTTTCGTCGACCCAGATTGCAACCGGTATACGATTTTCCAGCGGCGCCGGTCAGATCCAGGCGCCGTTGTTGAGGCTGGCCATGGCCTCATCGTGGGCCGCGGCCTCGGCCACGATCCAGGTCACGAAGGCCTTCACCTGCGGCAGGCGCGCCTTGGCCTTGGGGTGGACGACGTAATAGGCGAAATCGACATTGGTGCTGATCGCCATCGGGGCGACCAGGCGACCGGCGTCGAGGTCGTCCTGGGCCAAGGTCCGTTTGGCCAGGGCCACGCCGCGCCCGGCCATGGCCGCCTCGATCACCAGGCTGGACTGGTTGAACCTCGGCCCGCGCGAGCCGTCGACGCCTTTGATCCCGCGCGCCGCCAGCCACATCTGCCAGTCGGGGCAGCTCTCGTCGGCGTCGGGCGAGCCGTCGTGCAGCAGCACGTGACGGGCGAGGTCGCCAGGCTCGTTGAGCGGATTGGCCGCGACGGTCTCGGGGCTGGTCACCGGGATCACCGTCTCCTGCATCAGGCGCTGGGTCTCCAAGCCCGGATAGGCGCCGGCGCCGTAGCGCACGGCGAGGTCGACGTCGCCGCCAGCGAAATCGACCAGATCCATGTCGGCCGAGAGCCACACATCCACCTGCGGATGAGCCTGCTCGAAGCGGCCGAGGCGCGGCACCAGCCACTTGGCGGCGAAGGAGGGCGGAGCGGTGAGGGTGAGGCGCCGGCCGTCCACCGCGGCGGTCAGCAGGGAGGCGGCCTCGGCCAGGCGGTCGAAGGCTTCGCGCAAGGCGGGGAGGGCGGTCTGGGCGGCGTCGGTGAGCAGCAGGCCGCGCGGCGTGCGTTTGAACAGGCCGGCGCCGATATAGTCCTCAAGGTTCTGGATCTGCTGCGAGACCGCTCCCGGGGTCACCGAAAGCTCATCGGCGGCGCGGCTGAAATTGAGGTGCCGGGCCGCGGCTTCGAACGCCCGCAAAGCGTTCAGCGGCGGAAGTCGGCGTCTGGTCTCCACGAGATTTACTGAAACCCCCGCTAGAAGTCCTCGGGTTGCGAAATGGGCCCTGGCCCACCAATTTGCAACTGTTGGTCGGCGTCCGGCCCTTCGCCGACTGGCGGCGACGGGGCGGGTTCCTAAAAAGGGCTCGCCCCGTCGATGACCTGACGACGTCGCTGTCGTCTATCAGGGAAGCTTAAAGGCAAAGCCGGCGCTTATGACCACTCGCGCACGTCGATCGAAGAACGGACTGGTGCTGCTGGACGGACGTCCGGCGGGCGAGGGGCGCGTGACGCTGGTCGGCGCCGGCCCGGGCGATCCCGATCTGCTGACGGTCAAGGCGCTGAAGGCGCTGCAAGGCGCCGAGGTGGTGGTGCATGATGGCCTGGTCTCGGACGCGGTGCTCGATCTGGCCGGCCCGGACGCGCGGCGCATCTGCGTCGCCAAGCGCAAGTCGCGCCATTCCTACGTTCAGGGCGATATCGACCGGCTGCTCGTGGCGCTGGCCCGGCAGGGCCTGAATGTCGTGCGCCTGAAGGGCGGCGATCCGTTCATTTTCGGCCGCGGCGGCGAGGAGTTGGAAGCTTGCCGCGCGGCCGGCGTCGCTTGCGAAGTCATCCCGGGCGTCACCGCCGCCCTGGCCGCCTCGGCCGGCGCCGGCGCGCCGCTCACCCATCGCGGCGCCTCCCAGGCGGTGACCTTCGTGACCGCCCACGCCGCCGGCGGCGAAACGCCGGAGCTGGACTGGGCGGCGCTCGCCAGGCCGAACCAGACGGTGGTCATCTACATGGGCCTGACCAAGGCAGCGGAAATCGCCGCGCGCGTGATCGCCGCCGGACGGGGCGGCGCGACCCCCGCGCTGATTGTCGAGAACGCCAGCCTGCCGGACGAACGGCGCCTGGTCACGACACTCGCTGGCCTGGGCGCGGCGGCCGAGGGCCTCACCGGCCCCGCGCTGCTCATGGTCGGCGAGGCCATGGCGCTGGCCGATGTCGGCGAGGCCGAACGCGAGACGGCCCGGCCCGTGCGCGAGCGAAGCGCGTCATGAAAGCCCTGACCGCCAATCGGCTCGCCGACGGCGAGGTGGTGTTCTGGCGCGCCGGCGCCTGGGTCGAGCGGTTCGCCGACGCCGAGCTGTTCGACGCCGACGAGGCGGCGGAGACCGCCCACGCCCGCTCGCAAAGCCAGATCACCCTGCTGGTCGATCCCTACCTCATCGACGTCACCCTCGCGGACGGCGGACCGGCCCCGCTTTCCTACCGCGAGCGGCTGCGCGCCCTCGGCCCGACCAACAAGCTGGATCACGGCAAGCAGGCGGCGGGCGGCGGCGATATCGAGCATCTCGCCCACGCCCGCGGCGCGGCGCGGTCGACCGGCCGCGTGGCCCTGATCAAACGCAAGTAAGCGCATGTATCTCTACGACGACATCGACCAGGCCATGCTCGACGACCGCACCGCGGAGTTCCGCGCCCAGTGCGCAAGGCGTCTGGCGGGCGAGATCAACGAGGACCAGTTCAAGCCCGTGCGGCTGATGAACGGGCTCTATCTGCAGCTGCACGCCTATATGCTGCGGATCGCCATTCCCTACGGCACGCTCGATAGCGCCAAGCTGCGCAAGCTGGCGCATGTGGCGCGGACCTACGACCGCGGCTACGGCCATTTCACCACCCGCACCAACCTCCAGCTCCACTGGATCAAGCTGCGGGATGCGCCGGATATCCTGGACGAGCTGGCGACGGTCGGGCTGCACGCCATCCAGACCAGCGGCAACTGCATACGCAATCTCACCGCCGACCCCCACGCCGGGGCGACGGCCGACGAAGCGGACGATCCGCGCATCTGGGCCGAGGCGATCCGTCAGTGGTCGACGTTTCACCCGGAGTTTTCGTTCCTGCCCCGGAAGTTCAAGATCGCCGTGACCGGCGCGCCGGTCGATCGGGCGGCGATCCGCATCTATGACATCGGCCTGCGCCTGTCGCGCGACGCCACCGGCGCCCTGGCCTTCGAGGTGCGGGTGGGTGGCGGCCTCGGGCGCACGCCCTACCTGGGCCCCGTGATCCGTCAGGGCCTGCCGGCGCGTCACCTCTTGAGCTACCTCCAAGCGATCCTGCGCGTCTACAACCGGCACGGCCGGCGCGACAATCTGTGGAAGGCGCGCATCAAGGTGCTGGTCGCGAGCCTCGGGGCCGAGGAATTCGCCCGCCAGGTCGAGGAGGAATGGGATAGGACCGACAAGGCGTCCGTCGATCTTCCGGATACGGAGCTTGCCCGCATCCGCGGCCTCTTTCGGCCGCGCGGCTTCGAGACCCTGCCGGCCCGCTCGGCGGCGTTCGAGGCGGCGCGCGCCTCCGACGCGGCGTTCGCCCGCTTCGCCCGCCGCAACGTCCTGTCGCACAAGGTCTCCGGCTACGCCCTGGTCAACATCTCGCTCAAGGCCCCGGGCGAGACGCCGGGCGACGCCAGTTCAGAGCAGATGGACGTCGTCGCTGACCTCGCCGAGCGCTATTCGCTCGACGAAGTGCGCGTCACCTACGAGCAGAACCTGCTGCTGCCGCATGTGAAGCTGGACGACGTCCCGGCCGTCTGGGCCGAGCTCGCCCGCGTGGGCCTCGCGACGGCCAACACCGGCCTGGTCAGCGACATCATCGCCTGCCCGGGTCTCGACTACTGCGCCCTGGCCAACGCCCGCGCCATTCCCATCGCCCAGGCGATCGCGCGCCGCTTCGCCGAGCCGGAGACCGCCGAGCGCGTCGGCGAGCTGAAGATCAAGATCAGCGGCTGCATCAACGCCTGCGGCCACCACCACGTCGGCCACATCGGCATCCTGGGCGTCGATAAGAAGGGCGAGGAGTTCTACCAGCTTTCCCTGGGCGGTTCGGGCGAGGACGACGCCAGCCTGGGCCAGATCCTCGGGCCCGCCCTGCCGGCCGAACGGGTAGCGCCAGCCGTCGATCAGATGGTCGAGGTCTATTTGGCGCAGCGCCGCGAGGGCGAGCGCTTCATCGACACCTTCCGCCGCACGGGCGTGGAGCCCTTCAAGGAGGCCGTCTATGCCGAAGCTGATTAGGTGGCGTGACGGCCAGGCGATCGCGGCCGACGACGGGTTCACGCTTCTGGCCGACGATGAGGCGGCGCCGTCGGGCGACGTGATCGTCTCGTTCGCGCGCTTCCACGCCGAAGGCGAGCGGCTGGCGGGCGAAGGCCGGGCCGTGGGTGTGCGCGTGGCCGCCGGCGAAGCGATCGAGAGCCTGGCTTACGACCTGCCGGAGATCGCGGTGGTGGCTCTGGAGTTCCCGAAATTTAAGGACGGCCGCGCCTATAGCGCCGCGCGTCTGCTGCGCGAACGCTATGGCTACGCCGGCGAGGTGAGGGCGGTGGGCGACGTGCTGCTCGAACAGGCGCCGTTCATGATCCGCTGCGGCTTCGACGCCTTCGAGCCGGCCGACGGGACCGGCCCCGATGAATGGGCGGCCGCCGCGGGCCGCTATCGCCACGTCTATCAGCGCGCCGCCGACGGCCGCGAACCGGCCTTCGCCCTGCGGCTGGCGGCCGAGGCGCCGTCATGAGCCTGGCGTTCGACGATCGTCCGCTGACGCTGGCCCAGAGGCTGGACGCCGACCTGCGCGACGCCCATCCGTCGGCCATCCTGCGCGAGGCGCTGGCGACCTTCAGCGATAAGATTGCGCTGGTCTCCTCGTTCGGCGCGGAATCGGCGGTGCTGCTGCACCTGGCGGCGCAGGTCGACAAGGCCATTCCGGTGCTCTTCCTCGACACCGGCATGCTGTTCGCCCAGACCCTGGACTATCGCCGCCAGCTCGCCGCCGACCTCGGCCTCACCGCGGTGCGCGATCTGCGTCCGAGCTTCGAGGATCTGGCGCTGAACGATCCCGGCGGAGAGCTCTGGAAGCGGGACACCGACGCCTGCTGCTACATCCGCAAGGTCTCGCCTCTGGACGGCGCGCTGACGGACTTCGACGCCTGGATCACCGGCCGCAAACGCTTCCATGGCGGCGGGCGCCTGCGCCTGCCGGTGATCGAGGAGGCCGACGGCCGGATCAAGTTCAACCCCTTGGCCAACTGGACCAAGGCGGAGCTCGAGGCCTATGCCGAGGCGCACGGCCTGCCGGCCCACCCGCTGGTGGCCATGGGGTTCCCCTCCATCGGCTGCTGGCCGTGCACGGACAGGGCGGAAGACGGCGCCGACGCCCGCTCCGGACGCTGGGCGGGTTCGCAAAAGAGCGAATGCGGCATACATACCGCCCGCGCGCCGGGCGCAGCGCCGTTCCTCGGGGCGGATCTCTGACCGACGCGTCCCGTAAACTCTGAGCCTCGAGACCCCACAACAGCCCATGCGCGAGTCCGCCGCCCAGATCCGAGACCCCGCCCCCGCGCCCGCCAAGGCGCGCGGCGCCTTCTACGTCGAACGCGTCACTTGGGTTCACCACTGGACGCCGTCGCTGTTCTCCCTGCGCACCACGCGCGATCCCGGCCTGCGCTTCGCCAGCGGCCAGTTCGTCATGCTGGGCCTGGAGCTGGAGGGAAAGCCGCTGCTGCGCGCCTATTCCATCGCCAGCGCCGCCTACGCCGACGAGCTGGAGTTCTATTCGATCAAGGTCCAGGACGGGCCGCTCACTTCGCGCCTGCAGAAGATCGTCCCGGGCGACGAGGTCCTGGTCGGCAAGAAGCCCACCGGCACCCTGGTGCTGGATGGCCTCCGGCCCGGCCGCAACCTCTATCTGGTCGGCACCGGCACGGGCCTCGCGCCCTTCCTCTCGCTGGTGCGCGATCCGGACGTCTATGAGCGCTTCGACAAGGTGATCGTGACCCACACGGTGCGCGAGGTGGCCGATCTCAACTACCGCCAGTTCCTCGCCCACGACCTGCCGAACGATCCGGACCTCGGCGAATGGGCGGCGCCCAAGCTGATCTACTACCCCACCGTGACCCGCGAGCCGTTCATCACCGAAGGCCGGATCACCGACCTGATGGCCTCGGGCAAGCTCTTCGCCGACATCGGCTTGCCTGAATTGGACCCCAGCCGCGACCGGCTGATGCTGTGCGGCGGCCCCTCGGTGCTGGCCGATCTCAAAGGCCTGCTGCTCGACCGCGGCTATGAGGAAGGCTCGGTCGCCAACCCCGGCGACTTCGTCCTCGAGCGGGCGTTCGTGGAGACCTGAGGGATGGAGGAGGCTGTGGCGGCGCGCCATCCGTCCAGCCGCAACCCTTAGACCTTGCAGACGATCATGACACCCGGCGATCCGACTACGGCCATGGGGCCAAAGGTGATCTGGTACAGGCCGGTCTGCGGAACCGTATAATGGCCGGGCCCATTGGCGGGTAGAAGTTTTCCACTTTTCGCATCCGCGACATATACGGCCCTTGGGGCTGTTTCTATGTAAAGCCCCGTTGCGCCGGCCGAAGTGAAATCTCCGGTCGACGTGACATCGAGCTTCTGACCGGCCTTGAACGTTCCATTGAACGTGGTCGCCGTGCCGGTATATTTCCAGCATATCGACCCACGTTGCATCTGTATCGTGACTACAGATGGGTCGCTGGCGCTTGTGGCGGCACTTGCGGCGCCGCCGAGCAGGAGCACGACGCCTGACGCAACGCCGACGACCCGTCGGGCATGATCTGCCGTCATGGTCTCTTCCCTCATCTTGGCCCGGCGGTGACCGTGCGGTTGAGCAGGCTCAGCAGAGCGCCCTGCCGATTGACGCCGGTCTTCTCGAATATGCGCGCGAGGTGGACGCGGACAGTGTTGACGCTGACGCCCGAGGCGGCGGCTGCTTCGTGCAGCGACGCCCCTGCGAAGAGCGCCATCGCCAGCCGGATTTCGGCCGGCGTGAAGCCGAAGAGGTCGCGCAGGTTCTGTTCCGGAAGATGCACTTGGGCTTCCAGATCGGTCACACAGACGAGGACGGACGGTTCGTCGAAAAACACCGGGGCGCTATGCGATCTCATTGGCGCGATCGTGATCGAAAACGGCAAAAGGCGTTCAGGACACGGCAGCGCCATGGATCCCCCAGCGCGATGTTCCGGATCGGCCGAGGCGGCGAGGGCGACGAGCGCCTCCAGCTTGCGGTTAGCCTCCGGCTGGTTCGAGCTGAGCCGACCGGCAACCACACCGAGGCCATGTCCGTCCCGGACCATCTTGTCGGCCGCACGGTTAAGCCTCAAGACCCGGGCGCTGCGATCCAACAGAAACAGCGCGCTTTCCGAATGCTCGAACACGGCGACGGCGTCCTCGTTCCGCGCCCGGCCGGCCGATAGCCTCTGGCCCAGATCGAAGGCGCGAATGAGGTGGGGGTGAAAGCGCGCGGCGACATCGAGGTCTTCGCCTCCAAACTGCCCATGCGCCTCCGGCCGGCAGATGTTCAGCACACAGACTTTATAGTCATTGAGCGCCAGCCGAATAAACAGGACGGAATGAACGTCCTGCGGTCGCATCATGTCGCTGTAGTATTCGGTGCGGACCAGATCTTCTTTGGCGATCCAATCTTCGTCCGTGAGAATCAGCGCGCGCCAGTTGATCGCATAGCCGCGCCGATCTTTTACGTTGGTGAGCGGATTGCGGCTCGCGTAATGTTGAAAGTAACGGTCGGACATCGCCGAATCCAGGCGAGACACCAGGCGAGAACCGCTTCCGTCTCCCACATCCAGGCGCGAAAGAATGGCGCCTGAGCCACCGACCATGTCGGCGAACCGCTCCATGACGGGAACCCACAGGTCCGGCTGCGCGGCCGCGCCATAGAGAAGGTCGAGAAACGCGCTCTCGCCAGAGCTGTTCATCACCGCTCCGAGTTACACGCGGGTCCAAGCCGACCGCCTACGGGTCCGCAATCAACCTGTGTCACTTCCCGAAAGACAATGACATCACGGTCTGGAGTCAAAAAGGCCGCCGCGAGTGACATAACGACGCGCCGGGTCGAGGCGAGGCCGTTTCGCGTCGCCGACATCGTTTGCGGGCCGCGCTCAAGAGCTGTCTGGGGCTCTTTGGCCCGACCCGA
>Ga0302314_10003594_pt1 | contig 28564 bp, 26 predicted proteins | sample III_Palsa_N2_3_FD_200533 | JGI IMG/M metagenome (GOLD analysis project Ga0302314, IMG submission 200533) | Peat permafrost microbial communities from Stordalen Mire near Abisko, Sweden - III_Palsa_N2_3 | ecosystem: Environmental > Terrestrial > Soil > Palsa > Peat permafrost | place: Sweden...
TAGCGCGGTTTCGGCCTGAGTTCGGTCCGGTTCATCTGCGGCACCCAGGACCAGCACAAGGAGCTGGAGCGGCGCCTGTCCGGCTTCGTCGGCACCGAGGACACGATCCTCTATGGCTCGGCCTTCGACGCGAACGGCGGTCTGTTCGAGACCCTGTTCGGCGCGGACGACGCCATCATCAGCGACGAGCTCAATCACGCCTCGATCATCGACGGCATCCGGCTCGCGAAGGCGAAGCGCTTTCGCTACAAGCACAATGACCTGGCCGATCTGCGGGCTCGGCTCGAGGAGGCCGACGCCGCCGGCGCCCGGTTCAAGCTCGTGTTCACCGACGGCGTGTTCTCGATGGACGGCACGATCGCCCGCCTCGACCAGATCCGCGCCCTCTGCGACGAGTTCGGCGCGCTGCTCGGCGTCGACGACAGCCACGCGACCGGCTTCCTCGGGCCCCGCGGCCGCGGCACCCATGAATATCGCGGCGTGTTCGGCAAGATCGACATCATCACCGGCACGCTGGGCAAGGCGTTGGGCGGCGCGTCCGGCGGCTTCACCAGTGCCTCGGCCGATGTCGTGGCCCTGCTGCGCCAGCGCTCGCGCCCCTACCTTTTCTCCAACACGATCGCGCCGCCGATCGTCGGCGCCACCATCGCCGTGCTCGACCTGTTGGAAAGCGGCACGGAATTGCGCGACCGGCTCGAGGGCAACACCAAGCTGTTCCGCGAGGGACTTACCACGTTGGGATTCGACATCAAGCCGGGCGAGCACCCGATCATCCCGGTGATGGTCTATGACGCCGAGAAGGCGCAGGCCCTCGCCCAGAACCTGCTCGAGCGCGGCATCTATGTCGTGGGCTTCTTTTATCCCGTCGTACCCAAGGGCCAGGCCCGCATCCGGGTCCAGATCAGCGCCTTGCACAGCGAGGACGAACTGCAGCGTGCGCTGAAGGCGTTCGAGGCGGCCGGCCGCGCGCTGGAGATCATTCGATGAGCGCGCCCAAGATCCTGATCACCGGCGCCAACGGCCAGTTGGGCACGGAGCTGTCGGCGGCCTTGGCCCTGCGCCATGGCGCCGACCGCATCGTTACCAGCGACGTCAATGCCCAGGGCCGGCACGCGCATCTCGTGCACGAGGTCCTGGACGTGACCGACATCGACCAGCTGCAGAAACTGGTCGAAAAGCACGGCATCACCCAGATCTATCATCTGGCGGCCACGCTCTCGGCGGTCGGTGAGAAGAAGCCGAAATGGGCCTGGCAGCTCAACATGAACGGCCTGTTGAACGTGCTGGAAGTGGCCGCATCGGCCGGGCTCGACAAGCTGTTCTGGCCGAGCTCGATCGCGGCCTTCGGCCCGACGACGCCGGCGGATGCCACCCAGCGCACCATCATGGAACCGAAGACGGTCTATGGCGTCTCCAAGCTCGCGGGCGAGGGCTGGTGCCGGTGGTATTTCGAGAACAAGGGCGTCGATGTCCGCAGCCTGCGCTATCCGGGGCTGATCTCGTACAAGACCCTGCCGGGCGGCGGCACCACCGACTACGCCATCGACATCTTCCACTACGCGCTCCGGCATCAGACCTACCCCTGCTTCCTGGAGCGGGACGAGGCGCTGCCGATGATGTACATGCCGGACGCGGTCCGGGCGACGATCGAATTGATGGAAGCGCCGGCCGAGCGGATCAGCGAGCGCGGCAGCTATAATCTCGCCGGATGTTCCTTCACGCCGGACGAGATCGCGGCGGAGATCCGCAAGCATCTGCCGGGGTTCGAGATCGCCTACAGGCCGGATTTCCGCCAGAAGATCGCCGAGGGCTGGCCGAACTCGATCGACGATTCGCTGGCGCGCGTTGACTGGAACTGGCGCCCCCGCTACGACCTGTCGGCGATGACCGACGATATGCTGGCCAATCTCGCCGGCCGCGTCGATCTGGTCGGCGCCGCCTGAACAGCAAGGATCTTGCCCGCATGCCGCCGAAACGCCGCAAAGCCACCCGGAGCCCGTTCGTCGGCGTGTTCGACCTGTTTCGGATCGGCATCGGCCCGTCCAGCTCGCACACGGTCGGCCCGATGCGCGCCGCGGGCGATTTCCTGCGCTGGTGCGGCGAGCGCGTCGATTGGGCCGAGATCGACGCGGTGTCCTGCGATCTGTTCGGCTCGCTGGCACTCACCGGCGTCGGGCATGGCACCGACATTGCGGTCGTGGCCGGGCTCAGCGGTGCGGCACCCGAGACCGTCGATCCGGACGCGCTGCCCCAGCTGCTGGCGCGGGCGAAGGCGACCCGACGCCTGTCGGTCGGCAACGGCATCGAGATCGGCTTCGATCCCGACGTGGGCATCGTGTTCCGCAAGCATGAATTCCTGCCCGGCCACCCGAACGCGCTGAGTTTCCATCTCTGGCGCCACGACGCGATCGTGCTCAGCCGGATCTATTATTCGGTCGGCGGCGGTTTCATCACGGCCGAGGGCGAGACGGCGGCCGACCTGCCGGCGGGTTCGGACGTGCCCTATCCGTTCACCTCGGCCGAAGAGCTGCTGGCCTTGAGCGAGCGCCACGGCCTGACCATCGCCGAGCTCGCCCATGCCAACGAGGCCGCGTTCCATGCGCCGGCCGAGATCGAGGCCCGGCTGAACCGGCTCTGGGCGGCCATGCAGCAATGTGTCCGGCGCGGCTTGAACGGCCGCGGCATCCTGCCCGGCGGCCTGTCGGTCAAGCGCCGCGCGGCCGACCTAGAGCAGGCGTTGCAGGTGCGCGACAGCCTGGACCAGGGCGATCCGCTCCGGGCGATGGAATGGATCAGCCTGTTCGCGCTCGCGGTCAATGAAGAGAACGCCGCCGGCGGGCGGGTCGTGACCGCGCCGACCAACGGCGCTGCCGGCATCATTCCGGCGGTGCTGCATTACTACGACCGGTTCGTGACCGGCGCGTCGCCGGCCGGGATCCATACCTTCCTGCTGACCGCGGCGGCGATCGGTTCGATCATCAAGCTGAACGCCTCGATCTCGGGCGCCGATGTCGGCTGCCAGGGCGAGGTCGGCTCGGCGGCGGCCATGGCGGCGGCCGGCCTTGCGGCCGCGCTCGGCGGCTCGACGCTGCAGATCGAGAATGCCGCCGAAATCGCGCTCGAACACAGCCTGGGCCTGACCTGCGACCCGATCGGCGGGCTGGTGCAGATCCCCTGCATCGAGCGCAACGCCATCGCCTCGGTCAAGGCGGTCAACGCCGCCCGCCTGGCGCTCCATGGCGACGGCACCCATCGCGTCACGCTGGACCAGGTGATCGAAACCATGCGGCAGACCGGTCGCGACATGAAGCGGAAGTACAAGGAGACCTCGACCGGCGGTCTCGCCGTCAATGTGCCGGAATGTTGAGCGCCGGCTAAGCTCTCACGGGCGATCTCCGCGCGCTTTCCTGGCGCGAAGAAACAGACCGATTGGATTGTTTTTAACCGCTCTTCAGGCTATCTGAGGCATGGTCCCCGCGTCCGCGAGAACTTGCCTCGGTCTTTGAGAGATATCATGGAGAATGCCGCCCGTTCGGAACGGTCCCGCAAAGCCGCCATCCAGGCCGCGCTGACCATCATCGCGCGCGATGGCGCGGGCCGGCTGACGCTCGATGCGATCGCGCGCGAAAGCGGCATCAGCAAGGGCGGGGTCATGCATCAGTTCCGCACCAAAGGGGCGGTGCTGAAGGCATTGCTCGATCACCAGATCGAATATTTCGAACAATTCTCCAAGGATTATCTGGCGGAGATGGGCAACGATCTGCCCGAGGCGCAGCTGTCGGCGCAGATCGCGACCATGCGGGAAGTCGCCAGCGACTCGCAATCGGTCGCCTTCGCCATCGTCGGCGCGCTCGCCGAAGAGCCCGATCTGCTGTCGGTGACACGGGCGAACGAGGTCGAGAAGATCGAGCATATCAAGGCCGAGGCGGCGGATCCCGATCTGGCCATGCTGCGCTGGGCGGCGGCGAGGGGGCTGGCGCTGTCGGCCCTGTTCGGGCTCTACGCGCTGACCGAGCAGGATCGCGAGCGTCTGTTCGACCGTCTGCTCGACAATCGGCAATGGGCGGGTTTCGCCAAGACCGACAAGTAGCCTTCGTTGCAGTGTTGCGGCGATCGCATCGCTGAACTTCCAGTCGATCATAAACAAACCAGCTAGACGGTTTGTTTATGATCGACTAGTGTCCCCCTCGTGTGAACGAAGCGAAGACAGGGGAGACACGGGGCATGGCCCTCGCAATTTCGACCAATATCAACAAGACGGCTGCCGCTCTGATCGCGGCCATCACCCTCGGCGCCGGCGCCGCGCGCGCCGCGGAGCTGTCGTCAACGCCGCCCGCGTCTTCCTGGACCGGCTTCTATGCCGGCCTCAATGCGGGCGGCGGGTTCAGCACCGGCAAGGACTCCAGCAACCTGGCCAACGTGTTCGACACCGGCAGAGGTTCTGGCGACTTGGGCAGCGGGATCACCGGCGGCGGCCAGGGCGGCTATAACTATCAACTGTCGCCGCTGTTCCTCGTCGGCATCGAAAATGATTTTCAGGTCACGGACATTTCGAAGCACGACGGTGCATCCGGGCAAGATGCGAAGCTGCCGTGGTTTGGCAGCGGCCGCGCGCGCGCCGGTGTCCTGCTGCTGGATTCACGCCTGCTCGTCTACGGGACCGGCGGCTTGGCGTTCGGCAAGGTCGACGACATCGGCGACAGCAAAACCCGCATTGGCTGGACCGCCGGCGGCGGCACGGAATGGGCTTTCCTGCCGAACTGGTCGGTCAAGCTCGAGTATCTTTACACCGATCTCTACCGGGATCTCAAAAGCGATGCCGGGCCTCATGTCGAGACCGAGTTCAACACGATCCGCCTCGGCGTGAACTACCATTTCAACCTGTTCTAGCGCCCCGTCATTTGAACTTCCGCGGGCCGCCGCCGACCTCGCCCGGCCTGGAGGCTGAACCATCATGATCCGCCATCTCCGACGCGGCCGCCCGCTGGGCGCCGTGCTGATCCTGGCTGCGGCCGCCGGCTTGGCCGGCTGTAGCTTGGTGGCGCTGCCGGTCCGCACCGCCAGCGCCGTCGTCAAAACCGTACCGGTGGCCGGCCCGATCGCTGCCGCGCCGCTCGACGCGACGGCCGACGCCATCGATTGACCGTCGCGTTCGCCCAGGCCCGCCTGGCCGAGACGCTTTCTACTTGATTCGAAACGGAGATCTGAATGTTGAACCCGATCCTGACGCGGTGCCTATCGGCGATCGCGAGCTGTGCGCTGCTGGCCGGCTGCAGCGGTGCCGAGCCGGTCGCCTATACCGGTATCGCGTCCTCGTCCCAATTGCGCCCGGACCCGAACGATGCGTCCGGGCGGATCCCCTATCGCTATGCGACCTCGGTGGATTGGCGGGACTATACCCGAGCGATGATCGACCCGGTCGCGATCTACCGCGGCCCCGACCATCAGTTCGGCGATATGTCAGACAATGATCGGGCGGCCCTCGGCAGCTATATGCAGACGCAATTCGCTGAGAAACTGGCGACGCGATTCCAGATCACCAATACGCCCGGGCCCAACACGCTGCGCATCAAGCTGACGCTGACCGGCGCCACCACCACGCCGCTGGTTGCCCCGGCGACGCATATCGATATCGCCGGCAATCTCTACAACAGCGTGCAGGCCGTCCGGGGCGGGGAAGGCCTGATGGCAGGCTCCGCGCTCTATGCGGTGGAGATCTATGACGCATCGACCACGCGCCTGCTCAGCGCCTATGTCACCAAGCAATATCCGGGCGCCCTGAACGTCGGCGCCAGCTTCGGGTCCTTGGGCGCGGCCAAGACCGGGATCGAGAAGGGCGCGGATGCGCTGGTCGCCCAGCTGAAGTGACGATCGGAAATCCGTCGCGGCCCTTGAAGGAAGCGATCCGGCGTAATTTTCCGTTGGCCTTGCTATGCTCCCTTTCTGCTCCGGGTCGACGTCGGGTGCCGTTCGCATGCAGCATAGATATCTCCGGTCCCTGGTTGGCGTGGCGGCGCTCGTCCTCTCGGGCGGCGCGCAGGCCGCCCCGACCGGGTGGCACGACACGGTCTGGGGCGAAAGCACCGACGGGCTCGATCGGCAGTTCGGTCCGGCGGCGACCCGGCTCGACCGGCCGATCGATTTCGGCGATTCCTATGCCGATCTGGTGCTGAAGAACTACGATATCGGCGGCTACGGCTTCATCGTGTTCTTCCAGATGGACAAGCGCAGCCACGGCCTGAAGCGCATCCAGATCGAGCGCGGCCGGCACGGCGCCGTGCCGGAGGTCGCCAAGGCGGCGTTCGATGCGCTGGTGGCGAGTTATGGCCCGCCGACCGTCGCCTGTGCGACCCGGGCCCACACCATCGACACGCAGGACCTGGCCGAAGAGGTCTGGCAGCGCGACGGCACCACCGTGCGCGCCCTGTTCCGCGACGCCAGCCTCAACACGCTCGACCCATATCTGGCGCGCGCCGTCGGCGATTTCGTCACCGGTCGGACGGCGGCCGGCCTGCCCCAGCAGCTGCTGATCCGCATCGCGCCGGCCGGGACCGAGCCCGAGGATTGCCGCGCCAAGCCATGACGGGACCCCGCGGCAGACGCGGGTGCGGAGATCGATCAAGAACGCATAGATTGCGGCAGGTTTGCAAAAACGCCCTGCGAACTCAGGCAATTTCGGGTTTTAATCCGGCGGGATCGTCGTGCGGCGAACCCGCCCTCCGCGTTCCCGAAAGGAAGTCATTTTGAGTCTGATCATCTGCCTCGCGGCGCTGGGGTTCCTGATGTTGGCGGCCTATCGCGGCTTCAGCGTCATTCTGGTCGCCCCGATCGCGGCCCTGGGTGCGGTGCTGCTGACCGATCCCGCCGCCGTGGCGCCGGTGTTTACCGGCCTGTTCATGGATAAGATGGTCGGGTTCGTGAAGCTCTATTTCCCGGTCTTCCTGCTGGGTGCCGTGTTCGGCAAGGTGATCGAGATTTCGGGCTTCTCGCAATCGATCGTCTCGTCGGTGATCCGGCTGGTCGGCAGCTCGCGCGCCATGCTGTCGATCGTGCTGGTCTGTGCGGTGCTGACCTATGGCGGCGTCTCGCTGTTCGTCGTGGTCTTCGCGGTCTACCCGTTCGCGGCCGAGCTGTTCCGCCAGAGCGACATTCCGAAGCGCCTCATTCCCGGCACGATCGCGCTCGGCGCGTTCAGCTTCACCATGGATTCGCTGCCCGGAACGCCGCAGATCCAGAACATCATCCCGACGACCTTCTTCAAGACCGATACCTGGGCGGCACCGGTGCTGGGCACCGTCGGCTCGCTCTTCATCCTGGTGAGCGGCCTGGCGTATCTCGATTGGCGCCGTCGCGTCGCGGCACAGGCCGGCGAGGGCTATGGCACCGGCCATAGCAACGAGCCGGAGGTGATGGCGAAGGACAAACTGGTCAACCCGGTCGTCGCCATTCTGCCGCTGTTCGCCGTGGGCATCTTCAACCGGCTGCTGACCGACGCGATCCCCGGCGCATTCGGCGCGACGGCGGAGGTGACCCTGACGCCCGGCGGCCATCCGATCAGCCAGGCCGTGCCCGCGGTGGCGGCGATCTGGGCGGTCGAGGGCGCGCTGTTGATCGGCATCCTGCTGGTGGTCGCGACCGCCTTCCGCCAGGTCGCCGGACGCTTTGCCGAGGGCAGCAAATCGGCCGTGGCCGGCGCGCTGCTCGCGGCCATGAACACGGCCTCGGAATATGGCTTCGGCGCCGTGATCGCGGCCTTGCCCGGCTTCGTCATTATTTCAAACGGGCTGCAGTCGATTCCCAATCCGCTGGTCAACGAGGCAGTCTCGGTGACAGCGCTGGCCGGCATCACCGGCTCCGCCTCGGGCGGCATGAGCATCGCGCTTGCCGCGATGTCGGATAAATTCATCACTGCCGGCCAGGCCGCCCATATTCCGATGGAAGTCTTGCACCGGATTGCCTCGATGGCGTCGGGCGGCATGGACACGCTGCCGCATAATGGCGCGGTCATTACCCTGCTCGCGGTCACCGGACTGACCCACCGCCAATCCTACAAGGACATCTTCGCGGTCACCTGCCTGAAGACCGCGGCCGTGTTCGTCGCGATCCTGACCTACTATCTGACCGGCCTGGTCTGAGCCCGCCAGCCGTCCGATTTCGATCAAATTTTCCCTAAATCGGACGGGTCTTTCCAGCCTGCGGAACGGCTGCGAAATTTCGCAGCGGAGTCATGGGAGATACGCGTTTGACGCGAAAAATCTCAAACTTTGAGTAAGGAGTCCGGGCGATCCTGAACGGGTCGAATCTATATTTTCAACCTGGGGGCCCATTGTGGCGAGACCCGTTTCCTTCTCGGTGCCTTACACGCGGATCGGTCTGTCCCGCGCGCGCGCTGAAGAGGTCTGCGCCGAGATTCGGTCCAGCCCCTGCTCGGACGCCGAAGCCTTCACCTGGACCGAAAATCACGAAGATTGCATCGTCATCCATGCGGCGACCCCGGACGATATGCTGTTCGCCCGCATGATGATCCCGCTCTGGTAGCGCCGGCCCGGTGGATCAGTGCGCGAGCGGTGGCGCGCTGTGGATCCCGTGAAAGCGATGGAAGCGAGTCCGCGTCTGGCTCAGTCTTTCGCGACGCTCTTTCAGTCGCGTAAAGCGCAGGCCCAAGAGGACGGGCACGCCGACAGAGAAGACGATCCAAAACAGACCGATTTCAATCCATGCCATAGCCCGTCTCCTTTCGTCTCTTAGTTGTTCGTTCCCCACTGTTAACATGTGTGGCGGAATTTTGATCCATCAAGGGGGTGCGACGTCTGGGCGCCGGCCGCAACCTTACGGGCAGCCATGCGCAACTGTCGGCCGTCGCGACCTCAGATCGCGGCCGCGCCGCGCATCTTCTCCAATGCCGCCAATCGAATCGAGAGCGCGATGCCTTCGGCCGCGATCCGCACCGCTTCGATGCTGGGGAACGTCGGCGCCAGGCGCAGCACGCGATCGTTCGGATCATGGCCGCCGGGCCAGGTGGCGCCGGCCGGCGTCAGCGCGATGCCGAGCGCGCGCGCCAGCTCGACCGTGCGTCTGGCCGTGCCGTCCATGGCATCGACGCTGATGAAATAGCCGCCCTCCGGCCGGGTCCAACGCACCGTGCCGAGATCGCGGAGATGCCGGTCCAGCGCATCCAAGGTTGCGTCGAACTTCGGCGCTAGCAACCGTCGCTGGGCCGCCATATGGCGCAACACGCCGTCGAAGTCCTTGAGGAAGCGCACGTGGCGCAGCTGGTTGAGCTTGTCCGGACCGACTGTGCGTTTGGCGACCCGGGCCAGATACCAGGCGACATTCGCCGGCGAGCCCGCGAAGAACGCCAGGCCGGCGCCGGCGAGCGTGATCTTGGAGGTGGAGGCGAACAGGAACGGCCGGTCGGCATGGCCGGCTTCGGCCGATAGCGTCAGGATGTCGGCGATCGGGTTCCGCTGTTCGGTCAGATCGTGCACGCCATAGGCATTGTCCCAGAACAGCCGGAAATCCGCGGCGCCGGTCCGCATCTGCGCCAGCCGCCGCACGGTCTCGGCCGAATAGACGGCCCCGGTCGGGTTCGAATATTTCGGCACGCACCACATGCCCTTGACGGTCGGGTCGGCGGCCAGCGCCTCGACCGCGTCCATGTCCGGCCCGTGCTCGGTCATGGCGACCGGCAGCATGCGAAAGCCGAATTCCTCGTTGAGCGCGAAATGCCGGTCATAGCCCGGCACCGGGCAGATGAAGCCCGGCGCCGCCGTGCGCGACCAGGGCTGACTGCCGCCGGGCACGCCCTTCAACAGGGCCCAGACCAGGCAATCATGCATCAGCGCCAGGCTGGAATTCTCGCCGACCACGATCTGGTCGGCCGGCGCGCCCAGCAGCTCCTGGAACAGGTGGCGCACCTCGGCCAGGCCCTGGGTCCCGCCGTAGTTGCGCGCGTCCTCGTGGGCTTCGCTCAGATAATCGCCATTGCCCGGCAGGGTCAGCAGCCCGGTCGCGAGATCCAGCTGTTCCGGCGACGGCTTGCCGCGCGTCATGTCGAGCTTCAGCCCGCGGGCGCGGAAGGCCTCGTATTGCTCGCGGGTGCGGGCCTCGAGGGCTGCGAGGGTTTCGAGGGTGTGGGCAGGCACGGGTCTTCTCCGAAGCGATGCGGATGGCACGAGCATCGCGCCGGCCGCCGATGCCGGCCACAAGAACAATGTCATGGAGACAATATTGGCGGCCAGGGTAAGCTCGTCCCGCAAACGGGACAAAACCCGGGGTATCGGGAGGAAACACATGGGATTGCGCGCGCTCAGCTTCGGCCTGGCCGGTCTGCTCGTCGCCGGGGCCGCCCAGGCGGCCGACATCAAGGTCGTCACCTCCGGCGGGTTTGCGGCACCGGCCCAGGCGCTGGTCGCGGGCTACGAGCAGGCGACCCACAATAAGGCCGAGATCCTGCGGGGCCCCTCGATGGGCGAGACCCATGACGCGATCCCGGCGCGGCTTGCCCGGGGCGAACCGCTGGACGTGCTGCTGATGGTCGCCTCCGCGCTCGACGAGCTGATCAAACAGGGCAAGGTGATCCCGGCGAGCCGGGTCGCGATCGCCGATTCCTATATCGGCATGGCGGTCAAGGCGGGCGCGCCCAGGCCCGACATCTCGACCGTGGCGGCGCTCAGGCAGACCCTGCTCAACGCCAAATCCATCGCCTATTCCGACAGCGCCAGCGGCGTCTATCTGTCGAAGGAAGGGTTCGCCAAGCTCGGCATCGCCGACCAGATCGCCGGCAAAAGCCGGATGATCCCGGCGACGCCGGTCGGCGAGATCGTCGCCAAGGGCGAGGCGGAACTGGGCTTTCAGCAATTGAGCGAGCTGATGCCGGTCAAGGGCATCGACCTGGTCGGCCCGCTGCCGGAAGGCATCCAGCAGGTGACGCCCTATGCGGCCGGCATCCCGGTCGGCTCGAAGGAGCCGGCGGCGGCCAAGGCCTTCATCGAATATATGGTTTCGCCGGGGGCGGCGGCGACGGTGAAGAGCTTCGGGCTGGATCCGGTCCCGGCCAAACCCTGATCCCTGGGATCGTTTTCGAGCTGTCGCGGTTTGCCTCCTCGGAAGATTTCGATCGGTTGGAGGAGACGATGGGCGAACTCGCATTCGAAATGCATGCGCCGGCCTATGCGCTGTGGGGCGCCTGGCGGCGGCTGATCGTCGCGGCCGAATGGACGCGGCCGGTGGTCTTGAGCGTCCAGGCCCATCTGCGGGGCCCGGCCGGCGGCGAGATCCTGCTGGGCCAGATCCGTTGGCAGGATCACCCGGGCGGCCCGATCCGGACCGACAGCATCGACGGCGGCGCCACCGTGATCACCTTCGCGCCGAGGACGCTCGATCCCATGGTGCGCTTCGCCACGAGCGGACCCGACCGGCGCGATGTCGTGATCGAGGTCAGCCATCGGGAGGTCGACGTCAGCCTGGCGAGTTGAGCGTCTGCGCCCCACGAAACGCGTTGTTCATCTGAATGCCCTATGGTCGGACCGGCTGCGGAGCGATAAAGTCGCCCGCGAGTTGAGCAAATTCGGGCGGATACCCCTCGTGAGCGGGTCGCCCTTGACCGGAAGTGGCTAGATGAGTTCGAACAAAACACGCGTGTTTCTTGCCGTGGGTCTGGTCGCCGTTGCCGGCATCGGTTTCGGCGCCTACCGGATGGGGGCGATCGCGAAGGACGCCCCAGCGGCGAAGACCACTGCCAAGGCGACGCCGGCCGCGCCGACCGATACCACCAAGCCGAACGCGCTGTGGGGCAAGTCCTGCGACGCCGGTGCCGATGGCAAGCAGACCTGCGTCGTGCTCCAGAATGTCGTCATCACCGACAAGAACACCAACCAGAGCCTGCGGGCGCTCGCGGTCGCCGTCGGTTATCTGCCGAGCGACAACAAGCTGCACATGTCGCTGACCATTCCGCTGGGCGTCAGTCTGCAGCCCGGCGTGGGCTTCCAGCTCGACGAGGGCACGGCCAATACGCTTCCGATCGAGGCCTGCTTCGCCGACGGCTGCCGTATCTTCATGACCATCGATGCCAGCGGCCGCGACAGTCTGGTCAAAAGCAAGATGATCAAAATCAGCTATCAGCTGACCAATGGTCAGAAGATGGTGCTGCCGATCGAGCTCAACGGCTTCGGCGATGCGCTGGCCCAGTTGGGCCCGACGCCCTGAACCATCCCGGGCCGGAACCGCGACCTGTCGAGACTGTTCCCTAAAGGGACGAGACAACAGCGGGAGCCGTCGATGGCCGGATTGCAGGGAAAGCGGGTTTTGGTCACGGGCGGCGCCCAGGGTATCGGCCGCGCGATCGCGGTGCGCTTCGCGGCCGAGGGCGCCCGGGTCGCGGTCGTCGATCTCAAGGACGGCCCGGCGATGACCGAGACCCTGGGCCTGCTGGCACCGGTCGCCGCCGGCGCCCATGCCGGCGTTGCCGCCGACATCAGCGACGAGGGCCAGGTCGAGCGCATGATGGCGGACGTCATCGGCCAGTTCGGCGGGCTTGACGTGCTGATCAACAATGCCGGCATCCAGATCGACGCGCCGTCCGACAGCATGACGCTCGACCAATTCCAAAAGGTGCTGGGCGTCAATCTAACCGGCACGTTCCTATGCTCGCGCGCCGCACTCCGCCATTTCCTTGGCGCCGGCACCAAGGGCTCGATCATCAACACCACGTCGGTGCATGAGCGGATTCCGAAGCCGGGCTTTCTGGGCTATTCGGCCAGCAAGGGGGCGATGGGCAATGTCACCCGCACCCTGGCGCTGGAATATGCCGGCCGCGGCATCCGGGTGAACGAAGTGGCGCCCGGCGCCATCGTCACACCGATCAATGCCGCCTGGAAGGACGACCCGCAGAAACGCGCCGACGTCGAACGCCACATCCCGATGGGCCGCGCCGGAACGCCCGAGGAAGTGGCGGGCCTGTTCGCCTTCCTCGCCTCCGACGACGCGTCCTACGTCACCGGCCAGACCTTCTTCGTCGATGGCGGCCTGACCCTCTACGGCGATTTCGCCCATAATTGGTCGTCGTAGGGCGGCGCGCCTCCACTGGTGCTTTGCCGCGCAAACCGCCATCCTGGGTGCGGAACCTTGGAAGGGCTTCTATGCGGATCGCCCTGGCGGCATTCGGATCGCGCGGCGATTTTCAACCGATGGCGGCGCTTGCCGTGGCGCTGGCCGCCCGCGGCCACGATGTCAGGCTAATCGGCTTTGCCGAATATGCGCCGCTCGTCGCCGGCCGCGGCGTGGATTTTCGCGCCGTGTCCGGTGACCATCACGCGATCTTTCTGGGCGATGCCGGCCGCCGGATGTTCGCCAGCGGGCGGCGTCCGATCGCACTGATCCGGGCGGCGACCGAGATTACGCGGACCTGGCTGCCGCGCTGGGCGCCGGAGCTGCGCGACCATGCGGCCGGTGTCGATCTGCTGATCGGGGAATTCACCAGCTTCGCCCTCATGGCGTCGCTGGCCGAGCTCTGGGGGTTGCCCTCGCTCCGCGTCCTGCTGCAGCCGGTGCGCCGGTCGGCGTTTCTGTCGAGCCCCATGCTGGGTGGTCTGAAGGCCGGTTTGCCGCGCTGGCTCAATCGCCTGTCCCATGACATTGCCGATCAGATCCTGTGGCAGCCATCGCGCCGATTGATGAACCGGATCCGGGCGGAGATCTATGGTTTGCCCCCCTGGCCGTTGCTCGGGCCGGTCGGCGTCTTCGAGCGTGCGCACGTGCCGGTGTTGATGGCATACAGCGCAGCGGTGGTGCCGCGCCCCTCCGACTGGGGCCGCGAGGTCCAGGTCACCGGCTTCTGGTTTCTCGATCGACCCGCTGACTGGCAGCCGCCGGCCGACCTGGTGCGCTTTCTCGAAGCGGGCGCGCCACCGGTCTATCTGGGTTTCGGCAGCATGGCGTTGACCGACCCAGCCGCGACGGCGGCGGTGCTGGTGGCGGCCATCCGGGATGTCGGCTGTCGCGCCATCATCGCCGCCGGCTGGGGCGGTCTGGCGGCGGTCGACCTGCCGCCGGACATTCATGCGATCGATGCCGTGCCCCACGATTGGCTGTTTCCGCGCATGGCCGCGATCGTCCATCACGGCGGGGCCGGCACCACGGCCGCGGCCCTGCGGGCGGGCGTGCCCTCGGTCGCGGTGCCTTTCATGGCCGATCAGCCCTATTGGGCTGGACGGTTGCAGGGGCTGGGCGTGGCACCGCCGCCGATCGCGCACCCGCGTCTGAGCGCGCCGGTCCTGGCGGCGGCACTCCGCATCGCCCTCGGCGACCCGGCGATGCGCGCCTGGGCCCGGGAATTGGCCGACCGGATCGGCGCCGAGGACGGCCTCGGCGTCGCGGTCGCCCGGATCGAAGGGCTGGTCTAGGCCAGGTTCCTGACCTCGACCTGCTCGCTGACACCCGGCGGGGTGAAGCCGAAGATGCGGCCGTAGAAGCCCAGTTCCAGTTCCAGCACCCGGCGGATGGTCGTGGCTTGACGGAAGCCGTGGCCTTCGCCGTCAAAAGTGTAGTGGGCGACGGCCAAGCCGCGCGCCGCCATGGCCTGGGCCATGTCCTCGGCCTGGTTCGGCGGCACGACCTTGTCGTCCAGCCCCTGGAAGAAGATCACCGGGCAGGACAGCCGGTCCAGGTGATGGATCGGCGAGCGTGCGCGATAGAGCGCTTCCGCCCGAGGCAGGGGGCCGACCAGCCGGTCGAGATAGCGCGATTCGAACTTGTGGGTGTCGGAGGCCAGCAGCTTGAGGTCGGCCACGCCGTAGTGGCTGGCGCCGGCCTTGAACAGCTTGGTGTTGGTCAAGGCCGCAAGCGTGGTGAAACCGCCGGCGCTGCCGCCGCGGATGGCGATGCGGGCTTTATCGACCAGGCCTTCATTCGCCAGATATTCCGCCGCCGCCGCGCAATCCTCGACATCGACCAGGCCCCAGCGGCCATAGAGCCGTTCGCGATAGGCCCGGCCGAAGCCGGTCGAGCCGCCGTAATTGACGTCGACCACGGCGATGCCGCGGCTGGTCCACCATTGGATGGCCAGTGAGAAACCGTTGGTGCTCATGGCGGTCGGGCCGCCATGGCTGATCACGATCAGCGGCGGCTTCGCATCGGTGGGACCGACGACCGCGGCATTGGTCGGCGCGTACCAGAAACCATGGCCCTCGCCGCCGTCGCGGGTCGGAAAGGTGAAGGGCTCGCCGACCGAAACATCCTCGGCGCCGAGGCCGGCAGGGCCGGCCACCTTCACCACCTCGGGCGTTCCGCCCAACTGCGCCAGGCGCGTGACCGCCGGCGGGGCGGTGGTCGGCGTCGCGATATAGGCAAGGCCGGCGCCGGACGCGACCGGGCATTCCTGCACGGGGCCCAGTTCCAGCGGCGTGAGAGTCTGGCCCTCGATCAGCACCGCGCGCCGAATGCCGCGATCGACCAGGGCGGCGACCAGGCGGCCGTCCTGCAGAAAGGCGAAATAGCGCTGGCCGAACACCCAATGGGGGCCGCCGATCTCGCCCTCGACCGGGCAGACCGGATGGATGCCGCCGTCGCGCACGACATAGAGGTTCCACCAGCCGCTGCGGTCGGAGGCGAAATGGAGCACGCCGTCCGGCGACCAGGTCGGCTGCACGATCGCTTCCGGAATGGCGCCGGCGACCAGGCGCACGGTCGCCGACTGGGTCTGGTCGATCGGCGCCAGCCACAGGCGGGTGCCGTCCCACGGCATGTCCGGATGATCCCAGCTGAGCCAGACCAGGGTCTTGCCGTCGGGCGACAGGCGCGGGGCCGCCAGAAAATCATGGCCGTCGACCAGCATCTGGCCGGCGTTCTCGGCCGGCGGCATGCGGCCGGTGATGTCGAGCGCCACGATGGCGGCGCGCGGTTCGGCCGTGGGCTTGCCCGGCCGCGGCCGATGATCCTCGCGCACCGCCAGCACGCGGCCGCGCACCGGATCGAAGGAGAAGTCGGCGTAGCGGCAGCCCTCGACCGCGGCGATCTGCCGGGCCGGGGCGTCGCCGTCGATCAGCCAGACCGCCCCCGTCGTCTTGTCGCTGAACACGATCCGCCCGTCGGCGACCAGATAGGCGCCGCCGCCATATTCATGGACCCGGCTGGCGACATTGAGCGGTGCCGGCGTCAGATCGGCGGTCCGTCCGTCCGAGCCGCGCCGGACCAGCACCGTGCGGCCGTTCTCGTTCGGACGGGCCTCCAGCCAATAGAGCGCGCCGTGGTCAGCCTGCAGCGCGCTCAAGCCGACCGTCTTGCCGACGACCAGGTCGGTGGTGACCGGCGATACCCAGGCGCCGTAAGGGGCGGTGCGTTTCTTGTTCATTCTCACCTCTCGTGGGGAAGCGTTCTATCAGTCGGGGAAGCGATCGAGTGGCCGGATCCCGTAGCGCCACTGCCGCCGGGCGCCGGGATCGAGGCTCACCACCCCGGGCTTGTCCTTGAATTCACCGTCGAAGCCCTGCGGGCTGGCATGGCCCTCCCAAGGCTCGATGCAGAGGAAGGGCGCACCGGGCTTGGTCCAAACGCCCAGGTGCGGGAAATCGTGCCATTCCATCGCGATCGCCGGGCCGCCGGGCGCGCCGAACGTCGCCGCGCGCGAGGCCGGCCGGTCCATGATCACGGCGTCATTCTCGAACAAGCCGTCATGCAGATCGAGCACCCGGTCGCGGATCGGCGTCGGTTCCGGTTCCGGGGCGATCAGCTTGCCCGCAACCCGACGGATCGGCGCCGGCTCGTCCTGCTCGAACACCAGGCGATAGTCTTCGCGCGCGCGGCCGGGTTCGAGCGGCCAGTTGAACGCGGGATGGATGCCCAGGCTGGCGATCAGCGGTTCGTCGCCCGGGTTCGACAGGGTGAATTGCCCGGTGAGCGCGTCATCCTCGATCGCGTAACCGATCTCCAGCGCGAAGCGCAAGGGATAGACCGCGAGCGTCGCGGCACTATCACGGAGGCGCCAGGTGCAACTGGTCGCACTGCTGGCCGCGAGATCGCAGACCGTATGGCGCAGGAAGCCATGGGACGGCAGCGTATAAGACTTGCCCCGATGCAGCAGCCGGTCGCCGGCAAGCCCGCCGACGATCGGGAACAGGTTGGGCGCGTGCCAGCCCCAGACGGCGGGATCGGCCTGCCACAGGCGTTCGGCGCCATCATGGGTCAGCGAGGTCAATTGCGCGCCTTTGGCGTGGAAGCTCGCCCTGACCCGGCCCCGTCCGATCGTCACTGCGTCCGTCATAGCCGTTCGATCGTCCCATCTTCGGCGATGGCGACCCGTTCGCCATCGCGATAGCCCGTCTGGTCCGCCGCCGGCAAAACCAGCAGCGGGATCGTGCGCCAGCCCATCTCGCGCGCGACCAGGATGCCCAGGCCCAGGATCGCGTCCAGCCGACCCATGACGATCGCCGCCGGGGCGAAGCCCGCCGCCAGCAGCTCCAGCATGACGGCACTCGATGAGCTCGATCCGCGCGTCTCCGGCACCATCAGCACCCGGCCGCCGATGCGGACGCCGTGATGGGGCGAGCGCGGATCGGTCAGCGCACCGCTATAAGGATCGACGCCGCCCCAGAAACTCAAGGGGCCATCGAGCCGCAGGACGGTGCCTTCGGCGCGGCCGGGCAGGATCGGATCAGCCCTCATCGCCAGATCGCCTCGTCGCGCACGAGGCGTCCGGCGACGGCGCTTTCGACGCAATCGGCGAGGCTGCCGTAGAGCACGTCCCAGCCGGTGGTCGACGGTGTGTAATGGGCGAACTTGCCGGAATTGGTGATCAGCAGGCCCGAGGCGGAGGCGAGGATCGGCGTCACCACGATGCAGGTGTCGGCGATCAGTGTCACGCCGGCCGCGTCCAGCGCCGCGCGGCGGCCGTCGCCCAGCCGGTCCAGCACATGGCGCCCGGTGCAGGCATAGAACGGGATCGCGACCCGGCGGCCGGCAAGGCCTGCGACCAGCGCGTCGATTTCCGCCTCCGACAGATGCGGGCTGCCGATCGCGACCGCGTCGATCTTGCCGTCGGGCGGCAGGGTGCCGGTCGAGAGCCGCCGGCGCGCCTGCTCCAGCATGCCGGGTTCGAGACGGATCACGGCTTCCGGCGGCAGGCCGCCGAACACGGTCGCGCGGTCTGGCGCCTCTGGCGTCACGCCCACGACATGGAACAGCCCGACCGAACCGGTCGAGGCGGCGGCCGCACCCAGCGCCTTCAACCGATCCTCGGCCAAGCCCCGCGGCAGCCCGTCGATCGCGGCGACCCGGTCGCCGACCGCGGCACCCAGCCAGGCGCCCAGCACCGGGTAGAAGGCATCCTCCGCGACCAGCGCCGGTTTCAAGCCCGAGGCGTCGACCAGGACGGTGGCACGCCGGTTCTCCGGCAGATGCAGTCCGGCGCGCGGCGCCCGGCCGGTGATGGCGGCACAGATGTCGAGGAAATCGCCATAGCGGTTGGTGCGCGCCCCCAGCACCGAATTGCAGAACACGACGGCGTTGGATTCGCCCCAGGCGACATCCTGGCCCAAGGCCGGGCGATGGCCGGCCTGATAAGGCGCGCAGGTCCAGCTTTCGCGGCAGCCGAGTCCGGCATAGGCCGCCATCAGCCGCCGGGCCATGCCGGCCTGTTCGGGGCTGAGCCGCTCGCGGCCGGGATGGACCAGGTCGAGCGCACCGACATTGAGCGTGGTCGGCACCTTGACCCGTCCGCCGTCGGCCAGCAGCCGTTCGGCGAATAAGGTGCCGCTGTCGCCATGATAGAGGCAGCCGTCGATATGGGAGGAGGCGATGTCGATCAGCCGGTCGGCGCCCAGCATGCGGGCCGTATCGGCGACGATTCTGAGCGCCATGGCCGCGGCTGGCCCGTCACGCCCGGCCAGAACGGCTTCGTCCTCCGGCGACAGTTCAAGAACCATGGGCGGGTATCATCGGCGGCAGGCGATCCTCGAGACGCGGAGCGATGTCAGACGATGATCGTCGCTGCGCTGCGGCGTCAAGCCGGGCGCTATGCTTTCGCCGTCCGCTTGGTGCATTGTTGTCAAACCGGCCGGACCCGGGTTTATTGCTGAAGCGCGAGCTGTCCTCCGACGCACAACTTTTAGGAACAGGTGCAATTGGGCGAACTTCCCCTTCCAGCCCTTGCTGAGCCCGACCCTCAGCAGCTCAATGCGGAGATGTTCCGGCTGGAGGCGCAATTTGCCAACTTACTGCCGGGCGACGTCGCCCCGTTCGAACAGGCCCTGGCTGCGGCGCGACAGTCGGGCGACGACGGATTGCTGGCGCGTGCGCTGTGCCTGATCGCCCGGCGCGAGCTGTTCTGGGGGCGTCTGGAAGCCGGCATCGCCACGGTCGAAGACGCGATCGCCGCCTTTGCCCGGTTGCCGGAGGACGAGCAGCTTCGCCTGTCCGGCCCGCATTCCGAGGCCTGGCGCATCGCGGGCAACGGCTGGCTGAAGCTGGGCGACATTGCCGCCTCGCTGCCGCTGCTGGAGCACGGCATCGTGCTGGCGCAACAGGGCGTCGATGCCGGCATCGCGAACGAAGCCGAGGTTTCGGCGATCACGTCCGCCAACGGCCTGGTGCGGTGCCTGAACAATCTGGCCATGTCGCTGTTGGGCATGCGCGAGACCAGCGGCGCGCGCGAGGCGCTGCAGCGCGCGATGGAAGTCGTCGATGCCCATCCGCAGGTTTTGGACGATATCCCCGACGATGTCGTGTTCATCATCTGCAATCTGGTGTCGATCCTGCACCAGCAGGCCCGCGAGCTGTTGGCCGCCGGCAAGAGCGCCGATGCGCAACTGGCCGAGGCGCGGCACCTGCTGGAGACGCGGGCGACGGGGATCGTGCAGGCGGTCGGGCAGGAGGATTCCCGTGCCTCCACCTTGGCCGAGCGGGATTTCCTGGAATTCTCCAGCCAGACTCTGCTGCTCGAAGGCAAGCCCGAGGAAGCCTTGGCGCAGTTCCAGCGCTTGGCCGATCTCAGCGGCGAGGATCGCTGGCGCGGTGCCGTCGGCGAACGCGGGCTGGCGGAGACGCTGCTGGCGCTCGGCCGAACCGACGAGGCGATGGTGCATGCCCGCGTCGCGCTCGGCGCTTACGACCAGAACGAAGAGATCGTCGATCGCGCCCATATGCATCTGGTGCTGTCGCGCATCCACCGGGCGCTGGGCCAGGACCGGGCGGCGCTCGCGAGCCTGGAGGAGCATAATCGGCTGCGCGGCCAGGTCGATGCGCTCGCCGCCCGCCAATATGCCGGACACATGTCGGCGCGCGTCGGGCTGGAACGGGCCCGGGCCGAGGCCGAGGCGCAGCGGCGGATCGCGGCGGAACTGCAGGCGCTGAACGACCGGCTGGTCGCGCAGGCGGCGGCGCTTGAGGCCCAGGCCCAGGCGCTGACCCTGGCCCGGGCGGCGGCGGAAGAGGCGAGCCGGGCCAAATCGGCGTTCCTGGCCAACATGAGCCATGAGCTGCGCACGCCGTTGAACGCCATCCTGGGCTTTGCCGAAATGATGCGCGACGGCTATGCCGGACCGCCGGGCCCCGCCTGGACCGGCTATGCCGGCATGGTGCACGAGGCCGGCAGCCATCTCTTGGGCGTGATCGGCGAGATCCTGGACCTGTCCAAGATCGAGGCGGGCCGGGTCATCCTGTCGGTCGAGCCGGTCGATCTGGCCGATTTGCTGGAGGCCTGCCGCGAGTTGATCCAGCCGATGATCGAGCGCGGCGGGCTTAGCCTATCGATCGAATGCGCCCCCATGCCGGCCACGATCCAGGCCGATAAGGTGCGCCTGAAGCAGATCCTGCTGAACCTGCTGTCGAACGCGGCGAAATTTACCCCCCAGGGCGGGCAGATCATACTGTCGGCCGGCCCGGGCGCCGAGGGCTTCGTCGATTTGCGCGTCGTCGATACCGGCGTCGGCATGACCGGGGTCGAGCTGAAGCTGGCGCTGGAAGTGTTCGGCCAGGTCGAGACCAGCGTCGCGCGCAAGAACCAGGGCTCGGGCCTGGGCCTGCCGATCGCGGTCGGCCTGGTGGAATTGCACGGCGGCACCCTGTCGGTCGTGAGCGCCAAGGGCGTGGGCACGACCGTGACAGTCAGCCTGCCGGTCTAGGGTCGAAACTCGGTCGGCTCGCTGCTAGTGCATCATCGGCGCGGGCGTACCATCGGACCAATGCGCCACGGGCATCATGATCACGCTGAGCGCTTCCGGCAAGTCCTGGAACTGCGGGTTCAGCATCGGGGGCGCGCCGGGCAGGTCCGCGCCCCAGCTGGCGCCATCCGCGCGCGGGAAATAGAACATCAGATGTGGCACCCAGTTGTGCGCGTCGTCGTTGAGATTTTGCTGCTTGGACATCATGTAGGTCATCGCGCCGGCTGCGAGATGCGGCAACGTGTGCTTTTCAATGCCGTCTTTGATCGCGGCGACCATTTCGGGTTTCGTGCGTCCCGCCAGCACCAGTTCCGTGCGCCGGATCGTGTAAGGCAGGATGGAGCGTACGGCCGCCGGGTTGTAGCACAGCGGTCCGCGCATATGCGGGTTCCAGAATTGCGGAAAATCATATTGCGACATCCACGAGCGCTCGACCGCGCAGACGAAACCGTTGCTGCCCTTGATCGCGGTGTCGTAGCCGCGAGGCGTCAAGACCAAGATCGTTGCCTTGTCGGCGATCGATGGTGGCGCCGCGCTCTTCGCCAGCGCGATCTCGGCAGAGCGATCCATCAGATACTGATCGAGGGGCGCCATTGCGGCATAGTCCGCGGCGCGAGCAGCGGATGCACACAGCAAAATCGCACCGAAAGCTGCAGCACGTCTCGACAGCATCCATCCCATAATGGCCCCCCGAAAGTCTTCGCGCGCGCGGACGGGGGCCCAAGCCCCCTGATTTCGTCCGAGCATGGCTGATTCCGTCACGAAGCAGAAGGCCGCAAATCCACCCTCTCCAGCCCCCATTCCTATGCCTGATCGGGTTTCCGGCCCGGCGCGCCGATTGCGTCAGTCCGCGCGGGGATTTTTGCGGCCGTGTCGGCCTATAATCCTTAAGATCCCGCCCTCACCCCATATCCCGAGGTGACCCGTGCTCCGCTCGACCCTGCTGGTGGCCTTTCTGGTCGGCCTCGTCGCCTTCGTGGCGGTGCTGGTGCTGAACGGCTTCGGCGATATCGTCCGCGGGGTCACGGTGATCGGCTGGGGCCTGTTGGCAATCGTACTGATCCGGCTGGTGGCGCTGACGCTCGCTGGTACAGCCTGGGGCCTGACGCTCGGGCGCGAGGTCAGCCGGCCGACCTCGCTCTATGTCGGCCTGCGCATCATCCGCGAGGCGATCAATTGCCTGCTGCCGGCGGTCCAGGTCGGCGGCGACATCGTCGGCGGCCGGCTGCTGGCGCAATTCGGCGTGCCGCCCGGCCTCGCAGCCGGCTCGATCCTGGTCGATCTGCTGCTGCAGACCGCGACCCAGGGGCTGTTCGCCGTGCTGGGCCTGTTCGCGCTGTGGGCGGCGTTCGGCGATACGCCGGTCGTGCGCGAAATCGGCTGGGGCCTGGTCGTCGCCGTGCCGGCGCTGGGCGGCTTCTTCATGGCCCAGCGCATGGGTCTGTTCGCACTCGTCGATCACGGCATGGGCGTGCTGCAGCGCTTCCTGCCGGGGCTGATGCCGGACCAGCCGATCGACCTGCAGGCTGGCCTGATCCGGATCTATGCCGCGCGCGGCCGTATCGCCGGCGCTAGCCTGGTGCATCTGCTCGGCTGGTCGACCGGTATCGCGGAAATCTGGTTGGCGCTCCATCGGATGGGCCAGCACGTGAGCTTTGCCGAGGCGCTGGTGCTGGAGAGCCTGGGCCAGGCCGTGCGCTCCGCCGCCTTCGCCGTGCCGGGCGCGCTCGGTATTCAGGAAGGCGGCTTCATCCTGCTGGGCGGCCTGTTCGGCCTGTCCTCGACCACGGCGCTGTCGCTGTCGCTGGTGAAGCGCCTGCCGGATCTGGCGATCGGCCTGCCCGGGCTCGCCGCCTGGCAGCTGCTGGAACTGCGCAAGCTCAAGCTGCCGCTGCTGCGCCGCGGGGCCTAAGCCTACTTGCAGCGATCGATGAAACCCGCGACCAGGTCCGTGATTTCCGCCGGCCGGTCCAGGCTCGGCAGATGGGCGGTGCCGGCCAATTCATGGCCCGACCCGTTCGGCATCACCGTCGCGATATGACGGCTGCGTTCCTGGATATGGGGAAATTCCAGGTCGCCCCAGATTACCAGCGACGGTGCCGAGATCTCGCCCAAACGAGGGTAGGCGGGGGTGACATCCCGGTTCGCCCCGATCGGTGGCGACCGCAGCGCGATGGCATTCATATCGAGGAACAGCCGGCGCGTCGCGCCCATGACCCGACCCTCGCGGGCGAGCGGACCATCCAGCAGAAGCCGCGCCTTGATCGCGTTCAGCCGATCGAGCTCGCCGGCGTCCTGGGCTTGCTTCTGCTCGGCCATCAGGCCCGTGATCTCGGGCGGATAGACCGCCTCCGGTGCGCCGCTGACGTTGGGTGAGATGAGCACCAGGGCCCGGACAGATGACGGGTGCCGCAGGGCTGCGTCGAGCGCGATGCCGCCGCCCTGGGAGCAGGCGACCAGGATCGCCGGCGTGCCGTCGGCCAGGGCATCGATCACCGCCATCAGGTCCGCGACCGGGGAATGATCTTCCGTCTCGGCGCGCGTCTCGCCGAAGCCGCGCCGGTCATAGGCGATGGCCTTGTGGTCGGCGCCGACCGCATCCAGTTGCGCCCGCCACATGCGGCGATCTGCGACGCCGGCGTGCAGAAACACGACGGGGGCGCCGCTGCCGACGACCTCCGCCGCCAGCAGGGCCCGGCCGGACGCGATCTGGTAAAGGCTGCTCACGCCTATTGGTTCGGGGCGGCGGCCGGCGGCGGGTCGGTGGGCGACAGGGCGCTGGGTGGCGGGTCCAGCGGCCGGGTCTGGGTGCTGCGATCCTTGTCGGCCGCCGGTTTCGCCGGCGCATTGGGCGCGTCGCAGCTGGGTTTGGTATGGCTGGTCGGCTGCCCGCCGAACGCGCAGGGGATGTCGTCCTGGAAGAAATGCGGGATGTCTGTCGTAAAGGTCTTGCGCGCGTCGTCGAAGAAATCGGCGCGCGCCGGGGTCGCGGCCATGGCCGCGAGCGCCAGGACCGCGCCGCAACAGGCCAGGCGGACGACCCGGCAGTCATTGGAAGTCAAAGCCGTCTCTCCTGCTTTCGCGGCAGGCGAGCGCTGCCGCAGGTTAGTCGCTCGTTCCTGCCAACGCCCGCTGGATACGGGAAGGTTCCTTGGAGCGGGACGAGCGGCCCAGCCAGTTGTTCAACCGATCCATATAAAGATAGACGACCGGCGTCGTATAGAGCGTCAGCATCTGCGACAGGATCAGGCCGCCGACGATCGAGAAGCCCAGTGGCTGGCGGATCTCGGCGCCGGTGCCGCTGCCGAACATCAGCGGCACGCCGCCCAGCATCGCCGCCATGGTCGTCATCATGATCGGACGGAAGCGCATCAGGCAGGCTTCGTAGATCGACTCCTCGGGCTTCAGGCCGCGGTTGCGTTCGGCCTCCAGCGCGAAATCGATCATCATGATCGCGTTCTTTTTCACGATGCCGATCAACAGGATGATGCCGATCAGCGCGATCACGCTCAGATCGAAATGGAACATCATCAGGATCAGGATCGCGCCGACGCCGGCCGACGGCAGGGTCGACAGGATCGTGATCGGGTGGATGTAGCTCTCATAGAGCACGCCCAGGATGATGTAGACGACGACCAGCGCCGCCGCGATCAGATAGGGCGTGGTCGACAGCGAGGACTGGAACGCCTGGGCGTTGCCCTGGAAGGTGCCGATGATGGTCGATGGCAGCTTCATCTGGGCCTCGGCCTCCTGGATGGCGCTGACCGCCTCGCCCAGCGACGCGCCCTGGGCCAGATTGAAGCTCAGCGTCACGGCGGGGAACTGGCCCTGATGCGCGATCGACAGATAGTTGGTCTTGGTCGTGTCCAGCTTGACGAAGGTCGAGATCGGCACCTGGTTGTTGGTCACCGGCGACTTCACATAGATCTTGTCGAGCGACGCCGGGTCGCCCTGCATCGCCGGCGGCACTTCCAGGATCACGTGATACTGGTTCAGCTGGGTGAAATATTGCGCGACCTGGCGCTGGCCGAATGCGTCATAGAGCGTGTCGTCGATCACCTGCGGCTGGATGCCGAAGCGGGCGGCCGTGGTGCGGTCGATCGTCATGGTCACGGTCGGCGCATTGGTCTGCTGGTCGGTCGCGACGTCGCGCACCATCGACAGCGTGCCGATCTTCTGCTGCAGCAGCGGCGCCCAATGATTGAGCTCGTCCAGGTTGGAATCCTGCAGCGTGTACTGGTATTGCGTCTTGGCCGAGCGGCCGCCGACGTTGATGTCCTGGGCTGCCTGCAGGAACAGCGCGATGCCCTGGACCTGGGCCAGCTTCGGACGCAGGCGGGCGATGATCTGGTCGGCCGAGGTCTTGCGCTCCGGCTTCTGCTTCAGCGTGATGTAGAAATTGCCGTTGTTGCCGGTGCGCGAGCCGCCGGTCGAGCCGACCGAGGAATTGTAGCTGTAGACGTCCGGGTCCTGGCCGATGATTTTCATCAGCTCCTGTTGCTTCGCCATCATGCCCTGGAACGAGATGTCCTGGGACGATTCCGAGATGCCCTGGATGAAGCCGGTATCCTGCTGCGGGAAGAAGCCCTTGGGGATGGTGACGAACAGGAACACGGTCAGGCCGACGGTGGCGAACAGCACCATCAGCGTGAAGAACTGGTGGCGCAGCACCCAGCGCAACCCATAGGCATAGCCGTCGCGCATGCCGTCGAAGAACCGCTCCATCAACAGATAGATCCGGCCGTGCTTGGTATGCGCCTCGTCCTTGAGGAAGCGTGAGCACATCATCGGCGTCAGCGTCAGCGACACGATGGCCGACACCAGAATGGTGACGGTCACGGTCACGGCGAACTCGTGGAACAGGCGGCCGATGATGCCGCCCATCAGCAACAGCGGGATGAAGACCGCGATCAGCGACAGGCTGATCGACACGATGGTGAAGCCGATTTCGCCGGCGCCCTTGAGGGCCGCCTCCATCGGCTTCACGCCGTCTTCGATATGGCGGACGATGTTCTCGATCATGACGATCGCGTCGTCGACCACGAAGCCCACCGAGATGGTGAGCGCCATCAGCGACAGATTGTCGAGGCTGTAGCCGACCACATACATGACCGCGCAGGTGCCGACGAGCGAGACCGGGACGGTGATGCTGGGGATGACCGTCGCCCAGAAGTTGCGCAGGAACGCGAAGATGACCATGACCACCAGGCCGATGGTCAGGGCCAGCGTGAACTGCACGTCGGAGACCGAGGCGCGGATGGTCTGGGTGCGGTCGGAGATGACATTGACGTCGATCGCCGGCGGGATCGATTCCCTCAGGCGTGGCAGGGCGCTCATCACCGCGTTCACCACGTCGATGACATTGGCGCCGGGCTGGCGGAACACGGCGAGCGTGATGCCGCGCGAACCGCTCTGCCACGAGGCGAGGCGGGTGTTTTCCGGGCCGTCGACGGCTTCGCCCACGTCGCGGATCCGCACCGGCGCGCCATTGTGATAGGCGAGCACGACGTCCTGATAATCCTTGGCGACCGTCAGCTGGTCGTTGTTGTAGATCGTGAAGCTCTGGTTGGCGCCGTCGAAGCTGCCCTTGGGCTGATCGACCGTGACCGTGCCCAGCGTCGTGCGGATATCTTCCAGGCTCAAGCCCATGCTGGCGATCTTGGCCGGATCGATCTGCACGCGTACGGCCGGCTTCTGCTGGCCGAACACGCTGACCTGGGACACGCCCGAGATCTGCGACATCTGCTGGGCCAGCAGCGTTTCGGCCGCATCGTCGACCTGGGTCAGCGGCATGCTGGGGCTATAGACCGCGAGCAGCAGCACCGGCGCATCGGCCGGGTTGACCTTGCGATATGTGGGCGCACTCGGCAGGGTCTTCGGCAATTGCCCGCTGGCGGCGTTGATGGCGCCCAGCACGTCGGTCGCCGCCGCGTCGATGTTGCGGTTGAGGTCGAACTGTACCGTGACGCTGGTCGAGCCCAGCACGCTGGTCGAGGTCAGCTGTGCCACGCCGGCGATCTGCGCCAGCTGCGTCTCGAGCGGGGTCGCGACCGAGGAGGCCATGGTATCGGGGCTGGCGCCCGGCAGCGAGGCGCTGACCTGGATGGTCGGGAAATCGACCTGCGGCAGCGGCGCCACCGGCAGCAGCGGATAGGCGACGGCGCCCACCAGGAACATCCCCGCCATCAACAGCGAGGTGGCGATCGGGCGCTGGATGAACGGGGTCGAAATGCTCACTTGGCGGCGCTCCCCGCCCCAGCGCCAGGGCCGGCACCGGCATCGGCCGTCTGGTTGCTCTGCGGCGTGGCGGCAACCTTGATGCCGACCTTCACCTTGTACTGGCCGTCGACCACGATGCTCTCGCCGGCGGTCAGGCCTTTGTCGACGAGCGTGGTGTTGCCGTTGATCTGGCCGACCTTGATCTCGCGCATTTCGGCGGTGCTGTCGGGCTTGATGACCCAGACGAAGGTGCCGTTCGGCCCGCGCTGCACGCTCTGGGTCGGGATGGTCAGGCCGCCCTTGCGGGTCGCCAGCAGCAGATGCGCGGTCACGAACTCGCCCGGCCACAGCGTGTTCTTCGGGTTGTCGAACGTCGCCTTCAGCTTCACGGTGCCGGTGGTCTGGTCGATCTGGTTGTCGAGCAGCGCCAGCTTGCCTTCGCCCAGCTTGATCGTGTCGTCCGCGGAATAGGCATAGACCGTCAGGGTATTGCCGCCTGCGCGCGCCTGATTGATCGCGTCCAGCAGGCTTTCCGGCAGGGTGAAGATGACCGAGATCGGATGGGTCTGGGTGATGACGACCAAGCCGGTCGTGTCGGTCGCATGTACGATGTTGCCCTGGTCGACCAGGCGGATGCCGGTCAGGCCGTCGAGCGGCGACGTGATCGTGGTGTAGTTCAGATTGACCTTGGCGCTGTCGATCGCCGCCTGATCGACCGCGACCTGGGCGACGCCCTGATCGACCAGCGCGCGCTGGGTATCGAGTGTCTGCTGGCTGACGAATTGCTTGCCGATCAGGCCTTCGTCGCGGGTCAAATCGCGCCGGGAATTGGCCAGCGTCGCGTCGTCCTTGGCCTTGGTCGCGACCGCCTGGGCCAGCACGGCCTGATAGGGATGCGGATCGATCTGCGCCAGCAGATCGCCGGCCTTTACTTCCTGGCCCTCGATAAAAGCGACCTTGTCGAGCTGCCCGTCGACCCGCACCTTGATCGTGACGGTATTGAACGCCTGGACCGCGCCCAGCCCCGTGCGCAGGATCTGGACATCCTCGGCCTTGACCGTGCCAGAGGTCACGGGGACGGCCGGTGCGGCCGGGGGCGGGCCTTCGGCAGCGGCCGGCGTGCGATCCGCGAACCAGGCACCGCCTGCAGCGACCAGCGCAATCGCGACCATTCCCGGAACCCAAGCCTTGCG
>Ga0302314_10003595_pt1 | contig 28561 bp, 19 predicted proteins | sample III_Palsa_N2_3_FD_200533 | JGI IMG/M metagenome (GOLD analysis project Ga0302314, IMG submission 200533) | Peat permafrost microbial communities from Stordalen Mire near Abisko, Sweden - III_Palsa_N2_3 | ecosystem: Environmental > Terrestrial > Soil > Palsa > Peat permafrost | place: Sweden...
GAAAGCCTGGACGGCGTGCGGGTGATCAAGATGGAGAATCGCGAGGCCTATGAGGAGGCCCGCGTCGCCGCCGTGATCGCGGATCGCCAGCGTCACATCATCAGCGGCGACAACGCCCGCGCGCTGGCGGCGCCGGCGACCGAGGCTGTGACCATGATCGTCGTCGCCGCCGTACTCGCCTACGAAGGCTGGCGGTCGAGCGGCGGCCACGCCGACGCCGGGGCCTTCGCCGCCTTCTTCGCCGCTCTGATGACCGCCAGCCAGTCCTTGCGCCAGGTGTCCAACCTGACGACGGTGATCAGTCAAGGAAAGGTCGCCGGCCGACGCCTGTTCGCGGCCCTCGACGTGGAGCCGGAGGTGCGTGAAACACTAGGCGCGCCGGCGCTCGCGCTCACCCAAGCGCGCCTGCGTCTCGAGGGTGTCTCCTTCAGCTATGACGACGAGACGCCGGTTCTGGGCGGCGTCGACATCGAGGCCAGGCGGGGCGAGATCGTCGCCCTGGTCGGACCCTCCGGCGCGGGCAAAACGACGATCCTCAATCTGATCCCACGCTTCTACGACGTCACCGCGGGCGCCGTGACCCTCGACGGCCAGGACGTGCGCGGGGTCACTCTGGCCTCGCTCCGCCACAGTATCGCCCTGGTGACTCAAGAGCCGTTCCTGTTCGACGACACCATCGGCGCCAACATCGCCTACGCCCGGGAGGGCGCGAGCCGCGCCGAGATCGAGGCCGCCGCCGCCCAGGCCGCGGCGCACGACTTCATCCTTTCGCTGCCCGGCGGCTACGACACCCTGGTCGGCGAGGCCGGCGCACGCCTGTCGGGCGGTCAGCGCCAGCGCATCGCCATCGCCCGCGCCTTCCTGAAGGACGCGCCGATCCTGCTGCTCGACGAAGCCACCAGCGCCCTCGACACCGAGAGCGAGGCCCAGATCCAGGCCGCGCTCGCACGCCTCATGTCGGGCCGCACGACCGTGCTCATCGCCCACCGGCTGTCGACGGTGCGCGGGGCCGACCGCATCTATGTGCTCGACCAGGGCCGCGTGGTGGAGACCGGCGCGCACGCCGCCCTCGTCGACCGCGGCGGCCTCTACGCCCGCTTGACGCGCACCCAGGATCTGGAGCTGACGCCCGGAACGGCGGCGTGAAAGGCTTTTTCCGTTCGGCGCCGGTGCAGGCGATCCTGGGGTGGCTCGTCGCCGCCTATATCGAACTCATCATCACCACCGTGCGCTGGCGCTTCGAGAACCGCGGACCGGTCGACGAGGTCATGGGCGGGTCCGAGGGCCTGATCGCCCTCTTCTGGCACGGGCGTATCTCCCAGGGCATGGCTTGTCGCCCACTGTTGCGCGACAAGCCGCGCAAGGTGATGATTTCGCTCTCGCCCGACGGACGATTCATCGCCAAGGCGGCCGAGAGGCTGAAGATCCCGCCCGTGCGCGGCTCGACCGGGCGCGAAGGCGCCGGCTCCAAGGGGGGCGCGAAGGCGTTCCGCGAAGCGCTGACCTTTATCCGCGCCGGCGGGGTGATGATCCTGACGCCAGACGGTCCGCGTGGTCCGCGCGAGGAGTTGCCGATCGGGCCGGTGCAGATGGCCCGCGCCGCTGGCTGCCCGGTATTCATCATGAGTCTGGCGGCGTCGCCCGCGCTCACCCTCGGCAGCTGGGATCGAGCGCGCATCCCGTTGCCGTTCGCGCGTGGCCAGGTGGTGCTGGAGGGCCCGCTGCGCCTGCCCGCCCACCCAGACGCCGAAGCGCTCGAGCAAGCGCGGGCCGATTGGCAGACGCGCATGCGCGCCGGCCAGGCGAGGGCCGAGGCGCTGCTGGCGGACGCGCCGGCGTGAGCCGGCCGGCGTCTCTCGCCCTCTACGCCGCCGCCGCGCGCGCCGTCTCGCCCCTGGCCCCGGCGATTCTTCGCGGCCGGGCGCGGCGCGGCAAGGAAGATCCTGCCCGCCTCGGGGAGCGGCTGGGCGTGGCCAGCGTGGCCAGGCCCAACGGCCCTTTGGTGTGGCTGCATGGCGCCAGCGTCGGCGAAGGTCTTTCCCTGTTGCCGCTCGTCGCCCGCCTGCGCGATGAGGCCCTGGAGGTCGCCCTACTGGTCACCAGCGGCACGCGGACCTCGGCCGAGGTGCTGGCCGCGCGCCTGCCGGCCGGTGTCGTCCATCAGTTCGCTCCGGTCGATACGCCCGGCGCCGCGGTGCGCTTCATCGGCCACTGGCGGCCTAGCCTAGGCGTCTTCGTCGAGAGCGAACTGTGGCCGAACCTGATCGGCGAGGCCAAGGCGTCGGGCGCGCGCCTGGCGCTGGTCTCGGCCAAGATGTCGGAGGGGAGCTTTCGCGGCTGGCGCCGATTTCCCCGCGCGGCGGCGGCGGTGCTCGGCCGCTTCGATCTGATCCTGGCGCGCGATGACGCCGGCAGCGCCCGCTTCCGCGCTCTCGGCGCGCGGGTCGACGGCGTGTGGGACGCCAAGCTCGGCGCGCCGCCCTTGCCGGCGGATCCGGCGGCGCTCGCTATGCTGCGGGACGCGCTGGCCGGCCGCGAGGTGATCCTGGCGGCGAGCACCCATCCCGGCGAGGAGGGACCGATCGCGCGGGCCTTCGCCGAAGCGACGAGGGACCGGCCGGCCGCCCTGCTGGTCATCGTCCCGCGCCACCCGGTTCGGGGCCCCGAGGTCGAGGCGCTGGTCCGCGCCGAGGGGCTCGCCGCCGCACGTCGAAGCGCCGGCGAGGCGCCGGCCGGCGCGGCGGTCTATGTCGCCGACACCCTGGGCGAACTCGGGCTGTTCTTCCGTCTGGCGCGCCTCGCATTCATCGGCGGCAGCCTGGTGGAAGGCGTTGGCGGCCACAATCCGCTCGAGCCGGCGCGGCTCGATTGCCCGTTCGTCGCCGGGCCGCATACGGACCATTGGCCGGTCTACAGCGCGTTTCTGGACGCAAAGGCGACGCGCCGGCTGGAAATGGCGAACGATCTCGCCGCCGCCATCGGCGACGCGCTCGGCGGCGCTCTGACCTCGATGGCGACGCGGGCGGCCGACGTCGTCACTCGGCTCGATGCGGACAACCAGGCGCTGGCCCCGCGCCTCCTGGCCCTGATCGAGCGATGAAGATGCGCACGCCCAGAGACTGGTATCGTCGCGACCGCCGCGCAGGCGCGCTGAAACTCTTGGCGTCGCCTGTCGCCTGGGGGTGGGCGGCGGCCACGGCGCGCCGGATCGCCCGGACGACTCCGACCGACGTGGGCGTCCCGGTGGTCTGCGTCGGCAATCTCACCGTGGGCGGCGCCGGCAAGACGCCTATTGTCCGAGAACTGACGAAGCGGTTGCGGGCGAATGGCGTCGTCGCTCACATCCTCACGCGCGGCCACGGCGGCCGCCTCGACGGGCCGGTGCGGGTCGATCCCACGCTTCACAGTGCAGCCAATGTCGGCGACGAGGCTCTGATGATGGCGGGCGACGCGCCGGTGTGGGTGGCCCACGACCGGGTGGCGGGCGCTCAAGCGGCCGTCGCAGCCGGCGCGCGGACGATCGTCATGGACGACGGTCATCAGAACCCTGCGCTCACCAAGACCTTGTCGCTCATCGTGGTCGATGGTGAAACGCGCGACGGCGAATGGCCGTTTGGTGACGGCCGCGTCGTGCCCGCCGGGCCGATGCGCGAACCGCTGGCGGCGGGCCTCAGGCGCGCCGACGCTGTGGTCGTTCTGCTTCCCGCCGACCTGTCGGCCGCCGATCCGGAGCTATTGACCCTCTTTGGCGACAAACCCGTGCTCATGGCCCGCCTGGCGCCGACCCAGCCGCCGCCATCGGGTCCGCAGGTCGGCTTCGCCGGCATCGGCAAGCCGTGGAAGATGGAGCGGGCGTTGAAGGCGGCCGGCTGCGACCTGGTCGATTTCGCGCCCCTGGCCGATCACGAGGTCCCGTCGGAGCGGTTCCTGACCTTCATCGCCGACCGGGCGGCGGCGCTGGGCGCCGGCCTCGTCACCAGCGAGAAAGACTGGGCGCGGCTGACGCCGGCCTGGCGCGGGCGCGTCACCCCCTGGCCGGTCGCGGTCCGCTTCGAGGACGAAGCGGCGCTGGGCGCGCTGTTGGCGCGCCTCTAGGCCCCCGCCAGCTTGGCGTATTTCCAGGCCGCTTCGCCAAGCAGCGGCACGCGGGCGGCCATGGCCGCCGCTTGCGGGCTGTTAGCGGTGCCGTCGCGTACGCGGCCGACGATGCCCTGCACAATGCCGGCCAGGCGGAAGAGGTTGTAGGCGAAGTACCAGTTGAGGTCGGTAAGGCCCGAACGGCCGGTCATGGCGCAATAGGTCTCGACATATTCCTCCATGGTGGGGATGCCCCAGGCCTTCTTGTCCTCGATGGCGGCGACGGAGCCGTTGACCCACTGCATGAGCAGGTTGGTGAAGTCGGCCAAGGGGTTGCCGAGCGTCGCCAGCTCCCAGTCGAGCACGGCGACGACGCGGGGCTCCGTGGGATGCATGATCTCGTTGTCCAGCCGGTAGTCGGCGTGGACGATGGTCGTCTGGTCGTCCTCGGGGACCGTGGCCGGCAGCCACTCGATCAGGCGCTCGATGGTGTCGAGGTGTTCGGTCTCGCTGGCCTTGTATTGCTTGGTCCAGCGCGAGATCTGGCGGAGCATATAGTTGCCGGGCCGTCCGAAATCGGAAAGGCCGATGGCCGCATAGTCGGTGTTGTGCAGGTCGGCGAGGGTCTTCAGCGCCGACATATGCAGCGCGTGGCGCTCAGAGGGGGCGTAGGCCGGCAGCGTCTGGTCCCACAGGACGCGCCCCTCCACCTTGTCCATGATGTAGAACATGGTGCCGACGACAGTGTCGTCTTCGCAGAGAGCGTAGGGCCTGGGCACCGGAAAGCCGGTCGGGTGGAGCGCCGAGATGACGCGGAATTCGCGGTCGACGGCGTGGGCCGAGGGCAGCAAGTGGCCGGGCGGCTTGCGGCGCATGACGTACTGGCGCGCAGGGGTGGTCAGCTCATAGGTCGGATTGGACTGGCCGCCCTTGAATTGGCGCACGGTGAGCGGGCCTTCGAACCCGGCAACGTGGTCCGCCATCCAGGTCGCCAGGCCCCCTTCGTCGAATCGGTGGGTCTCGGCCACCTCCTTGACGCCCGTATTGAGCGCCTCGCGCATCTGCTCCTCGGTGGGAGCGGCGTCGGCCATGGCGTCCTCGCTGGTTCTTCCTATCGGCGCAAATCTAGCCAGCCGGCGGCGCGCTTGCAAAGCGGCGCCCGACGGGCAGCGCACGCCAGCCGATGTCGCGCCGGCAGAAGCCGCCCGGCAGACGGATGCGGTCGAGCGCGGCGTAGGCGAGGTCACGCGCCTGGGCCAGGCTTGGCGCACGGGCGCAGACGTTGAGCACCCGACCGCCCGCGGCGATGAGGGCGCCGTCGGCCCGGCGCGCGGTTCCGGCGTGGAACACCACTACGTTCGGACCGAAATCGGCCTCCGCGCCCTCGATCTCGCCGCCAGTCACCGGAGTTTCGGGATAACCATCGGCGGCGAGGACGACGCAGATCGCCGCCTCGTCGCGCCACTTCGGCGCCGGCAGATTCGCCAGCGCGTCGGTCGCGGCGGCGACCAGATAGGGGACGATGTCGCTTTCCAGGCGCAGCATCAGCACCTGGCACTCGGGATCGCCGAAGCGGACGTTGAATTCCACCAGCTTAGGGCCTTCGGCCGTGACCATCATCTCGCAGAACAGCACGCCTCGGTAGGGCGCGCCCTCGGCGGCCATGCCGGCGAAGGTCGGCGCAATGAGACGCGCGCGCGCCGCCTCGACGGTGCCCGGTGTCAGGATCGGCGCCGGGGCATAGGTTCCCATGCCGCCAGTGTTGGGGCCGGCCTCACCGTCGAAGGCGCGTTTGTGATCCTGGGCGCCGCCGAAGAGGAGGCTGGTCTTGCCGTCGCAGAGGGCGAACAGCGAGGCGATCTCGCCCACCAGGAACTCTTCGATGACGATGCGCGCGCCCGCCTTGCCGTAACGGCCGCCCAGGGCGTCGTCGATCGCCGCCTCGGCCTCGATCAGATCCGGCGCGATGACCACGCCCTTGCCCGCGGCCAGGCCATCGGCCTTGATCACATAGGGCGCCGTGAAATCGCGCAGCGCGGCCTTGGCCGGCCCCGCGGCTTCGTAGACGCCGAATCGCCCGGTCGGCAGGCCGTGACGCTCGGCGAACGCCTTGGCGAAGGCCTTGGACGACTCCAGCTCACCGGCGGCGGCGGAGGGTCCGAAACAGGCGACGCCAGCTTCCGCGAGGCGGTCGGCGAGCCCGGCGGCGATGGCTGTCTCCGGACCCACGACCACCAGGTCGGCGCCGATCTCGCGGGCCAGGGCGACCTGACTGTCGATATCGGTGGCGGCCACGGCGCGAATCTCGGCGACCGCCGCCATGCCGGGATTGCCGGGCGCGCAGACCAGGCGCGTGACCAGCGGCGAAGCGGCGATCTTCCAGGCCAGGGCGTGTTCGCGACCGCCCGAGCCGACGACGAGGATGTTCATGGCTCGCCGCTTTGCGTCAGCGCCCATCGAGGCGTCAAGCCGGCGGGCCCGTCTCGGCCTCGGCGCGCTGCATGGGGATATAGGCGGTGAAGGTCGCGCCCTTGCCCTCGGCGCTCTCCACCGTAAGGCCGCCGCGATGGCGGTTGACGATGTGCTTGACGATGGCCAGACCCAGACCCGTGCCGGCGTGCTCGCCGCTCTTCTGGCCTTCGACACGGTAGAACCGCTCGGTGAGCCTGGGCAGGTTGGCGCGGGCTATGCCTGGGCCTTGGTCCTCGACGCGCAGCGCGGCGTAGCGCCGATCGGGCGCGTGGTCCGGCGTCAACAACGAAAGATGGACGGCTCCGGTCGATCGCGCCTCGGCGCAGGCGGCGGCGTCGAGGCCGGTCTCCAGCGTTAGGGTCACCACGCCGCCGGATGGGGTATATTTCAGCGCATTCTCAGCCAGGTTCTGGATCACCTGCAGGATCTGGTCCCGGTCGGCCGTCACCACCGATTGGCGGAGCGGCGGCAGGTTCTGCTGGAAGCCGACGCCGCGCTCCTGAGCGATGGGACCCAAGGCGTCCAGAACGTCGATCGCCGCCAGCGCCAGGTCGACCCGGCCCGACGGCGCGATGTGCTCGCCCAGTTCGATGCGCGAGAGGCTCATCAGGTCGTCGATCAGCCGGCGCATGCGCTCGGCCTGAATCTGCATGATGCCCAGGAACCGGTCTCGGGCCGCCTCGTCGTCGCGCGCGTGTCCGCGCAAGGTCTCGATGAACCCCGACAGCGACGCCAGCGGCGTACGCAATTCGTGACTGGCGTTGGCGAGGAAATCGGCGCGCGTGCGCTCGCTGCGGCGCAGTTCGGTCTCATCGCGCAGCGAGACGAGGGCGAGGCGGCCGTCGCCGTCGCCCTCGAGGGGTTCGGCGCGCACGCGCCAGACGCGGTCCTGAACCCCGCCGGCTTGATAGAGCGCGTGACCGGCGACGCGCTCGAACAGCGCCTCATCCACGGCCGCCAGCGCCTCGGGCGCGCGAATCGCCGTCGTCAGCGGGCCTTCCGCACGTTGGATGCGCAGGAGTTCGCGGGCGGCGGCGTTGGCGAACAGGAAGCGGCGAGCGTTTAGGTCGGATCGCTCGCCCCCCGCGACCACCAGCATGGGGTCGGTCGCGCGCTCGACGATCAGCGCGAAGGGCAGGCTGCGCGCGTCCGTCCGGCCGATGACCGACGCCTCGGGGGCGGCGGAGGCCAGCGTCGTCACGCGGCGAGCGAGGAACAGGCCAACGATCACCGCCGCTAGCGCCGCGACGACAAATAGCGCGCGCCCGCCAACCCACTCTGGGCGCCACAGCACGACGAGCAGCGCCGCGCACGCGACGAGCGCAATAGCGATCCAGCCTGCCCTGCCGGGGCGAATGGCGACCTGGCGGCTGTCAGTCATTAATCTTCGCGGGGTTTCGTCTCACGGCCACCTCCTATAGACGGCATGTACATGTCTGAGGCGTGACAGTGCGCCTTCCGTTCTCCCTTTGCCTTGAATAGTCCCCAATTTCCCCCGTAGAACGCACCCTCTACGACCGAGTCCCGCAGCGAGCCCCGAGTCCCGTTCATGAAGCGACACCTCTTGGCCGCCGCGGTGGCGACAGCGCCGCTCTTGGTCGCATCGGCGCCTGCGCTCGCCCAGACGACCATCTCGGGCTCCACCAGCACGCCGGTGACGACGGCCACGGCCGACAACGGCGCTCCCTCCGACGTCATTCTTTCGGGCTCCATCAATCTTTCCGCGCCCGGCACGGCCCTGACGCTCGACAGCAACAACAATGTCAGCATTACCGGCTCGCTCGGCGCCACCAACCAGAACAACACTGTCGGCCTCAGTATCCTCGGCGGCTTCACGGGCTCGGCCGTCAATCAGGGCTCGATCAGCATCACCGAGTCCTATACGGCGCCGGCCGATCCGAACAACGACGGCCTCTACACCGGCGCCTTCGCCCAGGGCTCCGACCGCACGGGCCTGCTGGTCACCGGCCCGGGAGTCTTCACTGGCAACAACAACGCATCTGTCGTCACCGCGAGCGGCAACATCACGGTCAACGGCGTCACCAACGTCGGCACGATAACGGTCAACGGCAACAATTCCTACGGCGTGCTGATCGCCGCGCCGATCGTCGGCAACTACTCGTCGTTGGCCCTTATTCCGGCCACGTCGTCCAGCACCACTCCGTTGATCCTCAGCGGCACCATCGCCGTCGTCGGCCAGGACTCGGTGGGGCTCGAGATAGCGTCCACGGGCTCGATCAACTGCGCCGCGACCGGCTGCAGCGCCGGCAACGGCACGCTGAGCAGCGGCGCCGCCGTGGGCAGCGGCAACATGCGCATCGGCACCACCTCAGCCACGGGACCGGGCGCTCAGGGCGTGGTGCTCAACGGCAATGTCGGGGGTTTTGTCAACATCGACGGCTCGGTGACCGCCACCGGCTACCGCACCACGACCCGCCAGACCAATCCCTACCTCTCCATCATCTATAGCCAGATGGAGATGCAGCAGGGGGGCGCATCCGTGACGGTCGGCGGCAGCGTCGGCGGAGGCCTCATCGTCAGCGCGCCGCCGCCGAACGCCGGTACGGGCGCGGCCTACACCAGCAACACCTATGCCGACCTCGACGGCGACGGCATCCCGGACATCCTGCAGGGCACGGGCTCGGTGACCTCCTACGGCGCCGCGCCGGCCATGCAGATCGGCTCCACCGCGGGGAACCCGATCACGCTCGGCCTCTATTCGGGCAGCAATTACGTCAGCATTTACAACGGCGGCGCCGGCACCAGCGCGCTGCTGCCGACCGGGCAGTTCGGCCTGGTGATCCAGGGCACGATTCTGGGCGAAGGCCTGTTCGATCAGCTCACGTCGCCCTACCTACTGCAACCGGTGTCGGCGACGGCCCTTCAGATCGGCGGCCAGATCCTAATCACGCCGGAACTCTATACCTACAATTCGAACAACCAACCCACGTCGAACACGCCGGCGGCTGCCGTCTACGGGGCGAGCGGAACGGTCACCATCCAAGGCGGGGTCTACAACAGCGGCACGATCGCGGCCTACGCCTACCAGGCCAACGCCACGGCGATCCACGTTGGCGCCGGCGCCACCGTGCCCCAGATCTACAACGACGGCACGATCTACGCTTCCTCGATCCAGGTGAACTCGGCGCTGACGCCGACGCCGAACCCGGGTGGCTACCCCACCACGCCCGCGCCTGTCGCCGTGAACGTTGTCGCCATCCAGATCGGCGATCCGACGTCGACCGGCACGGGCCTGGCCCAGGTCAACACCATCACCAACAACAGCGGCATCTTGGCCGAACTCACCGGCACGGGCGGCGTCGGCGGGACCACCAAGGCGATCATCGACTACACCGGCAGCCTGACGACCATAAACAACCGCGGCTCGATCGTAGCCCTGCTCAACCAGACCGACGTCTCCGAGCAAATGCCCACCAACACGGCCCCGCCGACCAGTCAGACGGCGACGCCCACGGCCACGGCCATCGCCATCGATATGCAATATGGGACGACGGCGCAGACGATTAACCAGTCGGCTTTGACTCTGCCCTCCAGCGTCACCGTGACGGCCTACAACGCGACCTCTGGCTATACGACGGTCAACACGGTCGTCACCTATGAGGGCAACGTTTACGAGAACGTGGCGGCCGCGGGCGCCGGCTACGACCCGGTCGATTACCCGCAGTACTGGCGCGAGATTGGCGCCGTATCGCCGTCCATCGACGGCGACATCTACATGGGCTCGGGCAACGACACCCTGAACATCACCGCCGGCACGGTGTACGCCAGCAACATCACCATGGGCGCGGGGATCAATACGATCAACGCGGTAGGAACCGGCGTCACGTCCGTGCTTGGCGATACCGGCTACGTCAATGTCGCCGGCGCGATCAGCGAGCAGCCGGGCGGCACGTTCGTCATCAACGTTAACTACGGCCAGCTCACCGACCTCAATCCAAAGCTTGCTCAGGCGGCCCAGAGTATCAACATCGGCGCCAACGGCGTGCTGATCGTCTCGGCCGACCCGATCAATAACCAGAACACCCAGTTCGTCATCGGCAAGAACGCGACCATCGCCGCCGGCGGTCAGATCGGCCTTTCCCTGGTCAGCCTGCAGATTCCGCTGAAGCAGGTCTACACGATCATGTACGGCGCGCGCGGCACGATCAGCGCTCCGTCCCTCGGCCAAACCGGGGTCGGCTTTAGCCCCTACCTCTATTCGGCCACGGCCAGCTATGTCGCCTCTGCGGCCGCGTCGAGCGCGCCCGGAGCCGCGCCGGCCGGGGACAACGCGATCGACCTCACCGTCCAACGCAAGACGGCCAGCGAGCTCGGCTTCAACGCCGCGGAGGCCGCCGCCTACGACCCGATCCTGGCGACCCTCGAGCAGTCGACACCCGCCAATCAGGGCATACAGCAGGCGCTGCTGGCCCAGACTTCTCAGGCGGGCCTGAAGTCGGTCTATGACCAGCTTTTGCCCAACCAGGGCCAGGGCATCTTCGAGGCCCTCGACGCGGCGGTGGAGAAGGTCTCGGCCATGACGGCTACGCCGCCGGACAACGCCACCCACATCGGCGCTTCCAGCCTGTGGCTGCAGGAGGTCAACGAACGCGTCGACCGCAGCGGCGTCGACAGCCTGGGCTCCGACGCTCAGGTTCTGGGGTTGGTGGGCGGCTATGAGCGCATGGGCGCGGCCGGCGGCGCCGTGGGCGTGACGCTGGCCTATTTCAATGCCCAGGAAACCGATACCGCGGCTCAGCTCGGCGCCGAAGACCTCGCATCCCTTGTCGAGGCGAGCATCTATTACCGCCGTTCGGTCGGCCCGCTCACACTCTCGGCGCGGGTGGGTGGCGGCTATGGCTGGTTCTCGGAGGCGCGCAATTTCACCTACGAGTCCACCACGGAGCTCGCCCAGGCCAACTGGACCGGCGCCTTCATCGATGCCCACTTGGGGGCGAGCTACGAGTTCAAGCTGTTTGGCCCCTATTACGCCCGGCCTGAAGTCTCGCTTGACTACCTGCGCCTGGCCCAAGGCGGGTATCAGGAGCAGGGACCGGACTCGGCTTTCAACCTCGCCGTCGCGGCGCAGACCGACACCCAGTTCACGGGGGCGGCCACCATGACGCTGGGTCGCCAGTGGGGTCGCGCCGCCTGGTTCCGCACCGAGGTTCGCTTTGGCTACCGCCAGGTCATCGACGGAGATGTGGGAGACACCACGGCGAACTTCCTGGGTGGCACCCCCTTCACCTTGCTCGGCGACCCCGACCGGGGCGGCTGGGCGACGGTCGGCTTCTCGCTCAAGACCGGCTCGGAGTTTTCCTATCTGGCGCTCGAAGGCGACGCCGACTTCCGTCGCGGCGAACAACGCTACGACCTAAGGGTCGCCGGCCGATCTGTGTTTTAAGCGGGGACGGTCGTTCGACCGGGGGTCGGCAAGCGACTCTTGAGGCGGCCAATCCACACGCCGATCCCGGTGTCCGACACCGCCCAAGGCAGGCAGGCTTCCAGGCATTCGATGAGGGCCTCGGGTGAGCCGTCGTTCAGGAAATGGCCGGCGCCAGCCACGGCCTGGAACCGGACCGGTCCCCGCGCGCCCGATTCGGCGGCCAAGCGCTGGGCCAACTCGACCGGCGCGAAGTCGTCGGCGTCTCCATGGATGAGGTGGACCGGGCAGCTCAGGACGCCAAGGGCCTCGCGCATCAGGGGCATCTGGGCCGCCTGGCCGCTGACCTCGGCGACCGCGGTGCGCAGGTCGCGCGGGATCAGGCCCTTAAGGCGTCGTCCGGCCTCCACCAGCCAGCGGGCTGTGGGGCCGCTCTCGCCGAGATAGCTCGACAGCAGCGCGAGCGCCGCCACGCTGCGCGGGTTCCGCGACGCCATCAGGGCCGCAATGGCCGCGCCATAGGATTGGCCGACGAGCAGGATCTTCTGGCCAGGCCGCGGCGCCAGCAACGGCTCGAGGGCCGCGGCCTGAAGGCGAATGTCGCCGACGCATTCGGCGGGCTCGCTGAGGCCATAGCCTGGCCGGTCGACGACGATCATCTCGCGGTCGGGCGGCAGCAGCGCCATCGCCGGCGCCCAGTATTCCGCCCACGACGGCGCCCCGGTGACGACAACGACCTTCCACGGGGCGATCCGACGGCGCGGCGTGGTCAAGGCGGAGATGCGCCAGCCGAGCCCGCCGCCGGCGGCGAAGCTCACGCGGCGCACCACGTGCTCAGGATAGATCTCGTGCGTGGGGCGGTGTTCGGCGCGACCGGTCACCGCCGACTCGAGGCATGCTAGGCCGAGGCCGAGTACGCCGCGGGGCCTCGGCCTCCTGTGCCGCGCCGCCCCCGCCTGAACGATGCCAATCGACGCCATTGACCTTGCCCGTTTCCACGCCGTGCGAGGATCGAACGCCCGAAGCTTGAGCGGGTTCAGTTCGCGGCGGCGATCGCTAATATGGGGACCAGGGTTGAACATCCGCTGAACGGCGTCGGCCCCGCGATCGCGCGCGCCCTTGTGTGACATTCACGCCACACCTACATGGGCCTGCGATCAATCCGCTTAGGGCTCTCCATGAACATCGACCTCTATTCCGACCGCGCCAAGCAAGCGATCCAGTCGGCTCAGTCCCTCGCGCTCGCCAAGCGCCACCAGCAGTTCGCACCCGAGCATCTGCTGAAGGTGTTGCTGGAGGAGAAGGACGGTCTCGGCCGCGCGCTCATAGAGAGCGCCGGAGGTCGGCCCAACGCCGCCGAACAGGCGGTCGAGGCCGCGCTCGCCAAAACGACGAAGGTCGAGGGTGGCGGCGGCGGGCTCTATATGAAGCCCGAGCTGGCCAGCGTGTTCCAGGACGCCGAGGCCGGAGCCAAGGCCGCCGGCGACGCCTTCGTCACTACCGAGCGCCTGCTGATCGCCCTCGCCAAGGAGGGCGGCGAGGCCGCCAAGGCGCTCGCGGCCGCGGGCGTGAAGGCGTCGGCGCTCGAAGACGCGGCCAAGGCTCTGCGCAAGGGCCGCACGGCCGACAGCGCCTCGACCGAGGACGGCTATGACGCGCTGAAGCGCTATGCTCGCGACCTGACGCAGGCGGCGCGCGACGGCCGGCTGGATCCGGTCATTGGTCGTGACGAGGAGATCCGGCGCAGCATCCAGGTGCTCGCCCGTCGCACCAAGAACAACCCGGTCCTGATCGGCGAACCCGGCGTCGGCAAGACCGCGATCGTCGAGGGCCTCGCCCAGCGGATCGTCAACGGTGACGTGCCCGAATCCCTCAAGGACAAGCGTCTCCTGTCGCTCGACATGGGCGCGCTGATCGCCGGCGCGAAATACCGCGGCGAGTTCGAGGAGCGGCTGAAAGCAGTGCTGAACGAGGTCACCGCGGCCGAGGGCGGCGTGATCTTGTTCATTGATGAGATGCACACCCTGGTCGGCGCCGGCAAGACCGAGGGCGCCATGGACGCCTCCAACCTCTTGAAGCCCGCGCTGGCGCGCGGCGAGCTGCACTGCGTCGGGGCCACAACCCTCGATGAATACCGAAAGAATGTGGAAAAGGACGCGGCCCTCGCCCGGCGTTTCCAGCCGGTGTTCGTCTCGGAGCCCAGCGTCGAAGACACGGTCTCCATCCTGCGCGGCCTGAAGGAGAAGTACGAGGCGCACCATGGCGTGCGCATCGCCGACGCGGCGATCGTAGCCGCCGCGACCCTTTCCAACCGCTATATCACCGACCGTTTCCTGCCCGACAAGGCCATTGACCTCATCGACGAGGCCGCGAGCCGCGTGCGCATGGCGGTCGACTCCAAGCCCGAGGAGTTGGACGAGATCGATCGCCGGGTGGTCCAGCTCAAGATCGAACGCGAGGCGCTCTCCAAAGAGAGTGACGCCGCCTCCCGTCAGCGGCTGGAAAAGCTTGAAGAAGAACTCGACGACCTCGAAGGCCGCTCGGCGGAAATGACCGCCCGCTGGAAGTCGGAGAAGGACAAGGTCGGTCAGGCCGCCCAGGCGCGCGAAGCCTTGGAGCGGTTGCGCGCCGAATTGGCCGCCGCCCAGCGCTCAGGCGATCTGCAGCGCGCCTCCGAGATCGCCTACGGCGAGATCCCGCCGCTCGAGAAGCGCCTAGCGGATGAAGAGCAGGCGGCGGACGCCGACGCGCTGACGCCGGAAGTGGTCGACGCCGAGCAGATCGCTCAGGTGGTGTCGCGCTGGACCGGCGTGCCGGTGGAGAAGATGCTGGAGGGCGAGCGCGAGAAGCTGCTCGGCATGGAGGACGCGCTGCGCAAGCGCGTCGTCGGCCAGGAGGAGGCTCTGGGGGCGGTGTCCGATGCGGTGCGCCGCGCGCGCGCCGGCCTCCAGGACGCCGGCCGCCCGATCGGCTCGTTCCTGTTTCTGGGTCCCACGGGCGTCGGCAAGACCGAACTCACCAAGGCGCTGGCCGAATTCCTGTTCGACGACGAGTCGGCGATCACCCGCCTCGACATGAGCGAATATATGGAAAAGCACTCGGTGAGCCGGATGATCGGCGCGCCTCCGGGCTATGTCGGCTACGACGAAGGCGGCGGGCTCACCGAATCGGTCCGTCGCCGGCCCTACCAGGTCATCCTGTTCGACGAGGTGGAAAAGGCTCACCCCGACGTCTTCAATGTGCTGTTGCAGGTGCTGGACGACGGGCGTCTGACCGATGGCCAGGGGCGGACGGTCGATTTCCGCAACACCCTGATCATCATGACCTCGAACCTCGGCTCGGAGTTCCTGGCCGCCCAGGGCGAAGGCGACGATGTCGAAGCCGTCCGGCCGCTGGTCATGGATGTGGTGCGACGGCATTTTCGGCCGGAGTTCTTGAATCGCATTGACGAGATCATCCTCTTCAAGCGGCTCGGCCGCGCTCAGATGGATTCCATCGTCGATATCCAGCTTCAGCGCGTGGACAAGCTTCTGGAGACGCGGCGGATGGCGATCGCGCTCGATCCGGCCGCCGTCCATTGGCTGGCGGAGAAGGGCTATGATCCGGTCTATGGCGCGCGGCCGCTTAAGCGTGTCATTCAGAAAGATCTGATCGATCCGATCGCCCGCAAGCTTCTGGCCGGCGAATTCGCTGACGGCTCGGTGATCCAAGTCGGGGTCGGCGGCGACAGGCTGGATATCGGCAAGGCGACGGTCAACTGACCGGGACAAAAGAAAACCCCGCGCCCGGGGGTGGGGCGCGGGGCTCTGTCAGGTCTAGAAGTCAGACTTAGTAGCCGTAGGGATAGCCGCAGTACGGGCTGGCGGCATAGCCGCCGTAATACGGGTTCCCGGCCGCGCAGGGATAGCCGCCATAATAGGCTCCAGGACCCCAAAAGCCGTAGCCATAGCCGTAGCCGCCGTAGCCGTACCCACCGCGGTAGCCGCCGTAGCCGTACCCACCGCGATAGCCGCCGTAGCCGTACCCTCCACGGTAGCCGCCATAGCCACCGCGATAGCCGCCGCCAGCGAAGCGTCCGCCGCCGCCGGCGAAATGTCCGCCACCGCCAGCGTGTCCGCCGCCACCGCCGTGAGGCGCGGCGATCGCCGGAGCACCCGCGAGGGCCATGGCGCCTGCCGCGGCGAGGGCGACGGCGCTGATCTTCACAATCTTGTTCATTGGAACCTCCTAGTTCCCAAAGCCAAACCGCGCTGAGCGTGCTCAGCCCGCCTCTCAACGAGGGTCAGTGATTGGTTAACGCCGCGCGGCTGAACCCGGCGTGAACGGCGCCGGTCAGCTCCCGTTCATGAACGGACGGCCGGGTCCTTAGTCGAGATCGACCGACTGGGGCCCGCCGCGCACTTCGACGCGGCGCATGACGGCCACCGTGCCGGTTCCATCGTCCGGACGGGCCAGGGTGATCACATACCAGACGCCGTTCGGCAAATCCTGGAAGGAGAAGCGGTTCGACATATCGCAGATGGTCTTGCGCGCGTAGCTAGCGTAGTCGCCGCTCGAGGTGGCTGGCGTGCGGGCGCGGACGATGTCCGCCGGCACTGCGGCGCTGTCGATCGACCCATAGAGGATGTACATGCGCCGGCGCACCCATGGAGTCTCGGGCGTCAGGATCACGTCGCGTCCTCGGCAGGAGTAGCGCGTCGGACCGTCATGAAAGGTGAGGATGCCGGCAACGGAGCCCGCGCCGGTCCCTCGTGACCAGGCGAAGTCGGATTCTCTGAAGTCTTCTCCAGAACCCGGCTGATAGAGAGGCGCCGCCCGGGGGGCCGAGGGCGTCGAATAGGTCGGTCCGAGCGTCTCGGTCTCGCAGGCCCCGAGGGCCAGGAGCGGGATGAGAGCGGCGAGGCGAAGTCGAGTGAACATGGCGCCGAACCTAAAGCCCTGGCGCGATCTCGGCAACGGCGAGGTCTACTCTTGGCGGCTGCTCGCTTAACGGCGATAACCCGGGACGGGAGCCGCTGGAGCGGCCGTTGCAGCTACGCCGGGAGAGGAAATTCACAGATGAAGGCCGCCGTCCTCAGGGAAGTCAGAACGCCGCTTCAGATCGAGGACGTGCAGATCAGCAAGCCTGGACCGCACGAGGTTCTGATCCGCACCGCCGCCGCCGGCGTCTGCCACTCCGACCTCCATTTCATCGAAGGCTCGTACCCCCACCCGCTGCCCGCCGTTCTCGGTCATGAAAGCGCCGGCGTGGTCGAACAGGTGGGTTCCGAAGTCAGGACCGTGAAGCCGGGCGATCACGTGATCACTTGCCTGTCGGCCTATTGCGGCCACTGCGAATTCTGCCTCACCGGCCACATGAGCCTGTGCGTCAGCCCGGACACCAAGCGGGACGCCACGGACGCGCCGCGGCTGGCGCAAGAGACCGGCCCGATGATGCAGTACCTCAACCTCTCTAGCTTCGCCGAGCAGATGCTGATCCACGAGCATGCCTGCGTCGCCATCCGTCCGGACATGCCGCTCGACCGGGCGGCGCTGATCGGTTGCGGCGTGCTCACCGGCGTCTGTTCGGTCTTCCACACCGCCAAGGTGCGGCCGGGCGAGACAGTGGCCGTCATCGGCTGCGGCGGCGTCGGGCTGGCGGCCATCAACGGCGCCGCTATCGCCGGAGCCAGCCGGATCATCGCCATCGACATGTCGAGGTCCAAAGACAACATGGCGCGGAATTTCGGGGCCACGGACTTCATCTGCGCATCGGAAACCGACGCCGTGAAGGAAGTGCTGGAGATGACCAAGGGCGGCGTCGATCACAGTTTCGAAGCCGTGGGTCTCTCCAAGACCGCCGAGCAGGCGTTCGGCATGCTCAAGCGCGGCGGCGACGCCAACATCATCGGCATGATCCCGATCGGCCAGAGCGTCACCGTGCCGGGCTACGCATTCCTCGGCGAAAAGAAGCTGCAGGGCTCGCTGATGGGGTCCAACCACTATCCGGTCGATATGCCCCGGCTGGTGGACATGTACCTGGCCGGCATGCTCAAGCTCGACGACATGATCTCGCGGCGAATCAAGCTCAAGGAGGTCAATGAGGCGTTCGAGGAAATGAAGGGCGGCCAGATCGCCCGCTCGGTGATCGTCTTCGACGCCTGACCAGCTTAGTTCGACACTGCGGCGCGGCCATAGATCGAGTTCTTCGGCCGGGCGATGACCCGCCGCAGCATCGGCTCGAACACCTCCAGTGGGGCGGTGTAGTAATCGGGATCGAAGCTCGACTGATCGTAGAGGTGGCAGAACTGCGCGCAGTATTCAAAGTGCGGGTGGCCGCGGAACGTATCGCGCATGTCGCGGTCGAGGCCGATCAGGTGGAAGAAGTAATAGCCCTGGAAGATGCCGTGCTTGTCCATCATCCAATGGTTGGCCTCGGAGATGTAGGGCTTCATGATCACCGCGCCGATCTCGGCGTGGTTGGCCGGCCCCATCAGGTCGCCGACGTCGTGCATCAATGCGCAGACGACATATTCCTCGTCGCGTCCGTCGCGCATCGCCCGCGTGGCCGTCTGTAATGAATGGGTGAGGCGATCGACAGCGAAGCCGCCGGCGTCGTCGCCCAGCTCGCGAAGGGCCGCCAGCAGGCGGTCGCCATAGGCGTCGTGGAACGGGCCGCCGGCCGCGCCGATGGCCTGCCAGTCCTCCGCCGTTCCCTCCGTCATGGAGCGGAACCGCGCCTTCGCCATCGCTTCGCCGTCGGCCATCGGGATCCTCCAAAGCTGAGCGCATGGTGGAACTGAAGGTGGGCGCGGTCAATCCGATCGGCGTCTATCTGGGCAGGTAGGCGTTGGGTTCCACGAGGGTGAATCCCGGCGCCTCGGCGACGCATTGGCGCAGCAGAAGGGCGTGGCCGGAGCCATAGAAGACGACAATGCGGTCGCCGGGCCTGGCCAGTTGCAGAAGGTTGGCGCAGATCAGGAAATTGCGCCGGTACCAGCTGGTCATGAGGTCCACGCCGGGCTGGTCCTTGCCGCCGCCGACCATGAGCGTGGCGCGGTAGAACGCATTGTTCGACCTGATCCGCTCCGGGTCGTTGACCCAGCGCAGCGTTGCCCCGACGCTTTTGTCCGCGAGGACGCGCGCCTGTTCGGCGAGGGATCGGTCGACGGCCGCCCCCTGCGAGTCGAGAACGGCCGAGAGGCCGTGCGCGTCGGCGTAGTCCTTGACCGGCTGGTAGGGAAAGTCGCCGTCGGCGTCGATGCCGAACACCGCCGCGTGCGACGTCTTGGCCAACCGGAAACCCAGTTGCACGACCTCGTTGCGGGATGGCGGCAGCGTTCCGCCCAGATACTTCGGCCACCGCTCCGCCACCGTGTCGGCGTCCCATTCGGCGGCGACCTTGGTCGGCCGGAACCTGGCGAGCGCGGCGACCACGGCGGCGATCTCCCCCTGCCGCCGGGGCGAGAGCACGTCGTCGACCTTGAGGTTGTGCAGGTCGTGGCCGGGATTGGCCATGTGAAAGACGCCGACCACCATCACTTCCACTGGCGCCGGCGCGGGTGGCGCGGCCAGGCCAGCGGCAGGCCCCAGGCAAAGGGCGAAGGCGGCGACGATCAGACCTGGGCGCATCAGCGAACCCCCCATTTCCCGAGAGGTTAGGTCCTGCGCTGCGGCGCCTCCAGTGAAGACGCGGTAAGGTTCGGCGCCGCCGGCGCCCGGATTGCCCGGTCTTGTCTTTATAACTCCCTTATGTCGGTCGACGCCTTCGGAATGGCCGCCTTACGCGGTTCCATCCTATTCTGACGTCCCTGCGCGGCCGGGCCGCGTGACAAGGACCTGTCATGTCCGACCTGATCTATCTGATTTCCGGAGTCGCTCTGATCGGCGTCTTCGTCCTCTACGCCCTGGCGCTGAAGAGGATCTGAGGCGTGTTCGTCGAGCTCATCTACGGCGTCGCGGCGCTTTTCATCGCCGTCTACATGGTCGCCGCTCTGCTGCGTCCGGACAAATTCTAGCCCCCGGCCGAAGGAGCGATAGCGATGAACGCGAGCGGCTGGGGCGAGATACTCGTCACCATCGCCATCACAGTGGCACTCGGCGTCCCGTTGGGGGCGTATCTGGCCCGTGTCTGGCAAGGCGGGAAGACCTGGCTTGACCCCGTTTTCAAGCCGGTCGAGGGCGGGCTCTACCGCGCCTTCGGCGTCGATCCCGGCAAGAGCCAGACCTGGTACGCCTACGCCGTCTCGATGCTCGTGTTCAGCGTGGCGAGCTTCGTCGTGCTCTATCTGATCCTGCGATTCCAGGATCTGCTGCCGTTCGATCCCCAGGAGTTCAAGGGCATGAGCCCGGACCTGGCGTTCGACACCTCGATCAGCTTCATCACCAACACCAACTGGCAGTCCTACACGCCCGAGCAGAGCATCTCGGCCTTTTCGCAGATGGCCGGACTGACGAGTCACAACTTCCTGTCGGCGGGGGCGGGGATCGCCATGGCCGCGGCTGTGACCCGCGCCTTCGCGGTCAACCGCGGCGAGGGGCTCGGCAACTTCTGGGTCGATCTGACCAGGATCAGCCTCTACGTGTTGTTGCCGATCTCGCTGGTGGTCGCCCTGGCGTTCGTGGCGCTTGGCGAGCCGCAGACCCTCGCCGCCGGCGCTCACGCCGTAGGCGTCGAGGGCGGTCAACAGACGATCGCGCTCTATCCGACCGCCAGCCAGGAAGCGATCAAGCAGCTCGGCACCAACGGCGGCGGCATCTTCAACGCCAATTCCGCCCATCCGTTCGAGAACCCCAACTCGATCACCAATCTGATCGAAGAGATCGAGATGAACGTGCTGGCCTACGCCTGCGTGTTCGCCTTCGGCGTGGTGACCCTGGCGCGCAAGGACGCCCGCGCCCTGGTGGCGGTGATGGCGCTGTTCATCCTCGGCGCGTCGGCCGCGGTCTATTGGGCCGAGACTCAGCCGGCGCCGGCCCTGCACGGGGTCCACGCCGCCGCCCAAGTCAATATGGAAGGCAAGGAGGTGCGCTTCGGCGCGCCCTCGACAGCGGTGTGGACGGCCTTCACCACCGGCGCCTCCGACGGCGGCGTCAACGCCATGCACGACAGCTACATGCCGCTGGCCGGCGGGGCGGCGATGTTCATGATCCAGCTGGGCGAGATGCTGCCCGGCGGCGTCGGCTCCGGTCTCTATGGCATGCTGGTGATGGCCATCATCGCCGTCTTCGTCGCCGGCCTGATGGTGGGCCGGACGCCGGAGTATCTCGGCAAGAAGATCGAGGCGCGCGAGGTGACCTTCGCCATGCTCTCCCTGCTCATCCTGCCGGCCTCGATTCTGGGTTTCACCGCCGTCGCCGCGGTGACTCCCACGGCGCTTAAGGCGTTGGCCAACACCGGGCCGCACGGCCTTTCCGAGATGCTCTACGCCTACACTTCGGCCAGCGGGAACAATGGGTCGGCTTTCGCCGGTCTCTCGGCCAACTCCCCGTACTGGAACACGACTCTCGGCGTAGCCATGCTGCTCGGCCGGTTCGCCACCGTGCTGCCGGTCCTGGCCGTGGCCGGCTCGCTGGCCGCCAAGCCCAAGCTGGCCCCCAGCGGCGGCACCTTCCCCACTGACGGCCTGCTGTTCGTCGGCCTGCTGGCTGGGGTGATCCTCATTGTCGGCGGCCTGCTCTATTTCCCCGCCCTGTCCCTCGGCCCGCTCGTCGAGCATTTCCAAGTGCTCAAAGCCGTCGCCGGCGCCTGACCCTATCGGAGTCGCAACTGAGATGACCGACGCAGCCGTGCATCTGGGCGAAAGGCGCCGCTCCGCGGTGACCTCCACCGCCCTGTCGTCTAGCGTGGTGACGCGCGCGATCGCCGATTCCATCGCCAAGCTCGATCCGCGCAGCCTGTCGCGCAATCCGGTGATCCTGGCCACCGAGATCGTCGCCATCCTCGCCACCATCTCGACCCTCGACGCCTTCCGCACCGGCGCCACGCCCTGGTGGGCGCTGCAGATCGCCATCTGGCTGTGGTTCACGGTGGTGTTCGCCAACTTCGCCGAGAGCATCGCCGAGGGTCGCGGCAAAGCCGCGGCCGACGCCCTGCGCGCCCAGCGGGTCGAGGTGAAGGCTAAGCTGATCGTCGACGACAAGCTGGGCACGATCGTGCCCACGGCGGCCTACAAGCTGGGCGTCGGCCAGGTGGTGCTGGTGGAGACCGGCGACGTCATTCCCTCCGATGGCGAGATCATCGCCGGCGTGGCCTCGGTCAACGAGGCGGCCATCACCGGCGAATCGGCGCCCGTCATCCGCGAGGCCGGCGGCGACCGGTCGGCGGTCACCGGCGGCACCACCGTCGTCTCCGACTGGATCAAGGTGCGCATCACCGTCGAGGCCGGCGACACCTTCCTCGACCGCATGATCGCCATGGTCGAGGGCGCGGAGCGGCGCAAGACGCCCAACGAGATGGCGCTGACCGTGCTGCTGGCGGGCCTAACCATCATCTTTCTGATCGTGACCGTCACCCTCTTGGGTCTCGGCCAGTATTCCGGGGTGAAGCTCGATCCGCTGATCCTCGGCGCGCTGTTCATCTGCCTGATCCCGACCACCATCGGCGCCCTGCTATCGGCTATAGGCATCGCCGGCATGGACCGGCTGCTGAAGTTCAACGTCCTGGCCACGTCGGGCCGCGCGGTGGAAGCGGCGGGCGATGTCGACACCCTGCTGCTCGACAAGACCGGCACCATCACCCACGGCAACCGCATGGCCACCGAAGTGATCCCCGCCCCCGCGGTGCGCGCCGAGGTGGCGCTTCAGGCGGCGATGATGGCCTCGCTGGCCGACGAGACCCCGGAGGGCCGCTCGATCGTTGATCTGGCTTTGGGCCAAGGCCTTATCGGCGTCCCGCCGAAGGACTCCACGCCGGTGCCGTTCAGCGCCACGACGCGCCTGTCCGGCCTCGACGCCGACGGCCATGTCTGGCGCAAGGGCGCGGTGGACGCGATCCTTCGCTTGCTGGATCTGACGACCGCCCAGGTTCCCGCCGAACTCACCGCCGCCATCGACCGTATCGCCCGGGCCGGAGGCACGCCGTTGGCCGTGGCCGAGGACGGCGTCCTCGTCGGCGTCATCCACCTGAAGGATGTGGTCAAGGCCGGGGTGAAGGAGCGCTTCGCCGACCTGCGCCGCATGGGCCTTCGCACGGTGATGATCACCGGCGACAATCCGGTCACCGCCGCGGCCATCGCCTCCGAGGCCGGCGTCGACGACTTCCTGGCCGAGGCGACGCCCGAGGACAAGCTGCGCCTCATCCGCGACGAGCAGGCGCGCGGCCGGCTGGTGGCCATGTGCGGCGACGGCTCCAACGACGCCCCGGCGCTCGCCCAGGCCGATGTCGGCGTCGCCATGCAGACCGGCACCCAGGCGGCGCGCGAGGCCGGCAACATGGTCGATCTCGACAGCGACCCGACCAAGGTCATCGAGATCGTCGAGGTGGGCAAGCAGATGCTGATCACCCGCGGCGCCCTGACCACCTTTTCCATCGCCAACGACGTGGCCAAGTATTTCGCCATCATCCCGGCGATCTTCGTCGTCTCCCTGCCCGCGTTGGGCGCGCTCAACATCATGCGGCTCAGCAGTCCGCACAGCGCCATCCTGTCGGCGGTGATCTTCAACGCCCTGATTATCATCGCGCTGATTCCTCTGGCCCTGCGCGGCGTGCGCTATCGCCCCATCGGCGCGGCCAAGCTGCTGCAGCGCAATCTGCTGATCTATGGCCTGGGCGGCATCATCGCGCCCTTCATCGGCATCAAGCTCGTTGACGTTATTGTCACCACCCTGCGCCTGGCCTGAGAGGCTCGACCGACATGCTCTCCGACATCCGCCCCGCCATCGTCTCCACATTGATCTTCACCCTGGCGCTCGGGCTCGGCTATCCCCTCGCCGTCACCGCTATCTCGCAACTGGCGTTTCCCTTCCAGGCGGGCGGCAGCCTGGTGCGCGACGCCTCCGGCCGGGTGATCGGCTCGGCCCTGATCGCCCAGCCCTTCGCCCGCGACGAATATCTGCATCCGCGCCCCTCGGCGGCCGGAAACGGCTACGACCCGACGAGCTCCGGCGGATCGAATTACGGGCCGCTGAACCCGGACCTCGCCAAGCGGATCGCCCATGACGCGGCGGCCGTGCGCGCCTCCACCGGCCACGCCGAGCTCCCCGACGACGCGGTGACCACGTCCGGCTCCGGCCTCGATCCGGACATCTCGCCCGCCTACGCTTTGCTGCAGGCCGATCGAATCGCCAAGGCGCGCGGGGCCTCGCCCGACGCTGTGCGCGGGCTGATCGCCGCCCATGTCGAGAGCCCGTTCCTGGGTTTCATCGGCCAGCCTCACGTCAATGTGCTGATGACCAATCGCGCACTGGACGGCGCCGTTCCAAAGGTCGACCCTAAGCCAGCATGAAGCCCGACGAGCCCCGCCGCCCCGATCCGGACGCGCTTCTCGCCGAAGCGGCCAAGGCGGGGCGCGGCCGGCTCAAGGTGTTCCTCGGCATGGCGCCGGGGGTGGGCAAGACCTACGAGATGCTCGCCCAGGCGGCCCGCCGCAAAGCCGAGGGCGTGGACGTCGTCGTCGGCGTCGTTGAGACTCACGGCCGGCGCGACACCGAGCTGTTGACGCGGGACCTCGAGGTCCTGGCCCGCAAGCCCATCGAACACAAGGAACGGACCCTCCTCGAGTTCGATATCGACGCCGCCATGGCGCGCCGGCCGGGCCTGCTGCTGGTCGACGAATACGCCCACTCCAACGCCCAGGGCTCCCGACATACCAAGCGCTGGCAGGACGTGGAAGAGCTGCTCGCCGCCGGCGTCAATGTGTGGACCACGCTCAACGTCCAGCACCTTGAGAGCCTGGTGGATGTGGTCTGGAAGATCACCGGCGCGCGGCAGCGCGAGACCGTACCCGACCGGGCCCTCTCCCGCGCTGACGACATCGAGCTGGTCGACATCACCCCGGACGAGCTGCGCCAGCGCCTCGCCGACGGCAAGGTCTACCTGCCGGACACCGCGCGCCTGGCGGCGGCCAACTTCTTCAAGCCCGAGAATCTGACCGCCCTGCGCGAGCTGGCCCTGCGGCGCATGGCCCTCACCGTCGACGATCAACTGGTCGCCGCCATGCGCCAGAAAGGCGTCGACGGACCGTGGGCGGCCGGCGAGCGTATCGTGGTGCTGATCAGTCCCGGCCCCGTGGCCAACGCCCTGGTCAGGGCCGGCAAGCGCCTGTCCGACATGATGATGGCCGCGCCGTGGACAGTCGCATACGTCGAGCGGCCCAACAAGCCGTCGCCCGATGCGGCCGGCGCCGCCGGCATCAGCGCGGCGTTCAAGCTGGCCGAACAGCTCGGCGGCTCCTCGGTGGTGCTGGCCGGCGACGACATCGTCCGGACCCTGCTGGAATACGTCAAACGCAACAACGTCACCCAGGTGGTGGTCGGAAGGTCGCGGCCCTCGCGCTGGCGGGCCCTGTTCGGCCTGTCGCTGGTGCCGGCGCTCGCCGACGGCGCGACCGGCGCCGCCCTGCACATCATCACCGAGCAGGGGCAGGCGGACGAGGCGCCGCCGCCAAGGCCTGCGCCTTCGCCTCTGGCGCAATGGCGCGGGCACCTGGCGGCGATCGGGTTCGTGACCATCGCCGGCCTCATCGCCGCGGCCGTGGACCAGCTTCACCAGGACGCCAACCTGGCGATGATCTTCCTGGTCAGCGTCCTGGTGAGCGGCCTGGCCTATGGTCTGTGGCCGGCCCTGACCGCAGCCGCGCTCTCGGCCCTCGCCTACAACTTCTTCTTTCTCGAACCGCGGCTCTCGTTCGTCATCGGCCACGCGACGGACGTGCTGACCTTCAGCGTCTTCTTCATCGTCGCCCTGGCCACCGGCTGGCTCACCGGGCGCGTTCGCGACCAGGCGGTGGCGACCTCCAAGCGCGCGACCGCTATCACCGCCCTGCTCGCCGCCAGCCGCCGACTGTCGGCCTCCACCGACCAGGGAGACACCGCGCACGCCCTGGCCGAACAGCTGGCCGCGGCCACCGGCGGCGGGGCGGTCGTGCTGCTGCCGCGCGGCGACGACATCGCCCCCGTCGCCGGCTCGCCCATCCTGCCGCTGCTGGGACCGGCCGACCTGGCCGCGGCGCGCTGGACCTGGACGCACGGCGAGGCCGCCGGCGCCGGCACCGGCACCCTGCCCAACGCCGCCTGGACATTTCGCCCGTTGCAGGGCGTCAGGGCGCGGTCGGGCGTCGCCGGGGTGGAGGCAGCCTCACTGCGCGACGAGGAGGGCGAACGTTTCGTGATGGCCTTGCTCGAACAGGGCGCGGTGGCCTTGGAGCGGGCGGAATTCGCCGCCGACGCCGCCGACGCCGAGGCGCTGCGCCGGTCCGACAAGCTGCGTTCGGCGCTGCTCAACTCGGTGAGCCACGATCTGCGCACGCCACTCTCCACCGTCCTCGGCGCGGCGACGACCCTGCTGGAATATCCCAATTCCCTCGAAGAGTCGGTGAAGGCCGATCTGCTGGCCTCGATTCGCGAGGAGGCCGAGCGCCTCAACCGCTACGTCGGCGACCTCCTCGACATGACGCGTCTTGAAGGCGGCGGGCTCGACATCCGCACCGACTGGGTCGACGTCCGCGACGTGATGGGGGGGGCGGCCGAACGTGTCTCCCGGCGCCTGGGCGGGCGCAAGGTGACCCGCGACTTCCATTCCGGCCTGCCGCTGGTCAAAGCCGACTCGGCCCTGCTCGAACAGGCGCTGGTCAACATCCTCGAAAACGCCATCGCCTACAGCCCTGACAACTCCACCATCGAACTGGCCGCCTATGACGACCGCAACAATGTGGTGCTGAGCATCGAGGATGACGGCCGCGGCATTCCGACCAATGAGCTGGTGCGCGTCTTCGACCGCTTCCGCCGCATGGAAGAGCCCAGCGACCGCGGCAAGGGCGCGGGCCTGGGCCTCGCCATCTCCAAGGGCTTCATCGAGGCGATGGGCGGGCGCATCGCGGCGGCCAGCCCGATCCACGGCGGGCGCGGCACCCGCATCCTGATCAGTCTGCGCAAGGAGCTGGTGATGGCCGCCCCGGTCGACGAACATGTCTAGGCCGCGCATCCTGGTCGTCGATGACGAACCGCAGATCCATCGCTTCCTCGAGCCGGCGTTGACCGCCGCCGGCTACGAGCATGCGCGCGCCGAAACCGGCCGCCAGGCCATGGCCGAGATCGCCCGCAAGCCGCCGGACGCCGTGGTGCTCGATCTGGGCCTGCCCGACATGGACGGCCAGGAGGTGTTGAAGAAGGCCCGGCAGTTCTACGACGGGCCCATTCTGGTGCTCTCGGCCCGCGACCGCGAGCTGGAGAAGATCGAGGCCCTCGACGCCGGGGCCGACGACTATGTGGAAAAACCCTTCCGGGTGGGCGAGCTGCTGGCCCGCCTGCGCGTCGCCATGCGCCGCCAGACCCGGCCGGGCGAGGCGCCGCCGCCGATTGTGCGGGCCGGCGAGGTGGTCATCGACCTGCGCCGCGATCTGGTGACGCGGGGCGCGGAGACCATCCGGCTGTCGCCCAAGGAATATGAGCTGCTGGCCCGCCTCGCCCGGGCGGACGGCAAGGTGCTGACCCACAAGGATCTATTGATCTCGATCTGGGGTCCGGCGCACGCCGAGGATACGCAGTATCTGCGCGTCTTCATCGGCCAGCTGCGCGGCAAGATCGAGGCCGATCCGGCGACGCCCCGGCACATCCTCACCCAGCCGGGCATCGGCTATCGCTTCATGGCCGACGAGGTGGAGCGCGCCTGAGGCCGACTTGCGGCGGGCGCCAATTGCGCTATGACCGCGCTCGACCCGACCCATGGGCCACGCGGGCGTAGTTCAGAGGTAGAACGTCAGCTTCCCAAGCTGAATGTCGCGAGTTCGATTCTCGCCGCCCGCTCCAGCACTTGTGCGCGCACCAACCGTAACTCGAGCGCTTGGCGTCCGCAGCGCATGCCTCAGGCGCGACCGATGGCGGGGTCGCTGAAGCTCGGCGCGCCAGTTTCAATGTGGCCGGCCATTCGGCGGAGGAAGTCGGGGTGGTCCGGGCTGGTCACCATGACATCGTACCAATGGGCGCTGGCCCGGATCGGCCAGCCTTCAGTGAGGGCGGCGCCTGCCGCCAGGGTGTGCCGCCGCGGCTTCTCCCGGGCATAGTCGCCCGGCGCCAGGATCACGTCGCACGCCCGCGCGCCCTGGTTGCGCACCGTCACCTCGATCCGTTCGGCCGCCGGGTCGTACGCCGTCTCTACTTGCAACGCGGCCTGATCGTAGCGGCCCCGGAACGCACGCAGGAAGCCGTTGGGGCCATGGGCGACAAGATCGTAGCGTTCGTCGCCGTCCGCCTGCCGCCACACGCCATCCAGCGTCTTGGCCGCCTCGACCGTGAAGTACCAGGGACCGGCTCGGCCGCCAGCTTGATAGACGTTGAAGCACGCCCCCGCTCCCCCGGTGTTGGCGAAGCTCAGGGTCAGGGTCCCGTCACCTCCATGCGCGACGATCTCCAGGGCGTAGGGGAGAGCCCTCGCCGGGCGCAAACCCGGTTCCTGCCGCGCCGTGACCGGGGCCGCCGGAACCACCGGCCGCG
>Ga0302314_10003597_pt1 | contig 28547 bp, 26 predicted proteins | sample III_Palsa_N2_3_FD_200533 | JGI IMG/M metagenome (GOLD analysis project Ga0302314, IMG submission 200533) | Peat permafrost microbial communities from Stordalen Mire near Abisko, Sweden - III_Palsa_N2_3 | ecosystem: Environmental > Terrestrial > Soil > Palsa > Peat permafrost | place: Sweden...
TGCGACGCCCTGCGCGACGCCATGGCCGAGGAGATGCGGCGCGATCCCAAGGTCTTCCTGATGGGCGAGGAAGTCGCCCAGTACCAGGGCGCCTACAAGGTCAGCCGAGACCTGCTGCAGGAGTTTGGCGACAAGCGGGTGATCGACACCCCCATCACCGAGCACGGCTTCACCGGCCTCGGAGTCGGCGCGGCGATGGCGGGTCTGAAGCCGATCGTCGAGTTCATGACCTTCAACTTCGCCATGCAGGCGATCGACCAGATCATCAACTCCGCAGCCAAGACCCTCTACATGTCCGGCGGCCAGATCAAATCGTCGATCGTGTTCCGCGGTCCCAACGGCGCCGCCTCACGGGTAGGCGCCCAGCATAGCCAGGACTACAGCGCGTGGTACGCCCAGGTTCCCGGCCTGAAGGTGATCGCCCCCTATGACGCCGCCGACGCCAAGGGTCTGTTGAAAGCCGCCATCCGCGATCCTAACCCCGTGGTCTTCCTGGAGCACGAAATGCTCTACGGCCACGAGTTCGACGTGCCCGAGGGCGACGACTGGGTCCTGCCGATCGGCAAGGCCAAGGTTCGCCGCGAGGGCAAGGACGTCACCCTGACCGCCCACTCCCGGATGGTGGGTTTCGCCCTGGAAGCCGCCGAGGCCCTGGCCAAGGAGGGCATCGAGGCCGAGGTGGTCGACCTGCGCACGCTTCGTCCGTTAGACACAGAGACCATTATCAACAGCGTCAAGAAGACCAACCGCCTGGTCTCCTGTGAAGAGGGTTGGGGTCCGATGGGCGTCGGCGCCGAGGTGGTGGCCCGGGTGGTCGCCGAGGCCTTCGACTACCTCGACGCGCCGCCGATGCGGGTGCATCAGGAAGACGTCCCGCTCCCCTACGCCGCCAACCTGGAAGCCCTGTCGCTGCCTGGCGTCGACAAGATCATCAAGGCCGCCAAGGCGGTTTGCTACAGGAGCTGAGCGATGGACTCCCTGCCCGGAGAACTCCCGCCACCTCCAGCTGCCAAGGGCGGCGAGGAGGCAACTGAACTGCTTCGCGCCTGGATTGTTGGCGGCGGACTGCAGGTTTCGATGCACGTGGGGTTCGAAGACCCAGGGACATGGGGCGTTCTATTGGTGGATATCGCCCGGCACGCTTCCAGAGCCTATGCCGCGGAGGGGCAGTGCACCGAGGCGGACGCCATGGATCGGATTCGCACCATGTGGATGGCGGAGGTCACTTCGCCGACCGATCTCGGTACGACGGAACGTCACGGGTGACCGCGGCGATCGCACAACACTGGCTGTCGGGCGGCTGCCACTGCGGCGCGGTGCGATTTGAGGCCGCCCTGCCTGAGACGGTGGAGGCGCAGTCTTGCAATTGCTCCATGTGTGAGAAGGTGGGCTTCGTCCACGTGATCGTGCCGGAGAGCCGCTTCAGGCTGACCAGCGGCGAGGGCGACCTGAAAAGCTATCGCTTCAACAGCGGCGTGGCCGAGCATCTGTTCTGCGCCACCTGCGGCGTGAAGAGCTTCTATCGGCCCAGGTCCAATCCCGATGGCTGGTCGGTGAACGCCCGCTGCCTGGACAACTGGGACGGCCTCGACATCCGCATCGAGCCGTTCGACGGCCGCAACTGGGAGGCCCACGCCGGCAGCCTCGCCCATCTGAGCCAGGAGGCGTCATGAGGGCTTACGAGGGCGGATGCCATTGCGGCGCTATCCACGCCCGCTTTGAGAGCGACATTGATCCGGACCGGCTGGAGGTGCGCGCCTGCCAGTGCAGCTTCTGCGTTCGGCGCGGCATGAAGGCGGTGAGCGATCCCAAGGGCCAGCTGACCCTGCGGTTCGATAACGCCGCTGTGCGGCGCTACCGCTTCGGGACCGGCATGGCCGACTTTCTGATCTGCGCCCAGTGCGGCGATTTCATCGCGGCCGTGTCGGGCGATCTCGGCGTTCTGAACGTGGTCGGCGCGGCGATACAGCCCTTCGCGGATCGCCCCGCGACCGCCAAGGTATTCGACGGCGAAACCAGCGAAGCGCGCGGCGCCCGCTGGCGCGCCGGCTGGACCCCCGTGGCGCTGGAGACCGTGCAATGACCGACATCCTGATGCCGGCCCTGTCGCCCACGATGGAAGAGGGCACGCTGGCCAAGTGGCACGTCAAGGCTGGCGACACCGTCAAGTCCGGCGACGTCATCGCCGAGATCGAGACCGACAAGGCGACCATGGAAGTGGAAGCTGTCGACGAAGGGGTGGTCGAGGCCATCCTGGTTCCCGAGGGGACCGAGAACGTGAAGGTCAACGCGGCGATCGCGCGGTTGAAGGGGGAGGGCGGTTCAACGCCTGACTCGCCCCCCTCGGCGGCTGCGCCGCCTGCTCCCCCCAGCGGGGGGAGAATGGTTGATGCGCCCGACAAGCCCACAGCGCCAATTCCTCCCCGGTTGGGGGAGGGGGACCAGCCGAAGGCTGGTGGAGGGGGCCTTGCCGCTACTCCGGCGGCGCCAGCAAATCCGGCGTCTGAGAAGCAGTTCGAAAAGCCCACCAAACGCATCTTCGCATCCCCCCTGGCCCGCCGCCTCGCCGCCCAGCAGAACCTCGACCTATCCGCCCTGAAGGGCTCCGGCCCGCACGGCCGGATCATCAAGCGCGACGTCGAAGGTAAGACCGGGGCGGCAAAGCCCGCCGCGCCTCAGGCGGGGCAGGCCACGGCTCAAGCCGCCGCCCCGCGTGTGGTGCAATCGCTGGAGCAGATGGGCATCCCGCCCGGCTCCTACGACCTGATCCCCCTCGACGGCATGCGCAAGACCGTCGCGCGGCGGATGACCGACAGCTTCCGCGATGTGCCCCATTTCCCGCTGACCATCGATCTGGAGATCGACCGGCTGCTGGAGGCCCGCGCGCGGATCAACGCCTTGCTGGAAAAGGACGGGGTCAAGGTCAGCGTCAACGACCTGGTGCTGAAGGCCGCCGCCATGGGCCTGAAGCGCGTGCCCGAGGCCAACGCCTCCTACAGTCCTGAAGGCATCGCCATCCACCACCATGTGGATATCGCCATGGCCGTGGCCATCGACGGCGGCCTGATCACCCCGATCATCCGCGCCGCCGAGACCAAGGGCCTAGCCGAGATCGCCAAGGCGTCCAAGGACCTGGCCGAGCGGGCCCGCACCCGCAAGCTGAAGCCGGAGGAGTTCCAGGGCGGCACCTTTACGGTCTCCAACCTCGGCATGTTCGGGATCAAGTCGTTCAACTCGATCATCAACGAGCCGCAGGGCTGCATCATGTCGGTCGGCGTGGGCGAGAAGCGGCCGGTTGTGCGCGGCGACCAGCTTGCCATTGCGACCGTGATGACCGTCACCCTGACCTGCGATCACCGGGTGGTGGACGGCGCCATCGGCTCGCGCTTCCTGGGCGTGTTCAAGACCATGATCGAAGATCCAGCCACCATGCTGGTTTGAGGACCCGCCCATGAGCTTCTACGACTTCACCGCGCAGACCCTGGACGGCAAGCCGGCGCCCCTGTCGGCCTATCGGGACAAGGTCGTCCTGATCGTCAACACCGCCAGCAAATGCGGCTTCACGCCTCAGTACGAGGGGCTCGAAGCCCTCTGGCGTAAATACAAGGACAGGGGCCTGACCATCCTGGGCTTCCCCTGCAACCAGTTCGGCGCCCAGGAGCCGGGCAACGCCGACGAGATCGCCAACTTCTGCTCCCTGACCTATGAGGTGAGCTTTCCGATGATGGCCAAGATCGACGTCAACGGACCCAAGGCCGATCCGCTCTACGCCTGGCTGAAGCAGGAGAAGGGCGGCCTGCTCGGGTCCTCCATCAAATGGAATTTCACCAAATTCCTGGTCGACAAGACCGGCAAGGTCGCCGGCCGCTTCGCCCCCCTTGATACGCCGCAAAGCCTGGAAAAGGCGATCGAGAAGCTGCTGTGACAACCCAGCGAGAGTCCGCATGAGCGACTATGATGTCATCGTCATCGGCGGGGGTCCGGGCGGCTATGTGGCCGCGATCCGCGCCAGCCAGCTGGGCCTGAAGACCGCCCTGGTGGAGCGGGAGAACCTGGGCGGCATCTGCCTGAATTGGGGCTGCATCCCCACCAAGGCGCTGCTCAAGTCCGGCGAGGTCTATGAACAGCTCGGCCACCTGGGGGACTACGGCCTGAAGATCGAGGGCCGGTCCTATGACTTCACCAAGGTGATTGAACGCTCGCGGGGGGTGGCCAAACAGCTGTCTTCCGGCGTCGCCTTCCTGATGAAGAAGCACAAGATCGAGGTGCTGGACGGGATCGCCAAGCTGGAGAAGGGCGCCGCGGCCCCCAAGGTGGTCGTGGCGCTGAAGGCCGGTGGCTCGCGCACCCTGGAGGCCAAGTCGGTGATCCTGGCCACCGGCGCCCGCGCCCGGGTGATTCCCTCCGTGGGCCTGGAGCCCGACGGCGAGCGCATCTGGACCTATCGCGAGGCCATGGTCCCCAAGGCCTGCCCAAAGACTCTGGTGGTGATCGGCTCTGGCGCCATCGGCATCGAGTTCGCCAGCTTCTATCGCGCCCTGGGCGCCGAGGTGGTGGTGATCGAGGCCATGGACCGGATTTTGCCGGTGGAGGACGCCGAAATCTCCGCCGCCGCCCAGAAGGCGTTCGAACGCCGGGGCCTGAAATTCCGCGTCGGCGCCAAGGTCTCCAAACTGGCCAAGACCAAGGCCGGCGTCTCCGTCGCCTTCGACATCGGCGGCAAGGCCGAGACCCTGGAAGCCGACGCCGCGATCGTCGCGGTGGGCATTGACGGCAATGTCGAGAACCTGGGCCTGGAAGCCCTGGGCGTGAAGGTCGACCGCGGCCATGTGGTCATCGACGACCACTGCAAGACCAATGTGGCCGGCCTCTATGCCATCGGCGACGTCGCCGGCCCGCCCTGGCTGGCGCATAAGGCCATGCACGAGGGTGTTCACTGCGTCGAAGGCATTGCCGGCAAGGCGCCCGCCAACCTGAACGCGCCCATACCCGGATGCACCTATTCCAACCCTCAGATCGCCTCCATTGGCCTCACCGAAGCCCAGGCCAAGGCAGACGGGCGCGAGGTCAAGGTCGGCCGCTTCCCTTTCCGGGTGAACGGCAAGGCGATCGCCTCTGGGGAGATCGAGGGCTTCGTCAAGACCGTGTTCGACGCCAAGACCGGCGCTCTGTTGGGCGCCCATATGATCGGCGGCGAGGTCACCGAGATGATCCAGGGCTACGCCATCGCCATGACCCTGGAAGCCACCGAAGCTGACCTCATGGCCACCGTCTTCCCGCACCCCACCATGAGCGAAGCCATGCACGAGTCCGTGCTCGACGCCTACGGCATGGCGCTGCACCTATAGAACGGGCGGCTACTTCGTCGCAGCCTGCAGGAAGGTCGCCCATTTGGCCGGGTCGGCATAGGTGATCGCCGAGCTCATCTGCTTGACCACCGCCGGATCGGACGTCAGCTCCCCGGCGGCCTGCCGGCCCAGGGCTTCGAAGCTGGATTGCACCGCCACCATCCCATCCTGGTGCAGGGCGGTCAGCGCCTCCTGCCGGCAATCGGTGATGATCAGCCGCTGCATGATGTCCACGGCATGTTTGGTCACCGCGACGCGCTGATCCGGCGTGAAGGTGGTGTAGGGCTTGACGGATGCATTGACCGACAACGCTGCGAAATACCACTGTACCAGAGCGACCCGGTCCTGCGGCGTGGACTTGGCCACCATGCACTTGGACAACGCATCCGACGTCGGCCCCGCATTCGCCGCGCCACAGATGGCCAGGCCCCCCGCCAAGGTCGCCAGTCGGGTCGCAAATCGCCGCATCGGTTTTCTCCCAGATCGAGCTAAGCCTTGCAAAGGCAACGGATGGGACGTCGCTCTGGTTGCGGTGGCGGCGTAATGGAGCAGGGGGGGCGACCTGTAGGGTATGGCCCCACCCCTCTGAGACGGAGTGCGTCCTCGACACGCCGCTTCGCGTCGGCTCAGGATGACGTGGTTTTGTGGGCTCTATAATTCTACGTCATGCTGAGCCGCGCCTAACGGGCGCGTGTCGAAGCACGCACCTCAGCGGCTTAGGTGTGAAGATTTTCGCCCGTCTCCTGTGGAAAGGTGTTTCAGGTCGGGCTGCAACACCCCGCCGATCAGTCCCCCCGCGCGCTGCCGGTCCCGAAACTCCCCGACCGCCTCGGCCAGGCTCTCGCCGTCGAAGTCCGGCCACATCTGGTCGGTGAAATAGAGCTCGGCAAACGCGCTTTCCCACAGCAGGAAGTCCGACAGCCGCCGGTCGCCGCCGGTGCGGATCATCAGATCGACGTCGGCGCCGTTGTCGTCGTCCGCCTGGGCGATCCGGCGCGCGAACAGTTCCGGTCCGTCCAGCGCCGCCCGCGAGATCGCCTCCCTGGCCGAATAGTCCAGGGCGATGCGCAGGTGCAGCGCCTTGCCGTGAGCGGTCATCGCCTCGACCTCGGCCATCTGCGTCACCAGTCGCTTGGGCAGGCGGTCGCGGCGACCGATCAGGCTGAGCCGCGCCCCGCGCTCCAGGCAGTAGGCCGCCTCGCGATCCATATATTGGGCGAACAATCGCATCAGCCCTGCCACCTCGGCCCGGGGCCTGGCCCAGTTGTAGGTGGAGAAGCCGAACACGGTCAGGGTCGTCACCCCCAGGTCCGGCGCCGCCTCGCACACCCGGCGCAGGGCCCGGCCGCCAGCCCTGTGACCCGCCGTACGCGCCAGGCCCTGGCGGGTGGCCCAGCGGCCATTGCCGTCCATGATGATCGCCACATGAAACGGAAGTTTAGTCGAGCAAGGACTTTGCATTGTAAAGTATCCGGTCAAAAAAGGGGAGATCAGGAGCGGGCAAGGCCGAGGGCGCCGGGCAGGGGCGTCTGTTTCACGGCCGCCGCCGCGTCGCGCACCACCTGTTCCAGCACGGTCAGGTATTCAAGATAGCGCGCCCGACCGACCTCGGTGATCTGGCAGCGGGTCTGCGGCTTGTTCTGTTCGAACGACTTGGTGATCTCCACCAGCCCGGCCTCCACCAGCACCTGCAGGTGGCGGCTGAGGTTACCGTCGCTGAGCCCGCACAGACGGCGCAGGTCGCCGAACACCAGGCCCGCCGGGTGGGCGATCAACGAGGTCAGCACCGCCAGCCGGGCGCGTTCATGGATCACCCGGTCCAGGCCCTCATAGGCGAACTGTCCGGCTCTGGGGTCAGTCATGGCCGTCTCCCAGGCTGTGGTGCAGCACCCCGGCGAACAGCCACTGGCCGACGCCGAAGCCAACGCCCATGGTCCAGGGGGCCAGGCTCTGAGGCCCCGATCCGAAGGCGATACAGACCAGGCCGCTGGCCAGATACCAGCCGCCGACCAAGCCCAACGCTCGGGGCAGGAACCGCAAGGAAGAGAAGACGCCGACCCCGAACAGGATCTGCCAAAGCCCCGGCAGCATCCAGAGGCTCGCAGGGCTGGTCCAGACCAGGACGGCGGTCAGCAGGGCGCCGGCGACACCTACGGGGAGGAACTGTTCAATCGCGGCGCGGATCATGTCGTCGGCCAGGTCGGAGTGGAACCGGCGCGTGCGGGTGATCATCTCCACCCCCACCATCAGCGCCGCTATGGCCGCCGCCGCGACCCACAGGGACAGGTATCGAGCCATGTCCTGCGCCGGGTTGGCCAGCCACATCGCCTGGCCGACCGCGCACATCGCAGCCAGGGTGCCCGTGATCGCAAAGGTCGCCGGCCCATAGCCGCGGAACTGGCTGGCCCGGGCCATCTGTCCCCGGATCGCCGTGATCTCCGCCAACGCCTTATCCAGATTGCTCATCAGCCGCCCATCGCTTTGCAATGCAAAGTACATGGAATTGCAGGAGGCGCAAGCCAGCATAAAACGCCTCTCCCACCGGACGAGGTGTTCCGTGAACTCAACAGTTGATCCGCACACCCCCTGGCGCCACACCTCCGCCATCTGTGCGGTGGAGAACTCGGCCATGATCGGCAAGCTGAACCATGTGGGCGTGGCCACGCCCTCCATCGAGGAGTCCTGGAAACTCTACCGCGATGTTCTGGGCGTCACCGACATCACCGAAAAGCGCGCTCTTCCGGAGCAGGGGGTGTGGGTCTCCTTCGTCAACCTGCCCAACGCTCAGATTGAGTTGATCGAGCCCTATGGCGAGGCTTCGCCGATCCACGGCTTCCTGGCCAAGAACCCCAAGGGCGGCCAGCACCACGTCTGTTTCGAGGTGCCCGACATCCTCGCCGCCCGTGACGACATGCGCGCCAAGGGCGCCACCGTGCTGGGCACGGGGGAGCCGCGTATCGGCGCCCACGGCGTGCCGGTGATTTTCGTTCACCCCAAGGACATGGGCGGGGTATTGGTCGAACTCATGCAAACCCCCACTGAGGCCCACTGATGGGACCTGCCCTGTCCATCGCCGTCTACCTCACCATCTGGTGGATGGTGTTCCTGATGATCCTGCCCATCGGCGTGATCAGCCACGCCGAGGCCGGCATCGACCGGGGCGACGGCACCGACCCGGCCTCGCCGGTGGATCCCAAGCTGAAGAAGAAGTTCATCACCACCAGCTGGGTTTCGGCCATCATCTTCGCGGTGGTCTGGCTGGTCTTCTTCTTCCATCTCATCGTGCTGCCGCCCATGACGGTGGGAAGCTTTTCGTGACAGCAGAGACGCGGCCCGCCGGGCCGTTCAGCGCCTGGGAACGGCAACTGGCCCTTCGCTATCTGCGCGCCCGGCGCAAGGAGGGCGGGGTCGGCCTGATCGCCACCATCTCCTTCCTGGCCATTACCGCGGCGGTCATGGTGCTGATCATCGTCATGTCGGTGATGAACGGCTACCGCATCGAACTGCTCTCCGGGATTCTAGACTTCAACGGCCACGTTTTCGTGGCGGGCCAGGTGCTGAGCGAGCCGGGGCTGGATCGGACAGTCGCTCGGCTGAAAGCCGTGCCCGGCGTGGTCCAGGTCACCCCCATGGTCGAGGCCACCGCCATGGTCCAGGGGCGCGATCAGATTTCCGGCGCCGTGGTGCGCGGGATATCCCCCGCCGACCTGCGCGGCATGAAGGTCATCGCCAGCCATCTGAAGACGGGATCCTTCACCGGTTTCGGCGATGGCGACTTTGGCGGCGACATGATCGTGATCGGCTCCGGCCTGGCCGACAGCCTCGGCCTTCAGCCGGGGGATTCGCTCACCATCATATCCCCGTCCGGCGATGCGACGGCCCTGGGCTCGACCCCCACCAGCAAGGCCTACACGATCGGCGCCACCTTCAACGTCGGCAACAGCGCCTACGACCGCGCCTTCATCTTCATGCCGCTGAACCAGGCCCAGCTTCTGTTCGGGCGCGGCGCCAGTATCGACAAGCTGGTCATCACCGTCGCCGACCCCGACGACACCGCCAAGCTGCGGCCGGGTATCGAAGCCGCCGCCGGATCGGAGGCGGTGGTCACCGACTGGCGCGATCAGAACCAGGCCTATTTCAACGCCCTCAATGTCGAGCGGAACACCATGGCCCTGATCCTGTCGCTGATCGTGCTGATCGCGGCGCTGAACATCATCTCGGCCGTGGTCATGCTGGTGAAGAACAAGGGCCGTGATATCGCCGTCCTGCGCACCATGGGCGCGGGGCAGGGGGCGATCATGCGCATCTTCTTCCTGTCCGGCGCCGGCATCGGCGTGTTCGGCTCGATCCTGGGGGTGGTGCTGGGGGTGCTGTTCTGCGCCTACATCCAGCAGATTCAGGCCTTTGTGGAATGGGTCACCCGCACCCCGGTGTTCAGCCCCGACGTCTATTTCCTGTCCCACATCCCGGCTAAGATCAACTGGGGCGAGGTGGGCTTTATCACCCTGTGGTCCCTGGGCGCCTCCTGCCTCTGCACCCTGCCGCCGGCCTTCCAAGCCTCCCGCGTCGATCCGGTCGAGGCGCTGCGGTATGAGTGAGCCGGTCCTGGAACTGCGCGGCGTCGGCCGCACCTACGCCACCGGCGAGGGCCGGCTGGAGGTGCTGAAAGGCGTCGACCTGGCCGTGCGTCCCGGCGAGGTGGTCGGCCTGATCGGACCGTCCGGCTCGGGCAAGTCCAGCCTGCTGCACGCGGCGGGCTTGCTGGAGCGGCCCACCGACGGCGAGGTGCTGATCGAGGGACGCGACTGCTCCCACCTGTCAGACGCCGCCCGCACCCGCATCCGCCTGGGCATGGTGGGCTTCGTCTATCAGTTTCACCATCTGCTGCCGGAGTTCAGCGCCCTCGACAATGTCGCCCTGCCGCAGATGATCGCCGGGGTCGCCAAGCCCGCCGCCCGCGAGCGCGCCAAGACCCTGCTGGAGAGCCTCGGCCTTGGCGCCCGTTTGGCGCACCAGCCGGGCCAGCTCTCCGGCGGCGAGCAGCAACGCGTCGCCGTCGCCCGCGCCCTGGCCAACGCCCCCCGGGTGGTCCTGGCCGACGAGCCCACCGGCAACCTCGACCCGGAAACCTCCGGCCAGGTGTTCAAAAGCCTGTTCGACCTGGCCCACCAGACCGGCGTCGCCCTGATCATCGCCACCCACAATATGGACATGGCCCGCCACATGGACCGGGTGTTCGCGCTGAAGGACAAACGCCTGGTCGAGACGACCTGAGGCGGGCCTGGAGGAGGCTGGATCTTGGATGAGTCGCGCCGCCTCAATTCGTCATCCCGGCCAAGCGCAGCGCAAAGCCGGGACCCGGGGCCGCGCGCCCAATCTTCCGTGCTTACGGCGCCTGGGTCCCGGGTCGCCCCTTCGAGACACCCGGGATGACGAACATCTTGGATCAGTCAGTTCCCAACCCGCTCTAGAGTCCCGATCCCATGCCCCTGCATATCGAAACCCCGCTGGTGGAATCCCGCCGTCTCAGCCAGCTCACCGGCCGCTCGATCTGGCTGAAACTGGACGCGCTGCAGCCATCGGGCTCGTTCAAGCTCCGCGGGATCGGCGCCGCCTGCGAACATCACGCGCGGGCGGGCAAGCGGCGGTTCGTCTCCTCGTCCGGCGGCAATGCCGGCATCGCCGTAGCCTATGCCGGCCGGCGCCTGTCGGTCCCGGTGGTGGTCGTGGTCCCGGAAACCGCCACCGACCTGGCCAAGGGACTGATCCGCCAGGAGGAGGCCGAGGTCATCGTCCACGGCGCATCCTGGATGGAGGCCAATGCCCATGCCCAATCCCTGATCGATGACGCCACCGCCTTCATCCACCCCTTTGACGACCCGCTGCTCTGGACCGGCCACGCCAGCATGATCGATGAGGTCGCCCGGGCCGGCGAGACCTTCGACGCCTTGGTCCTGTCCGTGGGCGGCGGCGGGTTGATGGCTGGGGTGGTCGAGGGGTTGGATCGAAACGGCCTGAAGACGCCGGTCATCGCCGTGGAGACCGAGGGCGCGGCGTCGCTGGCCCGGTCGGTCGAGGCCGGCCGCCGCATCGAGCTGGCGGCCATCACCAGCATCGCCACATCTCTGGGCGCCAAACAGGTCTGCGAACGCGCCTTCGACCTGACGAAGACCCACGACATCCGCTGCGCTCTGGTGTCGGACAAGCAGGCGCTATCGGCCTGCGAACGGTTCCTGGACGACCACCGCATCCTGGTCGAACCCGCCTGCGGCGCGGCGCTGGCGTTGGCTTACGACAGCGCGCCGGCGCTGGGCGACCACGAGAAGATCCTGATGATCGTCTGCGGCGGCGCCACCGCCGGCATCGACCAGCAACGCCAATGGGCCGCGTCCCTGTAGCGCTAGAATGCCGTCTGCATCTCGCGGATGAACACCGTGGTCGTTTTCAGCCGCTCGCGGACCTTGTCGTCCATGGTCAGCTTTTCATCCAGCTGTTCGTCCACCCGCTGTAGGATGACCGTGACTCCAAGGGCCTCCAGCTGCGTCGCAATCGCGGCGATCACCGAGGTCTTGCCGGTGTGCTCCTTGCCGGAGACTTCGATCGTGACGTCGTACATGGCCCGGCTCCCGTCGTGCGAAGGCAATTTCATGATGGCGCTATCACGCTTTCATGACGAGTCGGCAACAGTGGCGGGGCTCCTATCCCATGGGTCCGCGCGTCGGCGCCCCCGCCAGGATTATCCGCAACGCACGATAGGGATCGTGGGCCACGTGGCTCGTGGTGTCGAACATCATGGTCGCCCGGCTCTGGAGGTCGAACTTCGGCCAGTGCGGAAGCCCGGCGACGTTCGGATTGCCGGTCCGCGCAAAGGTGGTCCAGACGGTGGAGGTCTGCGTGGCCAGCTTTTGCGTGCTCGCGGCAGTTCCCAACAGCAGGGGCGCCTTGGCGATGTTGTCGAACGCGAACGGAATTTCCGTGGTGTGCGGCGCCCGCAAAAGACCGCCTTCCACCGGCTCCCGCCAGGTCCAGACATACTGCCAGACGCCGCCCGGTTGCGCCGACTTGCGCTCGGCCAGGGTGACCGAGCCCATATACATTCCGGCCAGGGTGGTGATGTCCACATAGGTGTAGCTGGGATTGTCGCCGGGTCGCAGCGACCGCGCGGCGGCGATCACCGCCTCGGTCTTGTCCTGGTATTGCGGACGAAGCTTGGCGACCAGATCGGCCTCGGTCAGCTTGCCCCACCAGTCGGCGCCGACGTTGTAGAGGGTCATCTCGTCGGCGGTGCAGCCCACCATGACCGGTATGTCGGCCGACAGCGGATTGGCGACCGGATCGAACGGGTGGGCCGGGATCGAGACCCCATCGAGGATAGGCCCGCCGCGCGGGGCGCCCGGGCTTGCGACCAGCACCTCAGCCGGAATGGCCTGCAGCCCCTTCAGGTCGCTGACCCCCAGTTTCGCCATCCAGGCCTTGGTCTGATCGGCCGCCTGCGTCTTCGAGCCCGCCCGCAGGCCCGGGCCGCTTTCGATTATGGCCCTGTGGAACAGTCCATGCGCCGCCGGCATCGCCTGCAGGGTCGAGACCTTTGCCCCACCGCCAGACTGCCCAAAGATGGTGACGCATCCGGGATCGCCGCCGAAATTCTCGATATTGTCGCGCACCCACTCCAGCACCTGGACGATGTCCAGCATCCCCGCGTTGCCGGAGGTCGGGTCGCCGCCGATCTCGGCCACATTGGTGAACCCGAACATGTTCAGCCGGTGATTGACCGTGACCACCACCACGTCGTGATGCTTGGCCAGATTGTGCCCATCATAAAAGGCCCAGTTGCCCGAGCCGTAACTGAACCCGCCCCCATGCAGCCAGACCATCACCGGTCGATGCCGTGATCCCCCGACCTGGGGCGTATAGACGTTGATGAACAGGCAGTCCTCGTGTTCGCGCACCCCGTCCTCGGCGGAATTCATGCCTTCGGACAGGGCCATGCCGACGATGCCGGGAAATTTCGCCGCCCCGCCGCCGGCCAGCACCTGCATTGAGGCCGCGCCGGGATTGTAGGCCCAGGCGGGGTCGGTCCAGGGTGTGGGTTTCTGGGGCGGCGCGAACCGCAGCGCGCCGACCGGCGGCGCGCCATAGCGCAGGCCGAGGAAGGTTGGGATTCCGTCCACAAGGAGCCCGCGCACCGGCCCGTTGGTGGTCTTTACAACCCCTGTCGCGGCCGTGGCCGGCGGATCCGCCCGACCAGCGGATCCGAAGATCGTGCTCACCCCAAGTCCGCCGACGCTCGCCAACAGGCCGCGCCTGTCCATCGTCATCCTGGCCATCTGTCGTCTCCCTCGCGCTTGCCCGCGCATTGTTGTTGTCGCCGCCCCAAGGACAGGGGCTTGATCTCTTTGTCCGTTTTATAGCGCCGCCGGCAAAGTCTCCTCGGCGCGCGCTGTGTTCTGCACAAGCACCGCTTCCAACTCCCCGAGCAGGGCCTGCAGCTGGTCCATACGCGCCTGGCCGAACAGGCGGCTGACCTCCAGCCCGGCTTTCAGCGCCTCCGGCGCCGTTTCCGCGATCAGCGCCTTGCCGGCCGGCGTGATAGAGATCAGGCCGATGCGGCGGTCGTTGGCCGTGGTTCTGCGGCTGATCAGCCCCCGCTCGGTCATGTCCTTCAGGATGCGCGACAGGCTGGGGCCGCGCAGGAACACCAGGCGCGCCAGGGCCATCACTTCCACCTCGGCGACTCCCGACAGAACCCGCAGCACACGCCATTGTTGTTCGGTGAGGCCGTGCGCGCTGAAGATCGGCCGGAACCGCTCGGCCACCGCCTCCCGCGCCCGCATCAGCATGACCGGCAGGGTTTGGGCGTAGGGGGTGGATTGCCGTGGGGCGGGGGTCATTGGCAGAGTCCTTCACTGTCCCGCTCAGCTTGACAAGATAACATGTTAAATAACCTATGGCCGCAAACAAGCCGGGGAGGGCGCGGGCATGAAGGTTGGCGATGTAGGGCGTCGCGGTCTGTTGGGCTGGGTCGGCGCGACCGCCGCCGCCTCGGGGATGGCCGGCCTGTTCGTTCCGGCGCCACAGGCCTTTGCCGCAGACGATGCAGCCGTCGCCAGCACAGATGCGGGCAAGGTGCGCGGCGCCGTCGATCACGGGATCAAGGTTTTCAAGGGCGTCCCCTATGGCGCCGACACCGGCGGCCCCAATCGCTTCATGCCGCCCAAACCGCCCACCCCCTGGGCTGGCGTGCGGGACGCGGTGGCCTACGGCGACCAATGCGCCCAGGCGTCCGGGGGCGGGGCCTTCGTTCCGGCCATCTGGAATTCCTGGGCTGAGCCCCAGGGTGAAAGCGAGAACTGCCTGGTCCTGAATGTCTGGACGCCCGGCCTGCGCGACGGGCGCAAGCGGCCTGTCCTGGTCTGGTTTCACGGCGGCGGCTACTTTGCCTTTTCCGGCGCCAGCACTGTGTTCGACGGCGTGCGGCTGGCCGAGCGCGGCGACGTGGTCCTGGTGACGCTCAACCATCGCCTCAATGTGTTCGGCTACATGGACCTGCGCGCTTTCGGGCCCCAGTTCGCGAACTCAGCCAATCTGGGCCAGCAGGACTTGGTCCATGCCCTGAAATGGGTTCGCGCCAACATCGCCGAGTTTGGCGGCGATCCTGACAACGTCATGATCTTTGGCGAGTCCGGCGGCGGCGGCAAGGTCTGCACCACCATGGCCATGCCTTCGGCCGAGGGGCTGTTCCATAGGGCCGCCGTCCAGAGCGGGCCGGGTCTGAAATCCATGTCCCCAGACGCAGCTGCCGCCAAAACCCGACGCCTGCTGGCCGTTCTCGGCCTGGAGGCCGGCCAGGCGGACCAGTTGAAATCCATCCCCGCTCCGACCCTGGTCGCGGCCCTGGTCAAGGTCGGCGTCGGCGCCTTCGCGCCCGTGCTCGACCCCGCGACCCTGCCGGCCAATCCCTTTGATCCCGTGGCCACGCCTCTGTCGGCCAAGGTCCCCCTGATCATCGGCTACAACCGCACCGAAACCACGGTCCTGGCGCCAAGCCCCGCCGCCTTCGCCGCCACCTGGGAGACGCTGCCGGGCCTGCTCGCGCCCGGCTTCGGCGGGGCGGATCCCGCGCCCATCATCGCCGCCATGCGGGCGCTGGAGCCAGACGCCAGCGCCGCCGACCTCTATTTCGAGATCACCACGGAACGGGGCATGGGCTACGGCTCGCACCTGATCGCCCAGCGCCGCGTCGAGGCCGGCCAGGCCCCGACCTTTGTCTATCGCCTGGAATGGGAGACGCCGGTAGACGGCGGCAAATGGCGCAGCCCGCACTCGCTGGACCTGCCCATGGTGTTCGACAATGTCGCCAAGTCCGCCTCGATCATCGGCGACGGCGCGGCACGGGCCCAGGGGGTCGCGGACGCCATGAGCTCGGCATGGATCAACTTCGCCCGCCATGGCGATCCGAACGGCAAGGGCGCGCCTCATTGGATGGCCTACAACGTCGCCCGCGAACCCGTCATGCAGTTCGACGTGACCAGCCGGACCGTGTCCGACGCGGACGCTGGACGGCGCAAGATTCTGAAGGGGCTTCCGCCGGCGTCCCAGACGATGGGCGCCCCGCCCAAGGCCTGAACTCGTGCTTCAACCCCAATCAGGAGCCAACCGATGGATCCCTTCAAAAGCCTGATCCGCAGCCTGGGCCTTGCCCTGTTCGGTGTCGTGGCCTTCGCCGCCACCGCGAGCTTCGCCCAAAGCAGCCACACCCTGCTGGGCGTCGATTGCGCGGCCCCGCCCGTCTACCACTGCCCGGACACCGACTGCCCCAGCACCATGGTCACCCAGGAGGGGACGGTGGTCGAGATGAAGACGCGCCGACCCTACTTCCTCGACTGCCCGTCCGACTACAAGCCGGGCGACAAGGTCAATGTGGTCCTCAGCCTCCATGGCGCCGGCTCCTACGGCAACTGGCAGCGCAACTACTTCCCGGCCATGGACGTGAAGGACAAATACAAGCTGGTGATCATCACCCCCAACTCGCCCACCCGGGTTTGGAGCGCTGTGGACGACGACTACCTGCACAACATCGTCGACGTAGTGATCGGGACCATCGGCAAGGAGAACGTTGACCACTTTATCCTGTCGGGCCACAGCCAGGGCGGACTGACCTCCAGCCGCATCGTCTGCAGCGACTATTTCAAAGATAAGGTCGACGTGCGGATCAGCCTTTCCGGGGGCAGGGTGGGCGACGTGACCCCGGCGGGCCGCGGCTTCGGCGCCGGCGGTGTTCCCATCTACAAGACCGGCGAGCCCGCCGGACCGCCGCCGCCGGCCTTCAAGTTTCCCGGCGCTGGTTCCGGCCCTCCCGGCGGCGCCTGCGACTATTCCTTTATCTTCTCCAACGGCGAATATGAAACCATCCCGGCGGCGACCTCGCCCCTGGCCGACAAGTTCGGCTGCGGCCCCCGTGTCGAAGAGCACGACGTGATCGATCCCAAGCCTGGCTATGTCTGGGACTCCACCCGCCAGGATCCCGGCACGGATGGCTGGGGTCACTATCCCAGGTCGGGAAGAGCGCTGGTCTATGTCTTCCCCGGTTGTCGCGACGGGCGCGTGGTCGCCGATGTGGTCAAGATCGGCAAGGGTCACACCGAAGGCTATGAGCCCAACATCACCGACAAGATCATCGCCATGGCGCTGTCGGCCAAGGGCGGCAAGATCGCCTCGGGCGCCTGGACTCCGCCGCCGCCGCCCCCGCCGGTCCGCAGCCCGTTCGGCTAGCGGGGCGGGCAAGCCCCTTCGACCAAGCATGCCTAGCCCCACTCCCGCAATGCGGCGGTGGGGCTTTTGCGTTGGACAGCGGCTTTGCGTGCGTCCTGCAAAAAAGGGCTTGCAATGAGAACAAAAGGAGAATAGAACAAACGGGCAACTAGGTGGAGGGTTCGATGTTTCGGTTGGCGCGGGAATCGATGGCGCTTGCGTCGGTCGTAGGGTTTGTTTGGATGGTGTGTTCGGTGGCGCATCTGGTCGCGTGAGTCGCACGGACGTTATCGGGATGGAGAACTGAATCATGGCCGAAGGCGGGGCCGAAGCCAGGAACGCGGGGTTTGTGCACCTCAGGGTCCGCTCGGCCTATTCGGTCCTTGAGGGCGCCATCAAGGCCGAGGCCATCGGTCCGCTGGCGGCCAAGTTGGGCATGCCGGCCGTGGCGCTCACGGATCGGGCTAACCTGTTCGGCGCGCTGGAATTTTCCGTCGACACCAAGGAGACCGGCGTCCAGCCCGTCGTCGGCTGCGCCCTGCCGGTTGTCGGGATCGGGGAGGGGCCGCCCCAGCGCTGGGCGCGGGTTCCCACCATCGTCCTGCTGGCCCAGAACGAAGCCGGCTATCGCAATCTGATGACCCTGTCGTCGGCGGCCTACCTCGAGATCGGGGACGCCGCCGAGCCGGGGGTGCCCTGGGCCAGGGTCGCGGCGTCCAGCGAAGGCCTGATCCTGCTGTCCGGCGGCCCGGACGGTCCGATCGATCCCCTGTTCGCGGCGGGTCGGGCGGCTGAAGCCAATACCGCCCTGGCCGAGATGAGCCGGGTCTTCGGTCATCGCTTCTACATCGAGCTGCAGCGTCACGGGGCGGCCTCGGAGGCGGCGGCCGAGCCTGGGCTGGTGGCGTTCGCCTATGAAAACGACATTCCGCTGGTGGCGACCAACGACGCCTATTTTGCCGATGCGGGCATGTATGAGGCCCACGACGCGCTGATGTGCATCGCCGACGGGACCTATGTCGGGGAGCCCGATCGCCGGCGCGTGACCCCCGAACATTGGTTCAAGTCGCCGCAGGCCATGCGCCGGCTGTTCGCCGACCTGCCGGAGGCCTGCGACAACACCCTCGAGATCGCCCGGCGTTGCGCCTTCATGGTCAAGAAGCGCGATCCCATCCTGCCGCGGTTTCCCACCACGGGGGGCCGCAACGAGGCCGAGGAAATGGCCCATCAGGCCAGGGAGGGGCTGCGCCTTCGCCTCGAAACCCTCAAGGCCTCCACCCTGGATCTGGCCGCCACCGAGGAGGCCTATTGGGAGCGGCTGGAGCGGGAGATCGGCATCATCACCCAGATGGGCTTCTCCGGCTATTTCCTGATCGTGTCGGACTTCATCAAATGGGCCAAGGCCAAGGACATCCCGGTGGGACCGGGGCGCGGCTCGGGCGCCGGCTCCCTGGTGGCCTGGTCGCTGTTGATCACCAACCTCGATCCCCTGCGTTATGGCCTGCTGTTCGAGCGGTTCCTGAACCCTGAGCGGGTGTCGATGCCCGACTTCGACATCGACTTCTGCCAGGAGCGGCGCGGCGAAGTGATCCGCTATGTGCAGGAGAACTACGGCGTCGATCGGGTGGCCCAGATCATCACCTTTGGCACCCTGCAGGCGCGGGCGGTGCTGCGGGACGTGGGCCGGGTGATGCAGCTGCCGCTGGGCATGGTCGACCGGCTGGCCAAGATGATCCCCAACAATCCGGCCAACCCGACCACCTTGGCCCAGGCCATCGAGATCGAGCCGCGCCTGAAGCAGGCGAGGGACGAGGACGAGTCCGTCGGCGAACTGCTGTCCACCGCCCTGCAGCTGGAAGGCCTCTATCGCAACGCCTCGACCCACGCCGCCGGGGTGGTGATCGGCGACCGGCCGCTGACCGAACTGGTGCCCCTCTATCAGGACCCACGCTCGGACGTGCCGGCGACCCAGTTCAACATGAAGTGGGTGGAAAGCGCCGGCCTGGTGAAGTTCGACTTCCTCGGCCTGAAGACCCTCACCGTGCTGCAGCGGGCCCTGCAGCATCTGAAGAAGCGCGGGGCGGGGATCGACCTGGACCTGCTGCCCCTGGACGATGTCGCCACCTATGAGCTGATGTCCGCCGGCCAGACGGTGGGGGTGTTCCAGTTTGAAGGCCAGGGGATGCGCGACACCCTGCGCAAGGCAAGGCCCGGCTCCATTGAGGACGTCACCGCCCTTGGCGCCCTCTATCGACCGGGCCCGATGGACAACATCGACGCCTTCGTCGACTGCAAGTTCGGCCGCAAGCCCATCGACACGCTGCACCCGTCGCTCGCCGGCGTCCTCAACGAGACCTACGGCATCATCGTCTACCAGGAACAGGTGATGCAGATCGCCCAGATCCTGGCCGGCTACAGCCTGGGCGAGGCCGATCTTTTGCGGCGCGCCATGGGCAAGAAGAAGAAGGAGGAGATGGACCTGCAGAAGGCCCGGTTCGTCTCCGGGGCGAGCGAGCGCGGTGTTCCCGCGGCCCAGTCCAGCGCTATCTTCGAACTGGTGGCCAAGTTCGCCGGCTACGGCTTCAACAAGAGCCACGCCGCCGCCTATGCGGTGATTTCCTACCAGACCGCCTGGCTGAAGACGAACGCGCCGGTGGAATTCTTCGCCGCCTCCATGAGCCTGGAACTCTCCAATACCGACAAGCTGGCGGTCTTCTATCAGGACGCCCGCCGGGCCGGGGTAAAGATCCGTCCGCCCGATGTGAACCGCTCCGGTGCGGACTTCGAGGTCGAGGACGGCGAGGTACTCTATGCCCTGGGCGCGATCCGCAACGTCGGCCTGCAGGCCATGGAACATCTCGTGGCGGTGCGGGAGGAGGGCGGCCGGTTCCGCGACATCTTTGACTTCGTCGAACGGGTCGATCCCAAACAGGTGAACCGCCGGGCGCTGGAGAACTTGGCCAAAGCTGGCGCTCTGGATAGCCTGCTGCCCAACCGCGCCCAGACCATGGCCTCGGCCGAGACCCTGGCCGCCTTCGGCCAGAGCGTCGCCGCCGATCGCGCCTCGGCCCAGACCACCTTGTTCGGCGAGGAGACCGAGGCCTCGCGGCCCCGCCTCAGCCGCGTCGACCCCTGGCCTGAGACCGAGCAGCTGGATGAGGAGCGGGCTGCTGTGGGCTTCTACCTCACCGGCCACCCCCTGGAGGCCATGAGCGAAGCCCTGCGCCGCCGCCGCTCCACCCTGATGACCGACGCCCTGGTCCAGGCGGAGAATGGCGCCGAGGCCTTCCGTATGGCCGGCATCGTCCGCCGGCGCCAGGAGCGGGCCTCGGCCCGCACCGGCGAAAAGTTCGCCTTCGTCACCCTGTCCGATCCCAGCGGCGAGTATGAGGTGATGTTTCCCCCCGAACAGCTGCGGCGTTGCCGCGAGGTGCTGGAGGTGGGCAAGGCCGTGTCGATCAAGGTGCGCGCGAAGTTCTCCGACGGCGAGACGCGCTTCTTCGGCGACGACGCCGAACCGCTGGAGAAGGCGCTGGAAGGGGCGGTGGCCGCCCTGCGCGTCCACCTCGCTCCCGGTTCGGTGGAGATGGAGTCCTTACGCAAACGCCTGGCGCCCGCCCTGGGCGCCGAGCGCGGCGGCGACGTCATCCTGGTCGCCGGCCTGGGCGCCGGCCGCGAGGTCGAACTCAAACTCCCCGGCCGCTACACCCTGGACCCGGCGTTGCGGAGCGCGCTGAAGACGGCGCCGGGGGTGGCGTTCCTCGAGGAAGTTTAAGGCATAAAACGCCGCTCATCCCGGCGACTGCCTAGAGGACCCGCTGGCTTTGGATAGTTTTGCCAAATCAACCTATTAGGTTTGTCGCGATTTTACCCTCCCCCCTTGCGGGAGAAGGTGGCCGGAAGGGCCGGATTTGGGGTCGCGCCAGCCTCTCGAGTTTCCTGCAAACAGCCTATCGGATAAGCTGGTGCGACCCCTCATCCGTTGGCTGCGCCGCCACCTTTTCCCACGCAAGAGGGAGACGGAATAGGTTGTTGCCTCTCACGTTTGAGTGGCGAGATGTGTGCATCCGCATAGCCCGTTCGCCGAATTGGCGTTGAGCGGTGAGGTGCGGCCAATCTCCAATTGTTCTTGAGAGCAGTCATGGTTCAATCCGTCGAACACCCCGCCAACACCGGCCCCCTGAAAGGCTTGCGTGTCGTCGAGATGGGGCAGCTGATCGCCGGGCCGTTTTGCGGCCAGCTGCTGGGCGACATGGGCGCCGATGTGGTCAAGGTCGAAGCGCCCGGGCGCGGCGATCCCATGCGGGAATGGGGCCAGCCGGGCTATCCGCTGTTCTGGGAAATCCTGTCGCGCAACAAACGGTGCGTGTCCCTCGACCTGCGCAAGCCGGAAGGGCAGGGGCTGGCGCGCAAACTGATCGCCGGCGCCGACATCCTGATCGAGAACTTCCGGCCCGGCACCCTGGAGGGCTGGAGCCTGTCGCCGGCGCGGTTGCATCAGGAAAACCCCGGCCTGATCATCGTGCGGGTGTCCGGCTATGGCCAGACCGGCCCCTATGCCGGCCGCGCTGGCTTTGGCGGCATCGGCGAGGCCATGGGCGGCTGGCGCCATGTGGTTGGCGATCCGGACCGTCCGCCCTCGCGCATGGGCGTCTCCATCGGCGACAGCCTGGCCGCCACCTTCGGCTGCATGGGCGCTCTGGCGGCCCTGCGCCACAAGGCCGAAACCGGCCTCGGGCAGATCGTCGATAGCGCCCTCTACGAGAGCGTCCTGCACGTGATGGAAAGCCTGGTCCCGGACTACGCCATGGCCGGCTTCATTCGCGAACGGTCCGGCTCCATCCTGCCGGGGATCGCCCCGTCCAATGTCTATCGCTGTCGGGATGGCGACTATCTGATCGGCGCCAACCAGGACTCCGTCTTTCAGCGCTTGTGCGAGGCCATGGGCCGCGCCGAGCTGGCCACGGACCCCCGTTACGCCACCCACGGCGCCCGCGGCGAACGCCAGGCGGAGCTGGACGCCCTGATCGAGGCCTGGACCAGCGAACGTACGGTGGACGAGGTCGAGGCGGCGATGTCCGCCGCAGGCGTACCGGCCGGCCGCATCTATCGCGCCCCCGAAATGCTGGCCGACCCACACTTCAAGGCCCGCGAAGCCCTGATCGAGCTGGACCATCCCCGCTGGGGCAAACTGCCCATGCAGAACGCCTTTCCCAAACTGTCACTAACGCCCGGTTCGGTTCGCCGCCCAGCGCCGCAGACCGTTGGCCAGGACAATGCCGAGGTCTTTGGTGAACTCGGGCTGGACGCCGCGGCGCTGGATGCACTGAAGGTCGCGGGCGTGATCTAAATGCGGCGCGGTCTGCTCGCGGTAAGCTGGCGGCCTGGCCCAAAGCTCCTCATCCCGAGGCGCCCGCGCAGCGGGCCTCGAAGGACGCGCTTCGCCGCCGCTGCGTGCTTTGAGGCTCGGCTTCGCCTCACGCCTCAGAATGAGGGGTTGGTGACGCCGGGGATAGGCGCGACGGCGCGCTGCGCCCCCTTTATCCTTGCATTCCGCCGTCAGGCCGCCTACATCGCGCCCCATCACACACGCAGGCGTTCGGCGGTCCTTGGTCAATCCCATGGATTCACCGTTCCGGTCCTTCGGTCCAGGCCTTGGCCTGGAGTAGAGGGTAAGTCTGCGGAGGCGCACCGGAAGAAGGAAAATTTTTATGGCGCTTCCTGAATTCTCCATGCGTCAGCTCTTGGAAGCTGGCGCTCACTTCGGCCACCAAACGCACCGGTGGAACCCGAAGATGGAACGTTACATCTTCGGCTCTCGGGCCAACATCCACATCATCGACCTGTCGCAGACCATCCCCCTGCTGCACCAGGCCCTGGTCAAGGTGCGCGAAGTCGCCGCCTCGGGTGGCCGCATCCTGTTCGTCGGCACCAAGCGCCAGGCGTCGGACCCGGTGTCCATCGCCGCCAAGCGCTGCGCCCAATACTATGTCAACCACCGCTGGCTCGGCGGCACCCTGACCAACTGGCGCACCATCTCGGGCTCGATCGCCCGTCTGCGCGAACTGGAAGGCGTCCTCGACGGCAGCGGCGAAGGCCGCACCAAGAAGGAACTGCTGCAGCTGACCCGCGAACGGGAAAAGCTGGAACTGTCCCTGGGCGGCATCAAGGACATGGGCGGCATCCCCGACCTGATGTTCGTGATCGACACCAATAAGGAAGGCATCGCCATCCAGGAAGCGCGCAAGCTCAACATCCCGGTCGTCGCCATCCTCGACACCAACTGCGACCCGGCCGGCATCACCTTCCCGATCCCCGGCAACGATGACGCCGCCCGCGCCCTGCAACTCTACTGCGACCTGATCGCGGACGCGGTGCTCGACGGCCTCACCGAGGGCCAGGTGGCCATGGGCGTCGATATCGGCGCGCAGGAAGCTCCGGTCGAACCGGCGCTGAAGAAGGTGGTTGAACCGGAAGCGGCGCCCGCCGAGCCGGTCGTGGCTGCTGAGCCTGCCCCGGTTGCCCCGGTCGCTGAAGCCGCCCCGGCCGCCGAGGAAGACGCTCCGGCCGTCGAGCCTGCGCTGAGCGCCGCCGAAGACCAGTAGTCGCTTAAGTCCGTCACGGACTTGGCCTATTGAAATCTCGCCGGTCGGGGCCATTTGGCGCCGACCGGCTTCAACCTTTTTAGACCTGGAGAACCGCCATGGCGGAGATCACAGCTGCCCTCGTTAAGGAACTGCGCGAAAAATCCGGCGTGGGCATGATGGATTGCAAGCGCGCCTTGCAGGAAAACGCCGGCGACATGGAAGCCTCTATGGACTGGCTGCGCACCAAGGGCCTGTCCAAGGCGGCCAAGAAGGCCGACCGCGTCGCCGCCGAAGGCCTCGTGGCCGCGGCCCTGCGCAATGACGGCGTTGGCATGACCGGCGCGGTGATCGAACTGAACGCCGAAACCGACTTCGTCTCGCGCAATGAGCTGTTCCAGAACGCCGCCCGCGCCATCGCGGAAATCGCCCTGGACGTGGACGGCGGCGTCGATGACATCGCCGCGGCCAAGACGCCGCAGGGCGAGACGGTGAGCGAATCGATCACCCACCTGATTGCGACGGTGGGCGAGAACATGCAGCTGCGCCGCTCGGCCCGCTTCGTGGTCGGCGAAGGCGCCATCGCGTCCTACATCCACAACGCCACCGCCCCCGGCCTCGGCCGGATCGGCGTGCTCGTGGCCATCGAAGGCGCCGGCGACCAGACCCAGATCCAGGAACTGGGCCGCAAGATCGCCATGCACGTGGCGGCCACCGCGCCCCTGTCCCTGTCCACCGACGACCTCGACCCCGAGGCCGTCGAAAAGGAAAAGGCGATCTTCACCGAACAGGCCCTGGCCTCCGGCAAGCCGGAAGGCGTGGTCGTGAAGATGGTCGAAGGCCGGATCCGCAAATTCTATGAGGAAGTCGTGCTGCTGAAGCAGGCCTTCGTCATGAACCCGGATCAGACCATCGAACAGCTGGTCGCCGACACCGGCAAGACCCTCGGCTCGACCCTGACGGTGAAGGGCTTCGTGCGCCTCGCCCTGGGCGAAGGCGTTGAAAAGAAGACCGAAGACTTCGCCGCTGAGGTCGCCGCGGTCAGCGGCCAGGCCTGATCGGCTGATCTAACCCGGTTGCGTCAATCGGGCGTCCTTCCTTCGCATCGCGAGGGAAGGGCGCCCGTTTTCGTTTCGAGGGCCAAGCTTGGAACAGCGCTACCTTGGGAAGAGGTGTTCTGGGATGACGTCACAGTCCTGCGACGACGTGACGCCTGACGCCATCGCCCGGCCTCGGGCTAGCTTGGCGTTGTGGATGACTCACCGCTCAACCTTCATCAGCTTCCTGACGACCGGGGCGACCTTCCGGTCGACCACTGGCTGAAGACCATGTTTCACCAGATGATGTCAGAGCCGGTCCCGGCGCGTTTTCTCGACCTTGTCGAGCACTTGGATAACCCCGGCGGACTGTAAGGCTTTCTTACGCGCGGTCCGCCGCGTCGTCGTCGTCCTCGTCCACCTCTTCGTCCGCCAGCAATTTCAGCAGCTTGGCCCTCGCGCGATTGACCCGGCTCTTGATGGTGCCCAGGGCGCATCCGCAGATGTCCGCCGCCTCTTCGTAGGTCAGCCCCGCCGCGCCCACCAGGATCAGGGCCTCGCGGTGCTCGATGGGCAGCTGCTGCAGGCTGGCCTGCATATTCTTCAGCGCCACGCTCCATTCCTGGGTCGGCGCCATGCTCAGGGTGGCGGCGTATTTGCCGTTCTCGTCGCTCACCTCCCGGCGGCGACGCACCAAGCTGGTGTAGTAGGTGTTGCGCAGGATGGTGAACAGCCAGGCCCGCAGGTTGGTGCCGGGCTCGAACCGGTCCCTGTGGGTCCAGGCCTTGGTCAAGGCCTCCTGCACCAGGTCGTCGGCGTCGGCGGCGTTGTGGCTCAAGGACCAGGCAAAGGCGCGCAGAGCGGGGATCAGGGCGACCACGTCCGTGCGCCAGCTGGCCAGGGTTTCCGTCATGCCGGCGTCCGCGATGACCTGATCGCGCGATCGCTGTTCAAACGGGGCGGCGGACAAGGCGACGGCATGGATCGAGCCTCTTACGGAAGGCTGCTGACACTACGGTGGGCATAGGTCCGGTGCAGATAAGCTTCCTTTTTGAACGTTCCCTCCCCACATACGTTCCGGTGTAGTGACAGGCCGCCAAGGGCGGTGTCGCGGGCGTGCGGATCAAGGCGCGCCTGGCCGGCGACTGCCTATTCGGGGGGATGCAAACATGCCGGATTCGGCTCAGGAATCGCACGCCAGGGAACTTGACCTTTGACCCCCTCCGACGCTTCAACCGACATCGGCAGGCCCGTTTCGCGCCTAGTGGCGGACGATCTGCTACCGCGCTACCAGCAGGTCCGCGCCCACACCCTCGCCCTCGCCAGCCCCCTGTCGGCCGAGGACCAGACCGTGCAGTCCATGCCCGACGCCAGCCCGGTGAAATGGCACCAGGCCCACACCAGCTGGTTCTTCGAAACCTTCCTGCTCACGCCCTTCGTGGCGGACTATCAGGTCTTCGATCCCAGCTTCGGCTATCTGTTCAACTCCTATTACGAGACGGTCGGCCCGCGCCGTCCGCGCCCGCAACGGGGCCTGGTCACCCGTCCGTCCCTGGCCCAGGTCCAGGCCTATCGCGCCCATGTAGACGCCGCCATGGCCGCCCTGCTGCAGGGTCCCTGCGCCGGCGGTCCCGATCTCGTCGCCCTGGTGGAGCTTGGCCTCGCGCATGAGCAGCAGCATCAGGAGTTGATCCTGATGGATGTGCTGCACCTGTTCGCCCAGATGCCCGGCCATCCGGCCTATCGCGAGACCAAGCCCGCCCCCCACGGCGATCCCGGTCCCATGGGCTTCGTGCCCTTTGACGGCGGCGTCGTGCGCCTGGGCCATGACGGCAAGGGATTCGCCTTCGACAATGAAGGCCCGCGCCACGACACCCTGCTGGCGCCCTATGCCCTGGCCGACCGGCTGGTCACCAACGCCGAATGGGCGGCCTTCATCGAGGATGGCGGCTATCGCCGCGCCGACCTCTGGCTTTCCGACGGCTGGGCCCAGGTCAAGGCCGAGGACTGGTGCTGCCCCATCTATTGGCGGGAGGCAGAGGAGGGCGGTTGGCTTGAGATGACCCTGTCGGGCCTCACGCCCCTGGATCCCCACGCCCCGGTGTCGCACGTCAGCTTCTACGAAGCCGACGCCTACGCCCGCTGGTCCGGCTGCCGGCTGCCTTCGGAGGCCGAGTGGGAGCACGCAGCCCTGTCAGGCGGCCCGCTGAACCAGATGGCCGACGTGCTGTGGCAATGGACCGCCAGCGCCTACAGCCCCTATCCCGGTTTCGCCCCCGGCCCCGGCGCGGTGGGGGAGTACAATGGCAAGTTCATGATCAATCAGATGGTCCTGCGCGGGGGCTGTATCGCCACGCCGGCGGGCCATTCCCGGCCCACCTACCGCAACTTCTTCTACCCCCACCATCGCTGGCAGTTCTCCGGCGTCCGGCTGGCCAGGGACGCGTTCAGCGACCGCGCCAAGGCCGACCCCAGCGCCGAATTCCGCCGCGACGTGGTCACTGGCCTGGGCAGCCATCCAAAGCGGCTGCCCAGCAAATACTTCTACGACGAACGCGGCTCGCTGCTGTTCGAAGCGATCTGCGAGCTTGCGGAATACTATCCCACCCGCCAGGAGCTGGGCCTGCTCGAACGCGCGGCCCCGGAGATCGCCAAATACATCACCGACCGCGCGGCCCTGATCGAGTTCGGCTCCGGCGCCAGCGTCAAGACCAAGCTGGTGCTGGACGCCGCGCCCCAGGTGGGGGTCTACATCCCCATGGATATCAGCGAGGACGCTCTGGAGCCCGCCGCCGCGGCGATCCGCTGGGCCTATCCCAACCTGGTGGTCGCACCCCTGGTGGGGGACTTCACCCAGCCGATCCATCTGCCGCCGGAGGCCAACGGTCGCCCGCGCACGGGCTTCTTCCCGGGCTCCACCATCGGCAACTTCACCCCCACCGACGCCATCGCCTTCCTGAAGACGGCGCGCCGGCTATTGGGGGAGGGGGCCCAGTTCATCGTCGGGGCCGATCTGGTGAAGGCGGAAGAGATCCTGGTCGCCGCCTATGACGACGCCAGGGGCGTCACCGCCGACTTCAACCTCAACCTGCTCAAGCGGATCAACCGCGAGTTGGACGGCGACATCGACCTTGCCGGCTTCAGCCACCGGGCCGTCTGGAACGCCCGCGAAAGCCGCATGGAAATGCATCTGGTCAGCACCGGCGCCCAGACTTTCCGCGCCGCCGGCCGCACCTTCCAGATGGCGGCGGGCGAGACCATCCACACCGAGAACTCCTACAAATATACCGAGGACAGCTTCGAGGCGATCGCCGCCCAAGCCGGCTGGCGCATCGGCGCCCGCTGGATCAGCCCCGACCCGGCGTTCGCTGTGTTTCTACTGCAGGACTTCTGAGGTGACGGTTGCCTGCGGATGCGCCTGCGCCGTCGCAGTAGCGGCAAGGCCCCCTCAGTCCCTTCGGGACAGCTCCCCCATCGGGTGAGCAATTAAAGGCGCTGTGTTTTCTGAATCGCTCCCCCGATGGGGGAAGCTGTCATCCCGAAGGGGTAAACTGAGAGGCCTAGCCGCCAAGCCGGCGGTCGACGATGACCAACCCGATCCCGCCAGCCCCCTAACGCCGCCACCCCAGGCCGTTTTGCCTGGGGTCCACTGACCGCTCCCCCGAGTGTCAATGGGTCTCGGGCGCGAGGCCCGGGACGGCGGAAACGCTTTAGGTGCGCGCCGTAACGGTGGGTTCGGCCACGCGACGGCGTCCGCCGCCGTGGGAGGCTTCGCCGCCCTTGCGGCCGGCGCTGGCGGCCAGGTCGCGATCCTGGCTGAAGCTGCG
>Ga0302314_10003598_pt1 | contig 28535 bp, 27 predicted proteins | sample III_Palsa_N2_3_FD_200533 | JGI IMG/M metagenome (GOLD analysis project Ga0302314, IMG submission 200533) | Peat permafrost microbial communities from Stordalen Mire near Abisko, Sweden - III_Palsa_N2_3 | ecosystem: Environmental > Terrestrial > Soil > Palsa > Peat permafrost | place: Sweden...
GGCGGCGCTGCGTGAGACCCTCGGCGAAGCCAACGCCCCGGTCCTGATCGACCAGGAGGGCGGCCGCGTGCAGCGGCTCGGGCCGCCGAACTGGACCCGCTATCCGCCCGGCCGCGCCTACGGCGAGCTTGCCGCCAACGATCCGCTGATGCGCCGCGAGATCGCCCGGCTCGGCGCCCGGCTGATGGCCCACGACCTCGCGGCCTTGGGCGTCAACGTCGACTGCCTGCCGGTGCTCGACGTGCCGGAGCCCGGCGCCCACGACATCATCGGCGACCGCGCCTATGGCGAGACCAGCGACGAGGTCGCCCTGCTTGGCCGCGCCGCCGCCGAGGGCCTGATCGCCGGCGGCGTGCTGCCGGTGATCAAGCACATCCCCGGCCACGGCCGCTCCCACGCCGACAGCCACCTGAACCTGCCGGTGGTCGAGGCGCCGCGCGAGGCCCTGGCAGCCCGCGATTTCGCCCCGTTCCGGGTCAACGCCGACATGCCGATGGCGATGACCGCACACGTCGTCTTCACCGCCCTCGATCCCAAAAATCCAGCCACCACCTCGCGCATCGTGATCCGCCAGGTGATCCGCGGCGAAATCGGTTTCGACGGCCTGCTGATGACCGACGACCTCTCCATGAAGGCGCTCAGCGGCGGCTTCGCCGACCGAGCCCGAGACGCCCTGGCCGCCGGCTGCGACGTCGTCCTGCACTGCAACGGTTCGATGGCCGAGATGACCGCCGTCGCGTCGGGCGCCAAGCCGCTCGCCGGCGCCGCGCTCCGCCGCGCCAAGGTCGCCCTCGGCCGCCTCGCCAAGGCGCCGGAGCCGTTCGACGTCGAAGCCGGCCGCGCCCGCTTCGCCGCTGCGTTCGAAGGTCGGTGGGCGGCGTGAGCGGTCGGACGCACCCTCCGTCACGGCGTCCCCGGATCAAGTCCGGGGCAGCCGCGCCACCTCCCCCGTTTCGCTTCGCTGCACGGGGCAGAAACTGGGTGCATCGCTCCTGCCCCGCGCAGCGGGGGAGGGGGACCGACCGGCGTAGCCGGTTGGTGGAGGGGGCGTCTCTCCGATGAGCGAAACCTTCCAGCCCGACCTCGACTTCGAGGCCACCCGCGACGCCGTCGCCGCCGGCGAGGCGCTGATCGTCGACCTCGACGCCTACGAAGGGCCGCTCGACGTGCTGCTGGCCCTGGCCCGGGCGCAGAAGGTCGACCTGATGCAGGTCTCCATCGCCAAGCTGGCCGACCAGTATCTCGCCTTCGTTCGGGAGGCCCGCCGCCGCCGCTTCTCGCTCGCCGCCGACTATCTGGTGATGGCCGCCTGGCTCGCCTGGCTGAAGTCGCGTCTGCTGCTGCCGCGGCCCGAGCGCGGTCTCGCCGATGAAATCCCGGCGGACGAAGCCGCCCAGCACCTGGCCTTCCGACTCGCCAAGCTCGACGCCATGCGCAAGGCCGCCGAGACGTTGCTCACCGGCCCGGTGCTGCAGCGCGACGTATTCGGCCGCGGCGATCCCGAAGAGGCGACCATCGTCTCCTCATCGCGCATCGCCGGCGACCTCTATGAGCTGATGGAAGCCTACGTCAGCCAGCGCAAACGCGACGTCCGCCGCCACTATTCGCCGAGCCCGCCGCAAGCGTATCCGCTGGAGGCGGCCCGCGAGCGCCTTCGCGGCTTGCTGCCGGAGCTGCAGCGCTGGACCCCGCTGACCGGCGTCGCGCCGATGGCCGCGCCGGCCGGCGGTCCCAGCCGCGCCTCGTTCGTCGCCTCGACGCTGTCGGCAACGCTGGAGCTGGTGCGGGAAGGGGACCTGGAAGCGCGCCAGTTGGAGCACTTCTCGGAGATTTATCTGCGGAAGACTCGGTCTGTTCCCCTCCCCCCTGCGGGGAGGGGCTAGGGGTGGGGGTGTAACTCGATGCCGGACGGGAATATCGCGACGTTGCAGAGCGTCTTGGAACCAGATGACACCCCCACCCCCGACCCCACCCCGCAAGGGGGAGGGGAGGTCGAGCTCATGCTGGAGGCTCTTTTGTTCGCCGCCGCCGAACCGCTGAGCGTGAACGATCTGGCGAGTCGCCTGCCGGCCGGGGTCGATATCGCAGCCGGTTTAGCGGCCCTCCAAACACGCTACGCCACCCGCGGCGTCCATCTGGTCGAGGTGGCCGGTTGCTGGCGGTTCCAGACCGCCGGCGACCTCGCGTTCCTGATGACCCGGGAGCGCGAAGAGCCGCGCCGGCTCTCTCGCGCCGGACAGGAAACGCTGGCGATCGTCGCCTACCATCAGCCGGTCACCCGCGCCGAGATCGAAGCCATCCGCGGCGTGCAGGCCAGCCGCGGCACGCTCGATGTGCTGCTGGAGGTCGGATTTGTCCGGCCCCGCGGCCGGCGGCGCACGCCGGGCCGTCCGGTCACCTACGTCACCACCGACGCCTTCCTGGAGCATTTCGGGCTCGCCAGCCTCACCGACTTGCCCGGCGCCGCAGAGATGAAGGCCGCCGGCCTGCTCGACCTCGACCTGCCGCCGGACTTCGCCGTGCCTGACCCGTCAGCCGCAACGCCCGACGACGATCCGCTCGACGATGAGGCGCCGACGGAGTTTCACACCGACTATCTGGGACCCGAGGCGCCTGAGGCTTGAAGTCGCTGCGGGTTTGTTGGCGTAAAGACGGCCGCGGGCCTATATGAGCGCGACGCAGCGAGTTGCAGCCGGGCGCTGAATGCGTTCAGCTGACGACGGTTTGGAGACTTCCCATGGGCACGTTCGGCCCCATCCACTGGATCATTCTGGGCGCTATCGCGCTCCTGCTGTTCGGCGGCCGCGGCAAGCTTTCCAGCATCATGGGTGATGCGGCCAAGGGCGTCCGGGCGTTCCGCGACGGTCTGAAGGGCGAGGACGACAAGCCTCAGACTGACGTCACCCAGCCGCTGCCGGCGCCCGTGCCGGACAAGGACCCGATCGTCCGCTAACGCGGTAAAGAGCCGCCAGCCTGGCCCATGCAGGCGTAGGCAGCGCCTCAAGTCAGGGCAGGCCGAAAGAGATGTTTCCCGAAGGCCGGCTCTTCGATTTCGTGATCGTCGCCGCGGTGGCCCTGATCGTCGTCGGTCCGAAAGACCTGCCGATGCTGATGCGCAAGGTGGGCCAGTTCATGGCCCGGGTGCGCGGCATGGCCGCCGAATTCCGCGCTTCGTTCGACGAACTCGCCCGCCAGTCCGAGCTGGATGAGCTGCGCCGCGAGGTGCAGGCGCTGCGCACCACCCGGCCGCTGGATTACGCCGCCCAGGCGATGGGTGCGCACGATATGGTCGCCGACATCAAGGGCGACCTCGCCACCGCCAACTCGGCTCTGAGGGCCGAGGCGCCCAGCGCGGCGCCCGAACCGCCAGCGACGCCGGAGGCTGCGCCGAATCCGCCGACTGACGTTGATCCGAAGGTCCCGACCCCGTGAGCGTCGTCGACGACGAAGCCGAGATCGAGGCGTCCCGCGCGCCTTTGATGGAGCATCTGGTCGAGCTGCGTCGGCGGCTGATCGTCTGCGCCGCGGCGCTGGCGGTCGGGTTCTTCGTCACCTTCTTCTTCGCGACGCCGCTGATCCGCTTCCTGCTGCATCCGTTCGCCATCGCTGAGAGCCTCGCCGAAGCGCGCAAGGCGGGCGGCGGCGACGCCGGCGGACTGCAGATGCTGAAGGCGCTGCTCGGCCAGCATGTCGCCGGCCACATGAAGTTCATCTCCACCCAGCCGCTGGAGGTGTTCTTCGGCAAGGTGAAGCTCGCCGGCTTCGGAGCGGTCGTGGTGAGCTTTCCGGTGGTTGGCTGGCAACTCTATCGGTTCGTCGCGCCGGGGCTCTACAAGCGCGAGCGCGGCGCCTTCCTGCCCTTCCTGATCGCCTCGCCGGTGCTGTTCCTGATGGGGGCGGCGCTGGTCTATTACGTGATGCTGCCGTTCGTGCTCTGGTTCTCGCTGAACCAGCAGATACTGGGCAGCAATCCCGGCGACGTCTCGGTGGAGCTGCTGCCCAAGCTCTCCGACTACATGTCGCTGGTGACAACCCTGGTGCTGGCCTTCGGGCTCTGCTTCCAGCTGCCGGTGGTGCTCTCGCTGCTGGGTATGGCGGGCGTGGTCTCCGCGAAAATGCTCCGCTCCGGCTGGCGCTACGCGATCGTAGGCGTCTTCGCCGTCGCCGCCGTTGTCACCCCGCCCGACCCGATCAGCATGCTCTCGCTGGCCCTGCCGATCTGCCTGCTTTACGGCGTTTCGATCCTCTGCGTGCAGGTGATCGAACTGCGCCGGGCCAAGGAGGACGCCGCGGCGGCTTGACGTGCTTCGCACCGTCCTTGCCGCCCTCGGCGACGCGCCTTAAGGGGGTCGTTTCCCCCGTATCCCGGCGCCTCCCATGCACGACATCAAGGCCATCCGCGACGATCCCGACGCGTTCGACCGCGCCTGGGCCTCGCGCGGCCTCGGGCCGCAAACGTCGGAGCTGCTTAAACTGGATGAAAGTCTGCGCGCCGCCCAGACCTCGCTCCAGGCCGCCCAGAATCGCCGCAACGAAGCGTCCAAACTGATTGGTCAGGCCAAAGCCAAAAAGGACGGAGCGACCGCCAGCGCCTTGATGGCCGAAGTCGAGATCCTGAAGGGCGAAATCCAGGGCTTCGACGCCGAGGCCACGAGGGCGAAAGCCGAACTCGAGCTGCTGATGGTGGCGCTGCCTAACCTGCCGGCGGCAGACGTGCCCGTCGGTGAGGACGAGCACGGCAACGTCGAACTCCGGCGCTGGGGCGAGCCGTTCAAGATCGAGAACCCGAAAGACCACGTCGATCTTGGCGCCGCCCTCGGCATGATGGATTTCGAGGCCGCCGCCCGTATGTCCGGCGCGCGCTTCGTGGTGCTCAAAAAGGAATTAGCGCGGCTGGAGCGCGCGCTCGGCCAGTACATGCTCGATTTTCAGACCCAGGAGAACGGCTACACCGAGATTTCACCGCCTCTGCTTGTCCGAGATGAGGCGGTGTTTGGCGTCGGCCAACTTCCCAAATTCTACGACGACCTTTTCACGGCTTCCCGTTCGAACGTGAGGAAGCATCTGCTGAAAGAGGCCCTTGAACCGCTCAACGGTCTGTTTTGGGGCCGCGGCGGGGGCCGCGAGATCGACCTCGTGGGGCTGGTCGAAGAGGTGCTTGATGTCGCCAAGACGGAAGAGGATCTTTGGCTGATCTCCACCGCGGAGGTTGCGCTGACCAACCTGGTCCGCGAGCAGATCACCGACGAGGAAGAACTGCCGCTGCGCCTCACCGCGCTGACGCCCTGCTTCCGCTCCGAAGCCGGCGCGTCCGGGAAGGACACCCGCGGCATGATCCGCCAGCACCAGTTCTACAAGGTCGAGCTGGTCTCCATCACCACGCCCGAGCAGTCGCAGGCCGAGCACGAGCGGATGATCGAGTGCGCCGAGGCGGTGCTGAAGCGGCTGGAAATCCCGTTCCGCACGATGCTGCTCTGCACCGGCGACATGGGCTTCTCGGCCCGCAAGACCTACGACATCGAAGTCTGGCTGCCGAGCCAGGGCACATACCGGGAGATCAGCTCCTGCTCCAACTGCGGCGACTTCCAGGCTCGCCGCATGGACGCCCGCAGCAGGAACTCGGGCGAAAAAGGCACGCGCTTCGTCCACACCCTGAATGGCTCCGGCCTCGCCGTCGGCCGCACCCTGGTGGCGCTGATGGAGAACTACCAGGACGAAGCCGGCCGCATCGCCATCCCCCAGGCCCTGCACCGGTATCTCCCGGGGCTGACGCACATCGGGGGAGAGGCGTGATACCCTCACCGGTATTCCTCCCTCCCCTTCATGGGGAGGGACAGCCGACGCGAAGCGTCGGCAGGGTGGGGGAGTCTGACGCCCGAGCGATCAATCCCCCAATCCGCGCACGTCCCCTGACATCCCCACCCCGACCGCTTCGCGGTCTGCCCCTCCCCATAAAGGGGAGGGAGGCTTGCGTGGGACCTCTATGAGAATCCTCCTCACCAACGACGACGGCATCCACGCCGAGGGCCTGGCCGCCCTCGAGCGGATCGCCCGCCGGCTCAGTGACGACGTCTGGATCGCCGCGCCGGAGCACGAGCAGTCGGGGGCCTCGCGGGCGCTCACCCTGTCCGAGCCGCTGCGCCTGCGCCGCCTCGACGATCGGCGCTACGCGATCTCCGGCACCCCGACCGACTGCGTGATGCTGGCGATCGAGGAGCTGATGAAGGACGCCAGGCCCGATCTAGTGCTCTCCGGCGTCAACCGCGGCCACAACACCGCCGAGGACGTGACCATGTCCGGCACCGTCGCCGGCGCGATCCAGGGCATGGCGCTGGGCGTCCCGTCGATCGCGCTTTCCCAATCGCTGGCGTTCTTCCACGACGACGAGGTCGCCCGCTACGACACGGCGGAGACTTTCGCCCCCGGCATCATCCAACGCTTGCTCGAAGCCGGCTGGCCGAGCGGCGTGATCATCAACATCAACTTCCCCAACCGTAAGCCGGACGAGGTCGAGGCGGTCGAGGTGACGACCCAGGGCCGCCGCGATCTGCACAACATGAAGGCCGAGAAGCGCACCGATCTGCGCGGCCGCGACTACTACTGGATGGGCTTCACCGCCCGCCGCCCGGTCGTTGGCGACGGCGCCGATCTGGCCGCCGTTTTAGCGGGCAAAATCTCCGTCACGCCGTTGCACATCGATTTGACACACATGCCGACCGTTCACGCCCTAAAAGGCGTGCTGGGCGGTGCGCCGCCAAAGCTTCGGACGAGCGTATGACTGAGCCGGCGCGGCAAGCCGAGACCCACGAGACCCAGCTGGCGCGCCTGGTTCTGGCGCTGCGCTCGCAGGGCGTGACCGATCCCGCGGTGCTCGCGGCGATTGAGCGCACCCCGCGCGATCTCTTCACGCCGGATCTGTTCAAGGAGCGCTCCTGGGAGGACTCGGCCCTGCCGATCGCCTGCGGCCAGACCATCAGCCAGCCGTTCATCGTCGGCCTGATGACCCAGGCGCTGACCCTGGAGCCCCGGGCCCGCGTACTGGAGATTGGCACCGGCTCCGGCTACCAGACCGCCGTGCTCTCCCGGCTGGCGCGGCTCGTCTACACCGTCGAGCGCTATCGCACCTTGAAGAAGGAGGCGGAGGCCCGCTTCGAGACGCTGCAACTGACCAATGTGATCACCAAGTTCGGCGACGGCGGCCTCGGCTGGCCCGAGCAGGCGCCTTTCGACCGCATTCTCGTCACGGCGGCGGCGCCTTCGGAGCCGAAGAGCTTGCTCAAGCAGCTTAAGCCTGCCGGCGTCCTGGTCGTGCCGATCGGCAAAGGACCCGTTCAGAAGCTGATGCGCTACGCCGGCGACGGTGCGGGGGCCTACGTGGCCGAAGTCCTCTGCGAGGTCCGCTTCGTGCCCCTCCTGGACGGGGTGGCGCGGGAACTTTGAACAACCCGAAGCCGGAGGGGCGGGCCGGCGCTCAGAACAAGCTTAGCCAGGAGGATTAACTGGTGATTAAGTACGAACCAGCCACTGGTTCGATGACGCGAGTGAGGATACGCCGATGAGGAATCTCTGGCGGGAAGCGAGTATCGCCGCGCTCGTCTGCGGATCTTTGACCGCTTGCGCGAGCCCCGCCTACCCGATCAACGAGGGCCAGACGCCGGGTCCGGCGCCGCTTACCATGGCCAAGCCCGCGTACCCGACCTCGGAATCCGGCGCGCCAGCGCCTGCTCTGCGGCCCCGGCCGCTCGCGGCGGACTCGGACGACGCCGCGCCCGGCGGAGCGCCGCTCGCCGCCCCGGTCGCGCCGGTCGAGAGCCAGCCGCTGCCGGCGGCGGGGCCTTCCGCGGCCGCGCCCTCGGTGCCCAGCGTCTCGCCCTCCACGCCAGGCCCCTCGGCGTCGAATCTTGACGAAGAGTTTTCCGGCGGCGCGCGGTTGCAGTACGCCTCGCTGAGCAGTCAGGCCGCACCGGCTGCGACGACCACCGCGGCCACGCCGACATCGGCGCCGGTCTCCACCGCCCTGCCACCCGCGACGGCGTCATCCACAACGCCTCCGGCCACGACGGCGCCCGCAGCGCCCGCCACGACAGCGCCCGCCCCGCCGCCGGCCGCCGAGCCGGCCCTGACGCCGCAGATGGTGGTGCACGATCAACCGTCGCCGCCGCCGGCCTCGACGCATCAGCCCGCGCCCTCGCGCCAAACCGTGGTCGAGCGCCAGACGCCGATCGAGCATGCCGTGAACGACGATCCCCACCTCGCCATCAACGGCGATGTGGTCGAGTCGTCCGGCGACGTGTTCCAGAACTACGAAGTCCAGCGCGGGGATCACATAGACGCCCTGGCTCGCGCCTTCTCGACCACCCGTCAGGTGCTGCTCGACGCCAACCACGTTCGCCCGCCCTACCTCCTTCGCCCTGGCCAGATCATCAAGGTGCCGGTGGCCAAGGCCTATGTCGCCAGAAGCGGCGACACCCTGACGGGCGTCGCCAAACGGTTCTCGGTCGGCATCGGCGAACTTGCCCAGCTCAACCACCTATCGGAACGCGCCGCGCTGCGGCCGGGCCAGGAGATCGGCCTGCCGTCCTCGATGCGGGATCGTGGACCGGTCCGAGTCTCGGGGGCGGAGTCCAGCTACGCCGAGGCCGCACCCCCGCCGCCGACGTATCGCACCGAGCCCCCGCCGAGCCGCGACCTGGGGTCGGGCGCGACCACGGTGCGTCGGTACGGTCAGTTCCCGCCGGCCGAGCCGCCGCGCCAAAGCTATGAGACCACCCAGCCGGCGCCCGGCTACCAGACATCCCAGCCGCCGGCCGTCGCGGCCGAGGCGGCGCCCAGCTTCTCCGATGCGGACATTGCGCGGGCCGCCCACGGCCGGTTCGTCTGGCCGGTGCGAGGCGACATGCTGGCCCGCTTCGGGCCGCAAGGTGTCGGCCGCCGCAACGACGGCATCGACATCCGAGCGGCCCAAGGCACCGTCGTGAAGGCGGCGGCCCAGGGCGAGGTGGTCTACGCCGGCAACCAGGTGCCGGGCTTCGGCAATCTGGTGCTGATCAAGCACGCCGACGGCTGGGTCACCGCCTACGCCCACCTCGACACGGTGGAGGTGCAGATGAAAGAGCACGTCAATCAGGGCCAGTCGGTCGGCTCCGTCGGCCTCACCGGCGGCGCCACCGAACCCGAACTCCACTTCGAAGTCCGCTACGCCCCGACCCCCGCCGACAAAGCCCGCCCGGTCGACCCGGTGCTGGTGCTGCCGCTGGGGTAGCTGCGCTGGAGAGCGCGTGCTCGCCCACCGTCAGGAGCGGGGTATCCGCAGTGCGCGCGCTGACGATCCGCTGCAGTGCATCCAAGGTGAAACACGAAGCTCGCGAAGGAAGGTAAGCCCACGAAGGGGCGCTTCGCGCCCAGCCAATCCCCAACCACCTTAGACGACTTCCAGCGCGCGAAGCGCGCCTTCGTGTCCTTGGTGTCCTTCGTGTTGAATCTTTAGAACCTGTCGGCGGCGCACTGCGCTGCACGTCAACCTCGGTTCTCGGGCCGTAAGGGGCGACGCATCTCAGAGCGGCAGCGGCTTGCCGAGTTCGCCGGCCAGCTCCCGCACGAACTGCCACGCCACCCGGCCCGAGCGGGCGCCGCGCAGCTGCGACCACTGCAGCGCCCGCCGATCCAGGTCCGCGACCATGAGGTCGAAGCGAGCCGCATAAGCTCGCACCGCCGCCAGGAACGCCTCCTGGTCCATCGGCGGAAAGCCGATCCAGAGGCCGAAACGGTCGGAGACGCTGACCTCCTCCTCGGCGTCCTCCGCTGCGGCGATCGCGCCCCGGCTCTCGACATGGTCGCGCGGCATCAGGTGGCGCCGGTTGGAGGTGGCGACGAACAGCACATTGGCCGGCGGCCCGGACACGCCGCCCTCCAGCGCGGACTTGAGCGCCTTGGCGGCGGCCGCGCCCTCTTCGAACGAAAGATCGTCGCACAGCACCACGAAGCGCTCCGCCTTGCCCCGCAGCTCGTCGAACAGCGCCGGCAGGTGAGCGACGTCGTCGCGGTCGATCTCCACCAGCTTCAGCGCCGCGTAGTCGCCAGCCGCCGCCATGAACGCCGCCTTCGCCAGCGAACTCTTGCCAGTGCCGCGAACGCCCCACAGCAGCACGTGGTTGGCCGGCAGGCCGAGCGCGAAGCGCTTCAGGTTCTCCAGAAACCGCAGCTTCTGGCGCTCGACCCCGACCAGCAGATCGAGTTGCAGCCCGAAGTCCGGCGCCGGCCGGAACGCACCGTTCGCCGGATCGTGGCGGAACAGCCGCGCTACCCCGAAATCGACCTGGCTCGGCCTCGGCGGGGCCAGCCGCTCCAGCGCGTCGGCGATCCGGATGAGGGTGGCGCGGTGATCCTGGTCCATGGGCGCCTCCATAAGCGAAGCCGCTCGCATTGCAAAAGCCGGGGCGACCCACTAGCTTCCGCCACCTTTGCGGGGCGCTTCGTTCAGCCGCCCGTCGCCAGCCCCATCTCCGGAGCCCGAATGTCGCTTCTGCCCGCCCTCGTCATGGCCGCCGCGGTCCCCGCTGCGAGTGGGATTCAGGACTTCCTCGCCGGTCCGACCGGCACCTTCGTCTTCTTCGGGGGCATGCTCGCCTTCGCCTACTTCATGATGATCCGGCCGCAGCAGCAGGCCCGCAAGCGTCATCAGGAGATGATCATGCAGGTCAAGCGCGGGGACAGCGTCGTCCTTTCCAGCGGCGTGATCGGCAAGATCGTCCGCGTCGAGGACAAGGAAGTGGGCTTGGAGATCGCCCAGAACGTCACCATCAAGGTGGTCAAGTCGATGATCACCGAGGTCCGCGTCCGCGGCGAGCCGGCGGCGGCCAACGACGTGAAACCCTGAGCGCGGCCCTCAAGAACCTCCGATGCTCGCCCTCTCGCGCTGGAAGATCGCCGTTGTCCTGATCTCGGTCATCTACGGCCTGCTCTTCTCCCTGCCCAACGTGTTGCCCGACTCCGTGCTGGCGCAGTGGCCCGGCTTCCTGCCGCACCAGCGGCTGAACCTCGGCCTCGACCTGCAGGGCGGCTCCTCGCTGCTCTACGAGGTCGACACCGACGCGCTGAAGAAGCAACGCCTCGCCGACCTTCAGGAGGAGGCGAGCCAGGAACTGCACGACGCGCAGATCCAGTTTTCCGGCCTCAGCTCCACCACCGGCGTCGTCGCCCTGAAGATCAGCGACATCACCCAGACCGACGCCGCCGCGACCGCGCTGGGCAAGGTTGGCGGCACGGTGCAGGGCTCCGGCCGTGAAGTGCTGGTCACCCACGACGCCGTCGGAAACTTCCAGATCGCCCTGACCCAGGCCGCGATCCAGCAAGGCGTGCGCAACGCCGTCGCCCAGTCGATCGAGATCATCCGCCGCCGCATCGACCTGCTTGGCACCAAAGAACCCGATATCCGCCAGCAGGGCACGGACCGCATCGCCATCGAGGCGCCCGGCGAGAGCGATCCGCAGAAGCTGAAGGACGTCGTCGGCCAGACCGCCAAGCTGACCTTCCAGATGGTCGACGAGAGCGCGCCGGCTCAGGCCGCCGACACCGTCGTTCCGCCAGACGACGAAGTTCTCCCCGACGAGGAAAAAGGCGCGCCGTTCCTGACCGTGAAGCGCCGCGTCTCCGTCGACGGCGGCATGCTGACCCACGCCCAGCAGGGCTTCGATCCTCAGACCAACTATCCGGTCGTCGAGTTCCGGCTCAATGGGGCAGGCGCCCATCGCTTCGGCCAGGTCACAAGCGAGAACGTCGGCCACCGGTTCGCGATCATCCTCGACAACAAGGTGATCGAGGCGCCCGTGATCCAGAGCCCGATCATCGGCGGCCAGGGCCAGATTTCCGGCAACTTCACCGTCGACAGCGCCAACCAGTTGGCGTTGCTTTTGAATTCAGGCGCCCTGCCGGCGCAGCTGAAGGTGATCGAGCAGGGCACCGTCGGCGCCGACCTTGGCGCCGACGCTGTGCGCGCCGGCGTCACCGGCCTCGCCATCGGTGCGGTGCTGATCTTCGCCTTCATCATCCTGGCCTACGGCTTGTTCGGCGTCTTCGCCGCTTTGGCGCTCGTGGTTAACCTGCTGATGATGTTCGGCGCGCTCTCCATGACCCAGGCCACGCTGACCTTGCCGGGCATCGCGGGTTTGATCCTGACCATGGCGGTCGCGGTCGACGCCAACGTGCTGATCTATGAGCGGATGCGGGACGAGGCCAACAGCGGCCGGGCGGCCATGGCCGCGGCCGACGCCGGCTATCGCCGCGCCCTGACCTCGATCCTCGACGCCAACGTCACCACCATGATCTCGGCGCTGATCATGTTCTCGTTCGGGGCCGGCCCGGTGAAGGGCTTCGCCTGGACGCTGTCGATCGGCGTCGTCACCTCTGTGTTCTCGGCCGTGCTGGTGACCCAGCTCCTGATCGGCTGGTGGTTCCGCGTGACGCGGTCCAAAACCCTGCCGATCGCGTGAGGAAGACCCGATGAGCGGACCCCCCCAGATCCCATCCCAGTTCCAACCTCCGATCGTCAGCGCGCCGCGGAAGAGCATCTGGCCCTTCATCCATTTCGTCCCGCGCCAGACCCACTTCAACTTCGTCGGCCTCGCCCCCTATGCGGCGATCCTGTCGGTGCTGCTGGTGGTCGCCTCGGGCGTGTCGGTCGGGCTGCAGCAGGTGAACTTCGGCGTCGACTTCGTCGGCGGCACCAAGATGGAAGTCGTGACCACCGGCGCTGCGCCGCTCGGCCAGATTCGCGGCCTGTTGGCCGGTATGGGCGCCAATGACGCCGAGGTGCAGGCCGTCGGCGCCGGGGGCGCGGCGATCCAGTTCCGCTCGGTGACCGGCCAAAGCGCCGACGCGGCGCCGGCCTTCGTCCAGGGCAAGCTGCAAGCCCAGATCCCCGGGCTCAAGGTCACCGGCATCAGCGAGGTGGGGGCCAAGGTCTCCGGCGAGCTGATCTGGGGCGGGGTCGAGGCGCTGGGCGTCGCCCTCGGCCTGACCTTGCTCTACATCTGGTTCCGGTTTCAGCTGCAGTTCGGCCTGGGCGCGATCCTCGCCCTGGCTCACGACATCGTCCTGACCATCGGCTTTCTGTCGATCACCCGGATCGAGGTGTCGATGACCTCGATCGCGGCCTTGCTCACCGTGATCGGCTACTCGATGAACGAGAAGGTGATCTCGTTCGACCGGCTGCGGGAGAACCTGCGCAAGTACAAGACCACGCCGCTGCGCGAGGTGATCAACCTCTCTGAAAACGAGCGGCTCAGCCGGACCATCATCACCGGCTCCACCGCCCTGCTGGCGCTCTCCGGCTCGGTGCTGAACCCCGCCTCGGCGCTGTTCTCGCTGACGGCGACCATGGCCTTCGGCATCCTGATCGGCACCTATTCCTCGATCTATGTCGCCCTGCCGGTGATCCTGCTCTGGGGCGTCAAGCGCGACGACGACGAGCCGGCCGCGATCAACTTCCAGACCGCCCGGCGCTAGCCGGCCTTGCGTCAGCCGCCCGCCATCGACGGCTACGGCGGCGGTGGCTTCCGCGTGGCCGGCGTCTGGCGTCCCGGCTCGCTGCTGATCCTGGAGGATCAGCCGAGCGATTGGCGCCCGACCAGCCTCGCCGATCTCTCGCTGGCCGACATCCAGCCGATCCTCGCCGCCCCGGTCGGCGCTCTCGAATTCGTGCTGCTGGGGACCGGGCCCACCCAGGCGCTGCCGCCGCGGGCGATCCGCGACGCCATCCGCCTGGCCAATCTCGGCCTTGAATTCATGGCCAGCGAGGAGGCCGCGAAGCTCCACAACGTGCTGTCGTCCGAAGGCCGGCTGTTCGCGACCGCGCTCATCGCGGTCTGACAGTCGTCGCCTAGTTTTCAGGCGCCTGGAAAGGTCCTATACCAACGCTTCAGGGGCTGGAACGGGAAGGTCAGGGACATGGCGGCGATCCTCAACAATCTACGCAACACGATCATTGTCGGGTTGATCTTGGCGGTCATCATGCTGGTGGCGTTCGCCCAGCTGAGTCCGCACCACTTCAACGACACCGCCTACTGGCAGGCCGTGTTCCGCTGGATGCACGTCTTCTTCGGCGTGCTGTGGATCGGGCTGCTGTACTATTTCAACTTCGTCCAGGCCCGCATGATGCCCGCGATTCCGGCCGAGCTGAAGCCGGCCGTGAGCAAGTACATCGCCCCCGAGGCGCTGTTCTGGTTCCGCTGGGCCGCGCTGTTCACCGTGCTGGCCGGCATCTGCGTCGCGGCGCTGCGCGGCAAGGAATACGCCGAGAACGTCTTCACCTTCGGCCTCGCCGGCGGGCTTACGCCTGACAAGTACGGCTACACACTGATGGGGATCGGCATCTATCTGGCGATCATCATGTTCCTCAACGTCTGGGGCGTGATCTGGCCGAACCAGAAGCGGGTGCTGGGCATTGTCGAAGCCGACGCCGACGCCAAGGCCAAGGCCGCGCGGATCGCCGGCATGGCGTCGCGAATCAACGTGCTGCTGTCGCTGCCGATGCTGACGTCGATGGCTATGTACCAGACGCTGTTCGGCTAGGGCTTGGCGGTCGCCGATCCGGAGACCGATCTCGACGCGCTGATCCGCCGGGTCGATCCCGATCGGTGGCTGACCAGCCGCTTCATCGCCGACCCGGCGGCTCGGGCCGACGTCGTCGCGCTCTACGCCTTCGACCACGAGCTGGCCCGCGCCCCTCGCGCCGCCTCGAGCGCCCTGCTGGCCGAAATCCGCCTGACCTGGTGGCGCGAGGTGCTGGACGAGATCTTCGCCGGCGGCGCGCCACGCCACCACCCCGTCGCCGAAGCGCTGGGCGAGGCGGTGCGGCGGCGGGGCCTGCAGCGGGCGCCGCTCGAGGCGATGATCGACGGCCAGATCGAAGCGCTGGACATGGCCGACCTCGACCAGACGGCGGCGCTGGCCTGGGCAGACGCGGTGCAAGGCTCGGCCGCCAGCCTCGCCGCAACCATCCTCGATCCGGCGTCACCGGCCGCGCCGGCGGCGGTCGCCGGCCGCGCCTGGGGTCTGGCGCTGCTGCACCGAGCCGGCCGCGCCGGCGCCGGCGTTGTCTGGCCGCTCCTGAGAAACGCCCTCGGCGAGGCTCGCAAACTTGCCCCAACGCTCAGCGTCGCCGCCTTGCCCGCCGCCCTGCCGGCCCGCCTGGCGCGGCTCGAGCTCGCCGGCCGCCAGTCGGGCCCGCTCGCCAAACGCCTCAGCCTGATCGTCGCCACGGCGACCGGCCGACTCTGAAAATATCTTGACAAATTACCACGAGTAGCGCACTACTTACGGCTTGTTCAGCCTACTCGGCCGCGGCGGCCATCGGGTTCGCCCAGGTCCGCAAGTCGGCCAGCGCCCGCTCCCCGATCGCCCGCTTCTTCGCCCGCACCTTGTCGCGCTTGCCGAGCCTCACCCCATCGGCGCCGCGCGCCGGCGTTTCGATGCCCGGCAAAAGGCCGTAGTTGATGTTCATCGGCTGGAACGACCCGGCCCCGTGGCCCAGGTGCCCGCCGGTGATGTGTCCGACCAGAGCGCCCAGCGCCGTCGTCGCCGGCGGCGTCGCCAGCTCCGCGCCAAGCCGCTCCGCCGCGGCGAGACGGCCCGCGACCAACCCGATCGCCGCGCTCTCGACGTAGCCCTCGACCCCGGTGATCTGGCCGGCGAAACGCAGGCGCGGATCGGCCTTTAGCCGCAGCTGACCGTCGAGCAGCTTCGGCGAATTGAGGAAGGTGTTGCGGTGCAGGCCACCCAGCCGGGCGAACACCGCCTTCTCCAGCCCGGGAATGGTGCGGAAGATCTCGGTCTGCGCGCCGTGCTTCAGCTTGGTCTGGAACCCGACCATGTTCCACAAGGTGCCCAGCGCATTGTCCTGGCGCAACTGCACCACCGCATAGGCCTTCACGTCCGGCCGATGCGGATTGGTCAGCCCCACCGGCTTCATCGGCCCAAACCGCAATGTCTGGCGCCCACGCTCGGCCATCACCTCGATCGGCAGGCAGCCGTCGAAATAGGGGACGTGCTCCCAGTCCTTGAACTCGGACTTGGGGCCGGCCAGCAGGGCGTCGACGAACGCCTCGTACTGCGCCTGGTCCATCGGGCAGTTGATATAGGCCGCCGCGTCGCCGCCGGGTCCGGCCTTGTCGTAGCGCGACTGCCGCCAGGCGATCCCCATGTCGATGCTCTCGACGTGTGCGATCGGCGCGATCGCGTCGAAGAACGACAGCTCCGCCTCGCCGGTCAGCCCGCCGATCCCGGCCGCCAGGGCGGGCGAGGTGAGGGGGCCGGTAGCGACGATCACGCTCGCCCAGTCCGCCGGCGGCAGTCCCGCCACCTCGCCGCGCTCGATACGGATCCTCGGATGCGCCGAAACAGCCTCGGTCACCGCGCCGGCGAAACCATCCCGATCCACCGCCAGCGCCCCGCCGGCCGGCGTCTGATGCCGGTCGGCGCAGGTCATGATCAGCGAGCCGAGCTGGCGCATCTCGGCGTGCAGCAGGCCGACGGCGTTGGCCTCCCAGTCGTCGGCGCGGAAGGAATTGGAGCAGACCAGTTCGGCCAGCCGGTCGGTCTGATGCGCGTCGGTGCGACGCGCCGGCCGCATCTCGTGCAACGCCACCTGCGCGCCTGCCTCAGCCGCCTGCCAGGCCGCTTCCGACCCGGCAAGGCCGCCGCCGACGATGTGGATGGTCCGATCTGACATCAGTCGGCCTCCTTAAACCGCGAGGGCCGCGCGCGGAAGTGGTGCGCTAACCACTGGGCCGGTAGTCTGGCGTCGCGGAACGACAATTCGGGGGATGCAATGGCGCAAATTTCAGTTGGCGCTGCGATCGGCGCCGGTTTCGGCTTGATTGGCCGGCGGCCACTGTCGGTCCTCGTCTGGGGATTGGTCCCGACGTTGCTGCAGCTGGTCGCGCTGGCGATGCTTGCGCCGATGTACCTCGGCATGATCGGCGCCATGGCGGCCGGCGGGACGCCCACCCAGTCGATGATGACCCCTCAGTACGCGCAGATGCAGGGCTTGGTCCAGCTGCTGAACCTGGTGCAGTTCTTCGTCTCGGCCGTGGTCTACTGCGCCGTTTTCCGCGCGGTGGTCCACCCCGAGCAATCCGCCTTCGCCTATCTGCGGGTCGGCTTGGCCGAGCTGTTTCTGGCCTTGCTGATCCTCGGCGCGTTCATCGTGATGTTCATCGCCATGCTGGTGATCATGATCCCGGTCGGAATCCTGTTCGCGGTCGTCGCGGTGGCGAGCCACGGCGCGGGCATCGGCTTCGCCATCGTTATTCCGATCGTGATCCTGGCGCTGTTCGTCGCCATTCTGGTGTTCGGCCTCAGGTTTTCGCTGGTTGGACCGATGCTGGTGGACGACGGCAAATTCCATCTGTTCGAGTCCTGGACCCTCACCCGCGGCCGGCTGGGCAGCTTGTTGCTCCTCGCCCTCGGCCTCTTCGGCCTGTTTCTGGCGATAGACATCGTCATCCTGATCTTGCTGGTGGCCATCGCCGCCGCCGTCGTGACCGCGGCGGGGGGAATGGCGCGGGTGGGGACCCTGCTGCAGCACTCGCCGCAGGCCCTGCTCTCGGGGGCGTGGCCGTTTCTGATCGTCTACGGCATCGTCGCGATCCCGGCGGCGGGCTGTGCGCTGGCGATCGCGGCCGCGCCGTTCGCCCGGGTCTATCTCGACTTGAAGTCGGACGCCGCCGAGGCGTTCGCCTGATCGCGCCGGCTGGCGACTCCTGCGGTTTCCGCTTAAGCTCCAATTGGGCGCAGGGGGTGCGGCGATGACATTCTCCATCGGAACGGCGGTTGGTTCCGGCTTCACACTGGTCGGGCGGCGCCCTCTCTCGGTCGTCAGCTGGGGCTTTTTCGTCTACCTGGCCCTCTTCGTCCTGTTCGGTGTGGGCGTCGCGATCGTAGGTCTCCCCGCGCTCAGTCAGCTGGGATCGCTGGGCAATGCCCAGGCCGACCCCAGCGCGGCCAGCCGGATCGTTTTGGCGATGTTCCTGGCGCTGTGGCCCGCCATGCTCCTGGTCATGATCGGCAGCATCTTCGTCGGCGTCATGGTTCAGGGCGCCGTATTCCGTTCCATCCTCGAGCCCGACCATAAGGCGTTCTTCTCGCTCCGGTTCGGTCCTGCGGAGGTGGCCCTGCTGCTGCTGCTCCTGCTCTACATCCCGGTCTTCATCGTGGCCTGGCTGGTGTCGGCGGTGGTGGTCGGGGGCCTGGTCTTCGCCGCCCACGAGATTCACGGCTTCCTTGGCGGCTTCGTCGCCTTCATCGGCTGCGTCGCCTACGCGCTCGCCTTTATGTGGATCGCCTTGCGGTTTTCATTGGCCGGACCGATGACCTTCGCCGAGCGGCGGGTGCGGTTCTTTGGCTCCTGGACGCTCACCCAGGGACAGGGATGGCGGCTGTTCGGCCTGGCGTGGCTGCTGGTGCTGGTGTGGATCGCGGTCTCGATCGGCTATTCTATCGTATCGGCCATCATAAATCTGTTGTTCACCGGGGCGGCCATGGCGTCGATCCTCGCCGCGTCGGGCGGCAGCGCGGGTCTCTCCGACCCGAATACCTTGGCGACGCACTGGCCGCTGCTGCTGCTGGCCTATCTGCCGACCTTCATTCTGGGCGCTGCGTTCAACGGGATCATCCAGGCGATCGGCCAGGGCCCGTGGGCCGAGGTCTACCGCGAACTCAAGGGTTCGCCCGAAGTCGCCGCGACATTCACCTGAGCCGAGCGTTCGCCGGCGTCGGCGCGCCGACGCCGGTTCGCTTGCCCCTTGCGCGGGCGGCGATCAGGCCCTTTCGTCGCGCCACGCGCCATGACCCGATTCTCCACCGCCGACGCCGCCCTCGAGGGCCTCCGCGTTATCAAGCGCGAGCCGATGGCGGTGGTCTATTGGGTGGCGGTGTGGGCCGTGGCGCTGGCGATCATCGCCATCGTCCGCCTCGCGACCGGCTCGCCCACCGCCGCCCACTCGACCGACATCGTCGGCGTGATCCGCCGTTATGGGCCGCTCGCGGTGGTGCTGGCCCCCACGGTGCTGGCGCTCTGGATCATGACAACCGCCACCGTCTACCGCGCGGTGCTGAGGCCGGGCGAACATGGCTGGCACCTGTTCAAACTCGGGCCGGACGAGGCGCGGATCGCCATCCTCAGCGCGCTGGAGACAGTCTTGCTTGGCTTGCTCGGCGGCGTGCCGGCCTACCTGCTGCTGGTGCTGCTGAATCCGATCTTCGAACTCGCGCCCGGCCTCAACCGTCTCACCACCGTGGTCGGCTTCGTCGCCACCATCCTGATCGATATGTGGATCGCCGTGCGGCTCTCGCTGGCGCCGGCCCAGACCTTCAGTCAGCGCGGTTTCCCGTTCGGGGAATACTGGGGCTTCGCCCGGGGCCGATACTGGCGCCTGCTGGCGAGCTACGCCTTGGTCGCGCTGGAGGTGCTGGCCTTCCTGCTGCTTTCGGTCATCGTCGGATTGGTGTTCGGCACCCTCACCGAGGCGGTGATCAACTGGCATGATCCGGGCCTGCTGCGGCGCATCGTGCTCTGGGTGCTGGTTCCGGTCCTGGCGATCCTGACCGCCATCGTCTGGGTGGTGCCGCTGATCCTCATCTGCGGCTGCCAAGCCTACGCCTACCGCACCATCGACGCGGAGCGCACGCCGCCGGTCGCCGCATGACGCCGATCCCCGCGCCGTCGCCCAATTTCGACGCCCGCACCGCGCCGCCGGACATGATCGTGCTGCACTACACCGGCATGCGCACCGGCGAGGCGGCGCTGGAGCGCCTGCGCGATGCGGCGGCGAAGGTCTCGGCCCACTACTTGGTCGAGGAGGACGGCCGCGTCTTCGTCCTGGTGCCGGAGGAGCGGCGCGCCTGGCACGCCGGCAAGGCGTCCTGGCGCGGCCAGACCGACATCAACGCCCGCTCGATCGGCGTCGAGATCGTCAATCCCGGCCACGAATGGGGCTACCGCCCGTTCCCGGACGCCCAGATCGCGGCCGTGATCGAACTCCTGGGCGACATCCGGTCGCGCTGGACCATCGATGACGCCCGTCTGGTCGGCCATTCCGACGTCGCGCCGGATCGCAAGGAGGATCCGGGCGAGCTGTTCCCGTGGAAGCGCCTCAGCGAGGCAGGCCACGGGCTCTGGACCGAGCCCGCCGCGGCCCCCGGCGCGCCGCTTGGCGAAGGCGACGAAGGCCCCGGCGTGTTCGCCCTGCAGGCCGGCCTGACCCGGCTCGGCTACGACAGCGCGCCCAGTGGCCGCTACGACGCCGCGACCGCCACCATCGTCCGCGCGTTCCAGCGCCATTGGCGCCAGGACGGCGTCGACGGCGTCGCCGACGGGGAGACCCGCGCCCGTCTCATCGCCCTCTTGCGTCTCGCCGCGGGTTGACCCTCGCGCCGCGCTGCCACAGGTTCGCGCCGGGCCAGACGTCCGGGCGATCGCGCCGGCGCTTCGGCGTCGGGGAGGAAAGTCCGGGCTCCACGGTGACAAGGCGGCGGGTAACGCCCGCCGGGGGTGACCCCAGGGATAGCGTCACAGAAAGCAAACCGCCCTCCGAAGCCTCGGCGACGGAAGGTAAGGGTGAAAGGGTGGGGTAAGAGCCCACCGCGGACCGGGTGACCGGGACGGCATGGCAAGCCCCGCCTGGAGCAAGACCAAATAGGGGTCCTCATGTCCGCCCGAGGCGTTTGCGTCTCGGGCGGGCGGCGCCGTCGCCGGCGCTTCGGGGATCCGGGTAGGTCGCGAGAACCGTCCAGCAATGGGCGGTCCAGAGGAATGATCGTCGCTTCCTTCGGGAAGGCACAGAACCCGGCTTACAGGCCGTCTGGCCCGCCTTCACATTCCCTCCGCGCGAGGTGCGCTTGGCGCTCCTCGCCACGCGAGCGGAGTCTCGTTCAGGTCACCACTGAGTAGTTCTCTGTATGTTCTGTGGATAAACTACCAGCGTTAACTATACGAGCGCCTCGAATCTCTCTCTATCGACTCGAAAAGGGTAATCAGTGTCATTGTATCCCAATTCATCCCGTGTTAACCCAATCACATCGCCATAAGCCGATGTTTTCGCCTCAGGGGGAGGCGGCGACATGGGCCAGGCGGGCGGCGGCTCCAACGGGAGCGTCGGCGCACAGGGTCTTGTTGGGCGGGGCTGGTGTTCATCTCGACGTTCGAGAAGCAGTTGGACTCAAAACGGCGCATCGTTGCGCCGCAGGAATTCCGCGCCACCGTCGCCCCCTTCGATGGCCTGTTCTGCTTTCCCGCGATCGAGGCCGACTGCATCGAGGGCGGCGGGAAGGTGCTGTTCGACAGCTACGCCGCCGTGATCGATGAGTTCCCGTTCGGCGATCCGGTTCGCGCGGCGCTCGAGACCTCGATCATGGGCGGCATGGTCCAGCTCGGCTTCGACACCGCCGGGCGCATCACCCTGCCGGAGAGCTTCTGCGACCAGTTCGGCCTGACCGACTGGGTGGTGCTGGTCGGCATGCGCGACCGCTTCCAGATTTGGTCGCGCAGCGCCTACCAGGCCCACGCCCGTCATCAGCGCGAGGTGGCCCGTGAGGGCTTGATCGCCCGCGCCAAGCTGCGCGGCCCCGCTTCGGCGATCGCGGCCAATGAGTGAGCCAGCCGCCCACACCCCCGTTCTTCTGGCCGAGGTGCTGGCCGCGCTCGGTCCCGCGCCCGGCCGGCTGATCGTCGACGACACCTTCGGCGCCGGCGGCTACAGCCGCGCCTTCCTGGAGCGCGGCGCCTCGGTCGTCGCCTTCGATCGCGATCCCGCGGCGCGACGCTTCGTCTCGGCGCTCGCCGGGGCGGATCGGTTTCGAATGGTGGAAGATCGATTCTCCACCATGGCGGAGGAACTGGGCGAGGGGGCGGCCGATGGCGTCGCCCTTGATCTGGGAGTGTCGTCAATGCAGCTCGACGAGGCCGAGCGCGGCTTTTCGTTCATGCGCGACGGCCCGTTGAACATGCGGATGGGCGCTGACGGTCCTACCGCCGCCGACCTCGTCAACCAAGCGCCCGCCGCCGAACTCACCCGCATCTTCCGCGTCTTCGGCGAGGAGCCGCAGGGGCGCCGCATCGCCAACGCTATCGACCGCCGCCGCGCCGAGGCGCCTTTCACCCGCACCCTCGACCTCGCCGAGTTCGTCGAGCGGGCGCTGGGCGGCCGGCGCGGGGCCAAGGTCCATCCGGCCACCCGCGTGTTCCAGGCGCTGCGCATCGCCGTCAATGCCGAACTGGAAGAGCTGGAAACGGGCTTGCTGGCCGCCGAGCAGGTGCTGAAAGCCGGCGGCCGCCTCGCGGTCGTCACCTTCCACTCGCTGGAAGACCGCATCGTCAAAGCCTTCCTCGCCGAGCGCTCCGGCAAGACTCCCGGCGTCTCGCGCCACGTCCCGCCCAGGGCCAAGGGCGCGGCGCCCAGCTTCGAGCTGCAGTTCAACGGCGCCCACACGCCGACCGAAGCGGAGATCGCCGCCAACCCGCGCGCCCGTTCGGCCAAGCTGCGCGCCGCGATCCGCACCGCCGCGGCGGTCTGGGAGGCGGCGGCATGAAGTTCTCCGCCGTCCTCTTCCGCCGCGTGCGCGGCTTTCGGGTGCTGGACCTCGCGGCCACCGTGATTGTGCTGGCCCTGGCGCTCACGGTCTACGCCTTCAAGACTTCCGCCGGCGCCGAGCGGACCGACATCGCCGACATCGAGGACAAGATCGCCGACGAGCGCGGCCAGGTCCGGTTGCTGCAGGACCAGGTCACCCGCCTGGAGAACCCCAAACGCCTTGAAGACCGCGCCACACGGTTCGCCGGTTTGGCGCCGATCGTCGCCAAGCAGGAAGTCGCGCCCGAGGCCCTGGGCCAGGTCGCCGGACCGGGGGGCCGACCGTGACCGTCGCCGGCGCCTTCGCCCGCCCGTTCTCGCCGCTCGGCCGCTGGATCATGCGCCGGCTGTGGTGGGTCGAACATGCGTTCGAGCGCTCCCGCGCCTCCGACAAGGCGGTGGACGACACGCGCCTGCGCATCTTCTTCGTGCTGGCCCTGTTCTGCGCCGGCTTCGTCACCCTGGCGCTGGGCGCCGGCAAGGCCGCGCTGTTCTCGCCCTATGGCCGCGGCGGCGAAATGCTGGCGCCGATGCCCGGCGCCCGCGCCGAACTGACCGACCGCAACGGCGAGATCCTGGCGCTCGATCTGCCGCGCTACGGCCTCTACGTCGATCCCCACGAGATGGTGCGCAAGGACATGGTCCGCGCCGCTCTGCTGCAGGCGTTGCCGGACGTCCAGCCGTCCAAGCTCGATAAGATCCTCGCCGACGACAAGCGCGAGTACCTGACCGGCCAGCTGACCGCCGACCAGGAAGGCCGGATCCACGACCTCGGCCTGCCGGGCGTCACCTTCGAGGAAGAAAGCGGTCGCGACTATCCGCTCGACACCCTCGCCGCCCACGTCATCGGCTTCACCTCCAAGGACGGCCTCGGCCTCGCCGGCGCCGAAAAGGCGTTCGACAAGACGATGCGCACCGACCGCGCGACGCCGGTCCCGCTGTCGATCGACCTGCGGATCCAAGGCGCCCTGGAGAACGAGGTCGACAACGCCGCCAGCGCCTACCAGGCCGACGACGCGGTCGGCATGGTGGTCAACGTCCGCACCGGCGAGGTGCTGGGGATGGCCAGCTACCCGAGCTACGACCCCAACAATCCAGTGCAGGGCGATCCGCGCAACCAGACCAACCACGCCGCCGCCACGGTCTACGAGCCCGGCTCGGTGATGAAGGTCTTCACCCTGGCCATGGGCATCGACGCCGGCGTCGCCACGCCGGACACCATGTTCGACGTCAAGACGCCGCTGGTGCTCGGCTCCCAGACCATCCACGACTTCGACCACGGCGACGCCAGCCTGTCCCTGGCCCACGTCTTCACCCACTCGTCCAACATCGGCGCCGCCCGCCTCGGACTGCTCGCCGGCGCGCCGACCATGGACCGCTACTTCGCCGACTTCGGCCTGTTCAAGGCCGCGCCGAGCGAACTGGTCGAGACCGCGCGCCCGCTGATCTCCAGGTCGCTAGGCTCGCCCAACATCGTCGCCTCGATGTCGTTCGGCCACTCGATCTCGGTCACCCCGCTCGCCATCGCCACCGGGATGAGCGCGATCCTTAACGGCGGCGTCTACCGCCCGCTCACGCTCAGGAAGCTCGCGCGCGGGGCGGCGCCGTCCCCCGGCCGCCGCATCGTGCAGGAAGCGACCTCGCGCACCATGCTCGATCTGATGCGGCTCAACGTCACCGAAGGCACCGGCGCCAAGGCCGACGAACTCGGCCTCCGGGTTGGCGGCAAGACCGGCACCGCCACCAAGCTGGTGGGCGGCCACTACCAGGAGGGCAAGAACGTCGCCAACCTGGCCTCGTTCGCGGCCATCTTCCCCACCGACGGCGCCCTCGGCGACGACCGCTACCTGGTGCTGATCATGATGGACGCGCCCAAGCCGAACGCGGCAGACCACGGCATCACCACCGGCGCCTTCACCGCCGCGCCGGTCGCCGGCAATGTGATCAACCGCATCGCCCCGTTCCTCGGCGTGCGCCGCGTTGTTCTTACCGCCGATCTGGCCAACAAGCACACGACAGACCCCACCGTGCTCGGAGCGCACGAGCAATGAGCGGCAAGCGGCTCTCGGACCTGCTGCAACGGGACCTGGCGGTCGATCCGCTGATCCAGGGCGTCACCGCCGACAGCCGCAAGGTGGGGCCGGGCTATCTTTTCGCCGCTCTCGCCGGGTCCAACGCCGACGGCCGCGCCTATGCCGCCGCCGCGCTCGCCGCGGGCGCCGCAGCGATCCTCTCCGAGACGCCGCTGAACGCGGGCGCACCGGTCGTGGTGGTGAACGACGCGCGCCGCGCCTATGCCCTGGCCGCCGCCGCCTTCTGGGGCGTCCAGCCGGCCACCTGCGTCGCCGTCACCGGCACCAACGGCAAGACCTCGGTCGCCACCTTCTGCCGCCAGATCTTCGAACGCCTGGGCCACCACTCGGCCAGTATGGGCACGCTCGGCGTCCGCGCAGGCGCCGACCAGATCACCCCGCCCGGCCTCACCACGCCCGACGCCGGCGACGTCGCCGCCTTGCTCGCCGATCTCGCCTTGCGCGGCGTCACCCACCTCGCACTCGAAGCCTCGTCGCACGGCGTCGATCAGCGCCGGCTCGACGGCGTCGCGCTCACCGCCTCCGGCTTCCTCAACCTCACCCAGGACCACCTCGACTACCACGGCACGATGGCGGACTACCGCGCCGCCAAGCTGCGCCTGTTCGAGGCGCTGACGCCGCGCGGCCGCACCGCCGTGCTGAACGCCGACTCCGACGCCTATCCCGCCTTCGCTGCGGCCGCGCTCACGAGCGGTCTGTCGATCTACTCGGTCGGCGCGATGGGCGAGGGGCTCACCCTGGCGCACCGCACCCTGGTCGCCGAAGGCCAGCGCCTGCGCATCGGCACGGAGGGACGCAACTTCGATGTCCGCCTGCCGCTCGCCGGCGCCTTCCAGGCCTCCAACGCGCTGGTCGCCGCCGGGCTCTGCATCGCCGCCGGCGGGAACACCGAGGCCGTGCTCGCGGCGCTGGAGCACATCGAGGGCGCACCCGGTCGTCTGCAGCGTGTCGGCGCAGCCAAGAAAGGCGGCGAGGCCTACGTCGACTACGCCCACACCCCGGACGGCCTGAAGACGGTGCTGATGGCGCTCCGGCCTCACGCAGCCGGCCGCCTGATCGTGGTGTTCGGCGCCGGCGGCGACCGCGACAAAGGCAAGCGTCCGCAGATGGGCGCCATCGCCGCCAGCCTCGCCGACGTCGCCATCGTCACCGACGACAATCCCCGTTCCGAGACCCCCGCCGCCATCCGCGCCGAGATCAGAGCCGGCGCCAGCGGCCTGCGCGAGATCGGCGACCGCCGCGAGGCGATCGTCGCCGCCGCCGTCATGCTGCGTGAAGGCGATGTGATGGTCGTCACCGGTAAGGGCCACGAGCAGGTCCAGATTGTCGGCGCGATGATCCACCCGTTCGACGACGTGGCCGAAACCGCCGCGGCGCTCGGTCTGGAGGCGGCCCATGGCTGAGCCGCTCTGGACCTCCGACGACATCCTCGCCGTCACCGGGGGGCGCCTCTCGGGCGCACCGTTCGCCGCCACGGGCGTCTCCATCGACACCCGCACCCTTGAGCCGGCCGACCTTTTCGTCGCCCTGGCCGGCGAGCGCGACGGCCATGAGTTTGTCCCCATGGCGCTGGATCGCGGCGCCGGCGGCGTGCTCGCCAGCCAGTCCGTAACCGGACCGGCGGTCGTCGTCGCCGACACGCTGAAGGCGCTGGCGCAGCTCGGCGAAGCGGCCCGCATCCGCGCGCCTCAGGCCCGCCGCGGCGCGGTCACCGGTTCGGTCGGCAAGACCAGCGTCACCCAGGCGATCCGCGCCGGCCTGGAGCGCGCCGGCCGCGCCCACGCCTCGGTCAAGTCCTACAACAACCACATCGGCGTGCCGCTGACTCTTGCGCGGATGCCGCGCGATACCGAACGCGCCGTGTTCGAGATCGGCATGAACCACGCGGGCGAGATCACCCCGCTGGTGCGGATGGTCCAGCCCCACGCGGTCGTCATCACCACCGTCGCCCAGGCCCACATCGAGAATTTCGCCGACGGCGAGGCCGGCGTCGCCAAGGCCAAGGCCGAGATCTTCGACGGCCTCGCGCTCGGTGGAATCGCCGTGCTCAACGCCGACAATGCGTGGTTCGACTACCTGAGCGGCGCGGCCAGGACCGCCGGCGCGCAGGTGCTGGCGTTCGGATCCGATCAGGCTTGCGCCGCCCAGCTGATCGACTTCAGCCTCGCCGGCGACGGATCCCGCATCGAAGCCCGGCTGCACGGCGCGCCCGTCACCTTCACGCTGCGCCAGAACGGCCACCACTGGGGCCTGATGAGCCTCGCCGCCCTGCTGATGATGGAGGCGCTCGGCGTCTCCCAGGCCGACGGCCTCGCCGCGCTCGCCGCCTTCGAGCCGCTCGAAGGTCGCGGCGCCGAGCGTCAGATCAACTTCGCCGGCGGCGCCTTCACCCTGATCGACGAGAGCTACAACGCCAATCCGGTCTCGGTTGCAGCGGCCCTCCGCACGCTCGGCCTGCGCAAGGCGCCCGGCCGGCGCATCGGCGCCCTTACCGACATGCTGGAGCTGGGCGCCCACTCGCCCGCCTACCACGCCGGCCTCGCGGCCGAGATTGAGGCGGCCAAGGTCGATCTGGTGTTCTGCGCCGGGCCGATGATGAAAAGCCTCTGGGAAGCGCTTCCGCCGACTCGCCAAGGCGCGTACGCCGAAACCGCAGCGGCGCTCGCGCCCCTGCTCACCCGGGCCATAGAGCCTGGGGATCTGGTGATGGTGAAGGGCTCGAGGGACTCCAAAGCCAAGGCGTTGTTCGACGCCTTGCGCGGCCTCGAATCCGATTCAGGAGGGGCCGCCTGAATGCTGTATCTCCTGTACGAACGGCTGGCGGACAACCACCACTACATTCCCGTCCTCAACCTGCTGCGCTACCTCACCTTCCGCTCCGGCCTGTCGCTGATCACCGCCCAGCTGACCGTGGTCGCGATGGGCTCGCGCTTCATCCGCTGGATGCAGGCGCGCCAGGGCAAGGGCCAGCCGATCCGCTCCGATGGCATCGAGCGCCACATCATCGAGAAGGCCGGCACGCCCACCATGGGCGGCCTGATGTTTCTGGCCGGCATCGCCGTCGGCACCCTGCTCTGGGCCGACCTTACCGACGTCTACGTCTGGGTGGTGCTGCTGGTCACCCTGTCGTTCGGCTTCCTCGGCTTCCTCGACGACTATTCCAAGGTCACCAAGCAGACCACCGCCGGCCTCTCGGGCAAGCTGCGCCTGCTGGTCGAGGCGCTGGTCGCCGTGCTGGCGGTGTTCCTGGTAATCAAATACGCCCAGCCGACGCCGGACGACCCGCACCTGGCGACCTCCGTCGCCTTCCCGATCTTCAAGAAGGCCCTGCTCGACCTCGGCCTGTTCTACGTCGTCTTCGGCGCCCTGGTGATCATGGGCTCGTCCAACGCGGTCAACTTCACCGACGGCCTCGACGGCCTCGCCACCGTGCCGGTGATGATCGCCGCCGGCACCTTCGGCCTGATCGCCTACCTCGTCGGCAACGCGCGTTTCGCCGACTACCTCCAGCTTCACGCGGTCCAGGGCGTCGGTGAGGTGGGCGTCTACTGCGCGGCCATGGTCGGCTCGTGCCTCGGCTTCCTCTGGTACAACGCCCCGCCCGCCAAGATCTTCATGGGCGACTCCGGGTCGCTCGCACTAGGCGGTGGCCTGGGCGCCGTCGCCGTCTGCACCAAGCATGAGATCGTGCTGGCGATCGTCGGTGGCCTCTTCGTGCTGGAGACCGTCTCCGTGATGGTCCAGGTCGCCTCGTTCAAGCTCACCGGCAAGCGCGTCTTCCGCATGGCGCCGATCCACCACCACTTCGAGCGTCTCG
>Ga0302314_10003599_pt1 | contig 28529 bp, 30 predicted proteins | sample III_Palsa_N2_3_FD_200533 | JGI IMG/M metagenome (GOLD analysis project Ga0302314, IMG submission 200533) | Peat permafrost microbial communities from Stordalen Mire near Abisko, Sweden - III_Palsa_N2_3 | ecosystem: Environmental > Terrestrial > Soil > Palsa > Peat permafrost | place: Sweden...
CGAGTATGGTTCGCGCCGAATCATCCACCAGCACGCGAGCCAAGCCGCCGGCGTACCAGTTGAAGTGAGTACTCACCCGGTAGGTGACGTTGATACTGAGCCGGGTGCCACCCGCTTCCGGGTCGAGCCTGTATGACGTATCGAGCAGATCGAAATACTGTCCGCCAATACGTACGTGGTCGTCGAGCGCACCGGCGGGAATCGAATCCGCCGCAAAACGGTAATGCCACTGAATGAAGCGGTTTTCGTCCCAGGCCACGATCGGCTCATCGAAGTGCACGCCGCGCTGCCAGCGCAACTTGCGCACCCTGCCCTGTGGCGTATCCACGGTGACCGCTTCCATCGGATACGGCACTCCGATGCGCCATGCCAGGCCACGATCCATCTCGGCCGGAGTGATGGCGCGGGCGCCGTTGATCAGCCGCCAGATGGCATCAGGCGCCGCATCGATGTGAATGGATTCGTCCGACTGCCGGATCGAATCCGCCGTCACCAGATCGCGTTCACCGTAGCCGAGCAACAAAGGTACCAGCAAGGCGACCGACAGGACTTTCGGTACCGGCGTGATCATCACCAGCACGCCGAACATGATCAGGCCACCCACAGAACTGGCGATCAAAAAGATCGGTGCGGCCAGCACGATGCAGATGCTGCCTTCGATATTGAAGGCAGCGGTGAGGCCGAGCACGATCAGCATCGGCAGCCATGGCCCCACGATCGCACCGGCCACACCGACCGCGCCGCGACGCAGGTACACGGTCATCGCCCCGATCACCAGCGGAGTAAGGAACAGGAATGACACCAGCATGGCGCCACCGGAATGGCCAGAGGTGTAGCGGTGCCACAGCGGGCTCTCGAAAATCAATCGCGATGCCATGCCATAGATGGCCCCGACCACCACCGCGAACCAGTAACTGCGCCGGCGCCCGGGATGCGGTTCGGGCAACGGCAGGTCGGCGCTGGCTCGGCTCATGAACGATATCCCTGTTATGCCTCGAAGGAAGCCGAGGCTACCGCATCGCGCCGGTCACGGCATGAGACGCGCTACCGTCGATCAGCCGCGGCGTTCGACCATCAGCTTCTTGATTTCCGCAATCGCCTTGGCCGGGTTGAGGCCCTTCGGGCAGGTGCGCGTGCAGTTCATGATGGTGTGGCAGCGGTAGAGCTTGAACGGGTCTTCGAGATCGTCCAGACGCTCGCCGGTAACTTCGTCGCGACTGTCGACGATCCAGCGATAGGCCTGCAGCAGGATCGCCGGACCCAGGTACTTGTCGCCGTTCCACCAGTAGCTCGGGCACGAGGTGGAGCAGCAGGCGCAGAGGATGCACTCGTACAGGCCGTCGATCTTCTTGCGGTCTTCCGGCGTCTGCAGGCGTTCGCGATCCGGCGCGGCGCTCTGCGTGCGCAGCCACGGCTTGATCGAAGCGAACTGGGCATAGAAGTGCGTGAGGTCGGGCACCAGGTCCTTCACCACCGGCATGTGCGGCAGCGGATAGATCTTCACGTCGCCGGCGGCGCATTCCTCGATCGCGCGCGTGCAGGCCAGCGTGTTGGTGCCGTCGATGTTCATCGCGCAGGAGCCACAGATACCTTCGCGGCAGGAGCGACGCAGGGTGAGCGTGGGATCAATCTCGTTCTTGATCTTCAGCAGCGCATCGAGAACCATCGGCCCGCACGCAGCCAGATCCACCTCGTATGTGTCTATGCGCGGATTCTCGCCATCGTCCGGCGACCAGCGGTAGATGCGGAAGGTGCGCGGCTGCTTCGCGTCTTTCGCGGCGAAGTGCTTGCCGGGCTTGACCTTGGAATTTTTGGGTAGCGTGAATTCGGCCATGGTGGCGTATCCGTATCGGGATTAGTTCGCGTCGAACTTGATGGAATCACAGAACGTGTGAAGGTAGTTGTGCCACTCGTCGGTGTAATACTTCGATTCAGTCTCGAACGAGCATTGGTAGAACCCGTCGCGACCTTCGAGAACGATCGAGTCGAAGAATGTCTCGATGTCTTTGATCTCTACAGTCGAAGACATCTTGATATCACTACCGGGAAAAATTTCCATGGTCTCGACGGCTTGTCTGCCGGCGACGTCGACATAACTTGGCTTGCGATAAATCCATTTGGAATCCGGCTTATAGCTAGCCATGTGGCTCTCAAAGTATTCCCGCAGAGAAGCCGGCCTTTCGCCGCCGATCATTTTATGCAGGGTAGCTGCCATGCGGTGGTCAGCGGATCGGCATACCAGCCTTGGGGTTTCCTTTCCATAGACAGTCATCGTATCCATGAAGCAGCTCCACCCAACCGGCGGCTGCGCCTGAACCGATGTTCCGGGCAGGCGAATACGGCCTATCGCCTCGACCGCGATGGCTTCACACGCAACAGCCATCACGATGACCGCGAAGCCGATGCTGGCGAGCCGGGCAAATTCCACGTCAATACACGCGCTTCTTCGGCGGCACCACTTCGACCTCATCGGTCAAGGTGTACATATGCACCGGGCGGAAATCGAAACGCGTCTTGCCGGCATCGTCCACCCAGACCAGCGTGTGCTTCTGCCACTCGTGGTCGTCGCGATCCGGGAAATCCTCGCGCGCATGCGCACCGCGGCTTTCCGGCCGCTGCTCGGCGGCGTGCATGGTGGCCACCGCCTGCGCCAGCAGGTTGGACAGTTCCAACGTCTCGATCAGGTCGGAGTTCCACACCATCGAGCGGTCGCTGACGCCGACGTCCTTGAAGGAGTCGTACACCTCGGAAATCTTCTTGCTGCCTTCCTGCAGCGTCTCGCCGGTGCGGAACACCGCGGCATCCTTCTGCATGGTCCGCTGCATTTCGGCGCGGATCTTTGCGGTCGGCGTGCCGCCCTTGGCGTGACGCAGGGCGTCGAAGCGGGCGAGCGCCTTGTCCAGCACGCTGGCCGGCAGATCCTTCTGCGCGGTGCCCGGCTTGATCAGCTCGGCGCAGCGATGCGCCACCGCGCGGCCGAACACCACCAGGTCGAGCAGCGAATTGGAGCCGAGGCGATTCGCGCCGTGCACCGACACGCAGGCTGCCTCGCCGATCGCGAACAGGCCCGGCACCACGGCATCGACGTCGTCGCCCTTCTTCTGCACGACTTCGCCGTGGTAGTTGGTCGGGATACCGCCCATGTTGTAGTGCACCGTCGGGATGACCGGGATCGGCTCCTTGGTCACGTCCACGCCGGCGAAGATGCGCGCGCTTTCGGAGATGCCCGGCAGACGCTCGTTAATCACCTCGGGACCGAGGTGCATCAGGTTCAGGAAGATATGATCCTTGTGCTCGCCGACACCGCGGCCTTCGCGGATTTCGATGGTCATCGCGCGGCTGACCACGTCGCGCGAGGCGAGGTCCTTCGCGTTCGGTGCATAGCGCTCCATGAAGCGCTCGCCCTCGGAGTTGGTGAGATAACCGCCTTCGCCGCGTACGCCCTCGGTGATCAGGCAGCCAGCGCCGTAGATGCCGGTGGGATGGAACTGCACGAACTCCATGTCCTGCAGCGCCAGCCCGGCACGCAGCACCATGCCGCCGCCGTCGCCGGTGCAGGTATGCGCCGAGGTAGCGCTGAAATACGCGCGGCCATAGCCGCCGGTGGCCATCACCACCGCCTGGCCGCGGAAGAAATGCAGGGTGCCCTCGTTCATGTCGAGCGCAAGCACGCCGCGGCAGACGCCTGCGTCGTCGAAAATCAGGTCGATCGCGAAGTATTCGATGAAGAAGGTAGCGTCGTGCGCCAGCGCCTGCTGATACAGCGTGTGCAGGATGGCATGGCCGGTGCGGTCGGCCGCTGCGCAGGTGCGCTGTGCGGTGCCCTTGCCGTAGTGCGTGGTCATGCCGCCGAACGGGCGCTGGTAGATCTTGCCTTCCTCGGTGCGCGAGAACGGCACGCCGTAGTGCTCCAGCTCGATGATCGCCGGGATCGCCTCGCGACACATGTATTCGATCGAATCCTGGTCGCCGAGCCAGTCGGAGCCCTTGATCGTGTCGTAGAAGTGGAAGCGCCAGTCGTCCTCGCCCATGTTGCCCAGCGCGGCGGAGATGCCGCCCTGCGCCGCCACGGTGTGCGAGCGGGTCGGGAATACTTTGGTGATGCAGGCAGCCTTGAGGCCCTTCTCGGCCAGACCGAAGGTGGCGCGCAGGCCAGCGCCGCCAGCGCCGACCACGATCACATCATAGTTGTGTTGCTGGATTTTATAGGATTCCATCGAAACTCTCGGCTCCAGCGTCAGGGGGTCAGCGCGATGCGCAGCACAGCCAGCACGCACGACAGCGCGCCCAGCACGGCGAGGAACTTGATCACGACCAGCGACACGACTTCCTTCCAGCGCGTGTGCACGTAATCCTCGATCACTACCTGCAGGCCGAGCACGGCATGCCAGAACGCGGTGATCGAAAAGGCGATCAGCAGCACTGCGTTCCACGGCTTGGCGACTTCGGCGCGCGCGGTGGCGTAATCGGCATGCAGCAGGCACAGCACGGTGGCGAGGAACCACAACCCGAGCAGCACCAGCGCCGCGGCGGTCAGCCGCTGGGTCCACCAGTGCCCTACGCCGGATTGCGACGAACCCAGCCCGCGCGCCTGCTTCAGCGGATTGCGTAGATTATCGTGCGCGCTCATGCCGCACCCCCATGGCTGAGTACGTAGGCCCAGACGATCAGCGTGAGCACGATGCTGCCGATCACCGTCAGCCAGCTCGAACGCTTGAACTGATCGATGTGATAGCCGGCGCCGGCATCCTGCACCAGATGGCGGATGCCGTTGCACAGGTGATAGAACAAGGCCCAGGTCCAGCCGAACAGCAGCACCAGGCCAACCGGGCTGCCCGCGCAATGCCTGAAGGTGTCAAAGGAGCTTTCGCCGCCGGCCAGTGCCAGCAGGCCCCACACGACCAACAAGGTGCCGACCGCCAGCGCGATGCCGGTGGCGCGATGCAGGATGGAAGTCACCATCTGCACCTGCCATTTATAAATCTGGAGATGCGGTGAGAGCGGTCGTCGCGTATCTGCCATGGTGGCTATCCTGAGTGGAATCGCTGATGTCCGCGTTGTCCTCAAGCCTGCCCCGCCGCACCGCCGATCCCGGCCAGGCCGGATCAGAAATCGATGCAGCGACCGTTCTTTTCCCAATCGCCGTAGCGGGTGGGATCAAGCCGGCTGGATTCGGCCCGACTGGAATCGACGGCTGGCTGCTCCGCACGAGTCTTGCCGGCTGCCGGAACGACAGGCGCGACCGCCGGTTCCGCGGGTACGGAAGCAGGCGTTGATTCGTGGCGTGAGGATGTATTGGACATGGTTTTCAAAAGCTGCAGAAGGGTAATACTTGCGGCAAAGCAGCACAACCACACAAGCCCGTGCCGTCATCGACGCTTGTGCTTTGCCGCCGTTGCCTCCAACTTCAACATCGCATGCCGATATCCCCTCTCCCCGCACAGACTTTGTTGATCGAAGGCCCGGACGCCATCACCTTCGCGCAGAGCCAGTTCAGCAGCGATGTCGCGACCCTGGCCGTCGGCGACTGGCAATTCAGCGCTTGGCTGGATGCACAGGGTCGCGTGCTCACCCTGTTCCATCTGGCACGACTCGACGAGCAACGCCTATTGCTGTTGCTGCGCGGTGGCGATGCCGCTGTCCTGCGCGACGGACTGCGTCGCTATGTATTCCGCGCCAAGCTGAGCCTCGAGATCCCTGCGCCGTACATCCTGCACGATGGACCTGCCGTGCCGATGCACGCAGCGCGCGTCGAGCACGAAATTATCTCGTTGGGCTGTGACTCGCACAGTATGCGACTGCTGCAGGCGAACTCGTTGGCATCGACTCACGATGAAGATGGCGACGATGCATGGCAGCTCGCGCAAGTACGCCTGGGCTGGCCCTGGTTGCCGGATTCGCTGTTGGGCAAGTTGTTGCCTCCCGCGTTGTCCTTGCATCGCCTGCAGGCAACGGTATTGAACAAGGGCTGCTATCCCGGCCAGGAAATCGTCGCGCGTCTGCATTACCGCGGTGGCAACAAACGACATATGCACTGCGTCGGATTGTCGCGCGCGATCGCAGCAGGCACGCTTGTGCATGACGGCGATCGCGAGATCGCACAACTACTGAACGTAGCGGCCACGCGGGAAGGCGCTGAAGCGCTTGCCGTGATTCACAACGACGCTATGCATGACAATGCGTTCGAACATGCGGCGATCGATGGCGAAAATTTGCATGTCGTATCGCGTCTTGTCTGGCCTGATTGATTTGTTGTTCGTGCCAAACGCGTTGTTTAGAAATGTGAGCATGAAATGAATCTGTTCAGGTCGGCACTTGCCACTAGCGAAAACCGCCACTAGGCTCCGCCGACCATCATCGCATCTCAGTGACGAGATTTAGCTTGACGCGACGAACCGGAAGGGTCCGGATCGGCGCGACCCGTTCGAGAGATTGTTCGCTCGAACGGATGAAACCACCGCAGCCGCGGAACGGCTGTCCGCTTTGAGGCTGTTGCCTCGCGGCAGTACGCGACTAGACGTAGCGACCGACACGGAACAGTCGATCGACCGCCACAATCCCGTGGCAAAGCGCCCGGCCAACAAAGCGGCCACCAGGCGATCAATCCAGATGGAACGGCCTGCCCGCCGTCCATCGCAATGGCGTGTTGAGCCGGTTCATGGCTTGCGCGTACAGCACGTTGGAGGCAGAGATGAAACTTTCCTTGCTGTTGTGGCTGGCCTCGGTGCTACCACAACCCATCGCGGACCAGACCTGTCTGGCCACGACGGTTTATCTGGAAGCGCGCAGCGAATCGACCAACGGCCAGCTCGCCGTTGCGGAAGTCGCGCTTCGTCGCCGCGATCGCGGTCTCTGGGGCAACACGGTCTGCAGAGTCGTGACGGCGCCACACCAGTTCGCACTGACCACGATCCCCGGCTCTTTCGATATCGACAATCTGGAAGCTTTCCAAAAAGCGTGGGAAGTCGCCGGCAAGTCGATCACCAACTGGACACTCCCGCTGGACGAACGTCGACTGCTCGTGCCGCACGCGGATCACTTCGCCACCGCTGACGTAAATCCGAATTGGCCACATAAACGGCCAAGTACCACGATCGGCGAACACACTTTCTACGCAGTAAATTGATCAAGCAGACTTGATAGAAACAAAAAAGCCCCTCAATGAGGGGCTTTTTATTTAGACGTCTAGACATCTAGACGCCCTTGCTTCTTCATGCCTTCTCAGCGCAGGTATACGTGATCGTTTCGAATGATCACATAGTCGCCGTTGCGCACGCCGGCATCTTCGCGTTGCGTCACAATGGCCTGGCGACCGTCGTCCATGGCGATCACGATGCGGAAGGCTACATTGCCACCCCCGCTGCGTGCGCCGACCTGGTTGCCGACCGCGCCACCGGCGACCGCGCCCACGACCGTAGCGGCCGTACGACCATCGCCGTGGCCGATGGTGCTGCCGAGGATGCCGCCGGCGACCGCACCGAGGATCGTGCCGAGTCCGCTGTTGTTCGGACCCTGGGTATAGACCTGCTGGACATCCTGGACCACGCCGCAGCGATCGCACTGTCGCAGGCCACCGCCGCCACTCGGCTGCTGATAGCTGACGCTGTTGTAAGGCCGACTATATGGCTGCTGTTCCACGCAACCAGCCAGGCCAAGCGCCGCGGTAACGCACATCGCGGCGGCTATTCGGCTGAATCGAATCGAGATCATGGGGGAGACTCCTGTGTGGGGCAGTGTTCGAAGTAAGTCAGTGAAGCTGGGAATCCGACGCCCTTCAACGCGCGTCGGAAACCGCGACCACTCCCTCCTGCACGCGCAGGCGATCGCCCGGATCGTGATCCATCCGTACCGTACGCACCACACCGTTGTATTCGTAGCGCACGTCGTACGCCGTCACCTGACCGTTATCGCCCTGCACGGTATGGCAGCGCTGCTGCACGGACTGGGTGACCTGCCCCTGCTGGCGGTTCTCTTCGATGCGCTTGCCGGCGTAGCCACCACCGACCGCACCGGCGACCGTGGCCAGGGTATTGCCCTTGCCGCTGCCGACCATGTGGCCGAGCAAACCACCAGCCACGGCACCAATCGCGGTGCCGGCGATCTGGTGCTGGTCGCGCGGCGGGGCGGTCTGCGTAACCACTTCGTCCTTGCAGACCTGATGCGGCGCATTCGAGCCGCGCACCGGATCCACGCTCAACACCTTCGCGTACTTCTCACCATTGTCGGCCGGTGCCGCTGCTGGCACGGGGGCCGGCGCAGTATTGTTGGCCGGCTGCGCCGCGGGTGCAGCGGCGGAGTTCGGCGCATTGGCACCCGCATCGGCGGTCGCATCACGATTGCAAGCTGCGATGCTCGCCGTCAGCGCGATTGCAATGCCCACCTGTAGCGCGTTGGCCATCAGCCTATTCATGACGAATCTCCCAAAGTGTTGTTGTGATAAACATGCGGCTGCGCCGCATTGCAGGCTTATTGAACAATCGCTCGACTGAATAAGGCCTAGACCGTGGCCATCACTCTTTTTTCACGGCCGCTTGCCATTCATCCCGCACCCTGGAGCTGGCCGGAATCGTCATGCACACACTCGGACTAATCGACAGCCATGTCCACCTCGACGATGCCAGCTTCGACGGCGATCGGGACGCCGTGCTGGCGCGGGCGCAGGCCGCCGGTGTCATCGCCCAGGTGATTCCCGCCGTGGACGAGCCGAGCTGGGCGCGCATCGAAACACTGTGTGACGAACAGCACAGTCTGCATCCCGCCTATGGGCTGCATCCGATGTATGTATCCCGACATCGGCCCGCGCATTTACAGGCCCTCCCCTCGCAATTGGCGAACGCGCGCACGGTGGCGGTCGGCGAGATCGGTCTCGATTTTTTCACCCATGATTCCGATGCGGAATCGCAGCGCCACTATTTCATCGAACAACTCAAACTGGCGCGGGAATTCGACCTGCCGGTGATCGTGCACGCTCGGCGCGCGCTGGAGGAAGTGACCCTGACGTTGCGGCGCATCGGCGGCCTGCGCGGCGTGGTTCACAGTTTTTCAGGCAGCGAGGAACAAGCACGTCAGCTTTGGCAACTAGGGTTTTGCATCGGCCTCGGCGGTCCACTGACCTACCCACGCGCGCAACGGCTGCACCGGATCGTCGCCACCATGCCGATCGAATTCCTGCTGCTGGAAAGCGATGCCCCCGATCAGCCCGGCACCACACATCGGGGCGAGCGCAACGAACCCGCCCACATCGTCGAGGTCCTGCGCAGTGTGGCGGAACTGCGCGGCGAGTCCGAAGAAAAAGTAGCGGAGGCAACCACCGCCAACGCACGACGCTTGTTCGGCCTGCATGAATTCTGAGGGCAGCGGCACGCTCAAGAGGCAAGCACATGGCCGAGTTTCCCTGCACAGCAACCTTGTCTGCTGCGGTTGCTGTGCCCGTCAAACCCTGCTACATTTATTTCATCGGTGAAATATAAGCTGGTGAAATGCGCCAACTGGATGAATGCATCGCGATGATGGACGAGGGCATTGCCCGCGTCCGCAATGCGCTACCCGAGATGCCGGCCACCGAGGTCGCCCTGGCGCGGCTGCTGCTGTTGGTTGGCGGCGGCATGCAGGAAGAGCTGGAACGCAAGCTCAAGCCGGTCAAGCTCAACGACAGCGAATTCCTCACCATGATGGTGCTGTTCAGCCAACCCGACGGCAGTTCGACGCCGAGCGAGCTGTGCATCTACACCTCGCAGGGCGCCACCAATATGACGCGCATTGCCAACGCGCTGGTCAAGCGCGGGTTGATCGTGCGCGGCCCGAGCAAGGAAGACCGCCGCCGCGTGTCGATCCGCATCACGCCGGCCGGTCGCCGCCTGGTGCAGCAGATGCTGCCGCCGATGTTCCCGCGACTGCGCGCCCAGTTCGCCGGCTTCAGCGCAGCCGAGGCCCGCAACCTGGGCCGACTGCTGCGCAAGCTCGCGCACAACCTCGATCAATTGGATCTTGATCAACCAGATCCGGACGCCTAGCCATGAAGAAGCCTCCGATGAAGCACCGTCCGCTCCGCCATGCCGTCGCCACTGCCGCGTTGATCGCGCTGCTGGCCGGCTGCCACATCCCGACCAAGCTCGATCATCCGACTCTGCGCGACGATGTGCCGCTGGCCGGCCTGCAAGGGCCGACCCGCAGCGGCTGGCCGGACGCGCAATGGTGGCGTTCCTACAACGATCCGCAGCTGGACCAGCTGATCGCGCTGGCGATGAAGAACTCGCCGGACCTGGAGCAGGCACAAAGCCGCGTCTCGAACGCCGAGCAGTCGGTGCGCCTCGCCGCCGCCCAGGCGGGCCTCAACGTCAACGGCAGCGCGCAGTTCGAACGGCAGCGCATCAGCGAGAACGGCATCATCAGCCTGCTGCCGGCGAATATCGGCATCGACCCCTGGTACAACCAGACCGATCTAGGTCTGCAGGCGAAGTACACCTTCGACTGGTGGGGCAAGAAGCGCTCCGGCATCGAGGCCGCGCTCGACCAGGCGCATGCCGCCGAGGCCCAGCGCAGCGCCGCCGCGCTGACCATCCAGAATGCCGTGGCCGATACCTATTTCGGCTGGCAGGGCGATCAGGCCCGCCTGGCGCTGTCCGGCGAATTGATCGGCGCGCAGGAAAAATTCCTGCACATTGCCGAGCTGCGCGTGGCGCGCGGCGTCGACCTGGCCGACACCGCGCAGCAGGCCAAGGCACAGCTCGCCGCCGCGCGCGAATTGCAGGTGGCGCTGCGTGGCTCGGCCGAACTGCGTAAGGCCGCGCTGGCCGCGCTGCTGGGCATTTCGCCGGCCGAGCTGCCTGCCCTGCACGCGCAGCCGCTGCCTGAAGTGGACAGCCGCGTGCCCGCCGATGCGAGGCTCGACTTGATCGCGCGTCGCCCCGATATCGCCGCCAGCCACTGGCAGGTTGAGTCGGCGCTGAAGCAGACCGATGTGGCGCGCGCACAGTTCTTCCCGGATATCGGCATCAGCGCGATGGCCGGGCTGTCCAGCATCGACATGGGCAAGCTGCTCGAAGCCGGCAGCCGCACCTTCGCGTTGACGCCGGCCGTGCACCTGCCGATCTTCGAGGGCGGCCAGCTCGAGGCCAACTATGGCGTCAGCAAAGCTCAGCTGACCGCCGCCGTCGCGCAATACAACAGCACGGTAATCAGCGCAGCGCACGATGTGGCCAACCAGTCGCTCAGCGCGCAACAGATCGCCGCGCGGCGGCAGGAACAGGCGGCGCAGATCACCGCCAACGAGCGCCTGGTCGCCACCGCGCAGGCACGTGCCAACCGTGGCGTGCGCGATGCGCGCGAAGGCCTCGCCGCCGCGGCGCAGTTGCTGCAACAGCGCGACTCGGCGGCCAGCCTGCAGGCGCAGGCCGTGTCGACCGACCTGGCCTTGATCAAGGCACTCGGCGGCGGCTATCACGCGCCGGCCGCAATCGCTGATACGCATGCCCCCTCTTCCCCTTCGACCTCGTCCGGAGACGACGCCCATGAGCGCCACTGAGTCCGACAACCCCCAGAATGCCAAAGCCGATGGCAATAAAGCCGAGGACAACAACGACAGCGGCCTGGCGGCGAAAGATCCGGCCAAACGGCGGCGCACGCTGCTGATCGTGGCGCTGGTGTTCGTTCTCGCCGGCGTGATCTGGTACCTGCTGTGGCTGCTGGTGTTTTCCCGCCGCGAAACCACCGATGACGCCTACGTCGGCGGCAACCAGGTGGCGATCTCCGCGCAGGTGCCCGGCACCGTGGTGGCCATCCTCGCCGACGACACCCAGCACGTCGAGGCCGGCCAGGTGCTGGTGAAGCTCGACTCCACCGATGGCGAGGTGCGGCTCAGCCAGGCGCGCAGCGCACTGGCCCAGGCGGTACGACAGGTGCGCCAGCAGACCGACACGGCGACCGGCGGCGATGCCGCGGTCGCCGCACGCCAAGTCGACCTGAAGAAGGCCGAGGCCGATCTCAAGCGCCGGCTGCCATTGGTCGCCGAACAGGCGGAAGCACCGGAAACCATCCAGCATCTGCGCGAAGCCGTGGACCAGGCGCGCGCCGCGCTCGACACCGCGCAGGCGCAGGCTTCGGCCCAGCACGCCGCGGTCGAAGGCACCGACACCGCCAACAATCCGGCCGTGCTGCAGGCCCGCGCAAATTTCCGCGCGGCCTGGGTAGCGGCGCAGCGCAATGCGATCTTCGCACCGGTCTCCGGTTATGTCGCGCAGCGCAGCGTGCAGGTCGGCAACAGCGTGCAGGCCGGCCAGCAGTTGATGACCGTGCTGCCGCTGCACGACCTGTGGATCGACGCAAACTTCAAGGAAAGCCAGCTGCGCCACATCCGCATCGGCCAGCCAGCGAAGGTCGAGGCCGACATCTACGGCGGCAGCGCCGAATACCACGGCAAGGTGGTCGGCCTTGGCGCCGGCACCGGCAGCGTGTTCTCGCTGCTGCCGGCACAGAACGCCACCGGCAACTGGATCAAGGTGGTGCAGCGCGTGCCGGTGCGCGTCGCGCTGGACAACCAAGAGCTGGACAAGCATCCCCTGCGCGTTGGCCTGTCCGTCGACGTCAATGTCGACATCACCGATGACCGCGGTGCGGTGCTGGCACCGCAGACCGAGCATCCGCCGATCGCACAGACCACCGTGTACGACCAGATGGCCAGCCAGGCCGACGCCGAGGCGGACAAGGTGATCCAGGCCAACCTGGGCGCCGCCACGGCCGGCCGCGACACCAGCACGCGCTGAGGCGAGCTACGACCATGGCGAACGAAACCCAGGCCGCGCCATCCGCTGTCCCTCGGCTGCAGCCGCTGCATGGCGGGCCGCTGGTGCTGATGACGATCGCCGTCGCGCTCAGCACGTTCATGGAGGTGCTCGACACCACCATCGTCAACGTGGCGGTACCGCATATCTCGGGCAGCCTCGGCGTCAGCCCCAACGAGGGCACCTGGGCGATCAGTTCCTACTCGATGGCTAGCGCGGTGATGCAGCCGCTCACCGGCTGGATCGCCAAGCAGTTCGGCGAAGTGAAGACCTTCGTGGTCGCAGTGGCCCTATTCGTCGTGTTCTCGATGATGTGCGGCCTTGCCTCTAGCATGCCTATGCTGGTGGTCTTCCGCCTGTTGCAGGGCGCCGGCTCGGGCCCGATGGTATCGCTGGCGCTGTCCCTGCTATTGGCCAACTATCCCAAGGAAAGGCAAGGCATTGCGCTGGCGCTGTGGGCGATGACCGTGGTGATCGCGCCGGTGCTCGGGCCGATCCTTGGCGGCTGGCTCACCGACAATTATTCGTGGCCGTGGATCTTCTACATCAACGTGCCGATCGGCCTGATGGCCGGCATCATTACCTGGTTCCTCTTGCACAAGCGCGAATCGAAAATCACGCGTTCGCCGATCGATGCCGTCGGCCTGGTGTTGTTGATCGGCGGTGTCGGCTGCCTGCAGTTCATGCTCGACAACGGCAACGACAAGGACTGGTTCTCCTCGACGCTGATCGTGGTGCTCGGGTTGATCGCCGTGGTCGGCCTCACCTTCCTGGTGGCATGGGAGCTCCACGCCAAGCATCCGGTGATCGACCTGGGCCTGTTCAAGCAGCGCAACTTCACCGTGGGCGTCACCGCGATGTCGGTCGGCATGCTGGCGTTCTTCGCGATCAACGTGGTATCGCCCTTGTGGCTGCAGACCACGCTGGGCTACACCGCCAGCTGGTCGGGTCTGACCAGTGCCTGGGTCGGCGTACTGGCCTTCGTGCTCGCGCCCATCGTGGGCAGCCAGCTCAACCGCTTCGACCTGCGCGTGATGATCAGCATCGCCTTCGTCATCCTGTCCGGTTGCTCGTATTGGTTGTCGACGTTCACCAGCGGTGCCGCCTATATCCAGATGGTCTGGCCGCGGCTGGTGATGGGCATGGGCATTCCGCTGTTCTTCATTCCGCTCAATCAGATTTATCTATCCGGCCTGCGACCCGATCAGATCGCCAGCGCCTCCGGCATGGCCAACTTTTTCCGCACCATGGGTTCGAGCATATCGACTGCGGTCACCGTCACACTGTGGCAGCACCGCACGGATTTCCATCACGCCTCGCTGACCGAGAGCGTCAACAATGCTTCTGCCAGTGCGACCAATTTCCTGCAACAATTGAAGCATGTCGGCCTGGACGGCAGACCAGGCCTCGGCGTGGTCGACCAGTTGCTCAGCCGCGAGGCGGCGACGCTGGCGGTGAACGACGTGTTCTGGCTGTGCAGCATCACTTTCATCGTGCTGATCCCGATGATGTGGCTGGCCAAGCCGCCGTTCGGCAACGCGAGCGCTGGGCCGGGCGGCCACTGAACAAGACCGGATTGCTGCACCCGGATGTGCAGCAATTGCCGGGGCCGCTCACTGGTGCGCCACAGCAGCTTCTGCTAGCTTCTGCCGCATGGCACAAACCAATCGCATCATCAAGAAGTACCCGAACCGGCGTCTTTATGACACGGAAATCTCCAGCTACATCACGCTGGAGGAAATCCGTCAGCTGGTGCTCGACAACGAGAAGTTCGAAGTTCGCGATGCCAAGAGCGGTGAAGACCTGACCCGCTCGGTCTTGCTGCAGATCATCTCCGAGCACGAGGATAAGGGGCAGCCGATGCTGTCGCCGGAGCTGCTCAGCCAGATCATTCGCTTTTACGGCGATTCGCTGCAGGGCTTCATGGGCCCCTACCTGGAGCGCAGTCTGCAGGTATTTCTCGATCAGCAGCAGCAGTTCCGCACCCAGCTCAACAACATGCTGGGCAAGCAGACGCCATGGTCGATGCTGAACGACCTTACCGAGCGCAACATGGACGCCTGGAAGTCGATGCAGCGCGGTTTCATGGACGCCGCGGTCAAGGCGCAACCGGCCGCGCCGGCCGGCACGCATCCGCCGCGCGACAGCAAGAAGAGCGGCTAAACGCCCTCGCCCGCCGCACCGCCGGCGGGCGCCTCCACCCTATCGCCCGCTGCGGCACAGCATGTGCTGCTGCGCGGCATGATTGAGTCGATCGGCCATGGATCATCCTCCCCAGCAGCATCCTTCGACGACCGCCGCACGCGTCGCCATCGTCACCGGCGGCATCGGTGGCCTGGGCACCGAAATCTGTCGCCAGCTCGCGGCCGCCGGTCGCAAGGTCGTCGCGGTGGACCTGCCGGCACGCGCCGAGCGCATCGAGGGATTCCAGCGCGATGTCGCCGCCTTCAATGGTGCCATCGTCTTCGAGCCGGCCGATGTCAGCGACTACGAAAGCTGCACGGCGCTGTTCGCACGTGTGGAGCAGCAGCTTGGCGGCATCGACATCCTGGTCAACGCAGCCGGTATCACCCGCGACAGCACGCTGCGCAAGATGAGCCCGCAGCAATGGCACGAGCTGATGCGGGTGAACCTGGACGGCGTGTTCAACACCTGCCGCCAGGTGGTCGACGGCATGACCGCGCGCGGCTTCGGCCGCATCGTCAACCTGAGTTCGGTGAACGGCCAGACCGGCCAGTTCGGCCAGACCAACTACGCCGCGGCCAAGGCCGGCGTGCACGGCTTCGGCATGGCGCTGGCGCGCGAGACCGCGCGCAAGGGTGTCACCGTCAACACGGTATCGCCCGGTTACTGCGACACGCCGCTGGTCGCGGCGATCTCTGCAGATATCCGCGAACAGATCGTCGCCGACATTCCTATCGGCCGACTCGGCAGCCCGGCCGATATCGCACGCGCGGTGGTGTTTCTCAGCGCCGACGATGCTGGCTACATCACCGGCGCCAACCTGCCGGTGAACGGCGGCTACTTCATGAGTTTTTGAAGTCTTGGGTTTCCAGGCTTCGGCGCTTTTCTGACTCGCGTTCCTCGCACAACAGTTGCGGCCGGCAGCGGCTTGCGGAACAGTGGCGCGATTTCTTTGTCCGGATCGCCGCATGACGCAGCAACCCATCACTCTTATCGGCGGCGGCCTGGTCGGCGCCTTGCTGGCGCGCTTGCTAGCCCAGCACGGTTTTCCCGTCGAGGTTTACGAACGACACCCCGACCCGCGCCTGGCGGGCTTCATCGGCGGCCGCTCGATCAATCTGGCCCTGGCCGAACGCGGCCTGCAGGCGTTGCGCACGGCCGGCCTGGCCGAGCAGGTGTTGCAGCGCGCGGTGATGATGCGTGGGCGCATGGTGCATGCGCGCGACGGCACGAGTGGCCTGCAGCGCTATGGCATCGACGACAGCGAGGTGATCTGGTCGGTCTCGCGCGGCGCTCTGAACATGCTGTTGCTGGACACGGCCGAGGCCGCCGGCGCGCGCTTTCATTTCGGGCAATCGCTGCTGGATGCCGACTTCGACGCGCGACGCATCCGCCTCGTCGACGCCGGCGGCAGCGACCGCACGGTCGATGCCGGCCTGCTGATCGGCGCCGACGGTGCCGGCTCTGCCTTGCGCGCCGCGATGAATGCACACACGCCGCTCGGCGAACGCGTCGAGTCGCTCGGCCACGGCTACAAGGAGCTGGAGATTCCGCACGCCAGCGCGTTGCCGACCACTAGACGTACCGATGCGCAAGGGCAGTTCGCGCTGGAGCCGCATGCGCTGCATATCTGGCCGCGCGGCGGCTATATGTGTATCGCGCTGCCGAACACCGAGGGCAGCTTCACCGTCACGCTGTTCCTGCCGGCGACAGGCGGGTATCCCAGCTTCGCCACCCTGCCCGACGTCGCCACGGCGGGTGCGTTCTTCCGCGAGCAGTTCGCCGACCTGCTGCCCTTGCTGCCCGATTTCGCCGAAGACTATGCGCAACATCCGGTAGGCACGTTGTCCACGCTGTACCTGGATCGCTGGCACCTGGATGGCCGCGCGATGCTGCTTGGCGACGCGGCGCACGCCATCGTGCCGTTCCACGGCCAGGGCATGAACTGCGGCTTCGAGGATGCCGTGACGCTTGCCGCACTGCTGGCGGAAAACCACAGCGACAGCGCGGCAACCTTCGCCGAATTCCAGCGCATCCGCCAACCGAACGCCAATGCGATCGCCGCGATGGCGCTGGAGAACTACGTGGAAATGCGCGACTCGGTCGCCGATCCACATTACTTGGCCCAGCGCGAACTCGGCGCCCTGCTCGCCGCACGCGCGCCGCAACATTTCATGGCGCGCTACCGCATGGTCACCTTCACCCATCTGCCCTACGCCTATGCGCTGGAGCGCGGCCGCGCCCAGGACACGCTGCTCGATCAGCTGTTGCGCGGTTCCACCGACGCCTCCTCGATCGATCTCGATGCGGCGGTCGCCACGCTGCAGGCCACCCTGCCGCCCCTGCCCGATTTGCGGCATGGATGAACAACTGCTCGCGATCTATTACGCCAGCACTTATCGCGTACGCCTGTCGCAAGGCGGCACGGCAAGCCTGCGCATCGGCCAGCCGCTGCCAGCGTCCCTGCTTGACCTGGTCGGCGCCGCGCCCTGGAATTTCGTGACTGCATGGAATCCACGCTCACTTGCCCGGCCACGCGCGAGCAACCGCCAGGCCCAGCGGCAATTAATGTCGGAGCTACGCCAGCGCGACGACGTGCTGGTCATTCGTGCCGGAGTCGGCGAAGGCCAGACCGGTTGGCGCGAAGCGAGCCTGTTCGTCGTCGGCCCGGACCGCGCGACCATGGATGGTCTGGCCGAAGCATATGCACAGAACGCCTACCTGCACGGCATCGGTCAGGACGATATGCGTTTGCGCGCACTGGCATGATGATCGGACTGGCACAGCCAGCCATGATTCGACCATCAGTAAACCTGCATGGCCACGATCCACTACGGCCCGGTGCCGTCTTATCGGGTCAGTGCGATGGCACGGTCAGATGCAGGACCCTGAGCGCCTGCTTCGCGAGTTCGGATGCGATGTCGATTCCCACCCGGCCGAGCTTGCTCGCGTCGGGCGTCGGTGGCACACGCCGCCCGAGCACATCGAGGATGGGCGTCACCATGCCTTCCACCGACGCGCGATTGGCCGCGTAGGATGAATTCGACATCGCGCTGAGGAGCTTCGCCAGGCTCGGATCGAACAGCGCCCGGACCGGATTGAACGCGGCCCTCAACTCACATAAATCCATCGCCAGCGCACGATGGCGCGCGGCGAATTCACGCAGCAGCGTCAGCACTTGCAGCCCGGCCTTGAAGAACTTCACCGAAGAGTCGATATCCGCGCCGAGCGCCCAGTGGCCATGATGGCTCGCGCGAAGCCCGCTGCCGTGCTTGTTGGTGACGTCGGACACGTAGATATTGGCAAGCACGATGGCGAGGAATTCCTCGGTATTGTCGTAGTACGAGGCCATCGGCGCCGCCATCGCCATACCGGAACCGCGCGCGCCGGTGATGATGCGGAAAGCGTGGACGAGTTCATGGAACAGCACTTCGTCCGGCCTGCCGGCGAAACGCGGCGTCCCCGGCGTGACGTAGGCTGGCGAAGTAAACCGCAGCGGGTCATAGGCCACGGCACTGAAGTAGGTAAGGTTCCGCCCCGCCCAGTGCGGATTTTTCCCCGCGTGCAGATCGAGCGTCTCCGCATTGTCGGTCGCGGGCTTCCAGGTGTCGGGCGGGATGATCGCGATCCACTTGCCGGCCGCCTGGATCGCCTTCAGCAAGGCAGCGCCAGCGCGCACGGCCGCAATCGTTTCCAGCACTTTCTGGACCGAGTCGGCCCAGGTGTTGTGATTGACCGTACTCATCCATGGATCGCTGTTCTGCGCGTTGATGACGACGTCGATGTTGTACCTGTCACCAAATCCGGCCATCGCCATGCTCTCGATTTTCCGTGGATATGAATCGTCTGGCGTGGCCTCGCGCGCAAGACGACGTTCGCCAGATAAAACCCTAGAGCAGGATCCGTTCGGCAGCCATAGACCTCAAGCGATAGGCGCTAAGTCATGCAAGGCATGCCTGCGCCTGATACATCGCGCTCAGCGGCAGTGCGCCGCATGGACAAGCACGGCAGGCATTGCGGACAATCACGGGAATGAACGTCGCCGCGTCCGCCATGCGCCTGCTCGAAGCACGACACCTGAGCTTTGCGCGGCAGGACGAGTCGGTGTTCGGCCCACTGGATTTCACGCTGCACACCGGCGAAATCGCGCTGGTCGAAGGCGACAACGGCAGCGGCAAGACCACACTCCTGCGCATGCTTGCCGGCCTGCTGCACGTCGAGCACGGCGAACTGCACTGGCGCGGCCAGCCGCTGCAACGCGATGCCTGCATCGGTGAACGCGTGCTGCTCGGCCACCAGCTCGGGCTGAAGGCCGACCTCAGCGCGCGCGAAAACCTGCAGGCGGCACAGGGACTGCACGGCAGCCGCGCGGGCATTTCGATCGAAGCGGCGCTGGATGAGGTCGGCCTGACCGGTTACGAAGACGAACCGGTACGCCGGTTGTCGGCCGGCCAGAAGAAACGTGCCGCATTGGCGCGGCTGCTGCTGGTACCCGCCGCACTGTGGCTGCTCGACGAGCCCTACGCCAATCTCGACCGCGCCGGCATCGCGCTGGTCAATCGCCTGCTGGAAGGCCACGCACAGCGTGGCGGCGCCGCCTTGGTCACCAGCCACGGCGCGGTGAGTTTTCATGGCGGCGAACCGATGCGCATCCGGATGCACGCGTGAGCGCGCCGTCGCTCGCGCAGGCTTGTGCTGCCCTGCTGCGGCGCGACCTGACCCTGGCCTGGCGGCGACGTGGCGACATCGCGATGCCGGTGCTCTACGCACTGATCGTCACCACGCTGTTTCCGTTCGCGCTGGGGCCGGAGAGCGCGCTGCTGCAGCGGATCGCCAGCGGCGTGGTGCTGGTGACCGTGCTGCTGGCGATGCTGCTGGCACTTGACGCGCTGTTCCGCAGCGACATTGAGGACGGTTCGCTGGAACAACTGGTGCTGGCGCCGCAGCCGCTGGCGCTGATGCTGGCGATGAAGATTCTCGCGCACTGGCTCGCCACCGCGCTGCCGCTGATCGTGGTCGCGCCGCTGCTGGCGGGCATGTTGCACCTGCCCGCCGCGGTAATGCCGGTACTGCTCTATTCGTTGTTGCTGGCGACGCCGCTGCTCAGCCTGCTCGGCGCGGTGCTGGTAGCGCTGACGGCCGGCACCCGGCGCTCTGGTATGCTGCTCGCCCTGATGCTGCTGCCGCTATGCGTGCCAGTGGTGATCTTCGCCGCCGGCGCGGTGGCAGCCGCTCAGCAAGGCCTGCCATGGCTGGCGCCGATCGCCTGGCTGGCCGCTGCGCTGGTGTTGTTGCTGGTATTGGCGCCGTTGGCCTGCGCGGCCGCCCTCCGTATTGCTCTGGACGCGTAAACGAATATGTCCAAGTGGATTCCACTCTGGCTGCACAAGCTCGGTTCACCGCCGATCTTCTACCGCTTCGCCGGTGTGCTGCGGCCGTGGCTGCTGACCCTGGCGCTGCTGCTCGGTGCAGTCGCGCTGTATGGCGGGCTGGTGCTGGCACCGGCCGACTACCAGCAGGGCGATGCCTACCGGATCATCTTCATCCACGTGCCCTGCGCGTCGATGAGCCTGGTCGTCTATGGCGTGATGGCATTCGCCTCGTTCCTGGCATTGATATGGCGGATCAAGCTGGCGGAAGTGGTGGCGATGCAATCGGCGCCGATCGGCGCAGCCTTCACCTTCATCACCCTGGTCACCGGCTCGCTGTGGGGCAAGCCGATGTGGGGCACCTGGTGGACCTGGGACGCGCGACTCACCTCCGAACTGGTGCTGCTGTTTCTGTATCTCGGCGTGATCGGGCTTTATCACGCGTTCGAGGATCGTCGCCAGGGCGCGCGCGCCGCGGCTTTCCTCGCGCTGATCGGCATCGTCAACGTGCCGATCGTGCATTTCTCGGTGAACTGGTGGAACACCTTGCACCAGGGTGCGACCTTGCGCCTGCTCGGCCCGTCGAAGATCGCCCCCGCGATGCTGTGGCCGCTACTGACCATGATGGCGGCGACCCAGCTGTATTTCCTGGCCAGCCTGTGCGGCCGTGTGCGCAGCGACCTGCTCGACCTGGAAAGCGGCAAGGACTGGGTGCGCAAGCTGGCCAGCGGGAGCCGCGGCCCATGACGCTGCAGCATTTCCTCGCGATGGGTGGGTATGCCGCCTACGTGTGGCCCGCCTATGCGGTGTTCCTGTGTGTGTTGCTGGCCGATTTTCTCGCACCGATCCTGCGTCGTCGACGCCTTCTGCGCGAACTGCAGGCGCGACTGACGCGACAAGCCGCGCGCCAACGCCAGCCGCAGCCATCCTCCGATCCGCCCTGAGCGCCGCTCCATGTTTCATCGCAGAGCCCGCCATCGTTTCTTGAGCAAGCCATGAATCCCACCCGCAAGCGCAGGCTGATCATCGTCCTCCTGGTTCTCGCCGCCGCCGCGGTGGCGGTGGGCCTGGGCGCGTTCGCCCTGCAGCAGAACATGAACTACCTGTTCACCCCAAGTCAGGTGCAGGCCGGCGAAGCAGCGAAAAATAAAACCTTCCGCCTCGGCGGCATGGTCAAGGCCGGCTCGATCCAGCGCAGCAAGGATACGCTGCAGGTCACCTTCACCGTGGTCGATGCCGACGGCGCGATGCCGGTCGAATATACGGGCATCCTGCCCGACCTGTTTCGCGACAATCAGTCGGTGATCGCCACCGGGCACATGGACAACGCGCGCTTCGTTGCCACCGAAGTGCTGGCCAAGCACGATGAAACCTACATGCCGAAAGAGCTGAAGGATGCGATGGCCAAGGCGCATCAGGGCAAGGCGATGCCTGCCGGTGCGGACCAGGGCAGCACCGATCAAGGTAGTCGGCAGTGACGCCGGAGCTTGGCCAGATCGCGCTGATCTTGGCGCTGCTACTGGCGCTGGCGCAGAGCGTGCTGCCGATCGTCGGTGCCTGGCGTGGCAACGGCGCGCTGATGGCGGTGGCGCGACCGGCCGCGTTTGGTCAGGGCTTGTTCGTGGTGCTGGCCTTCGTGCTGTTGATCAATGCCTTCCTGCGCTTCGATTTCTCGGTGCAATACGTCGCCGACAATTCCAACCTCGCGCTGCCGTGGTACTACCGCATCGCCGCAGTGTGGGGTGCTCACGAAGGCTCGATGCTGTTGTGGATCTTCATCCTCGATGTGTGGACGCTGGCACTTGCGCTGTTCAGCCGTCGGCTGCCGGAAGCGTTCGTAGCGCGCGTGCTCGGCGTGCTCGGACTGATCGCGGTGGGCTTCCTCGCCTTCATCCTGTTCACTTCGGATCCGTTTGGACGGCTGATTCCAATGCCGGCCGATGGCGGCGACCTGAACCCGGTGCTGCAGGACCCCGGCATGACCTTCCATCCGCCGGTGATCTACATGGGTTACGTCGGCTTCTCGGTGGCGTTCGCGTTTTCCATCGCCGCTTTGTTGGGTGGTGAGCTGGAGCAGGCGTGGGTGCGCTGGGCGCGGCCGTGGACCAACGTGGCGTGGGCATTCCTCACCTGCGGCATCGTCGCCGGCAGCTGGTGGGCGTATGCGGAACTCGGCTGGGGCGGCTGGTGGTTCTGGGACCCGGTAGAGAACGCCAGCTTCATGCCGTGGCTGGTCGGCACCGCGCTGATTCATGCGCAGGCAGTGACCGAAAAGCGTGGCTCGCTGCGCGCGTGGACGATCCTGCTTTCGATCTTCGCCTTCTCGCTGTCGCTGCTCGGCACTTTCCTGGTGCGCTCCGGCGTGCTGACCTCGGTGCATTCGTTCGCCTCCGATCCGCGCCGCGGCCTGTTCATCCTGTGCTTTCTGGTGATCGTGGTCGGCGGCTCGCTGCTGCTGTACGCGCTGCGCGCGCCGAAGGTCGCCGGCGGCAAACCCTTCGCGGTGGTGTCGCGCGAGAGCGCGATCCTGGTCGGCAACCTGATGTTCACCGTGGCTGCGGCGATGGTGCTGCTCGGCACGCTGTTTCCGCTGATCGGCGATGCGCTGAACCTGGGCCGCATTTCGGTGGGTCCACCCTACTTCGGCCTGCTGTTCCCGCTGCTGATGCTGCCGGTGGTGCTGCTATTGCCGTTCGGTCCCTACCTGCGCTGGGGCAAGGGCGAGGCGCCGGTATTGCGGAGTGTGATGTTGCGCGCGGGGCTGGCCGCGCTGGCTTGCGCGATCGTTGCAGCGTTCTTCGTCAGCACCCAATTGAAGGCGATCGCCGGCGTTGCCTCGGCGGTATGGGTCGCGGTCGGCGTGCTGCTGTATGTGCTCAAGCGCTGGCGCGAAATGCCGCGCGGCCGGCGCTATCCGGCGGAGATGGCCGGCATGCTGTTCGCGCACGTCGGCGTGGCGGTGTTCCTGATCGGCGTGCTGCTGTCGGAATCGCTCAGCGTGACCCGCGACGTGCGCATGGCGCCGGGCGAGACGCAACACATCGGCGGCTACGATTTTCGCTTCGACGGCGTTACCGAGACGCAGGGCCCGAACTGGCGCGCCGACCAGGGTACGGTGATCGTGACGCGTGATGGCAAGCCGGTGGCAACGATGCATCCGCAGAAGCGCACTTACACGCGCGAACAGGTGCAGACCGAGTCGGCGATCGATCCCGGCATCACACGCGATCTTTACGTCGCTCTCGGCGAACCGATGGACAAGCAGCACATCGACGGCGCCTGGGCGCTGCGGCTATACAGCAAGCCCTTCATCCGCTGGCTGTGGGCCGGTGGCCTGCTGATGATGCTGGGCGGCTTCATCGCCGCCAGCGACCGGCGCTTCCGTCTGCGCCGCGAAGCGTCCGTGACCGACGGCAAACGCAGCACGCTGCCGCCCAAACCAGCCGAGGCGAACGCATGAGCCGCCTGCTGCCGCTGATTGCCTTCGTACTCTTGGCCGGCCTGCTTGGCTTCGGCATCTGGTGGAACAGCGGCCACGACCAGACCGCGATTCCATCGCCGCTCATCGACAAGCCCGCGCCGGATTTCAAGCTACCGCTGCTGTACCAGCCCGAGCAGACCGTGACGCGGGCGGCGCTGCTGGGCAAGCCCTACCTGCTCAATGTGTTCGCCAGCTGGTGTGTGGATTGCGCGATCGAGCATCCGGTGCTGCAAGCGGAGGCGGCAACGCTCGGCGTGGACCTGGTCGGCTACAACTACAAGGACGCGCCGGACGACGCCAAGGCCTGGCTGGCTACGCACGGCAACCCGTACAAGGTGTTGATGGCTGACGTCAGCGGGCAGGCCGCGATTGACTTCGGCGTATATGCGGCCCCGGAAAGTTTCCTGGTGGATGCGCGCGGCGTGATCCGCTACAAGCATATCGGGCCGCTGACACCGGATGTGGTGAGCGGCGAACTCAAGCCGGCGATCGCGGCCTTGCAGAAGGAAGCGCATTGATGCGCATGCTGCGACACCTCGCACTGGCTCTGTTGCTGCTGTGCGTGGGCGCGGTTTCGGCGCAGGCGATCGAGCCGCTGCCGTTCAAGGACCACGCCGAGGAACTGCGCTTCCAGCACCTCACTACGCAGTTGCGCTGCCCGATGTGCCAGAACGAAACGCTGGCCGATTCCAACGCGCCGATCGCGCACGATCTGCGCAAGCAAATCTTCCAGTTGATGCAGCACGGCTCGAGCGACGCGGAGATCAAGCAATACCTGGTGACGCGCTACTCCAACTTCGTATTGTATGACCCGCCGGTCGCGCCATATACGTGGCTGCTGTGGTTCGGGCCGCTGCTGATCCTGCTCATCGGCGCGGGCGTGGTCGTGGTCACGATCCGCAGGCGCGGCCGGCTCACGTCGAGCATCAGCGCTGCTCCGGTAGATCGTGCGGCGACCGATGAAGGAGACGACTGGTGAAGGCCGTCTTCTACATCGTCGCGATCGTGATGGTGCTGATCGCCCTCGCCGTCGTGGTGTTGCCGCTATTGCATCGCGGCCGTCAGCTTGGACGTCCACGCGGAGTCTTCGCGCTGGCCTTGACCATCGTCGTCGCGCTGCCGCTGCTGGCTCTCGGCTTGTACCAGTTCATCGGTACGCCGGCGGCGTTGAATGGTGTGGCCCAGCAGCAACCGATGAATATCGATCAGGCCGTTGCCGAGTTGCGCGCGCACCTCGCGCAGCAGCCCGGCGATCTGCAGGGTTGGCTGCTGCTGGCGCAGACCACCACCGCCATGCATCAGCCTGAGCAAGCGCGCGATGCCTACGAGCACGCATTGAAGATCGATGCCGGCAATACCGACGCGATGGTCGGCTGGGCCGAAAGCGACACCGTGCTGCAGCCCCGGCATGTAATCAGCCCGCGCGCGCGCGACCTGCTGCAGCAGGCCGTGAGCAAGCAGGCCGACAACCAACGCGGCCTGTGGCTACTCGGCATTAGCCAGTTCCAACAGAACCGCTTCGCCGATGCAGCCGTCAGCTGGCGTCGCCTGCAGCCGATGCTGGAACCTGGCAGTACGGTGGCGAATACGGTGGCGCAACAGATCGCGGCCGCCGATGCACGCGCGGGCGGCACGCCGGCAGCCCCAACTTCCGATGCCGCGAACACGGGCCCGGCGCTGCAGGTCCAGGTCAGCCTGGCGCCAGCCTTGCAGGCCCAGCTGAAACCGGGCGACACACTGTTCGTCTATGCCCGCGCGCCGGATGGCCCGCCGATGCCGCTGGCCGTGGCACGGATGGATGCAAGCGCGTTGCCAGCCAGTGTCACGCTGACCGACGCAATGGCGATGGCGCCGCAGCTGAAACTCTCCTCGGCGCCGCGCGTGCTGTTCGGCGCGCGCATCAGCCATAGCGGCCAGGCGATCGCACAGCATGGCGATCTGGAAGGCGACACCGGCGTGGTCGCGGTAAACCGCACTGATCCGATCCACATTGTCATCGACAAGGTGCACTGATGGGCGACGCCCGCAAATACTTCGTCCTGCCCTCGCCCTTCGCGATGAAGCGCGGCGGCGCGTTGCTGGGCGCGCACGTCGCCTACGAAACCTGGGGCGAACTCAACGCTGCGCGCGACAACGCCGTACTGGTGCTCACCGGGCTTTCGCCCAGCGCGCACATGACCTCCTGCGCCGAGGATCCCACGCCCGGCTGGTGGGAAGACATGGCGGGCCCGGGTAAGGCAATCGACACTACGCGCTGGTTCGTGATCTGTGTGAATTCGCTGGGCAGCGACAAGGGCTCCAGCTGTCCCGCCTCGATCGACCCGGCCACCGGCGAAGCCTATCGCCTGAACTTCCCCGAGCTGGCGCTGGAGGACGTGGCCAACGCCGCGCATGTCGCCGTGAGCACCCTCGGCATTACCCAGCTGGCCTGTTTGATCGGCTGCTCGATGGGTGGCATGAGCGCGCTGGCCTACATGCTGCTGCACCCGGGCAGCGCACGCGCGCACATCAGCGTGGACACCGCGCCGCAGGCGCAGCCGTTCGCCATCGCGATCCGCTCGCTGCAGCGCGAGGCGATCCGGCTCGATCCGAACTGGAAGGATGGTCAATACGACATCCAGGGACGGATGAGTGCCGCGGGTGCAGGAAGCACAGGAGCGGCCGACATCCACGCGGAAGAAGGCGGCAACTACCCGGATATCGGCATGAGCATCGCGCGCAAGCTCGGCGTGATCACTTATCGCTCCGCGATGGAATGGAACGGCCGCTTCGCACGCATCCGGCTCGACCCCGAGCAACGCGACGACGATCCGTTCGGCCGCGAATTCCAGGTGGAATCGTATCTGGAAGGCCATGCGCAACGCTTCGTGCGCACCTTCGACCCGAACAGCTACCTTTACCTGTCACGCGCCAGCGACTGGTTCGATATGGCCGAATACGGCCATGGCAACGTGCATGAGGGCCTCAAGCGCATCCAGATCGAACGCGCGATGGTGATCGGCGTCAGCACCGACATTTTGTTTCCGCTGCAGCAGCAGGAAGAGATCGCCGAAGGTCTACAAGCCGCCGGCGCTGAAGTGGAATTCGTGGCGCTGGACTCGCCGCAGGGCCACGATGCCTTCCTGGTCGACATCGAGAACTACAGCCGCGCGATCGGCGGGTTTCTCGCACGGCTTTAGTTTGGGGGTCAACCCTTCTTCATCAGATCGCCGCCCTTGCACTGCGCGCTGGGCGTGGACAGCACGGCTTGAAGGGTGAAACTGTTGGCGCCGGAACGGATCAGGAAATAGCGCGACTCGGTCGTGTCCTGCGATTTGCCGGAGGCCAGGTCGAGCTGTACCTGATACGCGTCGCGAGCATCCGAACATCCACGCACCGGGCCGAACGTGGCGCTTGCCGGATCGTTCTTCGCGTCCAGCAATGCGAGCAGTTGCTGGTGCGCGTGCTCCAGTGCGGGCAACGCCGCCGGATCGCTCCATGCCGATGCCTCGGGCCATTTCGATTGCAGCCATTGGTCGACGAAATCGCGCCCGTTCATGGCGACCGGTTGCACGCGGGTTACGCGGTCGCCATCGATCCGGTAGCGGAAGATGCCGGTGCGGGTCATCACGTCCATATCGCGCATGCCGACTTCCACGCGCAGCTCGAAACCGTCCGGTCGCGGCTTGAGTACCGTTTCGAAATCGCCGCGCACATAGCCATCGCCATGGTGGAACAGCACGTGGGGTGTGTCGACGCTCTTGCCGGGTTCCAGTACGTCCAGCCCGAAGCCGCTCCAGCGTGATGTGCACCACGGCGTACCATGGAATACCACCAGCCGCGGTGTCGGTCCGGGCAAGGCGGTGTAGGCGAAACTGTCGCCGTAGGCGTCGGAGATTTTGTCGTAGTCCTTGCTCTGCCAGCGCATGAGCAACAGCCAACTACCGTTGCGGAATGCATAGGCGAGCAGCAGATTGTCGTCGCCGCACTCGATCCCGAAGCCCCACTGGACCAACAGCATCGCCGGCGACGTGGCAGTCCGTTGCACGTTGACCACGAGGCTCGAGCCGTATACCGGAGCATCCGCGCGCACCTGATTATTCGGCGGCTGGTTCGCTTGCAGCGCCGCGGCCAGATCGCCCTGCACTGCGTCGGCACCCTGGCTGTCATCATGCGTACAGGCCATGCGTGCATCGGTGACCGCAGCCAGAGCATCCTTCAATGCATGGATATCGCGACGCACATTCGGGTCGACCGTGTCCTGCATGTCCTCAGCGAGACGCACCGCCTGCAGTTGCGTCCGTAGCTGGCTTGCCTTGCCCGCCGTCACCCCCAGTGAGCAACCCGATTCGGCATGCAGCCCCGAGCACACCAGTGCCGCCAGGCACATCACGATCAACAGCCTTCGACGCATGCGGTTCTCCCCTGTGACTGTGCGCATGGTAATGCGTGGCATGGCATGAAAATAGCGCCGGGCAGGCTTCTGTACGACGCACCCGGTACTCGGCGGCTTTGACCTATAATGGTGAAAACGTGGCGTCTTCCGCACGATCCGCTTCATGGAGTCCACATGCTCACTCTCGAATTTCCCGGCAGCCATACCCTGATCGATACCATCGATGCGGCAGTCAGCAAGGACTCCACCTCGGCCATCACCGACAGCCTGCGCAACAGCCTGTGCAAGCTGATACGCAACAACACCGTGCAGCTTCCGGCCTGCGTGTTCGAGGCGAACGA
>Ga0302314_10003601_pt1 | contig 28524 bp, 30 predicted proteins | sample III_Palsa_N2_3_FD_200533 | JGI IMG/M metagenome (GOLD analysis project Ga0302314, IMG submission 200533) | Peat permafrost microbial communities from Stordalen Mire near Abisko, Sweden - III_Palsa_N2_3 | ecosystem: Environmental > Terrestrial > Soil > Palsa > Peat permafrost | place: Sweden...
CGCCATTGACTGCAGGGCTGTTCACCTCCGCCAGATCGCGGACACAAGACAGTTTATTATTTCAAGCGAGGTTTCCCAATGAATTATTTCAATTCGAACGCGTTTTACGCTGGCTGGGGATGGATCTTGTGGATCGGTTTCATTTGCCTGATGTTTTCAAGCTTTGGCAATTGGGGCTATTCCTACACCGCCCATCGCCGGATCGACGGGTCGCCGCGCAAAGACGCGGACGCCATCCTGGACGAACGTTATGCCCGCGGCGAACTGACCCGCGCGCAATATCTTGAAGCAAAGTCCGACATCGCGACGGTCCGACCATAACCGCGCCTGACCGGCATCGACGCGCAACCCGGCGAAGCGAGGCCCCATGACGAATGATCTGGTCGCGCACCTGTCGTTGCTGCTGGAACCCGACGCCACGCGCGTGGTGATCCGGCCGTTTGTCCCCGCCGAGGACGAACCTGAATTCGCCACGGCGGGTTGTACCCGCGCGCAGCGGATCGCGAACCGGATACTCGCGCTCGACCCGGCCGCTGTCGCAAAAGAATTGGACGGGGTTGTGGCGGACCTGTCCGATCATCACCGCGACGTAAAGCAAGTCCTGTTGCGCCGGTTTCACGATATCAATGGCCTGAAGATCGCCGCAACAGCCGTTACCGACGACCAGGCCCACCTGATCGGCGCGTATTTCAGCGAGGAATATGCGTTCGAGGCGACTGCGTTGTTCAACCCGAGCATCGCGCCGGCACCCGATCAGACAGGCGTACCTGCGGGTGCGCTGCGCTTCATCCTGGCGCTGCGCGGGGTCGGAGAAGGCCATGTCTCCTCGATCACTTTCCGCACCGGCATCCTGATGGCGGACAATGCGATTACGGTCGATCCGGCGAGCAAACGCGCGGTATCCCCCAGGATCAAACTCATTCCCGGAGGAGCCCCGGACGATCCCGGTGTCCGGCTGTTCTGCGAAGGCAGCCACGATCTGTCCGAGACCGTGATTTTCCCGGTGACCGACCGTCAGCGCCATGGGATTGAGGATCTTCGACTTGTCCGGTTCATCGACGATGACGGCAACGCGACCTACCTGGGCACATACACCGCGTTCAGCGGCAGCGACACCCGCGAGGAAATGCTGCGCACCACCGACTTCAAGCAGATCGACCTGACTGCGCTGGGCGGCGGCGCCGTCAAGCCGAAGGGCATGGCGCTGTTCCCGCGAAAGATTGCCGGGAAATACGTGATGCTGGGTCGCCAGGACCATGAAAACATCTGGCTGCTGACATCAGACGAATTGTACCGCTGGGATGGCGGGACCAAGCTTGTTACCCCGCGATGGCCCTGGGAGTTTATCCAGATGGGCAATTGCGGCTCTCCCATCGAAATCGACGAGGGCTGGCTGGTGATTACGCACGGGGTCGGCGCGGTGCGCAATTATTGCATCGGCGCCTGCCTGCTCGCCAAGGACGATCCGTCCAAGGTGCTTGCCCGCAGCACATCGCCGCTGATCCGTCCCGATGCGGCCGAGCGCTACGGCTATGTCCCCAATGTTGTCTACAGCTGTGGCGCACTGGTCCACGGACGGGTGTTGCTGCTGCCTTATGCAATCGCCGACAATGTGACGACCTTTGCAACAGTGCAGCTCGATGCACTGCTTGCGGCGATGAGCTGAAAGCAGCTCGCCCTTGCGCGGTTGCTCGCGAGATCTGACGCGGGACGCGTCAAGCCTGATCAAATATGCAGCAGGACAATGCACGATGACAAAAATTCACCTCAAGCATTTTCGCGTAGCGGAAGGCGACGACGTCGATTTGAAGACATGGCCGACCAAGGTCGATCCGGTGTTCAAGTCGAGGGAGGACTATGCGAAAATCCTGAGCGCGCATGTCGAAAAGCTGAGCGCCTTGCAAAAGGTCCATTATGCCTCGAGCAGATACGCCCTCCTCGTGATCTTCCAGGCGATGGATGCGGCGGGCAAGGACGGCGCGATCCGGCATGTGATGTCGGGGGTAAACCCGCAAGGGTGCCAGGTGTTCAGCTTCAAGCACCCAAGCGCCACCGAACTCGAACACGACTTCCTGTGGCGGACCACGCGCGACCTGCCCGAACGCGGCAAGATCGGCATCTTCAATCGCTCCTATTACGAAGAGGTGTTGATTCTTCGCGTGCATCCCGAGATTCTGAAGGCTGAAGGATTGTCGGATGCGCCTCACCACGAAGACAAGCTGTGGCACGATCGCTATCGCTCGATCGTGGACCTCGAACGCCACCTCCACGGCAACGGCACCCGGATCGTAAAGATCTTTCTCCACTTGTCGAAGGAGGAACAGCGGCAGCGTTTTCTTGCCAGGATCGACGACCCAGACAAGAACTGGAAATTCAGCCCGGGCGATATCGCGGAGCGCAAGTTCTGGGACGATTACCGCCGCGCCTATGAAAAATGCATCGCCGCGACCAGCACGAAAGACTCGCCGTGGTACGTCGTGCCCGCAGATGACAAGGACAATGCGCGGCTGATTGTCTCGCAGATCGTCGTCGATGCTCTTGAAGCGCTGAAATCGGACTACCCCAAGGCCTCTGCCGAACGCGTCGCGCAACTGGAGGCGATCCGGGTGGGGCTGATTGCCGAAGCCTGATCCGCCTTCATCCCGGTGAGTAGTTTCCGAGGCTGCGCGCAATCATCCGATCACGCCTATACCAAGAGCGCCGGCCCTGGACTGTCACTGCCCGGCCCCTGCCATACCGCCATGATCCGGCAAGCACTGAACCCAAATCATTTACAGGCAGTCGAGCGCGCGCGACCCGCCCATCGCTATCCCCGCCCGCATGGAGCTATTGCAATGGACGCCATCGTCAAATCGCGACCCGAGGGCGCACCCGATACGACCGCCCAGGCGAAGGGCACGCCCGGCGCGCTCACGGCCGAAGAATTGCGCCTGATCCACGCCTATTGGCGCGCGGCCAATTATGTCTCGGTCGGCCAGATCTACCTTTACGACAATCCGCTGCTGCGCGAACCGCTGACGCTGGCACACGTAAAGCCGCTCGTGGTCAGTCACTGGGGCACGACCCCGGGCCAGAATTTCATTTATGCGCACCTCAACCGGGTCATCAAGAAGCATGACCTCGACATGATCTACGTCGCTGGCCCCGGCCATGGTGGCCCGGCAATCGTGGGCAACGTATATCTGGAGGGCACCTGGAGCGAGGTTTATCCCAACGTCACCCAGGATGAGGCCGGGCTCAAGAAACTGTTCACCCAGTTTTCCTTTCCCGGCGGCATTTCCAGCCATGTCGCTCCGACCACGCCCGGATCGATCCATGAAGGTGGCGAACTGGGCTATTCGCTGAGTCATGCGTTCGGTGCCGTGTTCGACAATCCGGGCTTGATCGTTGCCTGTGTCGTGGGCGATGGTGAAGCAGAAACCGGCCCGCTGGCGACCTCTTGGCAGTCCAACAAGCTTCTCGATCCGATCAGCGACGGCGCAGTGCTGCCGATCCTCCACCTCAACGGCTTCAAGATCAGCAATCCCACGCTGCTGGCCCGGATCGAGCCCGACGAACTCGAACAGTTCCTGCAGGGTTGCGGCTGGGCGCCCTACTTTGTCGAGGGCGACGATCCCGCGACGATGCACGCCCTGATGGCGGAAACCATGGAACGCGCGATCGCAGACATACAGCGCATCCAGCACGAAGCGCGTTCGACCCAGAACCCTGCCCGCCCGCGCTGGCCGATGATCGTGCTGCGTTCGCCCAAGGGCTGGACCGGCCCGAAATTCGTCGACGGACTGAAAATCGAGGGCAGTTTTCGTTCGCATCAGGTCCCGGTGCTGGTCGATGCCCAGCATCCTGACCATGTCGCCATTCTGGAAAACTGGATGCGCAGCTATCGGCCAGAGGAATTGTTCGACGGCAAAGGAAAGTTGCTCGCCGAAATCGCCGCCTTGGCGCCGGTCGGCAACCGCCGCATGGGCGCAAACCCCCACGCCAACGGCGGAATATTGCTGCGCGATTTGATCATGCCCGATTTTCGCGACCATGCCGTCCTTGTGGCCTCGCCCGGCGCCATCACGGCGCAGGACACGCTGGTGCTCGGCAAATTCCTGCGCGATGTCGCGCGCGCCAACCAGGAACAGCGCAATTTTCGCATCTTCGGACCCGACGAGACGCTATCCAATCTGCTCGGCGCGGTTTTCGAGGTCACCGATCGGCAATGGGACGCACGCAAGAACGACGACGACGAGTTCCTTGCGTCATCGGGCCAGGTTCTCGATTCGATGCTCAGCGAACACCAATGCGAGGGCTGGCTCGAAGGCTATCTGCTGACCGGGCGCCATGGCCTGTTCAACAGCTATGAAGCCTTCATCCGCATCGTCGATTCGATGTTCAGCCAGCATGCCAAATGGCTGAAAGTCACGTCCGAACTGCCGTGGCGCCGGGACATCTCCTCGCTCAACTACCTGCTCGCTTCGCATGTCTGGCAACAGGATCACAACGGCTTTACGCATCAGGACCCCGGCTTTCTCGACCACGTGATCAACAAAAAGGCAGATATCGTTCGCGCCTATCTGCCGCCCGATGCCAATTGCCTGCTGTCGGTGTTCGATCACTGCCTGCGCAGCCGCCAGTATGTGAATGTCGTCGTCGCCGGTAAACATGCGCTGCCGCAATGGCTGTCGATGGAGGCGGCGGTGATCCATTGCACCGAGGGCCTGGGCATCTGGCAATGGGCCAGCAACGACCAGGAGGCCGAGCCCGACGTGGTGATGGCGTGCTGCGGCGACACCCCGACGCTCGAAATCATCGCCGCGACCTCGATCCTGCGCAAGCATCTGCCCGATCTCAAGATCCGCGTCATCAACATCGTCGACCTGATGCGGTTGCAGCCCTGTGCCGAACATCCGCACGGACTAAGCGAGAGTGCTTATGATGCGCTGTTTACGACCGACAAGCCGATCATTTTCGGCTTCCACGGCTATCCGGGGCTCGTCCATCGGCTGACCTACCAGCGCACCAACCGCAATCTCCACGTCCACGGCTACAAGGAAGAGGGCACGATTACCACCGCCTTCGATATGCGCGTCCAGAACGAACTCGACCGTTATCACCTGGTCATCGACGTGGTCGACCACGTGCCGACGCTTGGCACAAAGGGTGACTATCTCCAGCAACTCATGCGCGACAAGCTGATCGAGCATAAGCATTATATCGACAGGCATGGCGAGGACATGCCCGAAATTCTCAACTGGAAATGGGACAGTTCGGTCGGGCACTCGGCATGAACCGCACCGCCCTTGTTGCTTGCGCGAAAAGCCTGGTCGCCAGCGGCAAGGGCCTGTTGGCGATGGACGAGAGCAATCCGACCTGCAACACCCGCTTTGCCGCACTGGGCATCCCCCAGACGGTCGAGCTGCGCCGCGCCTGGCGCGAACTGCTGATCACGGCGCCGGCCCTTGGCGACAGCATCAGTGGCGCGATTCTCTACGACGAGACTATCAGGCAACGCACGCAGGGCGGCCGCCGCTTCGTCGATTGCCTGATCGATGTCGGGATCATTCCCGGCATCAAGGTTGACATCGGCGCCAAGCCGCTGGCGCTCCACGCGGGGGAAAAGGTTACTGAAGGCCTCGATGGCTTGCGCGACCGGCTCGGTGAATACGCCGGCATGGGCGCCCGGTTCGCCAAGTGGCGCGCCGTCATCGGGCTTGACGGCGGTCATCCGAGCGCTGCCTGCATTCGCGCCAACACGGCCGCGCTCGCCCGCTATGCAGCGCTGTGCCAGGAGGCCGGAATCGTACCGATCGTCGAGCCCGAAGTCCTCATGACCGGCGATCATTCGCTCGAACGCTGCCGCTTCGCCACCGGCAAGGTGCTGACCGCGCTGTTCGAGGAACTGGCCGTCCAGGACGTCATGCTGGACGGCCTGATCCTCAAAGCCAACATGGTCCTGCCCGGCCTCGACTGCCGGTCACAGGTTTCAGTACAGGCGATGGCGGCTGCGACCATCGACTGCCTGGTGGAATCTGTCCCGGCCGCAGTCGCAGGCATCGCCTTTCTGTCCGGCGGCCAGCCCGCCGAACTGGCATCTGCGCGCCTTGCTGCGATGAACGATCAAGCCACAAACGAAGAACAGGGCCGCGATCGCCTTCCGTGGTGTCTGACCTTCTCCTTCGCCCGGGCCATCCAGCAGCCCGCACTCGATCGCTGGCGCGGCAAGGATGGCAATGCGGCAGAGGCCATTCAGGTGCTCCTTCACCGGGCGCGGTGCAACCGGGCGGCATTGCACGGCGCGTACAGCGCGACGATGGAACGTGACCGCGTGTACGAGCAGGCTTCGTGAAATCATGACCAACACGCCGCCACCCTGTGCACTGCGGGTCTATCTGGTGCGCCATGGTGAAACCGCTTGGTCGCTGACCGGACAGCATACCGGCAAGACCGACATTACGCTTACCCCGCGCGGCGAGCGGCAGGCGCTTGCCCTCGCGCCGGTGCTGCGCACCGTAGGTTTCGATCATGTCCTGACCAGCCCCGCCTTGCGCGCCCGGCGCACTTGCGAGCTGGCAGGATTTGGCGGCCGCGCAGTCATCGACACCTCTCTCGCCGAATGGGACTACGGCGACTATGAAGGCAAGCGCAGCGACGGCATTCGGAGATTGCAGCCGGGCTGGAGCGTCTGGCGCGATGGCTGCCCGGGCGGAGAAAGCGCGAGCCAGGTAACCGGCCGCGCGGATCGCCTAATCGCGTCGCTGCGTGCCTTGTCAGGCAATGTCCTGGTCTTTTCGCACGGTCAGTTTAACTGCAGTCTCGCCGTCCGATGGATCGGCCTGGCCATTGCCGAGGGGCAGCATCTTCAGATCGACCCGGCATCAGTCAGCGTGCTCGCGTTCAATCCTGCACATCCCGGTATGCCCGTGATCGCGCAATGGAACAACGTTCCGTCGATGCGCCCGGATAGCGATCTGCTTGCAAAGGACAATTGATGCATCGCGAGGAAAAGCGGCTGGCAGCGCGCGCCGCCGCGGAGGAAATCCAGTCGGGCATGATCGTCGGGCTGGGCACCGGCACGACCGTTGCAGAACTGATCCCGATTTTGGCGGCGCGCCTGCGTGACGGGCTCGACATCGTGACGGCCGCAACGTCGATTGCTACCGAGGCCGTGGCGCGCGCTGCCGGCATCCCGATCATACCGTTCGAAGACCGCCCGACGGTAGACCTGACTATCGATGGCGTCGACGAAATCGACGACAGGTTCTACGCGATCAAGGGTGGCGGCGGAGCCTTGCTGCGCGAAAAGATCGTCGCGACCGCCTCGCACCGGATGGTCGCCATCGCCGACGGTTCGAAGCACAGCGCGACGATCGGCAGGCACCCGGTGCCATTGGAAATCCTGCCATTCGCGCGCAGTTTCGTCCTGGCGGAAATCGAAAAGTTGGGCGGGGTTCCGACGCTGCGCATGGCGGAAGGGCAGCCTGCGCGCTCCGATCAGCACAATCTCCTGGCGGATTGCGCCTTCCCGGCCCTGGTCGATTCGGCAGCGATCGCCGCGCGACTGTCGGCGATCCCGGGGCTGCTGGGTCACGGCTTGTTTCTGACCGAAATCGACGCCCTCTACATTGCGCATCGAGGCAAAGTAACGTTTTCTGAGCGGCCGCCGCCAGCTCCAGGCGCGCCAGCGGCCAGCTCAACAGCAAAAACTGCCGGTTGAATTTCGGAAAATGCCGCTATCTATCAGCCGCCGCTGTTGACCCGCGAAAGAGGGCGGTTCCTGCACAGCGGCGCGGCTGCCCCTGCGATTGCCGGTCGAGTGTCCTACCCCAAGAGCCGGCGGACCAGCGCGCGCCGCAGCATGACAGTTGACGAAGGGCTGGACCGTTTCACAGTGGATGAGGGGGTCGTAAAGATCACCTATCCTGCGGAGATGACAGCCGATAGCGTGGCTGACCTCGAAGACTTTTTCGCGCTGTTCATCAAAAGGCGAAGCGTCGTGCCGGAGCCGGATAAATCCCACTCGACAAGTTCAAGGAAGCCGCGCGAGACCTCGAAACCGACGACGACGAGGCGCGCTTTGACGAGAGGCTGCGCAAGATCGTGAAACATAAATCGGTGAAGAAGCCGGAGTGACGTCGAGTAAGTCTGACCTAGAAATGGCCCGGCGTCATATCGCTACGGGCGAAAAGGTTATCGATCGGCAGCGCGCCCTAATCGCTGATTTGGAAAGTGCCGGCTCAGACGCAGCGGATGCGCGGGCTTTGCTGACGACCTTCGTTGAAGCGCAATGGCTACATGTCGAACACCTTGAGCGGCTGGAAAATCGCTTGGGTTTGTCAAATACGTAATCGCCAATAGATTAGATAGCCGCCGGTCTCCCGCACCAGGCACAGTGGGGTCCTCGCAACCGCCGGCATCGGCAGGTTGAGGACCGGGCGTAATCGCCAGCTTTGCATCGATCACGAAGGAGAGACCGTCGTCGCTAGCCCGGTTTTCTCAAAGTTCCCTCGGGATCGGTGCGTGAACGGGCCGGTGGCGATGCTTTGAACGCGCCGCCATGCGCAGTGCTCGCGGGAGTGGTATTTCAGCGAAGTCGGCGCGTGCGGCATCCCCGCCTGTGGCGGTTGGCGCGATTTTGGTCTGCCGGACTGTGCCCTATCTGGTTCGTCAGCGATCGCCGCTTGCGCGGAGTGAGGCGTGAGCAAGCTCCATTCGTCGCGCCAGGGATAGGCGGATGCCATTGCAATCTTGACATGCCGGACACTGGTGGTGACGAGCGCACCGACCTTGAGCAGACGCAGGCGGATTGTCCCGCATGTGGCATTTGCAAACTGAGTAAACCGCAGGCCGATATCGTCCTTTCGGGTCGCCACGAAAGCGCCATATCGTCCCATTCCCGTGCACCCATCGCTTCGCGCTCCTGCCTATCAACCACCGGCAAGAGGCACTCTGACGGCTGATTATCAGATCTGCACGGAATTTGAGTAATATAAGACCTCAAAAGGGAGCCACCTGTCGGCGCGGCGCTGCATTGACGCCTGGCGCGGATTTTCCCCATTCCGCGCGGTTTCGCTGGCCGCAATCTGCTGGCGATGATCCTGTTCAACAAATTCGGCCTGCATCAGCCATTAAACCGTCACAAAAGCGCTTGGTTTAAGAACTCGAAGCAGGGGCGCGGTAGGTCGGGAGGCTGAGCATCAACCCGTCCAAGGATCGACGATATCGATGCCCAGTCCCTCAAAATCCTTCACGTTGCGCGTCGCCAGAGTCAATCCATATACAGAGGCAATTCCAGCGATCTGAGCATCCATTCTGTGCAACACCCTTCCCCGACGGGCCATCTGCCCAATCAGTTCGCCTGCTATTTCGGCTGAGGCGCGATCGAATGAATAAATGCGCGGGCCAAAACGCATGATCGCGCGCTCGATCAACGACTGCAACTCATCACGCCGACGCCCATCAGGCATCTGGGCAACACCAAGACGTAACTCAAAAATCGTTGTTGTGGGCAACGCGGCGTCAGCCATGTGACGGTTGGCCCACAGTCTCACAAGATCGCTAGCCCGACCAGTGACGAGATCGGACAGCACATTCGAATCGATCAAGAACATGATTCAATCGAACTTCGGCATTGGCCGATCAGGCAGTTGACGGTTGGCCGCGATGTTCTCAGCCAGTTCGTCAAAGCCGGGGCGTGTAATCCGAAAAAACCAGTCGCCGAAAGGCTCCTGCACGTCTGCACTGCCAACTTCTGCCTTTGCAGTCGCGTTGAGGATTTGTCGCAGTTCTTCCTCCAGACTGTGACGGTTACGCTGCGCGCGCTGCGCAAGCAGCCCTTTGGTTTCCTCTGATAGATTTCGGATTGTCACGCTGGCCATCAGCTTTCTCCTCCGAGGGTCGCAAGGCGACGATACTCGTAAATGCGCTGCCGCACTCGCTTGAACTAACGCGTCAGCCAAAAGATCGACCTTCGGTTCCACGACCCGTACTTAGGTTCGCGGCCCGTTTGTCGGACCTCGGATCACGCTGATAACGCAATTCCAAGTGATTATCCATCAAAATGCAATCATGCAATCATTAGTCTGACCGCCAGCTAAGCGCGATAGGCATCCACTATCGACATAAAAGGATCTCGCTGCCCCCTCCGTTTGGAGAAAATATACTTGAACGCCGATAGCGGTTGGATCGCGCGGAGCAGACCAAACCTGTTATGGGTCAAAAGGCTTTCAACGTCTGCCTAAGCCTAGGCGTCAAGCTCGCGCCCCCGCTTTGAATCAGTAGCCCCCGCTAGCTGAAATCCGCCACAGATGCCGATGTTTCCGATCCGGCCGGTTGGTTTCCAAAATTACGACAAGCCTGAAAAGTTCAATCACAAAGCCGCTTTAATTCACCGACTTGGCGCGCAGACTCCCTTCTGCTATTCCGATTAAGCGTTGCGCAAAAGGCGGCGCCGGGACTGGTAATCCCGCCAGTGATGCAACTCGAGAACTCATAGTTTTCGGGGTGCTGTCGCGTATGTCCAGGTGCCTTGGCACTAAAGGCGACAGCGCATGTCACTGGCATGTTACCAGCCCCGGCTCCTCCCGCGCCCAGCGCGCGGGAGTTCGGGATCTAATTGCCGCATCAATCCCTTGCTTCCGCCAACACGCCTTGATGCGGAACGGAGGTGCATATGCCGAGCATTGTCCCCAATACGTCGCGCCGCCATTTCCTTGGCGCCATCGTTGTCGCGCCTGCAATGGTGACTGCGAAATCCAAGGTCATATCGACGTGGCAATCTGGTCTGGACGTCCTGCACAATCGCCATGGCGATGAACCCGTCAAGCTGGTTAGGTCGAAAGAAGGGCGGGAGCTCAGCTTGGCCCGATACCAGACCGCGCACGACTTCTTTCCCGACGTGCGCAAACCGCTGCAAGACTTACCAGACCTCCTATATCACGCGGGCATCACGGCCCAATTGGGCCTCTCGGCGCACCTACTGGACGTGGGCTTTCCTGACGAATGGTGCGCGCGCAATATCGGCCTGCGTGTCGCAAAGTCTCTGGCCTATGCCAATGCCACCGGCTTCGGCCATGATTGCCCGAAAATGGCACGACTTGCGCGGGTGCTGACGCCGTACTGGAAATGGAACCCTACCCGGCTACGCGACAGACGCACGCCCAGAGCCTGGGGCTTCAAGCCGGATGAAGTCAGAGTTTTGCTGGGCGCGATGCTGAAGCAGGTCCGCCACGTGACCGGCCACACGCCCGATCGTCTTATGCAGCTACGGGAAGGGTCGGATGCATAACGACCAAGAGCGCCTGCGGACAGCCTATGAATCTGCCGTGCAGGCGCTCTCACCGCTTCCACGCGCCGCCTTCATGCTCTGTCGTGTCGATGATCTGTCCTACCGGGAAGTCGGCCAGCGCCTTTCGATCGCGCCTGCCGTCGTGCAGGACTGCATCGCGCTCACGCTGTTTTCTTTCAGCGTGCTTTGGCGTGGTCGAGCACCCGACCGCTCGATGCCAACAACAATCATTGAAGCCGAGGCCGCGCTATTCCAGGAATATCGCATCTACTGCGCGCGGGCGATCATGGCGCTGGTGCCCGTAGCGCCGGAAACGTCCAATAACTCCGCCTGCGCAAAGCACGATCGCGGCATCATCCAATCACCGCACCGATGGACACTGGGTATCCAGAATTATTTGACGCACAGCAGCAGGCAGAAACGGCGTCCGACCGCCATTCCAGCGGCCAAGACATTCGACGAATGGTTGCGAAACCGCTCGGGAGCGCAAGACTGTTATCACGATCAGCGCCATGCAGAGATGCTATGCTGATCCCAAACACGCTAGCGCTGGAGCCGCCCAGTAACGGCGGTGTTAAAGTCTGTCCGGTGACAGTGGATAAATGCCTGGACTGCACAGAGCGTTGTTCCGTGAACTCGATCGGACATCATCAACAACCCAGCATTAAACCCCTTCAAACGCCGCACAGCCCCAAACCGCTTTCAATCGCATCGCCGATCAAGCCCGCTGCGTCGAGCAGATGCGCGTCGTCGAAGTGCGCATACCGAGCCGTTGATTTGACGCTGGCATGTCCGAGGAGCCGCCCGATCATCGGCAGACTTTCCTTGCCCATTGCTGCATGACTGGCGAAGGTATGGCGTAGATCGTGGAGACGAAAATCGCTGAGCCTTGCTGCGTCGCGCGCCAGTTCCCACGCACTCTGCAGATCGCCAAGCGGCTTTTTCAGCCGCTGGTTCCAGAATATCCACGGTACCTTTGGAAAACGCGGGTGGTTGGCAAGCAGGTCGATCGCTTCCTGGCCCAACCAGACGGTGCGTGGCCCGGTCTTGCTGTCGCGCAAACGGAGGCGCCCTCCCCGCAAATCGCTCCATTGAAGCCCGAGGACTTCACCGCGCCGGCAGCCGGTGAGCAACAACAAGGTGATCGCGGTGGCCTGCGAACTCAGCACCTGGCTTTCTCCGTTTCTCAGATCAGCGAGTGCTGCTCCGAGCCGAGCCATTTCGGTTTCCGACAGATGGCGGGTTCGAGACACTTTGCGATTCTGCCGAATATCCTTGCACGGATTTGAGTTTTCAACGCGATAGCCCCACTGTTCAGCCTTGTTCAGCGCCGCGCGCAAAATGTCGAAGCAGCGGTTCGCAGCGCCCGGCCCAGCGCGATCGGTGAGTGCAGCAAACCACTTGGCAACGTCGGCTTCGGTCAGACCGTCGACATAGATGTCCGGGAAAGCCCCATCGATGTTGCTTCGACGATAATCCGTGGCCGTCGTCCGGGTTGTTGGCTTCCACAAGACGGAACACCTCTCCCAATATTCGTGCATGAAATCATCCATGGACGGCGCACTGCGAATTCGCTGCCGTGTCGTAGCCGGATCGTTGCCGACCAGCGCATGAGCGATCACGCGCCGGGCAACCATTGTCGCCTGGTGGCGGGTGATGACATTGGCAGGGCCGATCGTAATCGTCCGCAGCCGGCCGCCCATCCGGGCCTGCGCGATGTAAACGTGGCGCCCGCTCGGATAGTGCCGAATACCGAAGCCCATCTCTCCAGCGAACCAGGTGGTGATGCGCGCCCTGCCCTTCGGCCGCTCAGCAAGTTTGGGATCGGCACCGACATCCGCCAGCGCGCGTTCGACGATCTGCCGAAGCGTCAGGCTCGTCATGCGCCCAGCCCTATTGCACGGGCGAGCCCAGCCGAGACGCGCGACGCTGCCTCGGCAATCGTGTCGTCGGCAAGGTGGGCATATTTGGCGGTGGTTTCGGGCAATTCATGCCCGAGCAATTTGCCAACCGTTGCCAGCGCCACATTGTGCCGGATGGCTATGGAGGCATAGCTGTGTCTCAAATCATGGATACGCACATCAGGTAGCGCGCAATGGCGACGAAATTTGTACCACCACGGATCGAACCAGATTGCCCGATCGCCACTCGCGTTGGGAAAGACATAAGGCACTCCTGCCCGACGCGGTACGCTTTCCAGAATCTCAGTGGCCTGTTTGCAAAGCCAGATCGTCTTCGCGCCAGTCTTGCTGTCTGGCAGTCGCAAGCGCGGCGACTGCACCCAATCCCAGCGCAATGCCGCGATCTCTTCCTTCCGCGCGCCCGTGTAAATCAGCAACCTCACGATCGCGACTTGCGCCGGATACTCCCCTTCCGCCTCAGCCAAACACCGGCCTAGCCGGCGGTACTCCTGCGGGCTGAGAAACCGCTCCATTGGCTTGCGCTTGAAGCGCGAGGTGCCCCGGCATGGGTTCGAGCCTTTGCGGATATGACCCAACTGCTCGGCGTAATGGAGCATCGCCGCCAGCACCGGCAGCGCGCGGTTGAACCTCGCTTCCTTCCCTTCCGCGCAAGCATCCCGCCAGCGCGCGATGTCGGAGCGAGCGATAGCATCGAGCCGCATCCCGCCGAAATGGGGCAGGATGTCATTCCGGACCGCATTCCGATTTCGGAGCTGGGTCGATGCCTTCCAGTGGTGTGCGTAGTCCCGCCAGAATTCCTCGACGTAAGTTGAAAAGAGCGGCGCCAGCTTTTGCGCGATCGGCTGAGGCAAACCGTCGAGCGCCACGTCGGCAAGCATGCGACGCGCTTGCGCACGGGCTGTGACGGCATCGACATCTTCTGCCCGCCCAAGGTGGAAACGCTTATGCCTGTCGCGATGGCGGATGCGGACAAACCAGGTGTGCCGCCCGGATGCCCGCAACCGCAGTCCGAAGCCTGGCAGATCGGTATCCCAGATGACGTCGTCGCCATCGGCGATCGGCAGCTTTCGGCGCGCCAGATTGCCGTCGAGATAGGCCTTTTTGGCGTCCAAAATCGGATCTGGGACCAAATGGCTATCAACAGGTGTTTCAAAGCCTGTGTAAACGCCAGATTCTAAGCGTTTTTCTGGGACCAACAAGCCTTCGGCGGCAGCCAAACTGCGCCAGAATTCCAGTGACTCGGCGATTGATTTTGCTGCATTTTTTCCCATAAAATGCGGTTACCCGCGTAGGGTGTGCTAAATTCTTAAAGGAACTGGGCTGTCAATCGGTTCGGGAGTTTCGCTTGGAAATCCATGGCAACGGGCTTCTGAAATGAACGCGGGCCCTCGGCGGGGGCCAGGGCAATCGTCCACGATTGATCGTCACCTGAGCGGTCCCTTCGCCCAGAATCGCAGGACATTTGCCATAGCCAAAGACGCGCCCTTTCTGGCACCCGCCGACATCCTCGACAGCGTAGAGACGCTGAAGATCGACGAGCGCGGCATTGATGGTTGGCGCGTACGAGCCAGTGTGGCTAGGAGCCGGATAAGGCTTATTAAAGCAATCGCCCCTTTGATTAAATAAGCATCCGGTCAAGGTAAGCGCGCTTAATTAGTGAGCAATGCGGAGATCCCCACGCATCGCGACAGGCGCGCGGCATGTGGTGGGCTTGTCCCACCACTACGCCGCGTGCCTTCAGCTACAGAAGAAAAAAGGAGGACGCCGCGTCCGTGCGCGGCGTCCTCCGATGCGTCAGGCAGCGACGCGTTGATGGCGGATAGCAAAGGCGTGGTAGGGCACATTGGCCTCGCGCACGCGGCTGAGCAGGTTCGACTGGATGCCGGACCCTTCGCAGACCACGGCGTGGACTGGCTTCAGGTTCAATAGCTGTTCGTTGCGCACGAACCCTGCGCGCTTGCCCAAGGCCCGGTTGAGCGTGAAGCGCACCGTCTTCACCCCGCGCGAGGCGGCCCATGCGTGGGCGATCTGATCGCAACCCTTGTGCTGCGCGGTGGTGGCAAGGACCATGTTCGGGATGCGGGTGCGGGTCTCATCGAGGGCCTGCCAGAGCAGTTCGTGGTCATGCCAATCGGTGCCGCCCGAGAAGATGACGACAGGGCCGGTTGGTGCATGGTCTTCGCGCCGCTGTGCAGACCGCGCGGCGAGGAAGTCCCGCGCATCAATCTGGCTGGCGGTGAGGCCCGATGACACGCGCGAGCCTTTGATCGTCGAGAACGGCCGGCCGGTTTCGACGCGGTAGATCTCGCCTGCATAGTCGCGCATCGCAGCCATCGCTTCGCGGCAATCCAGCAGGGTCTGGCAAATGCGCTGGGTTTCTTCGAGTTCGACGGCATAGATTTCCGAAGGGTCGAAGCACCGTGCCAGATCGCCGAGCTTCTTGGATGCGTCGTCCTCGCGCTTTTCGATGCGCTGGGCGGTGACGTGGAAGCTGTTGACGATGCCCCAGACGATGTCGCGCCCGAATTCTTCCATGCGGGTGGCGCGGAAGAGATCGAAGACGGTGCCGATGATCATTTCCATTGCCGCGCGCGCTGATTGCGCGTCGGGCATGTGGTTGGTCATAGGTTCGTCGTGGATGGAGAGTTGGGCAAGATTGCCCTGTTCAGTGAAGGCTGCGTCAAAGCCTGGGGCTTCGATCTGCTCACGGTAAAATGCGCTGAGGTCTTCGAAGCTGGTGAAGGACTGTTCCATAGATATCTCCTGTTCGATCCGTCATCTTCGTGATGACTGAAAGTCAGACGGCAAGCTGTGCGAAGCATGTCAGGGACGTCGGCCGGTCTTCGGCCGGCGCCGCGTCAGCGGGGCGTGGGGGAGCCGATTTTGTGTGCCGCCCTTGCGGCCTCGCAAAATTGGGGGGACCGCGCATCCTTGATCTTGCGCCCGCCAGCTTGGCAAAATGGGCCTATCAGAGTGTTGTGTTTATTTTTAAGTGGTAGTGCGACGTCAGCCCCATGTGCCCCGCGTCAGCGATCGTCACCGCCTCCGGCGGCCGAGACTTCAGGCTCGGTAGAGCCCGGCACGGGCGAAATAGAGCGTGGTGACCGCCTTGGCGGGCAGACGCCCTTCCGCAATTCCTTTGGAAGGCATCCCGAATTCTATCGCGTAGGGCGAAAACGCGATTGCCGGCTGGGGTGTGAATATTGGGCTGGTTGCCAAACAAGACCGCGCGAGCATAGATATGCGCTATCCCGACGGATAACCTGGTCAGGCGAGGGTAAATTCAGCCGCGGGTACGAAGCGTGCTCAATCGGCAGTTAAGCCAAGGGCCAACTTCGCGAAAATCAGCATAGTTTCGGGGCCGGCGCCGTCAGGCGTCGGCCCCGAAAGGCTCGTAATGTTAGTGAACCGACATCTCCTCGGTGAGCAGACCGTCGAGACTGTCGATTTCGCGCTCGGTGGCAACCAGGCTCCAGGCGGAGACCAGGTCCTCGAAGTATTCGTGATCGACCAGCGTTTCTGGGCGGGTTTCACCGAACTGGCTTTCTTCCCAGGCACGGGCATGTCCGGCATCGGTTGCGCTCGCGATGGCATTGGCGAGATGGGCGGCGATCTCGTAGTCGGTCATGGTGGCCGACTGAATCTGGATGCGGGCAACCATGGCCGGGTTGGTCACGGTGATGCCGGTGGTGACGCAGGCGATGTCGTCGAAGGCCGAGAAAATCTGCATGAGCTTTGCTCCCGAATGAGGACGGGCGGCCAATCAGGCCGCCCGCAAGGGTCAGATGAACTCGATCTGGTCGGCGACGATTTCGGTGTTGTAGTAAGTGCGCCCGTCCTTCTCGTTGCGGGTGTAGCGGATCTCTCCGTTGACGATCAGCTTGTCGCCCTTCTTCTTGTGGTTGGCGATCAACTTGCCCAGGCCGTTGAAAGCCTTGACGGTGTGGAACTGGTCGTAGGTTTCGGTGTAGCCATCCGCGCCTTTCTGGACTTCGCCGTCCTTGATGACCGGACGGCTGGTGACGAGGGTGAAGCTGACACCGCCTTTGCTGTCGGTACCAAAACGGCTGATGTCGGAGGTGATGCGGCCGGACAGGAATACGTGGTTCATGGGGGTTCTCCAGATCTTTCCGGTGGGCCAATCCCGCCGGGATGAACCCAAGCGCAGCCCGCGATTGAGGGCGCGCCGCACCGGAGCGAAGCGGAGGGGAACCTGCATTTTTCTGGGTGGTGCGGGCGCCGACCGCAGGGCGGTAACTCGGCCGGACAAATGGGGGTTGCGGCGCTCCCGCGCGGGCGTAGTGTTCATCCCACCCAAAGCGGAATTGGCCTGCGGGAAGGATCGAACCAGGAGATACCTCTTGAACGATCGATGCACTGAGCCGGTTTGATCTTCATCATGATGCGCTGTTTGGTGCCGGCTTTGGTGGAGCGCCATTCGCCCTCACACGTGCCGACCAACGTTCGCCGCCAGACCAGTGTCCGGAACAAAGGTTGGCCGCCGCAGATCTGCCGCCTCCACAGAACCGCGGCCCTGGCCTTGCAATTATCACCCATCCAAAGGGGTCGACAGCATCGTGACCTGATGAGCAATGCCCCCTACGGCGGACGGGTGCCCCCAACACCATCGCGAGGCGGACCGGTTTCAATGCAGCTTGCGGGCGCCCTGCTGGTTGATCGGACTAGCGGGATCAAGACAATCGAGCGCTTGGCTGACGTGAACCGCTGCCAACACTTCCCCCGCGCGATCGAGCTGGCCCTGGATCTGGACCAGCGTGGTGACAATGGTGGCTCGTTCAGACTGGGTCAGGACGGCGACACGGTCGGACATGCGAATTCCCCTTTCAAGGCACCTGGAGGTTCTACCGATCAGCAGTTGAGGAAGGATCAAGGACAAACTCGGCTGAACACCGGATCGAGAGCAAACCCGAAAGCGCGGGCGATGGTGACCGCCGTCAAAATGTCATCCGGCGTGAGTTGGAAATTTGCGGCAAGGCCATCCAGCGTGTCGTCGTCTTTGCCGATGACCGAATGGAGCACGCCGCCAGCGGCGGTGACCGCGATGGGCCAAGCGCCGGCGAGTGCGACGACGCCCTCCGACAGAATGATCAATGTATGGCCAGTCTCGATCGCCTGGTCCGTTTGGCACGCGTCGTAAGCATTACCGGACGTGGCGAAGGCGTGGATCCGCCTGGCGTCGAATGCGAAGCGCTCGGAGTCGGTCAACATGAGAAATGTCCTCCGCAGGCACGAGAGCAAACAAAATAGGCGGCCCGGCGCGAAGCCGGACCGCCCAAAGGATCCAACAGGATGGGAAGTGGCGATCAGGCTGCGGCAGCAAACCCCGACTTGTCCGAGGCGACGCCTGCGCCGAAGCTGCCCTCACCCGGATCGAACGTGTCGTTCGCGGGATCCTGCCCGTCGAGATCCCCAAAGCCACGACCGATCCGGCGGCGCGGCCGCGACCAGGCGACATTGAGCGAGCCGTCGTCCTGCGCGAACAGGGCAATCGACAGCGGCGCTTCAAAGCTTGGATCGTCGATCTGACCCTGAAGGAAAGTGCCCGCGCCGTTGTTGGCGGTCTTTTCCCACAGTCCGCCGATAGGCAGGAACTGCCCACCGCGACTACGCACCATCACATCGTACTTGGGTGCGGCGGGGTTGCGCGATTCAACGGGCCGCAGGCCAATGTTGAGATCGAGCGTGGCGGTCTGGATCTTGCCGAGAAAAACACCTGCGGCATTGGGCTTCAATTGACCGATATTCATGGGACGTTGCTCCTTGAAGACGACACCCGCAAAGGGCGGGATGCGCTGTGATTGTTTGTCTTGGCCCCCGGCCTCGACACCTCGCTTCACCCACCTTCCCCTCTTGCCACCATGAGCACCTGACGCCCCCCGCGGAGCAGTGCGGAACGACTGCACTGCATGAATTCTTAATGAGGATTGTTGCAAATGGAATGTGGTGAGATTATGTCGGTACCTGGAGATGCGAACAATGTCAGCCTTGGTCGAACTCAAGCGCCACCTGCGTCCTGGTCAGGTCTATCGTCGCAAGGATCTCGCGCGTTGGTCCACTGCGGTCGATCGCCACGTCCGCCAACTTGTTGATGAAGGGCGTCTCGAGAAAGTGTCCGCCGGTGTCTACATGACTCCGCGCAAGACACGCTTCGGGAAAGCGCCCGCAAAGCCGGAGAAGTTGATCGAGACCTTTCTCGGCGACCATCGCTTCCTGATGGTTTCGCCAAGCGCGCTCAACAGTCTTGGCGTGGGCACGACCCAGCTTCACAACGAGGCGGTGGTCTACAACCATAAGCGGCATGGCAAGTTCACGCTCGATGGCCGTGTCTATGACTTCCGGATGCGGACGTCTGTGCCCAGGCACTTGTCAAAAGAAGTCCTGCTCGTCGATCTGCTTCACAACCTTGACCGGTTGCCGGAAGACAAATCGACGGTCCTTCCGCTCGCCCTAGCCAAAGCCCGCGAAATGGATCGTGTGCGTCTGGCGCGTGCGGTGAAGGAATTTGGCTCGGCACGCGCCGAACGCCTGCTCGCCCCCGTGCTCGATAAAGCCTAGCGCCAAAGAGGCCCTCGTATGTCGCTCAGCCAGAGCGAATAAGGTTGCGCCAGCACTCGATTGAGCTATTGTATTACTCAAAGGAGCATTGATTATGGCAGGGCCAGCAATCGTCCATGATTCTCTCATCGGTGGGAATGAACCCAGGTACGCCTATGCGGCCTTCTATCGTGCGGCTCCAGTCGACAGAATAAAGGTGATCAAGGCAGGCGTGTCTGCGCGCCAGCTCAAGCTGTTCATCTCGGATTTGCACTTCGAGCAGAAGACATTCTTTCAGGCGCTTCGCCTGAAAACCGCGACCGTCAACAAGAAGGCTGCGGCAGGCCAAGCGCTGACGGCAGACGAAAGCGAACGTGTGTTGGGGCTGGCCAAGCTGGTCGGCCAGCTGGAAGTCATGCTCGAGGAATCGGGCGATGCGGCAGGGTTCGATGCGAACCTGTGGCTTTCTCGCTGGTTGCACGAGCCATTGCCAGCTCTGGGTAATCGCAAACCGATGGACCTACTCGACACGATGGAAGGTCAGGCACTTGTGTCGCAGGCGCTCGCGCAAATCCAGAGCGGAGCATATGCGTGAGTGTCACGCTATGGCGGATTGCGACAGAGGCCCCGAGCTACACGGCTGACGACTTGTCCGGCACCGGTGCCAAGAACACCGGAGGCCGCTGGAACGATAAGGGCGTCGCGATGGTCTACACATCGACCACCCGTGCGCTTGCCTGTCTCGAAACGATGGTTCACTTGAATGCTGGTGGGCTTCCGCTCAATCGCTTTCTGGTCGAGATCACGGTTCCAGATGACGTCTGGGCGGCTGCGGATGTCTCACCCACACAACGCCTTGATGTTGGCTGGGATGCCGAACCACCGGGGAAGACAAGTATCGATTTCGGAACGGTATGGGTTACAAGTCAGCGCTCTGCCTTGCTTGTCGTCCCTTCGATCGTCGTCCCCGAGGAGACCAACGTCCTGATCAATCCAGCCCATGGCGATGCGGCCAGAATAACGGCACGAAAGGTCCGAAAATGGCTCTATGATCCTCGGCTCGTGAGAGGAAACTGAGACCTGAGCAACGACGGTTGCGACGTGCAAACCGTGCTGCTGGTTTGAATCAGTTGCACACAACGCCATGATAATGCGGGATATAGAGCCCGCAAATGTTCTCCGGCGACCAGCGCAGATGACCGCCCGACAGGAACCGGCCATCATCCGGTCGGACCGTGACCGGCCCATTGGATTCAACGTCCTGGAAGGTGCCGTTGATCGGATCGATACTGGCGACCCAGCATTTCTCAAAAGTTACTGACTTGCTGAAATCGAGCCCAATCAGGTCGGGGATCGGCACAATGGCATAGAGACAGAACAGGAATGAGGTTGAGCAGGCGTTTTCGATCAACTCGTTCAGTTGCTCCCAAGTGACAATCGGCGCACGTCGACGCCGCGCACTGCGCTGTAGGTATTCGGCCGCGGGATGCTGGTTCGCCGACATCTTGCGGAATTCCGTGACGGTGTAGCCCAGGTTGGACAGCGCAAATTGCAGGTTGCGTGTGACCGACAGGGCCGATGCCTCAGGCCAGGGCCTGCGCGAATGGATCAGGCTGTCGTCCAGCCATTGCTTGGTGCTGAAGCGGAAGAGCAATTCGCAGCGATCATGACTCGCGAACAGGTCGGCGACCCGGCTGTCATCGCGATCGGCTGCGGCGTCTTCCCAGGCGGAGCGGATCGCCTCTCGGATTTTTCCATCGGTGTCGCCGATACCGACGGCATCGAGTTGGTCTCGAAGCGGAAGTGCGATCTGATAGTGCCAGGTATCACTGAATTCTGCGGGCGAGAATTCGGCTTCCATCGCGCATTCGACGTCCTGCCCCTCATAGTAGGCATCGATGATTTTGGCAGCCAAGCCATTGAGTCGTTTCAGCGACCAGCAGTCGCTGCGGTCGCGCCAGTAGCGCGTATGCGGCACTGCCTCGGCAAGCTGGGCAATCCACGCGGCACCGGCGTCGCTCGCGAGGAAGGCTTCGATATCGGCAAGAACAGCGTGCTCTGGAAAGGCGGGAATCAAGGGCATGGCGAGAAGCTCCTGTTGTCTCGCCTTAGCCCCTCCCCCTCACCTTCCGACGTGCCGCGCTACGGCCACGCGCCAAATGCAGTTGGCCCATGCAAGCGCAGCAGATCAGCCCAATCGCCGGACGTGACCGGGCAGCGCTCAACGTTCGCGTCGATGCCCTGCGATCGGCGCACCGCAATCGCGTGCTCGGCCTGTGCGCCCCCTTCGTCATCGTTGTCGGGCAGCAGCGTAATCGCGCTTGTGCCCTCGGGCACATCGAAGCCAGCAAAGTTCCGGGCTCCGAAGCAGGTGCCGGCCGGGCGGCCGGTAACCTGCCAATAAGCGCAGGCGCTTTCGAAGCCCTCGGCAATGGTCATGCCCCGTCCGGCAATCCGCGACGGCCATGTGCCGCCACGCGAGTTGCCCAGCATCATGCGCGCCGTGCGGCGGCAGGTTTCGCGATCAAGGAAGAGCCGCTGGATCGCGATCAGGTTGCTGTGCCGAAAGACCCCGACCAGCAGTGCGGGCAGGAACTGGAGAGCATGCCCCTTGCCCTTGGGACAGCGGGCATGGAACCGGACATCCGGTGGCCGGAATCGGATACCGCGCACGTCGACGAGATAGCGTTCGCCGAGCGTCCCATCGATGGGAACGGCCTCGTCCCATATCCGCCGGAACGGCGCACCGGGATCATTGGCCAGAACCGGCAGGTTCAAGGAGACGGGAACCGGCCCACCGAGCGTGCGGGCGATGGCCTGCATGACGTGTGCGCCGTCACAACCGGCAAAGCAGTGAACCAGGATCGAACGTTGCCCCTGGCGGATCGACAAACTCGGGGTGCGATCGGCATGGGCCGGGCACCGGACCATGGCATAGCCACTCTGCCAGCGGCCGCCGAGCCGCAGGACGATGGCGAGAGTTTCCGCAGTGGGCTGATAGGTCATGGCAGCACGCCCTTTGCAAAGGTGAGGATCAATAGCCGCGACAGTGCAGGCATCCCGAGCCGGGGCACAAACCGGCGCGGGCTGCGATCTTAAGGACGGACCCGTCGCGGAACCGAGCTGTGACGCCGATGGCATATTCAGCCTCGCTGGCATCAGCATCGAGTTCGAAGGACCAGTCGCGCTCCAACACCTCCCAAACCTGGTAGATGGTGACCCCGTCGCCATCGTGATCGGGGAACGAATGCAGCGCGAGGTCGGCGATGGTAACCGCCGCACCGAACAGTTCGGCACGGCAGTCGACTGCAAGCAGCGCGGCCATGACCTAATAATCTTCCGGGAGGAGGATAGTCAGGACCCGGGTCGTCACCGACGCATCGGCGGGATCTTCCGATCCATAGAGGAGCTCGGAATCATAGTAATCCACCTTGAGCCGTGCGACGTGAAGTCGCTTAAGTAATTGTTTGAAAGGAGGTAACTCGCGAATCAAACCTGACGTTCCGTCGTCAGTAGCCTACCGGCACATGCGGGACTGGTAACGGTCCGGTGTGAAGCTGCCGGAACAATGTAGCCGGGCCTCCGGGCCGTATCGACGCCGTGAGGTTGAGATATGTCTGCAAGCATCAATGCGGATAGGCGCTAGGCTGGATGGTATGGCCAACGAAAGTGAACTGCTGATAAACGTCGTTAATGGAGACAAGCCAAATATGCTGATAGGCTTGAACCAAAAGGTACGCGGTCGGATACTCTTCTGGCTTATGAGAGTACACGGACATCTACGACCGCCGGCGGATAGGCAGGGCCTAACCCATTCTTGTTACTTAAGTGAAACACGGTAAGCCCGTATCCCCGCCCAGTAATGGGCAAGCCAACTGCAAGGAACGCTGTCGGGGGTGCGGGTAGAGGATGTCGGAGAAAGCGAACGCCGGGCTGCAATCGTTCGGATAGGGGCTGCGGTTTGCCAACATCGCCTCACCCGAAAGGGGGCAGACTTCCGACTGGTCTCTCATCGCGAGAAAACAGGCAGAACCATCATAAGGAGGACAGGCAAATGGCGGTCAATACAATGACTGGTGCGGCCTCCCACGGGAAAGCGGACTGGAACCAGATCGACTGGCACAAGGTGCAACAATCCGTGCGGCGGCTGCAAGTGCGTATCGCGAAGGCAGTCAAGGAAGGCCGTTGGGGCCGGGTGAAAACCCTGCAACGATTGCTGACCACCTCGTTCAGCGGCAAGGCACTTGCCGTGAAACGGGTTACCGAGAACCAAGGGAAGAGGACGCCCGGCGTGGACCGGATTATCTGGGACACGCCGGGCACAAAAGTCAGAGGAATCTCGTCGCTCAGACGGCGGGGCTATCGCCCGCAGCCGCTGAGACGGGTATTCATACCCAAGGCAAACGGAAAACTGCGTCCACTGGGGATTCCCACCATGATCGACAGGGCCATGCAGGCACTTCACCTGCTTGCGCTTCTGCCGATCGCGGAAACCACAGCGGACCCGAACTCGTATGGCTTCCGGCCCTACAGAGCCGCCCGAGACGCGGTCGGTCAGTGCTTTCTGGTGCTGAAGACCGGCAGACGCACGGCGGAATGGGTTCTGGACGCAGACATATCCGGCTGCTTCGACGAAATCAGCAAAGACTGGCTCATCGCCAACATTCCCATGGATAAGGCGATACTCCAGAAATGGCTGAACTCCGGCTACATGCAGGACGGCAAATGGTTCGAGACTCGGGCAGGCACCCCGCAAGGGGGAATTATCTCGCCCACGCTCGCGAACATGACTTTGGATGGGATGGAGTCGCTGCTGCGCGGTCACTTTGGCCCCGAGCACCGAAACAGCCGAACATCCAAAGTACGCTTGATACGCTATGCCGACGACTTCGTCGTAACCGGTTCCTCGCCAGAGGTGCTGGAAGTGGCGAAGGCGCTGATCGTGGACTTTCTCGCGCAACGGGGCTTGTCCCTGTCTGCCGAAAAGACACGAATGCTACGGCTTGAGGAAGGCTTTGACTTCCTTGGCTGGACCGTACGCAGAAAGAAGAGCAAGCTCTTCATCACACCGTCTCGAAAGAACGTGACGGCTTTCTTGCGCAAAGTCCGGGAGATTATCAAGAACGCCGCCAGCATGACGCAAGGAGAATTGATTGTGCGGCTCAATCCCATCATCAGGGGCTGGGCCCACTATCACCGCAACCAGGTATCCAAGGACGCCTTTGACAAGGTTGATCACTATATCTGGGAGCGCCTCTGGCACTGGGCCTGCCGCAGACACCGCAACAAGCGGTCCACTTGGGTGAAGTCCAAATACTTCCCCCGGGAAGGGTCGCGAAATTGGGTGTTCCGCGCAGAACTGACCGACGACAATGGGCACTCGACGTTCGTTCGGCTTATCAATGCCGCCGACGTCTCCATTCGTCGTCATGTCAAAATTCGGGCTGCGGCTAATCCGTTTGATCCAGCTTGGGAGACCTATTTCGCCAATCGGCGAAACTCCCCAACTGGCTTGACGTATCGGTCAACCCGGCCCTCTCCCCTCTAACCTGTTTCTGGGGCTGGCGGCTCGGGTCATACCGAGCTTCGTGGAGGCTTGAGCCGGATGCCGCGAAAGTGGCACGTCCGGTTCTTAGGGGGGTGCGGCCCGGCGACGGGCCGCGCCTACCCGACAGACCTTCCGCCCCCGGAATTCGATCGATCCGAAGTCGCGTTCGGGGCTGTCCTCGGCAAACGTGCAGGTGCGGAACGCGGCCAGCAGTTGCGACTGGATAACGACAACCTCAATGGCATCGGGATCGCAGAACGCAGCAAGGCAATTGCGCGTGAAGGTGATCCGCGCTGTCGGGTCGAGGCCAAACCTGGCGCGGTCGTTGAGGCGGGCGATCGTTTCGGTGCGATCAACCGTGGGGTTCGTTGCCATGGTGTCGCTCCTCAAAACGCGCCAACAGCAAGGTCTTAGAGCGACGTCACCAGCCCATCGAAATCCTCCTCCGGGCCGAGCGCATCCACCAGCGTCAAGACGACATCGAATTCAACGCCATGATCGGCGGCCAGACTTTCCAGATAGCCAAAGCGGTCGATCGCCCCGTCTTCCTGGTAACGTTCGAGGGGAATGATGCGTTCGCGATTGAGTCGCTCGACCGTCGCAAACGGCACGCCGCGGATTTCAAGGCAGGTCATGGGACAGGTCTCCGACTTTCGCGAGCCTCATTGCTCGCCAACCGGCCGCCCCCCCTTTGGCTCTATCACGCGCCGTACGGCGATTGACGTACATGCAACCCGCACGTCGCCATTCGCACTTGCAACATCGCATGCGATGACCCATCTGAGAGGTGCCTTTCAGGCATCCTCTCCCAAACTTTCCAATGGCTGGCTTTCGGGCTGGCCATTTTTTTGCCTTGCGGAGATGCGGCTTGCGGCATTGCCGATGGTGCAATCGCTCGCCGATTCAACAATTGTCCTCACAATTCCACCAAATTTGGCCGTCAAATTATCGCCAAATTGGAGGGACCGCAGTACAAGAGCCGATCAAAGGCGACGCAAGGACCGATTTCCCATGGCTGACGAAACATTGCTCGCGCTCGTTGCCGATATCGTTTCTGCGCAGGTCAGCCATAATTCGGTGTCGGTCAATGATCTGCCAGCGCTAATCCAGTCCGTTTACGGCTCATTGGCTAAACTGGGCGAGGCCCCGACACCGGTCGAAGAAAAGCGCGAACCCGCTGTCTCGATCCGGTCATCGATCAAGCCAGATTCAATCACCTGCCTCGACTGCGGTGCAAAGTTCAAGATGCTGAAGCGCCATCTTGCCACCGATCACGACCTGACGCCGGAAGCGTATCGGGCCCGGTGGAGCTTGCCCGCAAGCTACTCGCTGGTTGCGCCGGACTATGCGGCCAAGCGCAAGGAGCTGGCGGTCAAGATTGGCCTTGGGCGCAAACCGGCGCCCGCACCGGCGCCTGAACCCGTAAAGGCGAAGGCGCCTCGGCGGAAGAAGTTGGCCCCGGCGTTTGAAGCCATCCCGCCTGCCGAGGGCTGATCATCAGAGACAGATCCCCCGGCTACGATGCCGCGCGGCCGATCCACTCGACATTGAGCCGGTCCGGCCCAGCCAAATTGCCTTCGACGACCACACTGGCGCCGTCAAAGGGCGTCAGATCCTCTGTGGTGATCAATCGCAGTATACGATCGTCGCCGGTTTCCAGCATCGCGCTGTGGCCTGCCATGCGGAGTGCGCCTGTCAGGCGACGATAGGATCCCGTGTTGCCGTTGCTTGCCATGTCAGGCAAGCCTTCCATACTGCGGCGCGGCAAACGCCGTCAGGCGAAAGGCGCGCGACGCGGCGCAAGGGGGCTGATCTTTGGGCATAGGTCTCCTTTGGCGTTTGCCCATTCGGTTGGCAATGGTCTCGGCACCATGCAGACGTCAGTCGGTGGGGGCCACGATTTCGCCAGCGGCTTCAAACCGCCACAGCGACGGTATCGAGGCTCAAAGACAATTCGTGTGCCGAACCGACAAAAGAAAGCCGACGGCCTTGGGGAATCCGCCACATCAGGTGGTTCTGCACCACTTCGCGCAGCGCGACAATCAACGCCTCTTCCTCGCCGAACAACAGCGTTGCGGCAATGTTGCGGGCCTCGCTCACAAAATACCGGTGCTGTGTTTCCCAGCTGTCGCTGTCACAGTCATCGCATGCACAGAAAAGGGCACGCTCCATCAGATCGACCAGCTCGCCGAGTTCGACCCTGGCGCCTTCGGCAATGAGAACGATCGCATCGTCGAGACTATAGGCGTCGTTGCCCGCTGCCAGCACATCGATGTCGAACGTGCGCACTTCCGGCTGAGACTCATTGGCACCGGACGGCGTGATCGTCAGATCGAGGTGGAGGTTCGACACCCGTCCAGACGTCATCCCCACCGGGAGCAATTCGGCGGCGCTATCGCCATAAGCCCAACTCTCGCCGCCTTGCTCGAACGTGAAATCAATCGCCGTGATCCGCGGCAGGCGATCGTACCAGCCATAACCCTCGAATGCCGCCTCGCAGCACGCTGCCTGAGCTCCCAACAGCGCGGCATTGCCAATGACCGGTGCCGGTCGGCCTCGCGGCACGGCACGATCATTGTGCCCTCTGCCGGCAACCGGTCGCTCTGTAGCCAATCATTGTTGTCAGCCTGGCTCGGGCTCCAGCTTTCGAGCCATGCGGCGGCTTCCGGCAAGGTCACGCCAAACTGGCGCGCGCGCTGCCAATCGCTGAACGGCAGGCGATGTTCGCCGACAGCCGCAAGGCTGCGATAAATCGCCCCTTCCATGGCGATGCGCAGTGCCGCCAACGCGTCGTTGTGGACCATTTCCTTGCGCGCAGGGAGCACGAGTTGCAGCGCCGGTGCGTCGATGATGTCGACGCGGGCGCTCCAGGTATTCCCGCGCAGTTCTTGCACTTCGACCGATTGGCAAGGCACCGTGACGCCATGAAAGTTGATGCGCGGCGTATCCTTGGGTTCAGAGCCATATTTCTTGAAAACGCCGATCCGACACCCCTGCCATTCCTCGATGTGACTGGCGCCATCGAGGAAGTCCTGTCGCTGCGCCTCGACGCCCTGGAACCATACCGGAAGGGGATAATGGCGCGCCGCGTCCAGCACCGCCGAATTGAGCGCGGCAATCCAGGTTTCAGGAAGCACGACCGCAATCTCGGTCCCCGCTGTAATCGAACAGGGCCGAACCGACAGCGCCACCCCGCCCTGCCAGGCGTCATCAGGAATCAGCACCTC
>Ga0302314_10003602_pt1 | contig 28522 bp, 21 predicted proteins | sample III_Palsa_N2_3_FD_200533 | JGI IMG/M metagenome (GOLD analysis project Ga0302314, IMG submission 200533) | Peat permafrost microbial communities from Stordalen Mire near Abisko, Sweden - III_Palsa_N2_3 | ecosystem: Environmental > Terrestrial > Soil > Palsa > Peat permafrost | place: Sweden...
TGGAGATCCTCCCTGCGGACCGCAGCCTGGGTGGCCTGAGCGCCCGGGCTGGTCGTCAGCAGCATGAGCATCTCGTGCGCGACTTCCTGGCCTGCTCGTGCGTGGTCGCCATGGCGAGCGTGGAAGCACAGGCCTTCCATGCGGCATGACCTTGCAGCCCCATCTTTTCCGAAGCTCGGCCACTCCTCGCAGCGAGGTTAAACGCCTCTCGCAACAGCCTCCATGGTGATGGTCTGCGAATCCTACCGCGCTGCAGATCAGCGACCTGACCAACGCTTCCCGATTGTTGTTCACACTGATTCTGCAGGGCATGCCCCACTTCCGGAGCCAGGCCCGCAGAATCGCACAGCGCCACGCGGCAATAGATGGATATGCCATGAAAAACAATGCACAACTGACCAAGGACATCACCGAAGCCCTGGCCTGGGATCCGCGGGTCACCTCCACCGATGTCCACATCACCTCTGACAATGGCATCGTGACCCTCAGCGGCACGGTACCGACCTATGCGGAGAAGGCGGCGGCGGAGTCCACCGTGCAGCGCGTCTTCGGGGTCAAGGCCATCGTCGAGGGATTGAACGTCAATCTGGCCGGCAACCACCGCCGGACCGATGCCGAACTCGCCCTGGCGGTCACCACCGCGCTCTCCTGGCACGTGTGGGTCCCCAATGACATCGTGGCGACGGTCGAGAACGGCTGGGTGACGCTCAAGGGCAGCCTGCGCTGGGATTTCCAGCGCTCAGCCGCTGAAGACGCCATCGAATACCTGCCCGGCCTCAAGGGTCTGACCAACTCCATTACGCTCACGTCGGTTTCATCGTTGACCATCAAGGAGTCCATCGAGAAGGTCCTCAAGCGCGACGCGGAGATCGACTGCCAGCACATCACCGTGGCCACCATTGGCGGCAAGGTCACGCTCTCGGGCACGATCAGCTCCTGGGCGGAACGCGATGAGGCCGGGACTGCCGCGTGGAGCACGCCAGGCGTCACCGAAGTTGCGAATGAATTAGCCATCTCCTTGTGATGTATTGATGCCAGTGAGGCCGTCAGCGCTCGACGCTGTCGGCCTCGCATTGTCGTCCCCGCAGTGGGGAAGCACGAGAGCGACCACCCTAGAACGTCGCGGATGACACCATCGGCACGACTCGCATACATGCTGGGCGGGAGCTTGCTTCCCGCAGGCCCTTTCATCTGATGAGGCCATGTCCTACAAGAGTGGCTGGTTACACCTGTCCCCCTTCGACCGCTGCGCAGCACGGCATCCCCGCCGTTCCTGGTCGGCGCTCGTGACCGTCGTGCTGCTCTCCTTCCTGGTGGTTCAGGGATCCGCCGCCGATTCGGGAAATGCCGACGGCTACAAGCAGATCATGGCCCGCTGGGCCACCGATCCCGGCGACACGCCTGCCAATGACCTGCCGTTTCGCACCGTGCAGTTGCAGATCCTCGCCTCCGAGATCACGCTCGGCGAGAACGGCCCCAAGCTTCCGGTCTATCTCAACTACTCCAACAACGGCAGCGAAGCCACCACCCGCCTCTTCAGCAATGGCGACGCCGTGCAGCCCGGGCAGGTCGAGAACTTCTCCTTCAAGGGTTCGATCAACGGCTTCCTGCTCGTCGCCAGCTGCCGCGACCACACCATTCCCAGCGACGACAGCAACTGCCTGGTGATGCGCAACCACGATGACGTGCAGGGCTTCCTGACCCGCCACCACATCAATAAACCCTTCGGCGACCAGCTCGCTATCGGCGCCATCCTCAAGCCTTACATGCGCGCCGATGGCACCATCAAGCTGCTCGACACCCAGCGCATCGTGCTCTTCGAGCTGGGCACCCGTGATCCCACCAGTCCCGCCTATGACTTCCAGGACCTGGTCGTGCTGCTGGACTTCTCGCAGCCCATGCCCTTCGAGCCGGGGTGACCCTCCAGCGCTGGACGGCGTCCGCGGCCCCGGCGGCCTGGCTCGTGCTGGCGCTGGGCCTGAGCGGCGTGGCCGCGGCTGGCGATGCGCCTCCGCCCCTGCCCACGTCGGCGCCCCCGCCCCTACCCGCGGACACGGCCGCCGCGGACGTCCTCCTGCATCAGCGCCTCGATGTCCTGCTCGTGCAGCTGCAGGATCCCCTCAATGAGACGCGCGCCAGCCCCGGCGCGCAGCTGCTCGGCTTCCCGCCACGCGCGGCCACCTGGTTCAGCGCGATCCTGGATGCCCGCACCGATCTGACCTGGCAGGCGCAGTATGCGCTGCACCGCGCCATCTTGTGCCTGCAGTCGCCAGCACCCGTGCCGGTGCTGCCGGGCGGTCCGCCGATGCATCAGCCGGCGCGCGATTTCTACACGATGGTCATGGCCGGCTACACCCAGGGCTCCGACCACAATCCGACCTGGGACCCCCTGGTCGCGCAGGCGGTGCAGTGGATCAGCCTCTCCTGGCAGCTGGACCCGGGCCATCCCGGTGACGCCGAGGAACGCGCCCGCGACCTGCTGCAGCAGGCCTACGCCCTCGGCTGCCGGGATCCGTATATCGAGTACCTCCTCGCCACGGTCCTGCAGGACATCCGCGGTGACGATACCCCGACCGCCCAGCCGCTGCTGCGCGATGCCGGCCTGCGCATCCTGCACAGCCACTACGACGACGATTGCGTCCTGCACGTGCTCTGGCACCACCTCAAATACGTGCTCGCACAGCAGCAGAATGATCCCAGCGGCACCGAGGACCAGCTCATAAAGATCGACATGGACGCGCTGCCGGCCCTCATCGGCCGCGGCCTGTCGGAACCAGTGGTGCGAGCCAACTCCGTCCCCTACCTGCTGCAGAGCTACGCCAGCATCCTCAAGAGCCAGAATCCAGGACATGAGCAGGAGGCGATCGACGCCTGTGTGGCCGCCATCCAGGCCGAGCATCCGGCCCATCCGATCGGCCTGCTTGTGAAGGCGTACTACATGCAGGACTGGGCCTGGGACGCGCGCGGCTCGGGCTGGGCGAGCAGCGTCACCCCGCAGGGCGCGCAGCTGATGCAGGACCGCATGGCGGTCGCCGAGACCTGCGTGCATCAGGCGCTGCGCGAGGATCCCGAGAACACCTGTCCCCTGATGGTGGCCATCGACCTCGCCAATGGCGCCAACACCCCCAAGGACCAGGTCTGGGCGTGGTTCAACCGGGCGCAGGCCCTGGAACCAGGCCAGACCACGGTCCTCGACGGACTCGCCAACTACCTTGACCCCCGCTGGAACGGCAGCGCCGATGAGCTGATCAGTCTGGGCCGGGCGGCGCTGGCGACCGGGGATTGGACCTATGGCACCCCCGACACGCTGATCGAGATCCATCACACCCTGAGCCATTTCTCGAAAGGCTCATGGCAGGAGGAGGAGGATGCCGATTACTTCCGCGCCGCGTCCGTGTGGACGGACTACCAGGCGGTCTTCGTCGGTCAGCTCGCCGCCTACCCGGAGGATCAGGCCAATCGCAGCCTGTATTGCTACGATGCCTATCGCGTCGGCCACATCGCGCTGGCGCGCGCGCAGTTCCATCTGCTGACGCAGCCCAACATCGCGATGTTCGGCGGCGAGGATTCCTACGCCTTCGTCAAGGAGTCGCTCTTCCCGACCGGTGCCGGCCTCTCCCCCTGACGCGCGCGTGAGCGCGGTGCGGGCCCAGCAGACCTGCTGGATTCCTGGTGAAGAGGCAACAGCTGCCATTTCGGACACCCCGCTATGCTGGCAGCCCACGAAGGAATACGCCCATGCGCTTGGTCCGTCTCGGTCGCAGTGATCTCCAGGTCAGCATCCTCAGCCTCGGCACCATGACCTGGGGTGAGCAGAATACCGAGGCCGAGGCCCACCAGCAGATCGAGCTCGCCCTGGCGCACGGGGTCAACCTGATCGATGCCGCCGAGATGTACCCGGTGCCGCCCAAGGCCGAGACCCAGGGCGCCACCGAACGCTACCTCGGTTCCTGGCTGGCCCAGCCCGGCAACCGCCAGCGGGTGCTGATCGCGACCAAGGTCGCGGGTCCGGTCCGCCAGGCGCACCAGCCGCGCCATCTGCGCGGCGGCCAGACCCACTTGGATCGCGCCAACCTGACCGCCGCCCTGGATGCGAGCCTGACGCGGCTGCGCACCGACCATGTCGACCTCTACCAGCTGCATTGGCCGGATCGCTCGACCAATACCTTCGGCCGTCTCGCCTATCCCTGGATCGAGGATGCGCAGACCATCCCGATCGCGGAGACCCTCGGGGTCCTCGCGGACTTCGTGCGCGCCGGCAAGGTCCTCCACGTCGGCGTCTCCAACGAAACGCCCTGGGGCCTGTCGCGCTACCTGCGCGCGGCCGAGGAGGCGGGAATGCCGCGCATCGTCTCGATCCAGAATCCCTACAGCCTGCTCAACCGCACCTTTGAGATCGGCCTGGCGGAGTTCAGCCATCGCGAGCAGCTCGGCCTTCTGGCCTATTCGCCCCTGGGCTTCGGGGTGCTCAGCGGCAAGTACGGCGGCGGGGCCCGACCCGTCGGCTCGCGCCTGGCCCGCTATGAACGCTTCGCGCGCTACTCCCAGCCGCAATCCTTCCGCGCCGCGGACCGCTATGTCGCCCTGGCCCATGCCCGTGGGCTGGATCCCGCGCAGCTGGCCATCGCCTATGTCGCCAGCCGGCCGTTCACCGCCTCGGTGATCGTGGGAGCTACCACCATCGCGCAGCTGACCGCCAATCTCACCAGCCTGGCGGTGACGATCGATGAGCCGCTTCTGGCCGCGATCGATGCCATCCATGCCGAGCAGCCGAATCCGGCGCCGTAACGCTCTGGTACTGCGTCGTCAGAAGATGATCGGTACGCTCTGGGTCGCGCTGCAGACGAGGCGCGGACAAGGCGCGGAGGCGCCGCGCCTGATCGGGATCTGAAGCACTGTCGTCCGGGGCAGCTGATTCCTCACGAGCGTTGAGGCGCTGAAGCCGCGCGTACCGTACCGTCCCTGGAGCGCCCATGCCGAGATTGCTCATCTGCCTGCTGCTGGGCGTACTGGCTGTGAACCTCTCCGCGGCCACCGACACCTGGTCCGGCAGTGGTGGCGACGCCGCCTGGGGCACCGCTGCCAACTGGACCGGCCATGCGATCCCCGCCTCGGGCGATGTCCTGATCTTTCCGGCCAACGCGCTTGGTTCGAACACGCTTACCAACAACCTCCCGGCGGGGACCGTCTTCTCCACGATCAGCGTGACCGGGATCTATACCTTCAGCGGCAACGCCATCGGGCTCGAGCAGTCCCTAACCATCACGCCGGTCGGTGGCGCGCTGACCCTGGACCTGCCCATCACCCTGCAGGGCGATGTCACCATCAGCGGACCATCCTCACCCAGCGGCGGCCCGCGGATCGAGATCCGGGCGCCGCTCGATACCGCTGGCCATGACCTGACCCTCATGAGCGGTGGGGACATCTTTCTTCTGGCCCCCCTGACCGGATCCGGGCTCGTGGTGCTCAATGGCCCGGTCTTCTGCCGCTCGGTCTCGACCCTCACGGGTGATGTGGTGGTCTCCGGCGGCGATTTGACCATCGACGATGGGTTCTCGGTCGGCACCTGCACGATCCGCGTCGAGGGCGCCGGCATGGTCCAGCTCGGCGAAGCCGGGTCCGGTCAGGGCTCGAGCCCGATCGCCAACCCCTGGGAGTTCTCGACCACCGCCGTCCCGGCCCTGGTCAGCTGGGGGCCCGCGGACCTGTGCACCGGCGCCATGGCCCTGGACTCCACCACCACCTTCAGCGCCTCCGACGTGTCGCTGGAGCTTGCGGGCGTCCTCAGCGGCGCCGGCGGACTGCGCTCAGCCGGCACCGGCGATCTGATCCTCAGCGCGACCAACACCTTCCAGGGCGCGGTCGAGCTCGTGGCCGGCAACTGCGTACTGCGCGACTCGGGGGGTCTCGGCGCCGGCACCCAGCCCTACCAGGTCGACCAGGGGGCGGCGCTGGTGCTCGACCGCGCCGCCAGTGGTGGCTCCGTCAGCGGTGTGGAGCTGGGCGGCACCCTCCTGACCCTGAGCGGGTCCGGACCGACGGGGCAGGGCTGCCTGATAGGGGATTTCGCCAGCAGCGCGGTCTTACTACCGATCGCCCTGAATGGCGACTGCACCATCGGCTCCTACAGCTCCATCGACGGTCCCGCCGTGATGATGCTCTCCGGCATCCATGGCACCGGTGCACTGACCTATGTCGGTGATGGCAGCATCCAGGTGACCGTCCCCGGCACCTACAGCGGCACCACCACCGCCGCGGTCAGCACCTTCTTCAGTCCCGGAACCTGTCCCGGACCCCTGGTGGTCGGCGTCGGGACCACCGTCACCTGCGACATCGATCAGATCTTCCAGTCCTCCGCGCCCGTGACCGTGGAGGCCGGCGCGCAGCTCGACGTGCGCGGGACGACGCAAGCCATCGGCTCCCTGGCCGGCGCGGGCACCCTCCTGGTCGCCGACTCGATGCTCACCTTCGGTGGCGATGACAGCTCCCAAGCCTTCAGCGGGATGATCACCAGTACCGCCGGCGCGGCCTCGCAGCTGATCAAGACCGGGACGGGGTCCTGGACCCTCAGCGGCACCTCGACCTTCTCCGGCGGCTTCACGGTGCAGGGTGGCACCGTGGAGATCGATGGCACCAGCACCGTCAACTCGGTGCAGCTGACCGCCGGGACGCTCACCGGCATCGGCTCGATCGGGGCCATCACCGCCACCGGTGGCACCATCAGTCCCGCCGGGCCGGCCCTGGGCATCATGACCAGCGCCGGGATCACCCTCAGTCCCGCAGCCACCCTGGCCCTGGATGTGACCGGGACCATTCCCGGCTATTCCCAGGATGAGCTCATCAGTACCGGCGCGATCATCCTCGGCGGAGCCGCCCTGGTCTTCTCCGCACCACCGCCTGCAACCGGGGCCGTGCTCATCCACAACCTCTCGGGCCAGCCCATCCAGGGCACCCTGGTCAGCGCCTATCCGCTCACCACCACCGGGGGCGGCGGCACCGACCTGGCCCTGACCAACGCCGCCACCACGACGGCCGGGGCCACCGCGACCGGCGGAGCCACCGCGACGGCGACCACGACCGCCGGCGCCAGCGGCACCGCGACGTCGGGGACCGCGACGTCGGGGACCGCGACGGGTGCCACCGCCGGTGGCACCGCTCCCGCTTCCAGCGGCTCCTCGAGCCACAAGTGCGGCATCGGCTCGGGCGGGCTGGCACTGGTGCTGGCCGGCTTGCTGCTCGGAGCGTCCGTAACCCGTCGGGCCTCATCCGCGTCCGGCGGGTCCGATCGCCGCACGAGCCCCGCGAGGCTCTGACGCCGGGCGCTCGCTGCTGACGGGCGTTCAGCTGGCGGCTCTGCCACCAGCGCACCAGCGGCTGATGACGGGGACGGCCTGAGCTGCGTGGGAATATCGGGACAACGCGCTGCGGGCGCAGCTGCGCAAGTATCACGCGATTCGCCTTGTACCACCTCCTCTGCTCTTAGAGTCCTGCTGTGAAAATCCTCCTCCTGCTCCTGATCGGTTCACTCAGCGCCCTGTCGGCGGCCGACGTGGTCACCACCTTCGATGATGGCACGACCGTCAAGGAGCGCTTCCAGACCGACAGCACGGGAGCGAAGAACGGCTCCTACCAGTCCTATTATCAAACGGGAAAGACCCACGAGCGGGGCGCCTACCGCAAGGGCAAGCAGGACGGGTCCTGGACGACCCTGGATGAGCAGGGCAAGACCGTGCTGAGCGAGCGCTTCTCCGGCGGCCTGCTGTCCGGCCCCTTTGTGAAGAGCCACCCGAATGGCCGGCCGTGGCTCAAGGCCACCTATGCCAAGGGCGAGCTGGCCTCGCCGATCCGGGTCTTCGACGCCGACGGGCAGGAGGTGCGGGAAATCACCTACCCGTATTCGCTTGACCACCTGGCGACGGTCATGGGCACGCTCATGCCCGCGCCCTTGGATACGGCCGCGCTCTACGCCGATCCGCCCTCGACCAAAGCCCCCTACGCCAGCGGCACGCTCTCCCCGGCCGGCTTCGACCAGGCCCTGCACACCCTGCAGCTGTTCCGCTTCCTGGCCGGCGCCCCCTGGGAGTCGCTGACCGTCAATCCCACCACTTCCGCGACCGTGCAGAAGGCCAGCACCCTGCTCGCCATCGGTGGCGCCTTCACCCATGAGCCGGCCAAGCCGGCGGACATGGATAATGATTTCTTCACGCAGGGCATGGATGGCATCAACCATTCGGTCATGTGGCAGGCCGGCGGCGATGCCGGCATGGTGGTCTCGATCCAGAAGTGGATGGAGGACCCGGATGTGGACTGCACCCATCGGCGATTGCTGTTGAATCCGAGCCTGACCCATGTCGGCTTCGGCTTCACCGCGCCCTTCGCGCTGACCTACATCGCCGAGGGCATTTTTGATGACGTCTCCGGCGATCCCATCCTCTACCCCGGCCCCGGCTACTTCCCGCAGCAGTTCTTCACCCCGACCGAGGCCTGGCTGGTGCTGCTCAAGGGCACCAAGTCGGATCTCGGATCCGCGCATGTGCAGATCACCGTCAACGAACTCGACGAGAACTACGGTGTCGTCTCACCGGTGACGGTTCCCGATCCGAGGATCATCACCGATACGCACTTCCCCACCCCGGCGATCGTCTTCCGTCCGCAGCTCACCGCCATCAACGGCAAGCGCTTCCAGGTCGACATCACCCTCGACTCGAATGGTGGAGGACCCGATCACATCAGCTACATGGTGGACTTCGAGGCCGTTCCCCTGCCAGCGAATAGCCCACTCCCTGCGAAATAGCCAGCCAGAGTAGACTCTCTGCCGAGCGTGATGAGGTCACTACCGCACGTCCTTGCGATCGCAGACCCTCTCACAGCGAGAACGCCGCGGCAACGAGTACACCATCGCAAGCTCGCTCAGGACCACAGAAGCCATGGTTCGACCTGCGTCTTCTATGTACCCCGAGACTCCAGTAGCTCATAGGGTTTGTGCCCGGGAAATCTGCACTTTCATGTGCAATTTTCCACCAATGGCCTTGACGTATTTGACAAGAGTGCTGATCGTACAATCCCCTTGATTCTCAATCTGAGACACGGTGGCCTGGCGAACGTCCAGACGTGTCGCTAACTGAATCTGCGAAAGGCCGCCTGCCTCATGCCCCGGATCGATTGGTTGTGTAAGTGAGGCGACCGAGGCGGGTGGAATCGTCGGCCTCAGGTTTGTCGATGCTCCACACGCATTGCGCCTACAGGGCTCGATTGCGCTCCGAATACGTGCGATTGGTCCCTGCGGTCGGGCTCTCCTGGTTGAAATCATGAGCATAGACACCGCGAAACAGGCTTTGGCGCTGAGAGGGCATCTGCGCGATGATGGCGGGATCGAGATTCAGGCGATGCCACTGCGCCCACACGGAATTGTAGCAGGAGAAGATCGCCACGCGCTGGTGCTCGGTATCGGTCCACGCCGAGGCCGCGTGCAGCAGCGATTCGGTGAAGATGAACACCGATCCCGCTGGGCAGGAATAGGATTCCATATGGCGGTTGTCGGGCACCCGCAGCGCCTGCGGGAAGGGCAGCTCCGCCTTGTGCGTCCCGGACAGGAAGCTGGTCCCACCCATCCCGGCGCGCACCGGATTGAGCTCCCAGACCACGCGCGTCAGTCCGGAGTAGATCGCGCCATTGCGGCACTGATAACTCATCGGTCCACCGGTGCGCGCATCCATCACCACATGGGGAACGTCGGTCGAGCCCGGCTTCCAACCGGCCGAGCGGATCGAGGCGAACGAGTTCTCACTGCGGAACGGATGGCAGTCCGGATCCGCGCGACCGCTGCCGAGGATGTCATCCAGGACCGCGACGACGGCCGGGTGGTCGAGCAGCACCTGCGCCGGCCCCGTGAAGGTCGAGCCGCCCGCCAGCACATGCGCGCGGATGGCCGCCGTCTCGTCCTCGCCCAGGACGCCGGGTAGGAGGATCCAGCCTTTGAGGTCGAAGTGGAAGCGCCAGTCGGGATCAAGCGCAGTGACCGGGTGCTGCGCAGCCTTCTGGACGGATCGATCGGTGTTCGGCATGGTCATGAGATCGGGCATGGCAGGAAGTATGGATAAAGGCGGCGCTCGGCTCAACAGGAAGCATCACTACTAATGGTACGAATGTATCCTTCTATCGGATGCATAGTCGCGCCGGCGTCGTGCTGATCCCCCGTGGTGGCGCCCTTGGCTACGACCATGCCCTGGCTCCCACCCGAGGACGGGATCAGCCCGTTATCAGGTCCTCCACCAGACCTTGTATCACGTATTGCCGGAGCGCTGCGTGCGGCGGTATTGCCCCGGCGTCTGGCCATAGGCCCGCCGGAAGCGGCGGATGAAATACCCCGCATCGGCAAAGCCGGTGGTGCGCCCCACATCCGCCACCGACAGGTCCACCGCCCGCAACAGCGCGGCGGCGCGCTGCATGCGGATGTCGGTCAGGATGTCGATGAAGGAGCCGCCGCCGCGCTGCGTGCACAGGCGCGACAGGTAGTTCTCGCTGATGCCCAGCTGCTGCGCGGTCTGCGCCCGGCTCACCTGCTGTTCGGCATGATCGGTGATGTAGCGCAGGACCTGCCGCCAGGTGCGCTGCGCCTTGCTCGGCTCCTGCGGCACGCTGCACGCCGCGCTGCACCACAGCCGCAGCAGCGCCATCACCAGGTGCCGCGCGCAGGCCTGATCATTCTGCACCTCGAAGGAGCACAGCGACTCGGCGATCTGCCGAAGCGCGCTGCGTGTCGGCATCGGCGCATCGATGACGCCATCGATCGAGCGCTGGCCGTGCGCATCGCAGCGGCTCCAGGTGCCGCTGGCGCGCTCCGGTTCAGTATCCGAGATGAAGCCGAAGTGGCGGTGCGCGCTGTCGAAACGGGGAATGAGCCAGGTGTCGTCGCGCACCACCAGCACATCACCCGGCTCCATCACCCAGTCCGCGACCGCATCCCCGGTGCCGAAGATCTCATGCTTGCGGCCCTCGAGCGCCACGATCACACGCATCGCCGCGATGCCCAGGACCGGACGGATCGGCGGCGGCGTCGGCCGCGAGGCCGTCGCCCGGATCAGCCCGATCTTCAGGGCGAGGAGCTGGTCGATCCGCCCGGTGATATCCGCAGCAGCCATGCCCTCACCATGACCGCGGATCGCCGGCTGTCGATTCCTGGTCGACCCGCGCTGGGTCGCGAACGGGTCGTACGTGGCGCCGCGCCCTGGGACCGTAGCATCGCGCCCATGACGGTGATCGATGCGCACATGCATGTCACCGATCCCATGCGCTTCGACCTCGCGTGGACGCGCCCCCTGCCCACGCCCCTGGATCCGACTCCGCGCGGCTACGCCGCGGCCTGTGCCGGGACCGGCATCATCGCTCCGGTCATCGTCGAGACCGACGTCACGCCCGCGCAGCGCCTGGGAGAGGCCGTCTTCCAAGCGGAGCTCGTCGCCAGCGGTACCTATGGCGCGGGCGTACCCTGCCTGGATCCGCGCGATCCCGCCTTTCCCGAGCAGGCCGCCGCCCTGGAGCGCCTGCCCGGCATCCGCGGGGTGCGCTGGATGGCCGGGACGCCGGAGCAGTGCCAGGCCCTCTGCCACAGCCCCGTGGTGCGCACGCACCTGGTGCTGCTCGGCCGCCTGGGACTGTCCTTCGACCTGCATGTGCCACCCCAGATCCTGCTCGATGTCGTGCCCACCGTCGCCGCGGCGGCGCAGACGCGCTTCCTGCTCAATCACTGCGGTCACGGCGACCCGGTCGCCCTCGGCGCGCGCGGACACGAGCGCGCGCCCCAGCACGACGCGCAGATCTGGCGCTCCGGCATGCTGGCCTTGTCGCGGCTGCCCCATGTCGCCTGCAAGATCTCAGGCCTGGTCAGCCACCTGCGCCCCGGACGCTGGCAGGCCGCCGACCTGGCGCCGGTGGTGGAGCACTGCCTGGCGAGCTTCGGACCGGAGCGCTGTATGTTCGGCAGCGACTGGCCGGTGTGCACGCGCGGCGCCACGCTCCATGAATGGCTGGCGGTGCTACGGCAGATCATCAGTCCCCTCTCGCTGACGGAACAGGATCAGATCCTCGCCGGCACTGCGCGGACCTGGTACCGGCTGCCCGCAGCGCCGGCCGCCGGAGAGGCCTTGTCGCTCGCGCCGCGCTGAGAACCACCCAAGACGCCCCAACCCGTCACGCACGCGGGGTCAGCGTCACGAGCTTGATATCCGACTGCGATGTCAGGATGAAGGTGTTCTGTAGGAAGCGGCGCGCCGGCCGCAGGAAGCGCCGCTCGCCACCATCGCGGCTGAGCACCTCCTGCTTCTGCCAGAGCGCTGCGAAGACCGGTGAGCGCTCGCTCAGTTCCCGGATCAGCGCGCCCATCGCGGGATTGCGCAATCCCCGGCTGAAATCGGCCCGAAACTCGCCGACGATGCGCCGGGCGCGCTCCTCCCAGTCCGCGAGCAGGCGCGCGGCTGCCGGAGCAAGGAAGAGATAGCGCATGAGATTGCGATCGTGCGCCCCATCGAGCCAGCCCGTGAACAGGCGCTGCGCCGGAGGATTCCAGGCCACGGCGGTCCAGGAGCGGTCGAGCAGGTAGGCCGGGATGCCGATCTGCGCCGGCAGCGCCAGGACCGAGCCCGGCAGCTGATCAGCGACGATCCCGGGCTCGGGGTCGCGCTTGCCCGCCAGCTCGAAGAGGTAGCCCCGCTCCGCCGCCGACAGATGCAAGGCCACCGCCAGCCGCACCAGCGCCTGCACCGAGGCCGAGACATCGCGGCCCTGCTCGAGCCAGGTCAGCCAAGTGAGGCTGACGCCCGCCGCCTCGGCCAGCTCCTCGCGGCGCAGTCCCGGGGTGCGGCGCCGGGTGGCGGCAGTGGACGGACGCGGCAGGCCCTCGCGGTGGGCGCGCAGGAAAGCGCCCAAGGCGCGGCGTGCGGTGGTCTCGGTCATGGTTGATTTAATACTAGGATAAAGGTCACTCTTGTACCAGTGTAGGAATGGGGCCACGCTGGCGCGCCTCCACCTGCAGGAACCGACCCATGCCGGACACCACGCACGACCGCCTCATCGACCGCCAGTTCGCGCCCCTGGCGCAGGCCTACCTCACCAGCGCGGTTCATGCGCAGGGTCCGGACCTGGAGCTGATGCATTCCCTGGTCGCCCCGGGGCGCTTCACCCGGGCGCTGGATCTCGGCTGCGGCGGCGGGCATGCAACCTACGCCCTGGCGCCGCTGGTGGCTGAGGTCATCGCCTACGACCTCTCCTCGTCCATGCTCAATCTGGTCCAGGCGCAGGCCGCGACCCGGGGACTGCGCAACGTGACCATCCAGCAGGGTGCAGCGCAGCGCCTGCCATTTCCGGATGCGCACGTCGACCTGGTGGTCACCCGTTACAGCGCGCATCACTGGCAGGATCTCGCCACCTGCATGCAGGAGGCGCGACGCGTGCTGAAGCCGGGCGGCTGCGCCATCCTCATGGACGTGATCGTCCCGCCGGAGGCCCTGCTGGATTCCTGGCTGCAGTGCCTGGAGCTGATGCGTGATCCGTCTCATGTCCGGGATTACGCGCTTGGCGAATGGACGACCGCCCTGACGGCGGCGGGCCTTCGTCCTGAACCCGCCACCACCTTCCGGCTGCGCCTGGACTTCCGCACCTGGGTCGCCCGCATGAACACCCCACAGCCCCTGGTGCAGGCCATCAGCGCCCTGCTGCGCCAGGCGCCAGCGGAGGTCGCGCGTCATTTCGCCATCGAGCCCGAGGACGGCGGCTTCACCATCGACACCATGCTCATCCTGGCGCGCTGATCTGCACGACGAGGAGTGGCCAGCTGGGCATGGAGGTGATGGCCAGCGCGCTCGACACTGATCAGAACTCAGGCACCGTCGAACCTTTCCGCTTGAGACCCTGCGGCGGACTCCGATCGTAAGAGCGATGAAAATCATTATCACAAGTCTCAGCCTGGTCATCGTCGGCCTGGTCCTGTACATCGTCTTTGGATTGGGATATACCAAGATTTTCGTCAATGATCACAATCTGCTCATTGATACGCATGGGCGCTACAATTACGAAGTCGGCTACATCCAGATGAACGACCCGCAGGACCTGGCCTCGTTCCGGCTGATCAGTGACGATGGCTCCGAGCTCGACATCGCGCAGATCCTCACCGTCGTGCGGCCTTTCAACACAGCGATCGGGCTCAATGCCAATGCTGGGATCAACCGACAGAACGCGGCGCTGCCGCCCGGGGTCTGGTCCAAGTTGGATGAAACCTCTCAGACGACGAATTCCGAGATCAGCATCTGGCTCGATGACAAGGGCACGGTCACCCACTTCGGCTTTGTCCCTGATGGCGGCATGCGCTTCCGACTGCGTGGCGTCAATTTTTCCATGTACGATGATGTGATTTTCATGAAAATGGTCGACAAGCTGCACATCGACCATGCGCAGATCCAGAGGAGCTTCATATTTCCATGGGATCTCTGACGCGCCAATCCGCCCTGGCACCCACTTGCCGACCGACACCTCATGCAACCTTGGCCACGGACGGTCTGCCAATAGATCGCCCTGCATCGCACACAAGTCCCGCGATGTGTCAGAGCGATGACCAATCTTCGATCGCATCCGGGACCGAACGCTCGCCCTGGTCATTCCAGTCCCTGCCTATGCCTATTCAGACCACTCCCTGACGCCTGACGGAGTCAGCGAATGAACTAGCCCGGTCTGCAAAGGCCGTTACCGTTTCGCGCATGCTCCCGACCGCCATCAGCTATCACACCACGCGCGTAGGTGATTTCAGCATCTTCCATCGCCGGGCCGGCTATCCGGCCAAGCCCGCCGTCCTGCTGCTGCACGGCTTTCCCACCGCGAGCCACATGTTCCGGGATCTGATCCCGCTGCTGGCCGAGGACTTCCATGTCGTCGCCCCGGACCTGCCGGGTTTCGGACAGTCCGATCGGCCGGTCTGTTCACCGATCCGGAATTCGCCCGCATCGGACTTAGTGAAACCGAAGCCACGGCCCAGGGCATCCGCTACCGCCTGGCCAGCATTCCCATGGCGAGCGTCCTGCGGACCCGGACCCTGTCGGAAACCGGCGGCTTTTTGAAAGCACTCATCGATACCACCAGCGACCGCATCCTGGGCTTCATCGCCGTTGGCGTCGCGGCGGGCGAGATCATGGGCGGGTGCAGATCGCCATGCTCGCCGGACTGCCCTATACGACACTGCGCGATGCGGTCATCACCCATCCGACCATGCGGGAAGGTCTGGTTGCGCTGTTCTCAGCCGTACCACCCCTGGCGGCACCGCGATCCACGACCTGATCCGGTCGGGTCAGGCGATGCGTCTGGGGTGACGCGGCGATGCGTCCGTCAGCACCGGCGCATCAGTGGCTGACGACGTCGGCCGTGGAGAACTCGACCCCCTCCAGGGGAGGAAGGGGCGGGGCATGCACGGCGCGCTGGTCGACGACCGCGATCCGCAGGCTCAGGGGCACGACCAGATGCGGATCCAGAACCTGGAGCGCGATGAGCTGCGCGCGCAGCTGCTGCCAGGCGTCGAGTTCGTCCTGGCGCAGGCGGGTGATATCCCGGACGTAGGCATCCGCTCCACCCCACTCCACGCGGAGGTCCTGGCGGGCTGGAGTCTGCACCTGCTGGTGCGCCAGCAGATGTAGCTCCTGCCAGATCAGCTCCCGGTCATCAATCGGTCGTTCGTTGCTGCCAAAGCCACTGTGCGCGGCGGTCAGGACCTGCCGCTGGACTACCACCAGCCGGGGCGTGGTGGCGACGACGATCGCTCCCGCCACGGCGTCGGTGCTCAGCAGATCGACCACATCGCCGGGAGCATCATGCGGGAGTGTGCGGTAGCCGTCCCCCGAGGTCAGGTGGTACCACCCGCCGTTGGCCGCTGCGTTCAGCGGATCGTCGACCCGGATCACCAGCTCGAGCCGGCACTGGGGCAGGAGCGCCGCGGCCAGAAAGTGCGCCTGCTCCGCCAGCGCCACCTCGGTCGCCGCCAACCAGTCCAGTCCATGGCTGCTGGATGCGCACTGGGTGGCGAGCAGCGCGGCATAGGCCTGGGGATGGCGCGCCGTGAGCAGGGCGATGGCGCCGTCATGGACGCGATCCGCGATCAGGACAGCCAGTGCCTGCTGATCTGCCTCCCCATCGCCTTGCACCAGATCGTCACTGGCCAGATCCAGCAGCAGCGTCCGCCACTGCCGATCGGCCACCTGGCCGGCGGCGATCAGGGCATGGTTGAGCGCCGCATTCAGCTGCGGCGATCCGCCCGGCGGTGGACGCCACAGCGCCCAGGCCAGCCGGACCGGATCGGTGCCGGCGGCGAGGATGAGCCGTGCCTGCTGATCCGCGCTGTCGGTAGCTCCCGTTGACCGTGCGTCCGTCCCGCCCTCAGCGGCACGCAGCGGCATCCCGCTCGTGCCCAGCAGGAGTGCGAGCGTGATCGCGAGAGCGGTGAAACCGTGCATGCCGACAGGATCAACGCAGCCAACGCGCGAGTGTTCACCGCCACCCGGGGCTCGCAGAGCCATCCCCGGAATGCTCTACGCGCAGCGCAGCGGTGCTGCCCAGCCACCGCCTGGTGCGGGACAGCAACCCCTCATCGCGGCGAGGCCCCGATGTACCGGAAGGCCGCCACCGGCAGATCATCATAGGCGCCAGCGAGGATCTTGGCGATGACGGCCTGGGTCTGGGGCGCCGTGGCGGATGTCCCGGGCAGACCGGTGAAGGCCACGGTCTCGAAGAAGGGCTGCGTGAGATAGGCATGCAGGCGGCTGGCCCGGCCGAAGGCCGGATCGGCGGCCGCGGCCTGGGCCCCGACATCCTGCGCCCGGGCCCGCAGCGCAGCCAGCGCATCGCGCGCCGCCTGCCGCTGCGCCAGGATCGGGGCCTGATCCGGCCCGGGCCAGCGCGAGTCCGAGGCGAGCGGATCGATCAACGGATAGTCGCCCGCATATTCCGGGCCCGTACCCATGACGATGCGCGCAGCAGTGCCACTCGGCAGGGCCTGGCGGTCCGGGGCCTGCGTCAGCGGATGGCAGATCAGCACAGTGGTGCTGCCGCCCGCGGGCAGGATGCCCATGACGGCGGCCACGTCGGCGCCGACCGTCGGCAGGCGCTGATCAAGAAATACCACCAGCAGGACGTCGCGGCGCTGGTCGCGGAAGGCGCTCGCCATGATGGCGGCGGTGTCGATCGCCCGGCGGGCCCGTTCCTGGGTCACCGGCTGGCGCTGCCAGATCAGCACCGTCCCGGGTGGTTGGACGGCGAGACGCCTCAGATCCGCCATCAGCTCGGCGCCATATCCGGCCTGGTTGTCCCATCCGACCAGCACCGTCCGTCCGCCTGTCCGCCGCAAGCGCTCGGCCAGCTCATAGATCAGCACCATCCGCCCGACCCCAGCCGGGCCGTACAGGTCGATGCGCCCACCGCGGATGATGGGAGCGAAGAAATCCAAGGCCTTGATCCCGGTCATCCACGGCGCCACAGGCGCCGGGCTGAGCGCCGCGAGCGGTGCTGACCAGGGGCGCGGCAGGCGTGCGCCTGCGGGATCCGGATGACCGTCGATGGCATGCCCATCGGCATCCAGGAAGCGCCCGAGCACGGCGTCTGAGACCGGCACCCCCGCCGTCGCGTCTGCGGGCGTGGACGTTGCCGCCGCCATCGCCCCCGGCTGGGTCAGGTCGGGGACCGTGGTGACGGCAGTAGGCGGCGCTGCCACCACCTGAGGATGCGCCGTCGCAGCGGGCGCAGCGCGCAGGACCAGGGCCACGATCAGGATCGTCAGCACCAGTCCCCCAGCCACCGCCATCAGGACCGCCGCCCCCGCCGTCATGACGGCGGCCGTAGCGGGCGGGACCGACGCATGCGCCTGCGTTTCGAGGCGCAGCAGCAGGCTCGGCCCCGGGCGCGGCGCCCCGCCCTGGCCCAGGCTCAGGAGCAGCGCCGCTGGCGCCAGGTTCTGGCCACGGCGGACGAGCAGCAGGTGCAGGTGCTCGAGGCCACGCTCGATCTGGCTGCGCACCGTCTTCTCCTTGCGGCCCAAGGTCGTGGCGATGTCCCGGATCGAGAGCTCATCCGCATGACGCAGGAGCAGCGCGACGCGCATCGGCTCCGGCAGGCGCTCCAGTGCCTGCCGGAGCTCGTGGGCACGTTCAACGGCCTCCAACCCCTCCTGGTGGGCATCTCTCCCAGCAGGATCCGCACTCAGGGTCAGTCCGTGCACGCGCTCGCGTCGTTCCCGCCGGCGATTCGCACGCAGCCGGCGACGCGCCGCATTGGCGACCAGGGCCAGGATCCAGCTGCGCACGCTCGCCTCGGGGCGCTCCCGGTATTGATGGACGCACGTCATCAGCGCGATCAGGCCGTCCTGGACCGCGTCCTCGGCGGCGGCGGGTTCACCGGTCAGCCGCAGGGCGACGGCATAGGCCGATGCGGCGTGGCGCCGATAGAGATCCGCCAGGGCCTGGCGGTCGCCCTGATCCCGGAATGCCGTCAGCAGCACGAGATCGGAGTCGAGATCCCGACACGGGCGTGCGCTCTGGGTGGACATGGCCGGCATGGTGCTGTGCATGATAGATCCTATTTGCCAGGGAGAGCCAGGCCCCACCGGTTTGCTGCATCGACTTTCTCCCTAGTACCAATGTGTGGACACGACCCCGACCAAGCGCTGCGGATTCCCTGGCGCCACGCCATGCCGTGACGTGTGGCCACCGCCGCCGTCCTGCCCGTCAACGGATGGCCTGAGCTGTATCCGACTCATGGTGCGCAGCGGGCAGGGCGGGCTGCATGACGCCATGGCTCGGTTGTGTGCAGGATGCGTCGGACCTCCCATTGCGTGTGATCAGCGCTGCCTTCACCCTCCCGGTCATGCCCGCCGCGACCACGGATGCGTCGCCCGACGCCGACACCACGCCCGAGCCGGTTGTCCTGATCACGGCCTACGGCCCGTTTGAGGGACGTGAGGTCAATGGCAGCGAGACCATCGCCCGACAGCTCGACCAGCAGCTCATCCACGGCTACCGGGTTTGCATCCTGGTCATGCCCGTGCTCTGGGGCCAGCCCGCCCGGGATCTGCCGCCGATGCTTGCGCGCCTGCGTCCACACCTGGTGCTGGGACTCGGCGAGGGCGGTCCCGACACGGTCGTCGTGGAATGCATCGGCCGCAATCGCGCCGGCACGCAGGCCGACGCCCAGCATCGTTTCGCTCCGGGACCGGTCTTGGACACAGCCGGACCCACCGAGCGCACCGCAACCTTGCGCTATGATGCCGGCTGGTTTCCCTTGTCCCCGGCGCCCGTCGTACGCAGCACCGACGCCGGAGACTACCTCTGCAACGCCTGCCTCTATACCGCCCTGGGCAGCACCGCCGCGCGCTGCGGCTTCGTCCATGTCCCGCCGCAAGGCCAGAGACCGGATGCGCAATACGCGCCTGGGCTGGTGGCGATCATCCGCACGCTGATCAGCCACAATCTGGCGGATCATCCGTAACGACTGGGTGCGAGCGCTTTCCGCAGCGGACGTCGCCGGCGGGATCACGGCCCCCGCGGCGGCAGGCCTGACGGCAACTACTCCATGCAACGCCTGCCATGCCCGGTACCGTCGTGCGCGCCACCACGCATGCGGCTGACGAGCAGCGTCCCTGCCATGTCCGATTCCGCCTGACCACGTGCGTGCGACGAGGATGTCATGACCGCGATCCCCATCGATCTGCGCTGCGACCATGCCGTGGACCCGCTCGGCATCGAGCATCCCCAGCCCCGCCTGAGCTGGACGCTCGCCTCGTCTGAACGCGGTGAGCGCCAGAGCGCCTGGCAGGTGCAGGTGGCCAGCAGCGTCATGCTGCTCGGCGGAGAGCGCGCGGATCTGTGGGACAGCGGACGCGTCGAAGCCGGTGACCAGCTCGTGGTCTATGCCGGCACCGCCCTGCATTCGCGCCAGCAGGCCCTGTGGCGGGTGCGCGCCTGGGATGGCCAGGACCAGCCCGGGCCGTGGAGCCCGCCGGCGCGCTGGGAGATGGGTCTGCTCGCCGCCGCGGACTGGCTCGGACGCTGGATCGCGCGCCGCGCCGATACCGCGCCCGCGCCGGCCCCCCTGCTGCGGCGTGGCTTCACCGTCGACGGCGCGCTGGTGCGGGCGCGCGCCTTCGTCTGCGGCATCGGCTACCATGAACTGCGCATCAATGGCCTGCCAGCCGCTGACCGGCTGCTCGATCCCGGCTATACGCGCTATGACCGCCGCGCGCTCTACGTCGTGCATGATGTGACCGCGCTGCTGCGTCCCGGCGAGAACGCGCTCGGCGTGATGCTGGGCACCGGCTGGTACAACGTCCACACCAAGGCGGTGTGGGGCTTCCATGAGGCGCCCTGGCGCGGCGCGCCGCGGCTGCTGGTGCAGGTGCACCTCGCCTACGCCGATGGGCGCGCCGAAGTCATCATCAGCGACGAGCAGTGGCGCACCACCGATGGACCGGTCCGCTACGACAGCATCTATGGCGGCGAGACCTACGATGCGCGCTGCGAGATCCCCGGCTGGGACGAGCCCGGCTTCGATGACAGCGCCTGGACGCCGGCTCTGACGCTGCCCCCGCCCGGGGGCCTCCTCTCAGCGCAGCATGCGCCGCCGATCCGCGCCACGCGGCATCTGGAGCCGCGCTCCATCACCCAGCCGCAGCCCGGCGTGCACATCGTCGACTTCGGCCAGGCCTTCGCCGGCCATGCGCGCATCACGGTCGATGCCCCCGCCGGCGCGGAGATCACCATCCGCTACGGCGAGCAGCTCACGCCCGCGGGCCTGCTCGACACCGCCGCCATCGACGAGCACATGACCAAGACGGACCCGCAGCTGCGCTTCCAGACCGACCGCTACATCAGCGCCGGCCGGGGCCGCGAGTCCTGGGAGGCGCGCTTCACCTACCACGGCCTGCGCTGGGTCGAGATCCGCGGCTGGCCGGGCGCGCCCGCGCCCTCCGACATCACCGGCATCGAGCATCATACCGATGTCGAACCCGCCGGCTCGTTCTCGTGCTCGAATCCCCTGCTGGATGCCATCCGCACCGCCACCGACTGGGCCTACCTCAGCAACCTGCAGTCGATCCCCACCGACTGCCCGCAGCGCGAGAAGAACGGCTGGACCGGCGATGCGCACCTGGCCTGCGACCAGGGCCTGTTCACCTACCGTTCCGGCCTGGCCTATGAGAAGTGGCTCGACGACCTCTGGGATGAGCAGCGCGAGAGTGGCGAACTGCCCGGGATCGTCCCGACCGGCGGCTGGGGCTATGCCTGGGGCAATGGCCCGGCCTGGGACAGCGCCTACCACCTGATCGCCTGGCAGCTCTACGAGCATCTCGGCGATACGCGTCCGCTGGCGCGCCACTACGACCGCCTCAAGCGCTACGTCGACTACCTCGGCACCAGGGCCGTGGCCGACATCGTCTCGATCGGCTTGGGCGACTGGTGCACCGCGAAAACCGAGACTCCGGTCGCGGTGACCTCCACCGCCTACTACTACATCGATACCCTGATCGTGGCCAGGGCCGCCCGGCTGCTCGGCAAGGAGGAGGATGCGCGCATCTACGCCACGCACGCCGAGCGCATCCGCCAGGCCTTCATCGCGCGCTTCCGCAAGCCCGACGGGATCTGGGCCGAGGGCAGCCAGTGCGCCATCGCCTGCGCCCTGCATTTCGGGCTGCTCGAACCCGCCGACCGGGCGCCGACGCTCAGCGCTTTGGTCGCCGCCCTCGAGCGCACCGATCATCATCTCGACTGCGGCATCCTCGGCACCTCGTACGTGCTGCGCGCCCTGCATGAGTGCGGGCGCGACGATGTCGCCTACCGCATCGCCACCCAGGACACCTTCCCCAGCTGGGGGCATATGATCCGGCAGGGCGCCACGACGCTGTGGGAGGCCTGGAACGGCAGCGGTTCGCGCAACCACATCATGTTCGGCGACATCCTGGCCTGGATGTTACGCGCGCTCGGCGGCATCGAGCCCGACAGCGCGCATCCCGGATTCGCGCGCGTCATCGTCAAGCCGCCGCTGATCGACGGCCTGACCCATGCCACCGCCCGCCACGACTCGATCCGCGGCGCCTTCGTCGTCGCCTGGCACCGGACCGGCGCGTCGATGCGCATCGCGCTGACGGTGCCGCCCAATGCCGAAGCGCTGCTGCATGCCCCGCACGCCGATCCCGAGCAGGTGCGCGAAGGTGCAGGTCTCGCGCGCAGCGCGGCCGGCGTGTCCTTCACCGGCGTCGTGGACGGCCGCGCCGTCTTCACCGTCGGAGCTGGCACCTACGCGTTCGCGTGCGGCTGATCCCGCACATCGCTGCGGTCGCGGCGGGCGGGCTTAGCGGACGCACCCCAGCAGCGCCGCGGCCTGCGCGGGCGGAATGCTCTCGACCCCGGCGATCGGCGGCAGGGGTGCTCCGGGTGTGGTGCGGTCATCGATGACCGCGACCCGCAACGCCATGGGCGGCATCGCTGCGACGCCGAGGAGATGGTTCTCGACCAGCTGCCCGCCCAGCAGCCCCCAATCGCGCTGCGCGGCGCGCTGCAGCTGGGTGATGAAGTGGACGTAGCCATCCGCTCCGTCCCAGTTCCAGGACACGTCCTGGCGCGCCGGGCGTGGCTGGGGGCAGCGCGCCAGCAGGTGGAGCTCCTGCCAGATCAGCTCCCGGTCATCGATCGCGCTGCGCGAGGTTCCGAATCCGATCTGTCGGCCGGTGGCGGTTTCGACCACCCGGCGCACCGCCACCAGCCGGGGCGTGGTGGCGACGACCAGCGCGCCCGGCTCGGCGTGGTCTTCGAGCAGGTAGAGCACATCCCCCGGTGCGTCCGCCGGGAGCTCACGCTGGCCATCGCCTGACGTGCTGCTGCCCATGGCGCCGCCCGCGCCGAGGGTGCCTGGATTGAGCAGCAGCACCACGATCAGGAGCCGGCACTGGGGCAGCAGCGCGCCGGCCAGGAAGGGGGCATCCTCGCGCAGGGCAGTCTCGGTCGCCGCCACCCAGGCCAGCCCATGGGTGGACGAGGCGCACTGGCCGGCCAGCAGCGCGGAATAGGCCCGCGGATGGCGCGCGGTGAGCAGCGCGATGGCGCCCTCATGGACGCGATCTGTGACCAGAGCGGACATGGCTGGCGCGCCCGCCACCCCATCCCCCTGCAGCAGGTCGTCGCTGGCCAGATCGAGCAGCAGGGTCCGTCGCTGCGGTTGCGCCACTTGGCCGGCCGCGACCAGCGCCTGGTTGAGCGCCGCTTCCAGGGCCGGCGAACTCGGCGGCGGGCACCACAGCACCTGGGCCAACCGCTGCGGATCTCCGCAGGCCGCGAGAATCTGCTCCGCCAGCGGATCCATGCCCGGCTGCTGCCCTGCTTTCGGGGACACCGGCGTCGCGTCGGCGCCGGCCAGCACGGCCCAGCTGGTGGCAAGAGCGAGGGCGGGAGCGATCAGGGACAGGACGCGCATGCCGGGGGTGAACGGCCGCGACGATGCGCGGTTCAGGGCGTTCCTGCCGCCGTCCTGCCCACGTCCTGCGCATTGCGCACCCGCTCCTGCCACGTGTGGCTTGGACCGCTGGTCAGTCGTGGATCCAGCCTCACGCGCAGCGGCCCCTGCCAGATTACGGTCGTCACGGATGTGATTATCGGGCTCGTCCGGATCCGCAGGACCATCCCATGCGCGTGCGCGCCGGCTCGGGAACGGGCACTGCACACGCGCACCGGTCTTTTAGCATCTGTCGATGCAGATCCCTGCTCCGGAGACGACGTTTGACCAGAGCAGGAACCTGGATGTCGGCTGCACGATCCGCTACAATCGCTCGCAGCTCGCCACCCCGCTGGTGATCAGCATGGCCCTCTGCCTCTTCGGGCTCGGAGCCTCTGGCATGGGGTTTTGCTATCTGCCGTTTCTACTAATATGGATGATCGTCTGGACCTTCATCGTGTTGGCGGTGATCCGGAACCTGATCGTCCCTCCCGTGCTGCTGCGGATTTCGCCTGACGCGATCAGTCTTGGCCGCGGTGGAATCCTAACCCACGCCGACATCCGGCACTTCTTTCTGTCGCAGCGCCTGATCACCACCGGACGACGCAGCCGCAACGAACCGACGCTCACGGTGTCGATCCGTGATCACACCCCGGTCATCGCATCAACCATGTGGAAGAAGGACCGCGCAAGCCCCGAGCCCTGCTACTTCATCGAGACGCGATATCTCGATGCTCCCATGACCGTCGTGTCTGAGGCGTTGCGAAAGGCCGGCGTGTCCATGGTCACGCAAGCGAACACGAAGCCGTAAGCCGACCCTGAATCGGGGAGTGGACCCACCATCGAAACGACGGCGGATTCCTGCTGGTAACCAGGACTGCGCAGCTCATCCCCGATGACCGGCTGTGCGGATGGCCGCCCGCCGCCGTCCATCGTGCAATCGAAGATCAGGCACCGGCGCTAGATGAACCGTCCGCCCGGGTCAGCTGGATGCCCTGAGTGGCTGCCCAATCGGCCACGTCCGCCCGCGCGATCGCGCAGGCCATGAGCCCGGGAAAGAGATCCGGCGTGCAGGCGAAGCAGGGCACGCCCATCGCGCTCAGGGCCGCCGCATTGGTATGATCGTAACCAGGCGCCCCATCGTCGCTGAGCGCCAGCAGGACGATCATCTGTACGCCCTGTGTGGTCAGCTGTGCGGCGAGCGCGCGCATGCGCTGCACGTCCCCACCCTCGAAGAGATCGGTGATGAGCACGAGGATGGTCTCAGCGGGACGGGTGATGACCGACTGGCAGTAGGCCAGCGCGCGGGCGATGTCGGTGCCGCCGCCCAGCTGGACGCCGAAGAGGATGTCGACCGGATCCTCGAGGTCCTCGCTGAGGTCCACCACCGCGGTATCGAAGACCACCATGCGCGTACTGACCGCCGGCAAGCTGCTGAGCACTGCGCCGAAGATCCCGGAGTAGACCACCGACGTCGCCATCGAGCCGCTCTGGTCCACGCACACCACGATGTCGCGCAGGCTGCGGCGCTTGCGTCCGTGCCCGACCAGCTGCTGCGGGATGATGGTGCGGTATGCCGGCTGCCAGTGCTTGAGATTCTTTGTGATGGTGCGGTGCCAGTCGATCTCCTGGTGGCGCGGGCGGCTGGTGCGGGTCGCGCGGTTGAGCGCACCCATCACCGCGCTGCGCAGCGGCTCGGCCAGGCGCCGTTCCAGCTCCTCGACCACGCGGCGCACGACCAGCCGGGCGGTCTCCTTGGACTTGGCCGGGATGACCTGCCCCAGCGCCAGCAGGCTCGCCACCAGATGCACATCCGGCTCCATGGCCTGGAGCATCTCCGGCTCGAGGAGCATGCGCTTGAGGTCCAGGCGGGTGAAGGCGTCCTGCTGCAGCACGCGCACCACGCTGGACGGGAAGTACTCGCGGATGTCGCCCAGCCAGCGGGCCGCCTGCGGATAGGACGGTCCCAGGCCGCCCTGCTTGCCGCCGTGGCTCCCGTAGAGCGCCGCCAGCGCCTGATCCATGCGCAGGTCGCCGCCCTGGGCCGCGCCGCAGCTGCCCTCGGCCTCGCTGCCCAGCGCCAGGCGCCAGCGCCGTTCCCGTTCCGTGCTCATGGGTGCTCCTGCAGGCCGAGGATCGCCGCCACCAGCGGCAGGCAGGCATCAGCGCGGACAGCATCGACCGCATGCATCGCCGGCGCCGTGCCCGCGCCCGCGGCCCCGGCGACGCGCTCGCCCAGCTGCCGCCGCTCGGGGCCGCTGAAGGTCGCGCAGGTGCGGCGCACCAGCGGCAGGACGGCGAGGAAGGCTTCACCGCTTAGGGACGCCAGCCACTGGTCGACCAGGCCGAAGAGGTGGTCGTCATGCAGCAGGGTCAGTCCCGAACCCGCCAGGAAGCCTTCCAGCCAGGCCGCGGCGGCCGCCGGATCGCCGCCCGTCGAGAGCGCATGGGCAAAGGCCCGCGCGGTCTCAGTCGTATCGATCAGCTGCTGATCGTGCAGCAGGCGCACCGCCCGCCCGGCGACCAGGCCGTGGACGCCGTCGCGCGCCGCGACCACGCGCAGCGCGCGCTGCCAGGGCTCGAGCAGGTCGGGGCGCGCCAGGGTCAGCAGGCTGTCGGCGACGGCGACCACCTGGTCGCGCATCGCTGCAGCGGCCTCGTCATCCAGGCTGGCGCAGGCTGCGCTCAGGCCGAGCGCGGCGCGCTCGACGATGCCGGTGAGCACCTGCACGACCGCGCCCGTATCGGTGCCCCGCACATCGCCATAGCGCGCGGTGCGCGCCAGGGCGGGGATGGCCTGCAGCAGCGCGGTCACGTCGGCGGCGACGGCGCTGATCGCCTGCAGGCGCTGCAAGACCACCTGCGCCACCTGCGGCAGCTCGGACAGCAGCACCGCGTCGAAGAGCGTCGTCAGGGACGGCAGGGTGTCGATGCGCGCGGCCTGTGCCGCCGCGCTGGCCGCCGCGGCGTCCGCCACCGTCGCCCCCAGGCCGCCGGCGGCGATCAGCGCCACCACGAAGTCGGGCTTCCATTCCAGGACCCATCCTTCCTTGAAGGTGCCCTTCCCGGAGAGCGCGGTGGGCGTGCCCCAGGGCACCTCAACCAGCAGCAGGCGATGCAGCAACCGGCTGCGCTCGCGGTCCAGCTCCTGCCGCAGATCGAACTCCACGGCCTGGGAGAGGGTCTCGCGCGGCAGGCGCAACCGCCGGCACAGCGCATCGAGATCGAGCTGCAGCGGCACCGCGGGGGTTTCCGGCGGCACCACGCCCAATCGGATGCCGACCACCAGCTCGCGATGGATGATCCCCAACGGGCCATCGGCACCGAAGCAGAAGATGCTGCGCACGGCCTCGTCGAGATCGGCCAGGCGCGCCTGGGCGTGGCCGCGCAGGCTGGCCAGGCAGCCCGCGAGGCGCACCGCCTCGATGATGTGCGCGCTCGAGCAGTCCAGGCCGTGCTTACGCAAAAGCCGGGCGACCCGCACCAGCCAGCGCTCGCTGACCTGCTGAGGCGTCGACCACAAGTGCTCGTACCAGCCCGGCGACTCGATGCCGGCGCCATAGCCGCTGGCATAGCCGAGGCGTTCCTGCGACCAGGGCACCCAGGTGGCCTGGGTCGTCACCACCGGCAGCTGCGCCAGCAGGCCCGCGTCCGCCGCGCGGCTGGATTCCAGCTCCCCTGCCAGGACCGGCGCATGCCAGGCGCCGCAGACCACTGCGATGCGTTCGCGCCCCTGCGCCTGGGCGGCGCGGATGGCGGTGCGCATCCAGGCCTCGCGCCGCTGCTCGAGCATATCCGGGATCTCGCCGAGCTCCTGGCGCGCCGCGCGCATCGCCTCGAGGATCGCCGGGAAGACCTCGGCCCCGTCGCGGCGCTGCTCGACCAGGATCTCCCAGAAGCGCTCCGGATCAGCGATGCCGGCCGCCTGGGCGAGCAGGCGCAGCGGATCCGGCCGCGGGGCGCGTCCGGGCGCGGCACCCGGCGCCTCGGGAGCCTCCTCACCATTCGCCTCATCGCCGGCCTTCTCAACCGCCGGCGCCGGCTCGAGCCGGTGGCGTTGCGGCAGGTCGATGAAGCGCACCGGCACTTGCCGTCCCAGGGCCCAGCGCAGCGCGTTCCACTCGGGACTGAAGGCCGCCAGGGGATAGAAGACGCTGCGCCGCGGATCGTCGCTGGCATACACCAAAAGCGCCACCGGTGGCTGCATCTGCGCATGCGCCGCCAGCGCGATGACGCCGTCGGCATCCGGCGGCCCCTCGACCAGCACGCAGTCGGGGCGCAGCTGCTCCAAGGCCGTCAGCAGCGAGCGCGCCGAGCCGGGGCCGTGATGGCGGATGCCGAAGACGTGGACGCAGGCCGCGCTCATCACGTCGCCCCGCCCGGTCGCGGCCTCAGCCGCCTCCCACGGCAACGCGTGCAGCCATGGCCCAGTCGCGAGGTCCGCGTGCGCGGGGTCATGCCTGCATCTCGCGGCAGGCACGGTAGAGATCCTTCCACCCGTCACGCTCCTTGACCACGGTCTCCAGGTACTCCTTCCAGACCAGGCGGTCCTGGACCGGATCCTTGACCACCGCGCCGATCAGGCCCGCGGCGAGGTCCGCGGCATTGAGCTGCCCGTCGCCGAAGTGGGCGGCCAGGGCGATCCCGGAAGAGACCACGCTGATCGCCTCGGCGGTGGAGAGCGTCCCGCTCGGCGATTTGAGCTTGGTCTTCCCATCCTCGGTGGTCCCGCCGCGCAGCTCGCGGAAGATGGTGACCAGGCGGCGGATGTGTTCGAGCGGCGGCTTCTCGACCGGCAGCTCGAGGCTGCGCCCCAGGGCGACCACGCGCCGGACCACGATCTCGACCTCGGACTCCATGCTCTCCGGCAGCGGCAGGATGACGGTGTTGAAGCGCCGCTTCAGCGCGCTGGAGAGCTCATTGACGCCCTTGTCGCGGTTGTTGGCGGTGGCGATGAGGTTGAAGCCCTTCTGGGCCTGGACCTCGATGTTCAGCTCCGGGACCGGCAGGCTCTTCTCGC
>Ga0302314_10003603_pt1 | contig 28521 bp, 24 predicted proteins | sample III_Palsa_N2_3_FD_200533 | JGI IMG/M metagenome (GOLD analysis project Ga0302314, IMG submission 200533) | Peat permafrost microbial communities from Stordalen Mire near Abisko, Sweden - III_Palsa_N2_3 | ecosystem: Environmental > Terrestrial > Soil > Palsa > Peat permafrost | place: Sweden...
CCAGGACCACCGTCGGCAGGGCGATCACCGCCGCCGCGCCGATGACGATGGCCGCCCCGGTATGCCCAAGCTGGCGCAGGATCAGCGCGAGGGGCTCGGCGCTGCCGACGAAGTTGGCGAAATAGGTTGAGCCCACCGCGCTCGCCGCCACCGCGATGTAGATTACCGTGCAGACCAGCATCGACCCGATAATGCCAATGGGCAGATCCCGGCCCGGATTCTTGGCCTCCTCCGATGCGGTCGACAGGGCGTCGAAACCATAGAAGGCGAAGAAGATGATCGCCGCGGCGGCCATCACCCCGTGCTTGGCCCCATCCACTTCGTGGGCCGCGAAGCCGTAGGGCATAAAGGGATGGAAGTTGGCCGGATTGAAGCGCGGTAGGGCGAAAAAGACGAAGACGCCCAGCGCAACGACCTTCACCGCCACCAGCACAGCATTCACCGTTACACTCTCACGCGTCCCGGCGATGAGGAGGCCCGCAACCGCGTAGATGATGAAGATAGCCGGCAGGTTGATCACCCCGCCGGCCAGCAGGCCGGTCGTCAGGGCGTGGGGCAGATGCAAGCCCATCGCGCCAAGAAAGCCCACCGCATACCCGGACCACCCCACGGCCACCGCGCTGGTCGTGACGGAATATTCCAGGATCAGGCTCCAGCCGACCACCCAGGCTATGATCTCGCCCAGCACCACATAGCTGTAGGTGTAGGCGCTGCCGGAGGTCGGGATCATGGTCGCGACCTCGGCATAGGCCAGGGCCGCACAGGCGCAGACCGCGCCGGCGATCACAAATGACAGGATCACCGCCGGGCCCGCGAGGTTGGCCCCCACCCCGGTCAGGGTATAGATGCCGGTGCCGACGATGGCGCCCACGCCCAGGCCGATCAGGTGCCACCAGCTCAGCGTCGGCTTCAGCCGCTGATCGGGCCGAAGCGCATCCAACGACACCGCCTTGCGGTGCATCAAGCCGTTCATGGAATGGAGCGCCCCTCGTGTCCCGCGACTCCGAGTTTACACAAGCGCTCGCGACCTCAAAGGGTTGTCATTGAGACGGCGCGATTGCTGGGGCGATTGACCTTGTGCGCGCATCCCTGAACGACGGAAACGTCAGCGGTCAGCCCGCGACGACCGGCGTCTCCGTCATGACCAGGATGTCTCCAACGGAAGCGTCGAAGTGGCCGTCCATGGCGGCGGCCGCGGCGGCGGGATCCTGCGCCTGGATGGCCAGGGCGATGGCGCGGTGCTGGTCGATGATGCTCGCGCGCTGCTGCGGCGTGGTCCGGGTGCGCCAGGCGGTGGGCACGGCGACTTCCATCAAGGGGCCGAACGAGCCGACGATCTGCACGAACAGGGCGTTGTGGCTGGCCCGAGCGATGGCGCTGTGCAGGGCGATATCATGGCGGGTGGTTTCGGCGAGGTCGACGGCGACGGCCATGGCGTCAGCGAGGCCGACGATCAGCGCGGCCTCTTCCGCCGTGCGCGAGATAGCCGCCAAGGCCGCGGTGCGCAGCTCGATGGTCCGGCGCACGTCCCAGACTTCCGGCACGGTGATCTGGGCGGTCCCGACGGCATGGTTCAGCGAGGCGGCGAACACCGAGCCGTCCATGGCCGCCACGCGCGGCTTGCGGCCGTTGCCGACATCGATCAGGCGCAGGGCGGCCAGAGCGCCGAAAGCTTCGCGCATCACCGCGCGGCTCACCCCCAGCTCCCCGGCGAAATGCGCCTCGCCCGGCAGGGTTTCGCCGACGCGCATGGCGTGATCACGGATATGGTCCGTCACCACGCGCATGGCGCGATGCACGAGCGAGCCGTCCCCTGTTGCCCCTTGCGGCATCGGCCGCTCCGTCACCATCGAATCTACTCCGTTGGATTTACAAGGTTCGGACCCCTGCGCCTACGCCGCCACGCCGATCGCGCGATAGTCGGACGGCGAACGCCCGAAATGGCGGCCGAAGGCGCGGGAAAAGCTGGCGTTATTGAGATAGCCGCTCTCGTAGCCGACGGAGGAGACCGGCAGGTCGGTGGTCAACAGCAGGCGCCGCGCCTCGAGCAGACGCCGTTCCGCCAGGGCCTCGGCGATGCTGCAGTTGAACATCTCGCGGAAGCCGCGCGTCAGCTTGGCCCGGTTGAGGCCGCAGGCGCGGGCGATCTGGTCAAGGGTCAGTTTCTCGCTCCAGCGCTCGTCAATCATGCGCCGGGCGGCGATCAGGCGGCGACTGTCGGCTTCCGAGCGCGCGCCCTCACAGCCGGTCGCGACCAGAGCGCCGTCTTCGAACAATCGCACGGTCTCGCAGACCAACTCGATACTCTTGGCGAGACGATAGGTGGTGCGGGCCTCGTCCCCCGCACGCGGATCGCACAGCATGCGGACGATCGCCCGAAGCTCACAGGGAAGATGGAAGCAGGCGTGGTTGGATTGGATCAGGGCCTGGCCGCCCAGGCGCGTCAGGGCCGTTCGGTCAACCAGCAGGACGACATCGAGAGTCTCGCCGCCGAAGGGTGGATTGAGCCGCAGCGTCGGATGGCCATCGCCCGCGCCGAGGCCGAAGCTCAGGCTGAACGGATGTTGCGGGACGAGCTCGCCAGCCTGATCGCACCCAATCAGGGCGGTCATTTCCGGCGAGACCTGGATGCGTTCGGCGACGAATTCGCCGGTGTCGTCAGCGCCGTTGGATGGCGTCATTGTCCCCTCCCCCCGATTCAGGGTGTTAGGGAAACCCTGTCACCTATCTGACAGGTTGGCAATAAGCTATCCGATAGGTCAGGCCGGATAGAGGGCGCGGCGCAGGGCGTCACGGGTATCCCGCCGCGACGCTATGCTGACGGCGGCGGCGGGCGCGATGTCGAAGGCGTGAAAGCCGCCCGGATAGACGTGCAATTCGCACGGCACGCCTTCACGGAGCAGGCGGCGGGCGTATTCCAGGTCTTCCTCCAGGAACAGGTCGAGGGAGCCGGTAGTGATGAAGGTCGGCGGCAGACCGGCCAGGCTCTCTGCGCGCGCGGGCGCGGCATAGGGCGAGACGCCCTCCGACCCCGGCTCCACGCCCAACAGCGACTTCCAGCCGAAGGCGTTGTTGATCGGCGTCCAGATGTATTCGCCGGTGTAGGGGTGCTGTTCGCCGAGGCAGGTGCGGTCGTCGAGCATGGGATAGGTCAGGCTCTGGAACGCCAACTTGTACTCGCCCCGATCCCTCGCCAGCAGAGCCAGCGCCGCGGCCAGACCGCCGCCGGCGCTTTCGCCCCTGACGCCGATCCGCGCGGTGTCCACACCCAGCTCGGCGGCGTTCTTGAACACCCAGGCCAGGGCGGCGTAGCAGTCCTCGACCGGACCCGGATGCGGGGTTTCCGGCGCGAGGCGGTAGTTGAGCGAGGTGATGATGCAGTCCAGCTCGGCCGCCATCGGCCGCAGCATGCCCTCCATGCTTTCCGCCGTCCCGCCGACATAACCGCCGCCGTGGATGTGGAAGATGCAGGGCCGCGGGCCTTTGCCCTGGCGCGGCGTGTAGACATAGAGCTCGATGTCCGGCGCGCCGTGCGGACCAGGGACCGTGCGCTTCACCAGATCGACCGCCTCGACCGACGCGGGGTCCACCGGCAGCGGCATCTGCCGCGCGCGCATGGCCGGCAGGGTCTCCAGCGACAGTTCGGCGGTCGGGAATATGTCGAGGAACCCGGCGATCTCGGGGTCGACCAGGTGGCGGCTGCGCGAAGCGGTCATAGACTGAAAATCTTTCCCGGGTTGAACAGGTTCTTGGGATCCAGCGCCCGCTTTATGGTTCGCATGAGATCGACGGTCTCGCCAAGCTCCGCGATCAACCAATCCTGTTTGCCAAGGCCGATTCCGTGTTCGCCGGTACAGGTGCCGTCCATGGCCAGGGCCCGCTCCACCAGCCGGCGATTGAGGTGTTCCGCCTCCGCCGCCTCCTCCTTGCTGTCGGGGTCGAGCACGAACACCACATGGAAATTGCCGTCGCCGACATGGCCCAGGATGGTGGCCGGCATGCTGGCGCCTTCCAGGTCCCGCTTGGTCTCGCCGATACATTCGGCCAGCCGGCTGATCGGTACGCAGACGTCCGTCGGCCAGCCCACCGAGCCCTTACGCAGCCCCAGCGCGGCATAATAGGCTTGGTGACGCGCTTCCCAGAGCTTGGAGCGTTCTTCAGGCAGGTTCGACCAGCGGAATTCGCCGCCGCCGTTGGCCGAGGCCAGTTCCCTCACCGTCTCGGCCTGTTCGGCGACAGAGGCCTCGGTGCCGTGGAACTCGAAGAACAGGGTGGTCAGCTCCGGATAGTCCAGCTTGGACCAGCGGTTGATCGCCCGCATCTGCATGTCGTCGAGGATTTCCACCCGGGCGATCGGCACGCCCAGCTGGATGGTCTGCACCACCGTATCCACCGCCCCGGCCAGGGTCTCGAAACTGCAGACCGCGGCGGAGATGGCCTCCGGGATGCCGTGCAGGCGCAGGGTGATCTCGGTGATCACGCCAAGCGTGCCCTCCGAGCCGATCATCAGCCGGGTGATGTCGTAGCCCGCCGCCGACTTGCGCGCCCGGCGGCTGGTGCGGATGTCGCGGCCGTCCGGGGTCACCACCCGCAGCGACAGGATGGCCTCGCGCATGGTGCCGTAGCGCACCGCATTGGTGCCCGAGGCCCGGGTCGAGGCCATGCCGCCGATGGTGGCGTTGGCGCCGGGGTCGATGGGGAAGAAGAGGCCCGAATGGCGCAGGGCCTCGTTGAGCTGCTCGCGCCGGACACCAGCCTGGACGGTGCAATCCAGGTCGTCGGCGTTGACCGCCAGGATGGCGTTCATCTCGGACAGATCGAGGCAGACCCCGCCCCGCACCGGCGTCGTATTGCCCTCGATCGAAGTGCCGGCGCCGAAGGGGACCACGGGCACGTCGTGCTGGTTGCAGAGCTTGACGAGAGCGACCACCTCCTCGGTGGAATGGGCGAACACCACCGCGTCCGGCAGCACGGTCTCAAAATGGCTTTCGCTTTCGCCGTGCTGCAGGCGCATGGCCTGGCCGAGGTGGAGGCGACCCGTAAAGATCGCCTCCAGACTATCCAGAAAAGACCGCGGCAGGGCCGCCCGCTCATTCATGACGCGTCCGATCAGAACTTGTAGCTGGCCCGAACGCCGACCCGGCGCCGATCGCCCTCGAGGCCGAGATCGTGGGACAGGGCCGCCGGGAAGCCGGCGACGCTGAGCAGCGATGAGTCAAGGTAGGACTCCCAGTATTTGGTGTCCGTCAGATTGGTCGCGAACACGGCCAGTTGGTAGCGGCCGTGGATGTAGGTGATCGAGGTGTTGACGATATAGTAGGCCGGCAGGTCCGGAACCGACGTCGGCGTCAGGGTCGATCCCACCCGGTCGCCCTTGCCGATCAGCGTACCGTCAAAGCGCAGCGCATCGTCGCCGATCGGCTGGGTGTAGCTGCCGTTCAGATCGAAGTTCCAATCCGGCGTGAACAGGATCCGGTCGTCGGGCAGAGCCATGCCGGTCGTCTTTACATATTCCGAACCGTCGGTGATCCGGGCGTGCAGCAGCGTCAGGCCGGCGTTGAAGTCCCAGCGCTCGGTCGGCCGCCAATCGGCTTCGACCTCGGCGCCGTAGCTCTCCACCTGTCCGGTATTCAGGTTGATCGCCACGAAGGCGCCGCCCGGCGTGGGCGCCAAGCTGTTCTGGCCAATGAAGTTGCTGTAATCGTTATAGAAGACGTCCGCGTCGAGCGACAGCTTGTGGTCGTCGCTCTCCCACTTCGTACCCAGCTCGTAGGTCCACACCGAGTCGCCCTGATAGATGGGGTTCGGCGCGCCGGGTCCGTTCGTGCCGCCGCCGCGGAAGCCGCGCGAGATGGAGGCGTAGGTCATCCAGTCGGACGTCCAATGCTTGGTCAACGTCAAGCGCGGCTCAAGCTGGGTCGTCTCGTAATGCTCAGGGTCCGCCGCATCCTTCACGACCTGGTGGTCAAGGCGGAGCCCCGCCGCCAGTTCGATGGTGTTCACCTTCCAGAAGAGGGTGCCGTAGACGGCCTGGGCCTCGATATGAGCGTGATCGGACTCGTTGTCGGGGAGATTCAACACCCCGGGCAACAGCACGTCGTTGACGTCTGTATTGGTGGTCGACTGGTCGGCGAAGAGGCCGATCAGCGAGGAGACGTTGGCGTTGTAGTGGGTGTCGAAGCGCAGCTCGGCGGTCTCGGTATTCAGCGTGTTGCCGCCGTGGGCGACGTCGATGTAGTTGACGGGTCCGAAGTCGCCGTCGCCAGACGCCGTACCAAAGCGGGTGTCATACGCGGCGACCGCGGTGACGGTGGTGTTGATCTGAGGGACATCAAACACGCCCTTCAAGTTGCCGCCCGCGTAGGTGTACTGGGCGAGGCTGTTGTAATTGTAGGTCTCGTTCTCCGAGTAGTCCTTCACCCCGGTCACATCGACGTAGGGGGTCTCGCCGCCCTTCACCTGGTTGTAGTAGCCGTTCAGCGTGAACACCGCGTTGGGTGACGCCTGCCAGCGCAGGCCGGCGTCAGCGGAGCGCTGGTAGAGCGGGTTGGCGTAGCCGCCGGCCAGGGTGTTCTTTTCAAACCCGTCCTGGTCATGGAACGACAGGCCGATCTTGGCCTGCAGCACGCCTGGCACGATGGGGCCGCTGGCGGTGACCGCGCCGGAGTTGAAATCGTCCGGACCGGCATAGGCGCCAGAGATGCTGAAGTGTGGGGTGTCCGAGGGCTGGCGGGTCGTGACGCTGATGGCGCCGCCCAGGGTGTTGTTGCCGAACAGGGTGCCCTGCGGGCCGCGCAACACCTCGATCTGCTGAACGTCCAGCAGCGGGCTGTTCAGGTAGGAGGTGTCGGGCTCGTAGATGCCGTCGACGAAGATGCCGACGCCGGGCTGGACCGTGTCGATCAGGGTCGCGCCGATACCGCGGATGGAGATGAAGGAGCGGCCGACGGCGTCGGAGTTGATGTTCAGGCCGGGCGCGTAAGCCGCGATGTCCTTGACCTGATAGATCTGTTCGCGCTGCAGCATTTCGGCGCTCACGGCGGTGACCGCGATCGGCACGTCCTTCAGCCGTTCTTCGCGCTTACGAGCGGTGACGACGACCTCGTTGACCGTGGTTTGCGGCGTGGTCGAGGTGGTCTGTGCGTGCGCGGCGACTGGCGCGACAAGCGCCGTGGTCACCGCCAAGGCGGTCATGAATCGCATCCCCCGGGATCCTCTCTTTTATGGGCTCGGGGCTGTCGATTCTTGCGCCCCCTCCGATGGATCGAACGGTAGGGCGGCGGCGACCTATCTGAAAGGTCGGCTTGGCGGGATTGGTATGCTGATCGGCACGATGGGTTCGCTCAGCGGACTCTCAGGGCCTTGACGCTCGGCTTGCGGGCGCCCGGCGCTCGGTTCACCAGCAGCTGTAGCCGCCGTCCACGAGAACGATCGAACCGGTCATCAGGCTGGCCGCATCGGACGCCAGGAACAGTACGACCGAGGCGACCTCCTCCGGCTCGCCCAGCCGGCCCATCGGCGTGCCGTCGATCCAGCGGCGGTACATGTCACTTTCGCGGTCGGCGAAGGCGTTGATCGGGGTGGCGATATAGGTCGGCGCCACGGCGTTGACCCGCACCCCGCGCGGCGCCCATTCGGCGGCCAGCGACTTGGTGAGGTGATGCACCGCGGCCTTGGAGGCGTTGTAGTGGCTCTGGCCCTGCGGCCGGTTGACGATGAAGCCCGACATGGAGCCGACGTTGACGATGGCGCCCGAACCGGCCGCCAGCATGTGCCGGCCAAAGGCGCGGGCGCACCAGAAGCTGCCGTTCAGGTTCACGTCCAGCACGTTCAGCCAGCGCTCGTCCTCCATATCCTCGGCGGGGATTTCGCTGCGGGCGATGCCGGCGTTGTTGACCAGGATGTCCACCCGGCCGTGACGGCGAACCAGATCGTCGGCCACCGCCGTCACGCCCGCGGCGTCGGTGACATTCATCACCACGCCCTCAACCGCATGGCCTTTCTCAGCCAGCTTGAGAACCGCCGCGTCGATGTCGCCCTGCTTCAGATCGGCGATGGTGACCACAGCGCCCGCCTCGGCCAACGCCTCGACGATACAATAGCCGATGCCGCTGGCGCCGCCGGTGACCAGGGCCACCCGGCCGGGAAGCTTGAACTTGTCGAGATACATGACGGAGCCTTGGATGGTGTGACTAGACGAACCTGGCGGCCGGCATATCAGGATCGGGGCCGGCGGTTCCACTGGCCAATGCATAGACCTGCCGGGTCGCGGGCTCATATTCCGGCCACGGAAGCGTTCCGAACGCGCCGAAATCCACCCAGACCTTGTGCACGGCATCGGCCAGCGCCTGGGGCGGCGCATCCCCCAACAGGCCCTGGGACCCGCTCAGGCAGGCCAGGGTGTTGAAGGCGAACGGAATTTCGATCCCGTGACAGGCGCCCAGCTCTCCGCCCCAGGCCTGGGAGCGCCACGCGAAATCGTACAGGTGGGTCCTGCCCTGGTGCGCGGCGGCATAGAGGCGGGTGGGATAGCGGAACACCAGATCGGTCATGGCCCGGGTCATCGCATCCCCAGCCTTTGCGCGACCCTTGCCCACGCCGTAGGCCTTCAGGATGGCCCAGGCGTTCTGGACCGACCGGCTCATGGCGAACCAGGCCATCGGCGTGTTGACCTTCTCCCGCACGCCGGTGGGCACGAAATAGAGGTTCATCTCCTCGGCATTGGCGCCGATCAGCACATGGATGTCCTTGCCCACCCCCTTCTTCAGCGCCTCCAGGGGCGGATCGGGCAGCACATCGTCGCCATGCACCGGCAGGAATTTGCTGATGCCATAGGCCGGCTCGCGGCCTTCGGCGTCGCGCAGATTGACGCGGAAGGTCGGCGCCTGCGCCTTCTCCACCGCCGCTGTACTCTGCTCCAGCGTCAGGGTCTGGAAACCCTTCACATCGGGACTGATCCCAAGGGCCTTGGCGAGCTTGGTGGTCAGTCGCTCGGCGACCTTGATCGGCCGCGTCATCGAGCCATGGCCGCTTTCGATGATCGCCTTCTGGAACAGCCCCTGCGCCAGAGGCGAGGCCACCAGGTCGGCCACCGACATGGCGCCGGCGGATTCGCCAAAGATGGTGATGTTGGCCGGATCGCCGCCGAAGGCCGCGGCGTTGGCCTTGATCCAGTGCAGCGCCGCGATCTGATCGCGCAGGCCGAGATTGGTCGGCGCGCCCGGAATGGCGAGGAAGCCTTCGACGCCGAGCCGGTAGTTGATCGACATCATCACCACGCCGGACTTAGCGAAGGCGGTCCCGTCCTGCACCGGCACATAGGCCGTCCCGAGGGCGAAGCCGCCGCCGTGGATGAACACCATCACCGGCAGGCCCTTGGCGTTCGGATCCGGCGTCCAGACGTTGACGGTCAGATAGTCGTCGCCCTTCACCCAGCCGGCGCCGATCAGCGGCTTGATATCCAGGCCCGGGAAATCGCGCACGATCTGCGGCGCGGTTGGCCCGGCCTCGCGCGCATCGCGGACGCCGCCCCAGGGAACCGGAGGCTTGGGCGCCACAAAGCGGTTATCGCCCACCGGCGCGGCGGCGTAAGGGATGCCAAGAAACCGGCTGACGCCGCCCTCAGTGACGCCGCGCAGGGCGCCGGCGCTGGTGGTTACGATATCGTCGGTCACGAGGCGCGCCTTTCGGGTCGTCGGGGACGAAAGGCTACGGCATTCCGTCGACGCCGCCCGGTCCGGGTGTTTGCTTGACGGGACTTTTGCATTGCCGGCCGGCCTTGGTGACGAGGCTCCGGCTGAAGGGCTCGCCGCCAAGTCTCCGGGTCAGCCCCTACCCCACCCTAATATCGATCCGGCCGCCGGGCGTGCAGGCCGCCAGCACGGTCTTAAGGTCTTCCAGCCGCAAGGCCACACAGCCGGCGGTGGGCCCAAAGTGGTCGCCTAGATCGTGCGCCACATGCAGGAAGATGGCGCTGCCGAGGCCAGGGACGGTCGGCGCATCATTGTAGCCGATCACCGCCAGCAGATCGTAGGCATGATCGTCCCGCCACAGGGTCTCGGCGTCGGTCTGATAGGGCATGTGGACGATGCGGTTGTAGAAGGGATCCTCCGGATCGTCGCACCAGCCATCGGTGGGCGTGGCCTTGTAGATCGGCAGGCCGGAGATGGGCGCGGTCGCCAGACGATCGGGCCGATAGCGGATTTCCCGCAAGGAAAAGACCCCCGCAGGCGTGCCGCCATCGCCCTCGTACTTGGGATGCAGAACGCCGCCGCGGCCGACGGCGCAGGGATAGCGCTTGCCCTTGCAGGTCAGCACGCCATTGATCGCTCCCGCCTTGGCGCGGACCTTGATCAGCGTCCGCTCCATTGCCAGCGCCGGCTGGGCGCTCACCGCCAATAGCGCTCCGGTTCCAGCGACCAGGCTGCGTCGTGTCATCGTCATGGCTCGCCCCCAAAACCTCAGACAACAAGCCTAGCAGATCAGGATCTGGCCGGCGCCCGGCCGCCAAGAAATTAAGATTCGTTTAAGACCTGCAGCCTACAGCTTCCAGGTGTGTCGGGTCATTTTACACACCGGGGAGCCCGGCGATGACTGACAGCCGATCCTTTCAAAATAGCGAGCCTGATGACATCCAGCTTAGGGTGTTGGTGGTCGACGACAATTCGCTCAACTGCGCCCTGATGCAGGCGATGCTCGCTGAGTTCGGGTGCAAGATATGCCTCGCCGAGAACGGTGATGAGGCCAGTCGTCTGGCCAGGCTCTATCCCTTCGACCTGATCGTCATGGATCTGCACATGCCGGTGCTGGACGGCGATGGCGCGGCCCGCCTGATCCGGGCCGATGGCGCCTCCAAGCGGGCTTTCATCGTGCGGTGGACCACCGAGGACGAAACCCGCCTCAACGCAGAGCTTTATGACGGCCAGCTACCCAAGCCGCTGACCTGCCCTCCCCTGGTGGCGGCGGTGTCCCTGGCCAGCCGGCGCGCCCTCCACCAAATGGACAGCCGCATGCGCGACCTGGCGGCGGCGACGCAGATCCAGGACCCGCATCGTCACTGACCGTCAGGCCCCTGAAAGAGGCTTGGCGATGCTCTCAAGCGGCTGGCCCTCGGCGTCGACGCCAAGGCGCAGCTCGACCAGCGCGGCCACCAGCATCAGCACGGCGGCGACCAGATAGCCGCCGCTGAGCATCCAGCGCGAGCCGGTCTGGATCAGCACGCCATAGAAGGACGGGGCCATGACGCCCCCGACCGCCGTCCCCGCCGCGTAGAAGACGGCGATGGCCATGGCCCGCATCTCCAGCGGGAAGATTTCGCTGGCGGTCAGATAGGCGGAACTGGCGGCGGCGGAGGCGAAGAAGAAGATCACCATCCAGGCCGCCGTCTGGGTGATGGCGGTGAGCAGGCCAAGGCCGAACAGCACCGACACGACGATCACCAGGGCGCCGCTCAAGGCAAAGGTGCCCGCGATCATCGTCTTGCGCCCGACAGTGTCGAATAGCCTGCCGAGCAGCAGCGGCCCCATGAAGTTGCCGATCGCCAGGGGGAGCAGAAACGCGCCGACCTTGGCGTCGCTGGCGCCCTCGAACTTGGTCAGCACCACGCCGAAGGTGAAGTAGACCGCGTTGTAGAGGAAGGCCTGGGCCGCCATCAGCACCAGGACCAGCAGCCCCCGGCCCCGATGGTCGCGCCAAAGGCTGTTCAGGATCAGGCCAAAGCCGAACACCTTTCTCGGGTGAATTTCGATGCCGCCCTCGACGGGGTCTGGCGCGACCCCGCAGGAGGCGGTCACATGGGCCTCAATCCCGGCCATCACCTTTTCGGCTTCGTCATTGCGGCCGTGGGTGACCAGCCAACGCGGGCTTTCCGGGACCAGGCTCCGCAACACCAGGATCACCAGGCCCAAGGCGCCGCCGACCGCAAAGCCGAGCCGCCAGCCGACATTCTGTCCGAACAGGTGCGGATCCAGGAAGATCAGCGAAGCGCCGGACCCCGCCGCCGCGCCGATCCAGAAGCTGCCGTTGACGATCAGATCGACCCGGCCGCGGTATTTGGCCGGGATCAGCTCGTCGATCGCCGAATTGATCGCCGCATATTCCCCGCCGATGCCCAGGCCGGTGATGGCGCGGAAGATGGCGAAGCTGACGAAGTTCCACGAACAGGCGCTGAGCAGCACCCCCACCAGATAGACCGCCAGGGTGGCGAAGAAGACCACGCGCCGGCCGAACCGGTCGGTCACCCAGCCGAACCCCAAGGCGCCGACCACCGCCCCGATGACGTAGAAGGACGCCGCCGCGCCGATCGAGGTCGGCGTGAGGCCAAGGGTGTGCGGGCTCTGCAGCGCCGGCCCGATCGCGCCGACGATGGTGACTTCCAGCCCGTCCAGAATCCAGGTGACCCCTAGGGCCGCCACCAGCAGGACGTGGAAACGGCTCCACGGCAGCCGGTCCAGGCGCGCGGGAATCTGGGTCCAGACGGGGTCTAGCTTGGCCATGGGTCGGTCCATCTTCCGTCAACGCCTGATGGTCGCATACAGTCGCACCCGGCGCGAATGTTCGGCGCGGTTGGGAGAAAAGCGCATGGCCAAGCCCAAGGCCGAACGGGTCCAGACACCGAAAGCCGACGAGGCCGAGTACGCGCACGGCGGCTGCGTCTGCGGCGCGGTGCGGTTCGAGATGCAGGTCCCCGCGGTGTGGGCCTGGCATGATCATTCCAAGGCCAGCCGCCACGCCCAGGGCTGCGCCTATGCAACTTACGTCGGCAGCTGGCGAAAGCGGTTCCGCATCACCCAGGGCGAGGCGGTCTTGCGTCGCTACGAGGATGCCGACGCCAAAACCAGGCGTAGCTTCTGCGGGGTCTGTGGGACGCCGGTGCTCTATGAGCGCACCCGCTCACCGAGGATGATCAACGTCCCGCGGTCCCTGTTCGAGACCCGCACGGGCCGCGAGCCCCGCTATCACACGTCGTTGGATCAGGCCGCCGACTGGGAATATCGCGGCGAGGCGTTGGCGCCGTTGAAGGGCTATCCCGGCGTGATGTGGGAGCGGCCGAGGAAGCGGAAGCCGGGGGTCGTGGATGCGATGTTTGAGTGAGAAGGGCGCGCCGCCCCGCTTGACAGCCGCGCCTCTCTGGTCATCCCTGATTACAAACAAAGTCCAGGGAGGACGCCATGACTTTCACCGACGAGCGCACCGAGGATGGCGTCACGCGCCGATCCTTCACGGTTTCCGTGGGCGGCGAGACCGTGCCGGCGGTGATCTGGGCGCCGGAGGGCGCGAAGGGATCGCGGCCGCTGGTCCTGATGGGCCATGGCGGTTCGCAGCATAAGAAGACGCCGGGGATCACCGCCCGCGCGCGCATCTTCGCGCAGAAGTTCGGCTATGCGATCCTGGCCATTGACGCCCCGCACCACGGCGACCGCATCACCCGCGAAGAGGCCGAGGCCTTTGCCCGCGATGTCGGCGCCCGCGTCACCGGCCAGGTCGCCGCCGGCTGGACGCCGGAGCGACTGAAGCAGATGGCCGACCGCACCAAGGCCGCCGTGCCGGAGTGGAATGCAGCGTTTGAGATGGCCCAGGGCTTTGACTTCGTCGGCGCCGCCGGCCCGGTCGGCTATTGGGGCGTCTCCATGGGCACGGCCATCGGCGTGCCCTTCGTGGCGCAGCAGCCGAAGATCACCGCCGCCGTATTCGGCCTGGCGGGCCTTCGCCCCAACGCGACCGAGTTCGAGGCGGCCGCCAAGGCGATCAAGATCCCCGTCGAGTTTGTGTTCCAATGGGAAGACGCCGTCGCCGACCGCGAGCACGGCATCGCCCTCTTCAACGCCTTCGGCTCGGCGGAGAAGACCATGCACATCAATCCCGGCGGCCACATGGACATCCCCAACTTCGAGGGCGCCAGCTGGGAGCGGTTCTTCGTCCGCCATCTCGGCGCGGCCGATGCGGCGGCGAAGACGCGGCCTAGGGTTGCCGCCGAGTAGCTATACATCCGTCTTTCGGGAACCCGCGCGGCCTCCAGCGATTGTGGAAGAAAGCGCCGCCCTGGCGCGCGAACCTGAAGGATACGAAAATGGGCATTATCGCTTGGCTCGTGGTCGGCCTGGTCGCCGGCTGGATCGGCAGCATGATCGTCAACCGCTCGGGCGAAGGCCCGCTGATGGACATTGTGCTGGGTATCGTCGGCGCCTTCGTCGGCGGCTTCGTCTTCAATATGCTTGGCCACGGCGGCGTGTCCGGGATCAATCTCTACAGCATCTTCGTGGCCGTAATCGGCTCGGTGGTGGTGCTGGTGATCTACCATGCGATCTTCGCGCGCCGGGCGCTCTGATCCTATCTCGAGCGTAACCTCGCCGAAGCGCCGGCCCGGAGCGATCCGGGCCGGCGTTTTGCGTTTTGCGGGAACCTCGCGACACGCGCGCGATTGATCAGTCTCTGCGGATTTTCGGAGGCGACCATGCCCGTGACGCCAGACCCCACCATCCCGACTGATAACCCACCGTCCGGCGAGGCTGGCGGGACCTATGGCCAGAAGGATGTAGGCCGCGCCGCCCGATCCACTGACGCCATGACCACCCGCGCCGGCGAGACGCCGTCAACGGTGGCGGGCGGGAAGCCGGTGAAGCCCCCGCGCTAGCCTCACGCCCCCTGATCGAGCGGGAAATCCCGCTTCAGGTTGACGTGGGTTGCGCGGATTCACCGCCGCTCAGCCGCGAGAAGCTGACTAGGGATGCGAGCGCGGCGAACGCCGCGCCGGCCGCCAAGGCGCTGACAGCGCCCTCTCCGTTCATGCGGAACAGGATGGCGGTCAGGGTCGCGCCTATGGTCTGGCCCGTCAGCCGGGCCGTTGCCAGCATGCCGCCCGCCGCGCCGGTGCGCTCAAGGGGCGCCGCCGACAGCATGGTGCGGTTATTGGGCGCCTGGAAGAAGCCGAAACCTATGCCGCAGAGCGCCATGCGCCAGCCGATGCCGAGGCTCGTCACATCGGCCGGCAGGATCGCCATCAATCCTAACCCCACGGCCAGCACCGCTAGGCCGATCCCGCCCAGGATCGCGGCCGGGAACCGGTCCGCCAGACGTCCGGCGATCGGCGCCGCGATCCCGACGCCGAGCGGCCAGGGCGTGATCAGCAGGCCGGTCTCTACCTGGCTGCGATGCAGTGTGGCCTGGAAGTAGAAGGGCAGCGCCACGAAGGCTAGCATCTGGGCGGCGAAGGAGGCCACGGAGGTGGCCACCGTCAGGCTGAACAGCTTGCTGCGCATCAGGTCCACCGGCGCCAACGGCTTCGGCTGGGACAGCGACCGGCGAACCAGCACCACGCCGCTGCCGATCCCCGCCGCGGCGATGGCCAGGCCGATCAAGTTTCCGCCACGGGTGAACAGGTCGACGCCGGCGATAATCAGGCCGAAGGTCGCTACGTTCAGCCCGGCGGCGATCCAATCCAGCTTGCGGTCCTGGCGCGGACTTTCCGGCAAGGTCGTCCGGCCCAGCAGCCAGGCCGCAACGCCGATGGGCACATTGACCGCGAATAGCCATTGCCAGGAGCCCACCGCCAGGATGGCCGAGGCGATGGTCGGCCCCAGCACCGAGGCTACCGACACCACAAGGGCGTTCAGGCCCACGCCCCGGCCAAGCTGGTCGTGCGGATAGGTGAACCGAACCAGGGCGCCGTTGACGCTCATCACTCCGGCCGCGCCGAACCCTTGCACGGCGCGCGCTATGGTCAGCTCCGGCAGGGTGTGGGCGAAGGTGCAGCCGATGGAGGCCAGAACGAACAGGATCAGGCCGGCCTGGAAGATGCGTCGGTATTCCAGAATCTCGCCCAGGGCGGCCAGCGGCAGCAGGGCGACGACGATGGCCAGCTGATAGGCGTTCACCACCCAGATCGATTCCGCCGCCGCCGCGTGCAGGTCGCGGGCGATTGCCGGCAGCGCCACATTGGCGATGGAGGCGTCCAGCACCGCCATCGCGATGGCGAGCCAGATGGCGAGCACCGACCAATAGCGACGCGGCGTCGCGAGGCCGTTCCAGTCCGTCATTACGCCTCCACTGATACTGGCCCTGCGATACGCCGCCATCCGCCGTTTCAAAAGGTCGAATTGAGCCGATACGGTTGCGCGCGCCGCCGATCGCCGCCCGGCCCGCGATAGCTCAGCTTCGTGCGGGTCGAGCTAAGCTGCTAGCGCATCCATGCTCGGTTTGACGTATTCAGCCTTTGCCGGCTGGAGCTGTTCATGACCTTGCATCAAGCGCTCGCGTTCGCCGTGGTGGGCGGAACCATCGTGGTGTTCGCCTCGGGGCGGTTTCGCTACGACGTCGTCTCCCTGTGCGCTTTGCTGATTGGACTGGCCGTGGGCGTCGTGCCGCCCAAGGCCGCCTTCAGCGGCTTTACGAGCGATGTGGTGGTGATCATCGCCTCGGCCCTGGTGGTCAGCGCGGCGGTCGCCCAGTCCGGCGTGATCGAGCGGCTGCTGCAGCCGCTGCTGATACGCTTGAAGACGCCGACGACGCAGGTCCCCGTGCTGGCCGGCGCCACCGCCCTGTTGTCGATGCCCACCAAGAACGTCGGGGCCCTGGCCATCCTGATGCCGGTGGCCCTGCAACAGGCGCGCAAGACCGGGACCTCGCCGTCATCGCTGCTGATGCCGATGTCCTTTATGTCCCTGCTCGGCGGCCTGGTGACCCTGGTCGGCACCTCCACCAACATCATCGTCAGTCAGGTCCGCGAGGAGACCCTCGGCAAACCGTTCAACATGTTCGATTTCGCGCCGGTAGGTCTGGTCCTGACCGGCCTGGGCCTTCTTTTCGTCAGCTTCGGCTGGCGGCTTTTGCCCCATGATCGGGAAGGCCGCGCGGCGCTGGGCGAGGCGGTAGTCAAGGCGCCCTATTCCACCGAGGTGCGCCTGCCCGACAGCTGGCCGGTGGCGCTCGCCACCCTGGCCGATCTGAACCTGGGCGCCGACGGGGTCACGGCCACCGCCCTGGTCTCGCAACAGTCCGGCGTCTCCCGGCCGCTCCCCGACGCCAAGCTGCGCCCCGGCGACGCTCTGGTGCTGGAGGGCGATCAGGAATCCCTGGATCGGGTGCTCGCCCGCACCCCCCTCGTGCCGGAACGCCAGGGCAAGGATGTCGGCAAGAGCCAGCCCAGCGAGGAGATGCGCTCGGTCGAGGCGGTGGTGCAGTCGGACTCCATCCTGGTCGGCCAGTCGGCCCAGCGGCTGCACATGCACCAGCGGTTCGGCGTCAACCTGCTGGCCGTCGGCCGCGCCGGCGAGCGGATCACTCAGCGCCTGCGCGACGTGACGCTCAAGCCCGGCGACGTGCTGATGCTGCAGGCCGGCGAGCGGGCCCTGCCCGAGGCGGTCAAGGCGATGGGGGTGCTGCCGCTGGCGGAACGGACCGTGCGGCTAGGCGGAAGCAAGCGGCGTTGGAGCCCGATCCTTATCTTGGCCGCCGCCATGCTGCTGGTGGCCTTCGCCAAGGTTCCGGTGGCCGTCGCCTTCTTTGGCGCCGCTGTGGTGATCGTCGCGGTCGGCGGCCTGTCCATGCGCGAGGCCTACGACTCGCTGGACGCCCAGGTGCTGGTGCTGATCGGCGCCCTGACCCCGCTCAGCGAGGCCGTGCGGCAGACCGGCGGCGCGGACCTGATCGCCGGTAGCCTCGCGCAGCTGCTGCACGCCGTCCCGCCCCTGGTGGCGCTGGGCATTCTGATGACGGCGGCCATGGCCTGCTCGCCCTTTCTGCACAACGCGCCGACGGTGCTGATGCTGGCGCCGATCGCGGTGGCCCTGGCGCAGCGTCTGCATCTGGGCGTCGACGCGTTTCTGATGGCGGTGGCGACCGGCGCGGGCTGCGACTTCCTCACGCCCGTCGGCCATCAGTGCAACACCTTGGTCATGGGTCCGGGCGGCTACAAGTTCGGCGACTATTGGCGGCTGGGATTGCCGCTCTCGATCCTGGTGATCTTGGCGGGCGCGCCCCTCATCGCCCTCGTCTGGCCGCTGGTGGGGAAGTGAGAGCGGGCCCGATCGGACGAAGCGAGGTCCTCGGCCGCTCGACCTCATTGTTCAGCTCGGCGCCGAACAGGACGATCATGACGCTCAGCCACAGCCAGACCATAAAGCCGACCACCGCCGCCAGCGGTCCATAGGTGCGGTCGTAGTGGCCGAAGGCGGCGACGTAGCTGGAGAACAGCAGCGAGGCCAAGAGCCAGATGATCGCCGCCAGCGCACTGCCCGGCGTCACCCAGCGCCAGTGTTCGCGCGCCGAGCTTGGGCCGAAGCGGTAGAGGATGGCCACGATTCCCATGACCAGGGCGACCAGGATCGGCCACCTCATGGGGGCCAGGGTGGTCAGGAGGTTTGGGCCGAACAGATAGGCGGCTCGGGGCGCCAGCAGGAAGATGATCGAGGCGGCCAGGGCCAGGACGATCCCACCGACGGTGAAGCCGAGCGATTGCGCGGTGAGAACCAAAAAGCCGCGCCGCTCCTGCTGTTCATAGGCGACGTTCAGGCCGCCCAGCAGGGCGCTCATGGCCGCATTGGCGCTCCAGATCGAAACGATGACGCTGACGCTGAAGGTGACGCTGAGTTGGGCGTGATGAATGGCGGCGATGCGCACCATTTCGTCGCCGATGAACTGCAGCGTCTCCGGCGGGGCGATGCCGGTGAGCAGCCCCAGCACCTTGCGCGCATCGTCGATATGTCCGAACAGGCCGTAGAAGGCGACGAAGGCCGCCAGTCCCGGAAACAGCGCCAGCACGCCATAATAGGCCACGCCCGCCGCGACAGCGGAAATGCGGTCGTGGTTGAACTCGGCGAAAGCGGCCTTGAGGATGGCCCACCAGCCCTTTGGCGGGATCGCGATGATCGGGCCGTCGGACCATCGCCAGGGCGGAGGCGCAACCACGGGCGCGTGAGGCCGGCGCAGCACCTCGGCGGCGAAACCGGAGGTCATCGCCACGAGCGAGGCGACGGCGAGCCAGACGCCGTGATCGCGCTTGGCGGGTTTCGGTTTTCGACTCAAGCCAAAGGCCCTTCCTGAACCCTTGTCGAACGCGGCTCGGGCGGATTTGTTCTGTGGGCCGAGGCGTTTAGGGCTGGAAGGAGACGCCGGCCTCGTTAAGGGCGGCGATGGACGCCAGGAATATATCGCTGCGGACACTGTAGGCGTCGCGCGGACTGGCGACGTAGAGGCGCGCGTTGAGCACCAGGCGGCCATCTGCGGTCATGGAGTCGACGAACACCCTGGGCGGCGGGTCTCGCAAAATCTTCGGATGGGCCTGCGCCTGCGCTGTGATCAGCTCGACGCACTGGGCCGCCTGGGCTGGCTTGCCGATCGTCATCTGCAGCTGGATGCGGGCGCTTGGGTCGCCCAGGGTCTTGTTCTGCACCTGTTTGGTGACGAAGTCCGAATTGGGCACGATGACGGTGGAGCGGTCGAAGGTCTGGATTTCCGTCGCCCGCACGCGAATGCGGCGGATGTCGCCCTCCACCCCATCGACATTGACCCAGTCGCCCACCTTCACCGGCCGCTCGATCAGCAGGATGATGCCGCAGACGAAGTTCTGCACAATCTGCTGCAGGCCAAAGCCGATGCCCACCGACAGGGCGCTGGCGATCAGGGCGATCTGGGCGAACCCCAGGCCCATGGCCGCCATGGCGCCCAGCATGGCGAAGCCGACGCCCAGATAGCCCACCCCGGTGGCGACGGAGTTGCGTAGGCCCGCGTCCCAACCGGTCACCGGCAGATAGCGCCGCACCACCCAGCGCTGGACCATGTGCGCGATGGCCACGCCCACCACCAGGGTGGCGATGCCGGCCGCGATGGCCGCCGGCGAAATGGTCGCCGAGCCAATATGGATGGTCTTGCCCAGCTGGCTGAGGTTGGTGAGCAGAAGATCGCCGCTCTGGCCGAACGGGGTCAGCGCCAGGCTGATCGCGCCGATCACGACGATCAGCTGTAAGGCCGCCGAGATCAGCACCCCGGTCTGGCCGATCGTGGTGATGTGCAGATTGAACAGGGACGACAGCATGTGCGCCGCCCAGCCCTTGCCCCGGAACAGGGCGGTGCTGAGGTCGTCGATGAAGCGCAGCAGGATGTAGGTGACAGCGGCCAGGACGCTGAGCCAGAATATCTGGCTGGAGATCAGCGCCGCGAGGGTGGTGTAGCCGCAGAACACCGCCCCCACCGTGACCACGATGGCCACCGACAGGGTCAGCGAAACCAGCGTCCATATCGGCGAGCGCAGCTCCGCCGGCTGGGCGTCGTCCTTCGCGGGCGGCCGACCCGCGCCGAAGCTGACCAGGATCAGACCCGCCGCGCCGGCATAGGCCAGCGAGAGGATGCAGTTGGCGGCGATGGTCGCCGAGACGCTGGCCCCGACGACGAAATTCACTCGCGTGATCACGAAGCCGGCGCCGGTGATCAGGGCCACCGTCCAGAGCGAAAACCGGATGCGCAGCGCGGCGTCGTCGGTGATGTCCATCAGCCGCCGCTCGGCGGTCTCGGTGGCCAGCGCCCGGCCCAGGGCCAGGATCGCCGCGCCCCAGGCCACCGCCGCCACGCCGGCGTTGGCCACCGCGTTGGCCTTGCCAGACAACACCCCGCTCCATTGGGCGGTCACCAGCAGTATCCCCGCCGCGAGCGCGGGAAGGCCGGTGTCCACCGCCGCGACCCACAGGGCGCCGGCCGTGCGCGCCAGGCTTGAGGGCGCCCGGGACTCAACGGCCTTGCGGCGCCCAAGCCGCAGCAACCACAGGCGCACGGGCCAGAGGATGGCGAGCGCAAGCGCCAGGGCGGCCAGCAAGGCGCTGGCGGCCCTGGGCTCCGGCGCGCCTTCGGCGGTGATCCGCGCCTCGTAGGCCTGGACGTTCAGACGTCCGAGGTCTTCGCCCGCCACGCCACTGAGCTCAGTCCAGAAGTCGGGCGAGACCGGCGAAGGCGATCGCTCCAGCACCCGGGCGCTGAAGCCTTCGCGGCGGCGTTCGGCGATCTGGCTGAACAGGTTGCTGGCCGAGACCGCGACGCCCTGCGCCTGGCCGAATTCGGCCGTGAGCGGCGCGCGCTGGACCAGCAGCGGCGCCTGCTGCTTCTTCTGAGTCGTGTTCAGCCGCTTGCGGCCGAAGCCATCGTGTTTCAGGACCACGTCGATCTTGGCGATGGCGGCGCCATCGGTAGCGACCACGCTATTGGCCTGCGCCTCGATCGCCAGCGCCCGGGCGCCCATGGCCGCCAGACGGCCGTCATCGGACACCGTCGGCAACAGGCCCTGTAGCTGGGTCAGCATCTGCTGTTCGGTCTTCAAGTCAGCGGCGGCCGAGGGCGCGGCTGGCGCAGGCGTCGCTACTGGCGCGGCCATAGGTGTGGGCGCCGCCGTCGTCTGAACAGCCGTCGTTTGGGCCGCCGTCACCGGACTCGCCGTCAGCGGGCTCGCTGGCGTCTGGGCCGCCACGCAGGGCGCCGAGAGGCCCGCCAGGGTCAGGACCGCCGCGATCGCCGCAAAGCCGAATTTCAAACCGATGCTCCTGGCCTTCGCCCGCCAACCCAGATCCGCTTGGCAACACACAAAGCGGCCAAGGGTTGCGTCAGGCCGCTGCGCCCACGCGATCGACCGACGCGTTCTGATCTAACGGACGGTGCGGCGCGATCATAGCGATACCGAGGGCGATCACCCCGCCGACCAGGGTAGCGATCAGCCGATGCTCTGCATTGGTCAGGGCATGACCCCCTTGGGCCAGCGACAAAAGCAACACCACCGTTGCCGTCACCGCGCTGGTCAGGATGGCGTAGTGAGCCTTCTGCAGGGCGTAGGCGGCGCAACCGGTCAGGCCGATGCCGACCAGCAGCAAGGGCGCATAATAGCCCACAGCCAAGGCGTAGAGGCTGGCCAGCAGGCAGCCGACGATCGTGCCGGTGAACCGGGCGATTCCCCGTACATGGGTGTCGCTGAGGCCGGGCTTGAGGATCAGCATCGCCGTCATCGGCGCCCAATAGCTGTTGGCGAGGCCGAGCTTCCAGGCCACCGCCAGGGCCAGCCCCACGCAGACCGCCGCCCGGATGGCGTGGGAGACGACGAGCCTTTGCTCCGGCGGCGGCTTCGGCGCGGCGGGCGGCAGACGGCCGGCGGCGCCGGGCGCGAGCCTGGCCAGCACCATGACCACCAGCACCTGGGTTATTCCGCCGCCGAACACCACCAGAGCCCGAGTGGCCGCCGCCGGAAGGGGCCCCGAATAGTGGCCGGCCACCAGCAGGGCGATCACCATCTGCAGCGACACCCACCAGAGATCCTCGTCGTAGAGCGCCAGCACCGCGCAGGCAGCCGCCGCCACGGCGGCCACGGGCAGCAGCACGATCTCCCACTGCCCCGCCAGGCAACCGATGAAGGCGGTTGCGGTGGTCCCGGCGACAGCGGCCATCATCGCGCCCCAACGGCGGCCCCGCAGATCCCGCGCGGCGCCGAAGCCGACGCTGAACGCCGCGCCTGTCGCCACCGCGCCATAGGCGATCTGGCCCGTGGCGAGGCCGATCAGCAGCAGCAACGGCAGCGCGGGCGCGCACAGGGCCGCCTCGCGCCAGTAGACGGGCTGGGATTTGAAGAAGTCCCGATCCATGATCGCTGCCTAACATGCGGCCGCGCCGCCGCGAACGCGTTGGACCCGGAACGCACGAAGTTTATGATCGGCCTCCCAGACCTCGGCAGGCGGCCGAGCTTTTTTTGCGTCAGCGGGAACCAAATCCCTCGGGCCGGGTTTTGAATTGAATGGCGCGCGCTCTGAGCGCCGATGCGGGAGTAGGGCGAATTGGGCGACTCGCCTGGGCGACGTGTGTTGGTGGTCGACGATGAAGTCCTCGTCGCCATGCTGATCACCGACATGCTGGAAGATTTGGGCCACCAGGTTGTGGGCCCGGCGCACGACCTCGATGAGGGCCTCGCCCTGGCCAAGACGGATGACTTCGACTGCGCCATCCTCGACATTAGCCTGAATGGCCAATCCTCAATGCCGATCGCCGACCTGCTGCGTGAGCGCCGCATGCCCTTCATGTTCGCCAGCGGCTATCCGCCGGACCCGAATGAGACCGGCTATCGCGGCGTGCCGCTGCTGCAGAAGCCCTTCAATCTGAAGCAGGTCGAAGACGCGTTAGAACACGAGGCGTTCCGCGCGAGCTGACTCCCAATTGCTCCCCCGCTGGGGAGCCAGCCGGCGCAGCCGACTGAGGGGGCGAGTCTTCGCTACGCCACCATAGCGGCCGGGCCCCCTCCACCACCCTACGGGCGGCCCCCTCGGCGTATACGCCTCGACCCCCGTCGGGGGAGGAATTAGATGTCCAGCTGCGCCTCTGGCCACACTCCCTCGCCCATGGGATGACTTCGGGCCATGACGACCCGAACACTCGGATTCGCCGATCTGTTTTTCTACGCGGTGTCGATGGCGCTCGCCACCCGATGGCTGAGCACGGCGGCAAGCGCTGGGCCTTCGTCCCTGTGGATCTGGCTGCTGGCCGTGGCGGTCTTCTCCGGTCCGCTGATCATCGCCACCGCGGAACTCACCACCCGGTTCGACGGCGAGGGCGGGGTCTATGACTGGACCGCCCGCACCTTCGGACCCTTCTGGGGGTTCGTCTGCGGCTGGATCTATTGGGTCTGCAACCTGCCCTTCTTCGCCGGCCAGCTGGTCTTCACCATGAACATCGCCGCCCTGGCGCTCGGCTCCGCGGGCAAGCCGCTGTTCGCCAATCCGGACGCCTTCATGGCCGCCACCGTGGCCCTGTCGCTGGTGATCGGCTGGCTGCACTACATTGGCCTCGGGGCCGGCAAATGGCTGTCCAATGTCGGCGCCATAGGTGGGTTCGCCCTGGTCGGCGCCCTGATCCTGATCGGCGCCCTGGTGGGCTTGAAGCATGGCCCGGCGACGGACCTGGTGCATGCGAGCTACGCGCCGCCCCTCAACGCCAACGGCGCCATTCTCTGGGCCACCATAGTGTTCGGCGTCGGCGGAACCGAGGCGCTCGCCTTCCTGCGCAACGATGTGCGCGGCGGCATCAAGACCATCCTGAAGGTGCTGGGGGTGGTCGCCGTTGTGCAGATCATCGTCGCCGTCGGCGGCACGGCCGCCGTCCTCTTCATCATGTCGCCCGAGGCCGCCACCCGCCTGTCCGGCCTGCCAGATGCTTTGGCGCTCGGCCTGAACAGCCTGGGCGCCGGGGGGCTTGCGCCCATCATTCTCGCCGGCGCCTTCCTCTATTTCCTGGGATCCTACAGCGCCTGGTTCGGCGTGGCGGCCCGCCTGCCCTTCGCGGCCGGCATCGACGCCTATCTGCCGGCGGCCTTCGGCAGGCGTGCCCCCAAGTCCGGCGCGCCGGTGGTCTCCATCGCCACCCAGACGGTGATCACCGCGGCCATCATCATCCTGTCCCAGGCGGGCGAGAGCCTGAAAGGCGCCTATGACTTCCTGGTCGCCATGAGCGTGCTGTCCTACACCCTGCCCTTCCTCTTCCTGTTCTCGGTCTTCCTGGCGACCCAGTTCAAACCAGGGTCCGAGGGCGGCTGGAGGCTGCCGGGCGGACGGCGCACGGGCGTCGCCGTCGGGCTGGTCGGCCTGATCGCCACCACCATCGCCGTCGGCTGCACCCTGGTCCCCAGTCCCGACGCCAAGGACCAGTTGGGCGAGGTGCTGAAGCTGGTGTTCGCCGCGGCGGTTCTGATACTCTCCGGTGTCTTCTTCTATGCCGTCGCCCGTTGGCGCCAGACGGTCCGCTCCCGAGCCGCATCATGACCGCATCCGCTCCGACCACCCTGCCGGCCGAGCTCTACCGCGACGACCCCGCCCAGTGGCAGGCCGAGCGGAAGGCCATCTTCGCCCGTGCCTGGCAGTTCATGGGCCACGACAGCAGCCTGCCGGACGTCGGCTCCTGGATCGCCGACACCATCGCGGGCTATCCGATCGTGGTGGTGCGGGACGCCGAGGGCGCGCTGCGCGGCTATCACAACGTCTGCCGTCACCGCGCGGGACCGCTCACCGACGGGCCGAGCGGCAAGTGTGACGGCATGCTGGTCTGCCGCTATCACGGCTGGGCCTACACCCTGGACGGCCGCCTGCGGCTGGCCCGCGACTTCGGGCCGTCGTCAGATTTCGACCCGCGCGACTATGGGCTGTTCCCAGTGCGCGTAGAGACCTGGCGCGGCCTGATCTTCGTGGCCGTCGACGCGGACATCGCCCCGCTCGCCGAGGCCGTGGCGCCATTGGAGCGCCGGCTTGTGGGCCGCGACTGGAGCGATCTGGAAGTCGCCCTGGTGCGCAACCATCCCATCGCCGCCAACTGGAAGACCTACGTCGAGAACTATCTGGAGGGCTACCACGTGCCCTCGATCCACCCGAGCCTGGACTCGGAGATCGTCTCCGAACGTTACACCGTGACCATGGATGGCCTGATCGCCCTGCATGAGGTTCCCATGCGCGCGCCCGATCCGGTCTACGACGGCCTCTGGGCCTGGCTGTGGCCCAACCTGGGCGTTAACGTCTACGCCACTGGACTGATGATGGAGCGGATGAGCCCGGTGGGGCCCGGGTCCTGCCGCCTGGACTATATCTACCTCATGCCCAAGGGGGTCGGCGTCTCAGCGGAGACTCTGGCTATGTCGGACGTGGTCACCGCCGAAGACGTCGAGATCGCCGAGACGGTGCAACGCAACCTGGACGCCGGCGTCTATGAGGTCGGCCGTCTGTCACCCCGGCACGAAGGCGCCGTGGCGGCGTTCCAGGGGTTCGTCAGGAAGGCCCTGGCCGAACCCGCCGCAAGCTCGGCCCTGCGCGCGGCGAGCTGAATGAAACCCTTGGAGCCGCCCGCGGGCCAGCAGGTCTTTGCCCAAACCCTCGAGCCAACCGACGCCGACTTCGACGAGAACGGCCACGTCAACAATGTCGTCTATGTTCGCTGGGTCCAGGACATGGCCACGGCGCATTGGCGCAGCCGCGCCTCAGCGGAAGACCAAGGACGCTGGGGCTGGGTCGTCCTGCGGCACGAAATCGACTATCGCCGCCCCCTCCTGCCAGGCGAGACCGCCACGGCGCGAACCTGGGTTGGCGCGCGGTCCGGACCCCGGTTTATCCGCTATGTCCGGATCGACGGCCCCGAGGGCGACGTCTGCGCCCAGGCGATCTCTGAATGGTGTTTGATCGACGGAGTGACCCGCAGACCGACGCGGGTGCCAGATGCGCTGGCTGAGGCGTTTTCCTGAGGGGGCGCAGTTGCCGCCTGTCGATCGCCGTTGAATTCACCGTTCCCTCGCCCTTGTGGCGAGGGCCCATTGAGCGCCGAAGCGAGTTGCTAGGGCGCAGACGGAGCCGTCGCGCGAACCCCCTATCGTTCGAGTCCAATGGACCCTCGTCACAAGGGCGAGGGAACGAGCCTTAGTTGGCGAAAGCGCCTAATTTCAACCCTCTCACGCCCGCCTCGGAACAACCGGCAGCACCACGTGCGACGGCCGACTGGCGTCCAGGTAAACCGTGTTCTTCGCCACTCTCCGGCTTAAGCCCACCCCTTCCGGATCGCCCGTGTTCGGGTTGACGTCGAAGTGCGGGAAGTTGCTCGAGGAGATGTCCAACCGGATGCGGTGACCGGCCTTGAACAGGTTGGCGGTGGGGAAGGCCTCGATCTTGATCGGATAGGCCTGGCCGGGCGTCATCATCGATGGCGCCGCCCAGCTGTCGCGATAGCGGCAGCGCAGGATGCCGTCGGTGAGGTTGAGGGCATAGCCCTCCGGATAGTCCTCGCTGGGCGGATAGAGGTCGATCAGCTTGAGCGTGAAGTCGGTGTCGGGACCATCGGAGCTGATCCACAGGTTGGCGACGATGGCGCCGGCGACCTCCATGTCCTCCTTCAAGGGCTCGGTCTGGAACACCAGAATGTCGGGCCGGGCTTCCAGCGGCAGATAGGGCGGGCGGGCGCCATAGACCTTGGGTCCCTCGCGCTGGTCGAATCCGCCAGGTCGCATCAGGGGCTCGCCAGAGGTCACAGTTCCGCCGATGGTCGGGACCGGGTGGTTGGGGTCGAAATCGTAGGAGATCGGGCGCACATCCGCCGTCGGCTTGGCGATCGACAGGCCACCATCGGGCCGCAGATAATGAGGCGTCAGGGCTGCGTCGGGGATCGGCCAGTCCCGCTCGCTGCGCCAACGACCGCCGTGGTCCAGCCGGCCTTCCGGCGTCTTCCGCCCCGAGCCGCCGCCCATGATGAACAGCCGCACGGGCGGGTCTTCGCCCATGCCGGAGGTCTGTTTCAGATGCCGGTCGTACCAGCGCAGCCTTTGTTCAAAGATCGAACTGCCGGTGTCCGCGTCCAGGGTCGAGCCGGGACCGAAGTCGATGTCACCGGAGAAGGGCGTCGAGCGGGCGCCGTGGGTCCACGGCCCCATGATCAGCCGCACCGGCCCGCGCTTGAGCTTGGACAGGCCGATGTAGTTGTCGGTCGCGGTGCGGGAATAGGCGTCGTACCAGCCCGACAGGTGCACCATGGCCGCGTCGGCATATTGGGGATAATAGCCCTGTCCATAGATGCCGAGCTGCTTCCAGAAGCCGTCGAACCGGCCGTGCTCCCACTGGTCGTAAACGTAGGATTCGTAGTCCGGCAAAAGGCTGATCGGCGAATGGCCGCGCTTCCAGGGCATGGAGGCGAACCAGGCCTTCAGGTCGATGGCCTTCAGCGCCGCCATCAGCCGCGGGCTCTTCACCGCCTCGGGACTTTCCAGACCCAGATTGTAGGCCCAGGTCACCTGCTTCAGCTCAAAGGCGCCGCCCTGGCGGATGCCGTCCTGGTAGGCGTTCGAGAAGGCGCCGCAGTCGACATACATGGCCTTCAGGCCGGGCGGGTTCAGGCAGGCCAGCGCGCCCTGGGTATGGGCGGCGTAGGACAGGCCCATGGTCGCGAACTGGCCGTTGCTCCAGGGCTGACGGATCAGCCAGGCGGCGGTGTCGAAACCGTCCTGCCCCTCGCTGAGATATTTGATGAACTCGCCTTCGCTATCGTGGCAGCCGCGGCAGTCCTGGAAGATCACCACATAGCCATGGCGGACGTAGACCTCGGCCACCTGGGCGCGGGTCTTTGGCTTCGCGTCGGCGGCGGTGAAGTCGCGGGCATAGGTGACGTTGCGGCCATACGGCGTGCGCTCGAGGATGGTCGGGAAACGGCCGGGGATCGGCTTTCCGGCGCGCGCGGGGCGATAGATGTCGGTGGCGAGGCGGACGCCATCACGGGTCTTCACACCGACATTGCTGTCGAGGGCGACCTCATAGAGGCCGTCATCGGCCGCGAACGCTGGGGCGCTGGTGGACAGGCCCAGCAAGGCGCCCGCCTGAACAAACCAACGGCGGGTGGACGCGGCGCTCATGGGCAAGCCTTTACGGATGGGCGCCGATGGCGGGCGCTGGAGATAGTGAGCGACGTTAGCGCGCTGGCGAAGGGGGAGCCAAGCCCTGGGAGAGCACAGTGGAAAATCGCTCCCCCGTTGGGGGAGCTGTCGCGAAGCGA
>Ga0302314_10003605_pt1 | contig 28514 bp, 26 predicted proteins | sample III_Palsa_N2_3_FD_200533 | JGI IMG/M metagenome (GOLD analysis project Ga0302314, IMG submission 200533) | Peat permafrost microbial communities from Stordalen Mire near Abisko, Sweden - III_Palsa_N2_3 | ecosystem: Environmental > Terrestrial > Soil > Palsa > Peat permafrost | place: Sweden...
GGTTGGCGAAGTAGCCGATCCGGACGCTGGAGGCGGAGAGCGTCACCGGGCCGCTGGCCTTGGGCACGGCCGTGGTGGTGTCGGCCTTGGAGCCGTAGCTGCAGGCGCTGAGCAGGCCGATGGCGACAAGTGCGGTGGCAGCGAGGGCAGTGGTACGTCTCACCCGGCTGTGGCGGAGGCGGGACTGGGCAGACTGGGCAGCGCTCATGGCAGGGAGTCCTCAGATGGATGGTCGAATAGCGGCGTTGTGTGCTCGGTGCGGCAAGCCGGGTCGGGGTGCGATCCGGTGACGGGCGTTCAGAGGCCCGTCAGCACCCACATCGCGCTACGCCGCCCTGGCCGGAGCCGAGCGCGCCGCTGCCGACGCGCCCGCCTTCCTTGGCCATGCGGGAGAATGCCTCGCCGTCCATGGTGGGGATCCCCTCAGAAGGACTCGCCGGCCATGCCGGCGGTCAGGGTGGTGCCGTCGGCCGGATCGATCAGCAGGAACGATCCGGTGCGGCGGTTGGTGGCGTACGCGTCGAGTGCCAGTGGTTCGGCGGTGCGCAGGACGACCCGGCCGATCTCGTTGACCTGGAGGCTGCCGGGGTTGTCGAGGTGCCCGAGGGTGTCGATGTCGATCAGGTACGGGATGTCCTTGACGATCGCCCGCACGGTGCGGGTGGTGTGCTTGAGCAGGACCTTGTCGCCGACGCGCAGCGGGCGCTCGTTGAGGTGCGAGACGGTGGCGATGACGTCCTGGGTCGGTGCGAGCGGCGTGCCCGCGGCGATCAGGTCGCCGCGGGAGACGTCGATGTCGTCGGTGAGGCGGATGGTGACCGACTGCGGGGCCCAGGCGATGTCGGTCTGCTCGCCGAGGACGTCGATGCCGGCGACGGTGGTGGTCAGTCCGGACGGCAGCACGGTGACCGGGTCCCCGGCGCGCAGCACGCCGGAGGCCAACTGGCCCGCGTAGCCGCGGTAGTCGCGGTGCTCGCCGCTCTGCGGCCGGATCACGTACTGGACCGGGAAGCGCGCGGGCTCGGTGGACGGGTCGCCGCCGACCGGGACGCTCTCCAGGTGCTCGAGCAGTGTCGGGCCGCCGTACCAGTCCATATGGGCCGAGGGCTCGACCACATTGTCCCCGGCCAGCGCCGAGATCGGGATCGCGGTGACGTCCGCGACGCCCAGTGAGGTGGCGTAGGCGCCGAAGTCGGCCGCGATGGCGGCGAAGACCGGCTCGGCGTAGTCGACCAGGTCCATCTTGTTGACGGCCAGGACCACGTGCGGGACGCGCAGCAGGGCGGCGACGGCGGCGTGGCGGCGGGTCTGCTCGACCACGCCGTTGCGGGCGTCGACCAGCACGACGGCGAGTTCGGCGGTGGAGGCGCCGGTGACCATGTTGCGGGTGTATTGCACATGGCCGGGGGTGTCCGCGAGGATGAAGCGGCGTCGGGCGGTGGCGAAGTAGCGGTAGGCCACGTCGATGGTGATGCCCTGCTCGCGCTCCGCGCGCAGGCCGTCGGTGAGCAGCGCCAGGTCGGGTGCCTCCTGGCCGCGCTGGTTCGAGGCGTGGGTGACGGCCTCGAGCTGGTCGGTGAGGATCGACTTGGAGTCGTGCAGCAGCCGGCCGACCAGGGTCGACTTGCCGTCGTCGACCGAGCCTGCGGTGGCGAAGCGCAGCAGTGCGGTCGCCGATCCGGTCTCCAGAGCGGTGGGGGTGTGGTGCAGTTCGGTGCTCATCTTTAGAAGTACCCCTCGCGCTTGCGGTCTTCCATGGCGGCCTCGGAGACCTTGTCGTCGGCTCGGGTGGCTCCGCGTTCGGTCAGTCGGCTGGCGGCGATCTCGGTGACCACGTCGGCGACGGTGGCCGCGTCGGAGTCGACCGCGCCGGTGCAGGACATGTCGCCCACCGTGCGGTAGCGCACCAGGCGGCGCTGGACCGTCTCGTCCTGCTTGGGTCCGCCCCAGGCGCCGGCGGTCAGCCACATGCCGCTGCGCTGGAACACGTCGCGCTCATGGGCGTAGTAGATCTCCGGGAGCTCGATGTTCTCCCGCTCGATGTACTGCCACACGTCCAGTTCGGTCCAGTTGGACAGGGGGAAGACGCGGACGTGTTCGCCGGGGGCGTGGCGGCCGTTGTAGAGGGACCACAGTTCGGGGCGCTGGCGGCGCGGGTCCCAGGCGCCGAACTCGTCGCGGAGGGAGAAGACGCGTTCCTTGGCGCGGGCCTTCTCCTCGTCGCGGCGTCCGCCGCCGAAGACCGCGTCGAAGCGGCCCGTCTCGATGCCGTGGAGCAGGGGGACGGTCTGCAGCGGGTTGCGCAGTCCGTCGGGGCGCTCGCGCAGTCGGCCGTCGTCGATGAAGTCCTGGACGGAGGCGATGTGCAGGCGCAGTCCGTGCTTCGCGGCGATGCGGTCGCGGTACTCGATGACCTCGGGGAAGTTGTGGCCGGTGTCGACGTGCAGCAGCGCGAAGGGCACCGGGGCGGGCCAGAAGGCCTTCAGCGCCAGGTGCAGCATGACGATGGAGTCCTTGCCGCCCGAGAACAGGACCACGGGGCGTTCGAACTCGCCGGCGACCTCGCGGAAGATGTGCACGGCCTCGGCCTCGAGGGCGTCCAGGTGCGAGAGCGCGTAGGGGTTCTCGTACGCGTCGGCGGTCTGGATGTCGGCTGCGGTGGTCACGCCAGTCCCCTCTCGGTGAGCAGTGCGCGCAGGGCGGCGGCCGAGTCGGCAGCCGTCTGGGTGTGGGCCTCGATGCGCAGGTCGGGGCTGGTGGGCGCCTCGTAGGGGTCGTCCACGCCGGTCAGTCCGGTGATCTCACCGGCCGCCTGCTTGGCGTACAGGCCCTTGACGTCGCGGACCGAGCAGACCTCGACCGGGGTGGCCACGTGCACCTCCAGGTACGGCGTGCCCTGTGCGGCGTGCCGGGCGGCCACCGCCGCACGGGAGGCGGCGTAGGGCGCGATCACCGGAGCCAGCACCGTGACGCCGTTGGAGGCCAGCAGCTCGGCGACGAAGCCGATGCGCTGGATGTTGGTGTCGCGGTCCTCGGGCGTGAAGCCGAGCCCGGCCGACAGGAAGGTGCGGATCTCGTCGCCGTCCAGGATCTCCACCCGCTGCCCCTCGGCCCGCAACTGCTCGGCCAGGGCCAGTGCGATGGTGGTCTTCCCGGCGCTGGGCAGGCCGGTCAGCCACACGGTGGCGCCGCACTGCGCCACGGCGGCCGCCGTGGCGGGCGGTGCGTCGACGGTGGTGGTCAAGGTCTGCTCCAGTGGTGCCGTAGGGGTGGGGCGGGGAAGCGATGGGACGTCAGAGGTGGATGCCGCACTCGGTCTTGCCGGCGTCCGACCAGCGGCCCGAGCGGGCGTCCTCGCCCGCGAGCACCCGGCGGGTGCAGGACCCGGGGGCGCAGCCGATGGAGGCGTAACCGTCGCTGAGCAGCAGGTTCATGATGATTCCGTGCTCGGCGACATACGCGTCCACATCGGCCTGGGTCCAGCGGGCGATCGGGGCGATCTTGACCTTCTGCCGCGCGGGGTCGTACGAGACCACCGGGGTGTTCGCGCGGGTCGGGGACTCGTCGCGGCGCAGCCCGGTGGCCCAGGCGTCGTAGCCGGCCAGGCCGCGGTTGAGCGGCTCGACCTTGCGCAGGGCGCAGCAGAGGTCGGGGTCGCGGTCGTGCAGTCGCGGCCCGTACTCGGCGTCCTGCTGGGCCACGGACTGACGCGGTGTCAGGGTGATGACGTTGACCGGGTAGACCGCGGCAACGGCGTCCCGGGTGCCGATGGTCTCCGGGAAGTGGTAGCCGGTGTCCAGGAAGATCACGTCCACGCCGGGCAGGGCGGTGGAGGCGAGGTGCGCGACCACCGCGTCCTCCATGGAGGAGGTCACGGCGAAGCGGCTGCCGAAGGTCTCGGCGGCCCAGCGCATGACCTCCTGGGCGGAGGCGTTCTCGAGATCCTGGCCGGCTTTCAGTGCCAGGGCTTCGAGTTCGGCGGGCGTGCGGGTTGATATATCAGTCTCTGTGGTCATCTGTTGACTCCCCAGATGTGGTCGTACCGGGAGAAAGCAGGCCGAGGAACTTCAGCGAGAACGCGCGGCGGCAGCCGGCGCATTCCCAACTCCCGTGCCCGCCCTCCTCGCTGGGGCGCAGGTCCTGGTCTCCGCAGTACGGGCAGTGGAACGGTGCGGCGCGCTCGCTCATGACAGCGCCGCCTCGTCCGCGCGCAGCGCCCACTCGGCGAAGCGCTCGCCCTCGGTGCGCTGTGCGTCGAAGGCGCGCAGCACCCGCTCCACATAGTCGGGGAGTTCGTCGGCGGTCACCTTGAGGCCGCGGATCTTGCGGCCGAACGCGGGGTCGAAGCCCAGGCTGCCGCCGAGGTGGACCTGGTAGCCCTCGACCTGCTCGCCGCGGTCGTTCAGCACCAGCTGTCCCTTGAGACCGATGTCGCCGGTCTGGATCCGGGCGCAGGCGTTGGGGCAGCCGTTGACGTTGATGCTGATCGGCTGGTCGAACCCGGGCAGCCGCTGCTCCAGCTCGGCGATCAGGCTCTGCGCCCGGCCCTTGGTCTCGACGATGGCGAGCTTGCAGAACTCGATGCCGGTGCAGGCGATCGTGCCGCGCCGGAACGAGGAGGGTCTGACCTGCAGGTCGAGCGACTCCAGTGCGGAGACCAGCGACTCGACCTGGTCGGCCTCGACGTCCAGGACGATCATCTTCTGCTCGACGGTGGTGCGCAGCCGGCCCGAGCCGTGGGCGGCGGCGACGTCCGCGATCTTGGTGAGCTGCGAGCCGTCGACCCGGCCGACCTTCGGCGCGAAGCCGACGTAGAAGCGGCCGTCGTTCTGCGGGTGCACGCCGACGTGGTCGCGCCACCGGGTGCTGGGCTCGGCCGGGGCGGGTCCGTCGATCAGCTGGTACTTGAGGTACTCGTCCTCGAGGATCTGCCGGAACTTCGCCGGTCCCCAGTCCGCCATCAGGAACTTGAGCCGGGCCCGGGTCCGCAGCCGGCGGTAGCCGTAGTCGCGGAAGATGCCGACCACGCCCGCCCACACGTCCGGGACCTCGTCCAGCGGAACCCAGGCGCCGAGCCGTTCGGCCAGCCGGGGGTTGGTGGAGAGGCCGCCGCCGACCCAGACGTCGAAGCCGGGGCCGTGCTCGGGGTGGACCACGCCGACGAAGGCGATGTCGTTGATCTCGTGGACCACGTCCTGGACCGGGGAGCCGGAGATCGCGGTCTTGAACTTCCGGGGGAGGTTGGAGAACTCCTGGTTGCCGATGTAGCGCTGGTGGATCTCGTCCACGGCCGGGGTGCCGTCGATGATCTCGTCCTGGGCGATGCCGGCCACCGGGGAGCCGATGATGACGCGCGGGCAGTCGCCGCAGGCCTCGGTCGTGGACAGGCCCACGGCCTCCAGCTTCTGCCAGATCGCGGGGACGTCCTCGATCCGGATCCAGTGCAGCTGGATGTTCTGCCGGTCGGTGATGTCGGCGGTGCCGCGGGCGTAGGTCTCGGAGACCTCGCCGATGGCGCGCAGCTGGTCCGTCGTCAGCCGGCCGCCGTCGATGCGGACCCGGAGCATGAAGTACTCGGCGTCCAGCTCGTGCGGCTCCAGGATCGCGGTCTTGCCGCCGTCGATGCCTTCCTTGCGCTGGGTGTAGAGCCCCCACCAGCGCATCCGGCCGCGCAGGTCGGCCGGGTCGATGGAGTCGAAGCCGCGCTGCGAGTAGATCGTCTCGATGCGTGTCCGCACATTGAGACCGTCGTCGTCCTTCTTGAACTGCTCATTGGCGTTGAGCGGAGTGAAGTGGCCCATGGCCCACTGGCCCTCACCGCGGTGGCGGGTCACCTTGCGGGTGGCCGCCGGGCGGCGCTCGGCGGCGTCGTCGGAGGTGGGGGTGGAGACCATGGTGCAGTCCTTTGGCTTCGGTATGGCGGAGGCCCGGCGTGTTCGTGGTGGCTTTCCGGCCGACACAGCGGCGATGACCTGCACGGTTGTGCGGTGGATGCGCGCGGTGACCTGGCCGGGCCGACAGGCGGCGTGGAGCTGGCGGCAGGGGCTTCAGGGCGCCGGACAGATGGCGCTGGACATGCGGCCGAGATCGACGTGAAGTCGACCGACCAAGGCAGTTCCGGCACCGGACATGGCAGAAGACTCGCATGCCGAGCTTTATGACGTCCACAAGCGTCCAGAATATGAACAGATGCGTCTCATTTAATGAGCAGAAAGGCCTGTGCGCCCTGCTCGGGTGCAGGGTGCGCCGGGGCCGTCCGCCGGGGGTGGGATCGGAGTGTCCAGCATGCGGACGAGCGGTCAGGCGGGCTGGGACTCGCGGTCGGCGTCGGGGGCGGGGTCGGGGCGCCGGAGGCCGACCAGTGCCCCGCCGACGGCGAAGCCCGCCTCGGCCACCGCCGGGAAGTGCCCGCCGTAGGCGAAGCCGTGCGTCGCCCAGATGGACAGGGCGAACACCGTCGTCACCAGGCCGAGCCAGAGCAGGACCGGGTGCAGCGCCTCCGCGTCGGGGCGGCAGCTCTCGTAGAGTCCGGCGAGGACCCGCTCGACCGGGCGCAGCGCGGCCGTGATGCCCAGCAGCAGTGCCGCGAGCAGCAGCACCCAGGGGATCCGCAGCGCCCACCAGTGCAGCGAGCCCACGATGGGCTCCGGGGCCAGGTCGGTGAGGTAGAACAGCGCGGCCGCGAGGATGACCGGCAGCATGTGCCACAGGTAGAGGGTCATGCTCGCGCGGCTGACGGGCCGCACCAGCCGCCACAGCCGCTCGTTGCGCAGGGCCAGGCGCGCGGCCGGGGCGAGCAGCAGGCACAGGCCGATCTGGGCGCAGGCCCAGGCGAGCATGGCGATCGAGGGCGGGTTGGTGTTGGTGACGGTCTCCGTGGACACCAGGACCAGGCTGGGCGGGAAGGGCCCGTAGACGATCAGGGCGGCGAAGGCCGCGCCGCCGCCGACGGCCATCGCGGCCGGCAGCAGCAGCCCCGGCAGCCGCCGCTTCCGGGTCAGCAGCCCGTCGTGCCAGCAGAATCCCAGCTGGTAGGCGAAGCCCCACACCAGCAGGTAGTTGACGGCGCTGAGGTAGGGCAGGTGCAGGGCGACCAGCCAGAGGTCGGCGAGGACCGCGAGCAGGCCCATGGCCACCGGGACCAGCAGGCCCCAGCGGCGGTGCGCCGTGTGCAGCAGCGGGGTGAACGCGCTGAGCAGCAGGTACACCGGAAGGAACCAGAACTGCATGGCCAGGGCCCAGCCCACCAGGGCCAGGGTGTCGGGATCCGCGCCGAACGCGGTGCTCACCGCCACGCCGATCATCACCAGTCCGGCGTACATCGCGGTCGGCAGCAGCAGCCGCAGGGCGCGCCGGCGGATCCAGGGCGTCATCCCGCCCCCGCCCGCCAGATGACGGCTCCAGGAGCCGGCGGCGGCGTGGCCCCCGGCGAGGAAGAACAGCGGCATGATCTGGAAGACCAGGGTGAGCCACTGGGTCCAGCTGATCGCGGACAGCACCTCCGGTGCGGTGATCGTGCCGTCGTGCCGGACCAGCGCAGTGATCATCCAGTGCCCCAGCACCACCAGGCAGATGGCGAGGGCGCGCAGGAAGTCGACATAGCGGTCTCTGGTCACAGGGCGATCCTGCCCTACGGGTCGGTAGGGCGAGGAGTGAAGGTGGAGGTTGTCACCAACCTGGAACTGGAAAGCCCCGGGTACCGGTGACACGCGGGGGCGCCCGGTGCCGATACCGTTAAGAGGTGCAGCCAGCAGCAGAAACCCCACGGACGACCGGGCACCGGGCCAGGCGTTCCCGGCGTGCGGGCCGGCGCCGGACGGGTCCCTCCTATCGGGCGATCCTGTGGAAGCTGACCAAGGACACCACCAACGCCTGCATGGAGTACCGGGTCACCGGGCTCGCGGCCGAGGTCGCGTTCTTCACGCTGATGTCGGTGCCGCCGCTGCTGCTGTGCTTCGCGGGCACCCTCGGCTACCTCAGCCAGGGCACCATCCACGCCGTGGAGACCAACATCCTCACCGCGGCCGGCACGGTGCTCTCGCAGACCTCCATCGACCAGATCGTCAAACCCCTGCTGGACAGCGTCTTCAGCGGCGGTCGGCCCGACCTGATCTCCATCGGCTTCATGCTGGCCCTGTGGTCCGGATCGCGGGCGCTCTACGTCTTCGTCGAGACCGTCACCATCATGTACGGGCTGGAGGACAAGCGCGGCATCATCCGCACCCGGGCGCTGTCGCTGGGCCTCTACATCGTGGCGCTGATCGTCGGCACCATCGTGCTGCCGCTGATCGTCGCCGGGCCCGGCCTGGTGGTGGACGCCTTCCCCCAGGCCCGCGGGCTGGTCCACGCCCTGTACTGGCCGGCCGCGATGGTGCTGCTGGTGGTCTTCCTCACCACGCTCTACCACGTGTCGGTGCCGGTGCGGACGCCGTGGCGGGAGGACCTGCCGGGAGCCCTGGTGGCGCTGCTGGTGCTGGTCGTCGGCAGCGCGGTGCTGCGCCTCTACCTGGTCCACTCGGTCGAGGGCGTCAAGCGCCCCACGGTGTACGGGTCGTTGGCCGCGCCGGTCGCGGTGCTGCTGTGGATCGGCGTGACCGCGCTCGCGGTGCTGATCGGGGCGGCGATGAACGCCTCGGTGGACCGGATGTGGCCCAGCCGGGCGACCGAGGAGGCCCGTGCGGAGAACGAACTCGCCCGCGAGGAGCGGGCGGCGGAGCTGATACGGCGCGCCGAGGCGCGCCGCACCGCGGCCCGCAACCGGGCCGCCAACCCGCCGCCGTCGGGGGAGGAGGCGGAGGGAGAGGCCCCCGCGGAGTACCCGGAGCGCTGGGCGGACTTCCTGCCGCCCACCGATGTGCGCGGCCGGATCCAGAGCGGGAGCGGGGAGCGGCGCAGCCCCTACCCGCCGCCCGAGGACGCCCCGGGCTCGCGCAAGGTGCCGCGCCGCAGGTACCACTCGGACCGCGACGAGGGTCCGTAGGGCCCGGTCCGGCTCACTCCGTGGTCCCGATGGGGGCCAGCAGCCGGTGCGGCCGGGCGAGCGCCCGGGAGACCGGGTCCTGCCGCTGGTCGTCGGCGCCGGGACCCGGCCGCATCGAGATCTCCTGCGGTGGTGCCGTCAGGCCGCAGGCGGGACAGGCGCCGACCGGGTCCAGGCGGGTGCCGCAGGGCTCGTGGCTGAAGATCCTCCGGGGGCCGCCGTCGGAGGCGTGCCGCTCGCCCCACCGGGCCAGCAGGTAGACCGGCTGCCAGAGTTCCAGGCCCGCCTCGGTCAGCGTGTAGCCGTGGCGGACGGGGGAGTGCTGGTAGGGCTCCTTGCGCAGGACGCCCGCCGCCACCAGCGACTGCAGCCGCGCGGTCAGGACGGCGCGGGGGATGTCCAGATGGGCCAGGAAGTCGTTGAACCGCCGCACCCCGTAGAAGGTGTCGCGCACGATCAGCATGCTCCAGCGTTCGCCGACCACCTCCAGGGCGCGCGCGAGCGAGCAGTCCTGCTGTGCGTAGTCCGTTCCCAGCGCCATTCCGCGAGTGTAGCCGAGTGGGTTCGTTCATTGAATCCGTCGTGGTAGGTTCACCGAGGTTCAGTGAACAGACTCAACTGGAGGAGTCCTGACATGGCGCGCAAGCCCGGCCTCACGCTGCTGATCGCCTGCTTCGGCACCCTGCTGGTACTGATCGACTACACCTCGCCGCTGACCACGCTCACGCCCACGGCCGAGGCGCTGCGCCTCGGCCCCTCGGCACAGACCTGGGTCCTCACCGGCACGCTGATCGGCCTCGCGGCCCTGCTGCTCACCATGGGCAGCGCGGCCGACGACCACGGGCGCAAGCGGGTGTTCGGCGCCGGCGCCCTGCTCCTGCTGCTGTCCACCGCGCTGTCCGCGGCAGCCCCCGACGGCACGCTCTTCCTCGCCGGACGCGTTCTGCAGGGCTGTGCCGCAGCCGCGATCCTGGCGCCCACCCTGGGGCTGATCGGCAGTGTCTTCCCGGTCGGCCCGACCCGCGTGCGGGCCCTGGGCATGTGGGGCGCCTCGGTCGGCCTGGGCATCGCCGTCGGCCCCGTCTACGCGGCACTGCTGGAGCGGTCCGCCGGCTGGCGGTCGGTCTACTGGGCCCTGGCCGGTCTGTCCGCCCTGCTGCTCCTGCTCACCGCGGCCGGGCTGGCGGAGTCCAGGAACGAGCGGCCGCGCAGGCTCGACCCCCTCGGCGTGCTCACCCTGACCGCCGGTTCCGCCCTGCTGATCGCCGGACTCTCCAAGGGCCGCAGCGGCTGGGGCCGGACCGATGTCCTGGTGCTGCTCGCCCTGGGCGTGCTGCTGCTCGCGGCGTTCGCGGTGGTCGAGTCACGGGTCGCGGAGCCCATGCTCGACCTGGCGCTGTTCCGCAGCCCCGGGTTCGTCGCGTCCAGCAGCGGCGCCCTGTTCACCGGGCTGTCCATCGTCGGTCTGATGAGCTACCTGCCGACCGTGCTCCAGAAGTCGCTGGGCGAGACCCCGCTGGCGGCCTCCGGAGTCCTCGCCGTCTGGTCGGGCCTCTCGGTGGTCTCGGCGCTCCAGGCCCGGCGGCTCGCCACCCGGCTGGAGGCCACCACCCAGGTGGCCGGTTCATTGCTGCTGTGCGGCATCGGCGAGGCGGCGCTGTACGGGATGCATGCGGGCGGCTCGTGGACGCACCTCGTTCCCGGGCTGGTCGTCGCCGGTATCGGCAGCGGTGTCCTCAACGCCGCGCTGGCCCGGCTGGCGGTGAGCAGCGTGCCCCCGGACCGGGCCGCCATGGGGTCGGGCGCCAACAACAGTGCCCGCTACCTCGGCTCCGCGCTCGGGGTCGCGGTCGTGGTCACCCTGGTCGGCCGGGCCACGTCGGCCGCGGGACCGGCGCAGGCGATGGCCGACGGCGCCAATGAAGCCGGCCGGGCTCTGCCTGGTCGGCGCCGCCGTCGCGCTGTGGGCCAGGGTCGCCGAGACCCGCTCGGGCGGAAAACCGGTTGCGCGGTCCCGCCCGACTGTCGTAGCTTGATCGCCGTCCGGTGCACGGCGTACCGGGAACGCACGAGAGAGGGGTGAGCCCCGTGAACGTCATTGCGACCACGGCTGCCCTGGGCAGCGATCTCGCCTCCGTCTTCTCTCCTCTTCCGGCCGTGATCTGACCTCGCGTCACCTGTACCAGGGGCGCGCGCCCGGCCGGGAGCTTTCCCGAAGGGCCTCACCGCGTTGCGACACGCATCGTCTTCCTCCGCTGTCCCCGCTTCTTCCGCACACCCCCGGCCGCTGGACGCCTTCGGCTGGACCCCTGAACTCGACGACCTCTTCCGACCGATGGCCGAGGCCGGGCTGCTGCCCGGCCGCGTGATCCGGGTCGACCGGGGCCGCTGCGACGTCGTGATCGCCGACGGCGACACCGTGGCCACGGTCCACGCCGACACGGGTCCGGTCAGCGACCCCGACCCCCTGCGGCTGCCCTGCACCGGGGACTGGGCCGCCGTCTCCACCGGCCCGGCCGGGACCTTCGTCCAGGCGCTGCTGCCGCGCGGCACCGCCGTCGTCCGCTCCACCTCGTCCAGGCGCTCCGAGGGGCAGGTCCTCGCCGCGAACGTCGACACCGTGGTCATCGCCGCCTCACTGGCCGTCGAGCCCGACCTGGCCCGGATCGAACGGTTTCTGGCGCTGGCCTGGGAGAGCGGCGCGCAGCCGCTGATCGTGCTCACCAAGGCCGATCTGGCATCCGACGCCGACCAGATCCGCGCGGACGTCGAACTCGCCGCCCCCGGCGTGGACGTCCTGGTCGTCAGCGCGACCACCGGCCGCGGCATGGACGTCCTGGCGGCCTGCCTGCCGGGGACCACCGCCCTGATCGGCCAGTCCGGGGCCGGCAAGTCCACCATCGCCAACGCCCTGCTCGGCAATGCCGTGATGGAGGTGCAGCAGACCCGCGGTGACGGCAAGGGCCGCCACACCACCACGACCAGGGAGCTGCTGCCGCTGCCGGGTGGGGGCGTGCTCATCGACACCCCCGGGCTGCGCGGGGTCGGCATGTTCGACTCCTCCGACGGCGTCCAGCAGGTCTTCTCGGAGATCGAGGCCCTCACCGGGGACTGCCGCTTCGCGGACTGCACCCATGTCGCCGAGCCGGGCTGCGCCGTCCTGGAGGCCCTGGCGGACGGCCTGGTGACGCAGCGTCGGCTGGACAGCTACCGCAAGCTGCTGCGTGAGAACGAGTGGATCGCCTCGCGGACCGACGCCCGGCTGCGCGCCGAGCGGAAGAAGGAGTGGAGGGCGGTCGTCAAGGGATCCCAGGAGGCGCGGAAGATCCAGGGCATCCCGCAGAAGCCGATGTAGCGGTCGCGACCGCCACTCGGGCGGGGGCTGGCCCCGGAACATCCGGGGCCGGCCCCCGCCCTCCTGTTGGGATCGCCCGCACGGGGTAGGAGGCCTGCAGGAAACGGCGTCGACCGAGAAGGGGAGTCCCGTGAGGTCCACACGTGTTGCCCGAAGAAGGACCGAAGAGGCCGACCGGGAACGCGAGTTCAGCTCCCGGCCGCCGAGGCGGCGGGTGCCGTGGTACATCGGCCTCCCGGTCACCCTCGCGGTGATCGTCGGCCTGTTCCTGGTGGCCGGGAGGTTCAACTGGCTTCCCGGGCTGCCCGATCCCTTCGCCACCAGCACGGTGGACCGCAGCGGGCCGGCCGTGCTGCAGTCCATCCAGAACATGAGCGACTACGACGCGGCCACGGGCAACTACCAGATCGTGGTCAACCTCGACCAGGAGGCCAAGTACCTGCCCTCGGCGCTGCTCGGCAACAACACCCTCTATGTCGCCGCCGGAACGGTCCAGTCGTACGTCGACCTCGGCAAGGCGGCGGTGACGGTGTCGGCCGACCGCCGGTCGGCCACCATCGTGCTTCCGGCCGCCCAACTCGGCACGGCGGCCCTGGACCCCAAGCGCTCCTATGTCTTCGCGCAGAACCGCGGCCTGTTCAACCGCATCGGTGACTTCTTCTCCGGGAACCCCGGTGACCAGCAGCAGCTGAACATCCTGGCGGCACAGGACATCCAGACCGCGGCCGCCGCCAGCGGACTGATCCCGCGCGCCGAGCAGAACACCCAGCTGATGCTGAGCGGCCTGCTGCACTCGCTGGGGTTCACCAGCGTGGCGGTCAGCTACCGGTAGCCGCCACCGCGGACGGGAGCGATGGCGCGGATGATCCCTGCCGCCCAGTCGGTGGGGTGGTCGTGGCCGAGGAGGCCGGAGAGGGTTGAGGTGAGGTCCTCCGGTGAGCGGGGGGCCGTGAGCAGGGCTGCGCTGCCGAGCTCGGTGGCGGCACCGGCGTATCGGGACAGGACCAGGGACGCCGGGGCGGGACTGGCCTAGCAGGCGCAGGCGATGCCGGAGACCGGTGCGGTCAGTTCGTCGACGGGGCGCGACCGGGTGCCGTGGTGGGAGTCCACCGCGAAGCCCTCGCGGGCCCAGTACTCGAAACCGCCGAGCATCTCCTTGACGGAGTAGCCGAGCCGGGCGAAGGCCAGGGCTGCTCGGGTGGCGCCGTTGCAGCCGGGGCCCCAGCAGTAGGTGACGACGGTCAGCGAGGGGTCGACCAGCCGAGGCGCGAGTTCGGGGATGCGTGCGGTGGGGATGTGCAGGGCGCCGGGAATGTGGCCCTGGGCCCAGGAGGCGTCGCTGCGGGAGTCCACGACGACGATGCCGGGGACCCGCGCCGACAGGTCGGCGTGGACGTCGGAGACGTCGGCCTCGAAGGCGAGCCGCGCGGCGAAGTGCGCGGCGGCCTCGGCCGGGGCCGCGGGGGCGGTGCTCAGGACGGCGCTGTGGACGGCAATGTGGACGGTGTCGGCGGGGGTGCTCATGGAGGCTCTCCTGGGTGGTGCGCTGCGGTGGTGCTCCGATCATTCCGTGGGGTGGCCGTGCCCCACGAGTGGCGTGAACGCCCATGGTCATGAAGATCCCGCCAGGGGCTCTCCCTTGATCGCCGTGTCCGATAACCGCCAGTCGCCGATGCCGCGATGCCGCAGACTGGAGCATGTGATTGACGAGGACACCGGTTACCGGGCAGTGAGCAGCCGCGACGCGCGCTTCGACGGCGTGTTCTTCACGGCTGTCCGCACCACCGGGATCTACTGCCGCCCCAGCTGCCCGGCGACGACCCCCAAGCGCCAGAACGTCCACTTCTATCCGACGGCGGCCGCCGCGCAGGGCGCCGGTTACCGGGCCTGCCGCCGATGCCGTCCCGACGCCGTCCCCGGCTCCCCGGCCTGGAACGTCCGTGCGGACCTGGTCGGCCGGGCGATGCGCATGATCGGTGACGGTGTCGTGGACCGCGAGGGTGTCGCCGGGCTGTCCACCCGGCTCGGCTACAGCGAGCGGCATCTCACCAGGGAGCTGGTCGCGGAGCTCGGCGCGGGACCGCAGGCGCTCGCCCGCACCCAGCGGGCCCAGACCGCCCGGCTGCTGCTGCAGACCACCGGCCTCAGCGCGACCGACGCGGCCTTCGCGGCGGGTTTCGCCAGCGTCCGCCAGTTCAACGACACCATGCGCGAGGTCTACGGCCTCACCCCGACCGAGCTGCGCCAGAGGTCCGCACGGCGGGCGGCGGTACCGGGAACGATCCCGCTGCGGCTCGCCCACCGGGGGCCCCTGGACGCGGCGCACCTCTTCGACTTCCTCGGTGTGCGCGCCGTCCCCGGGGTGGAGGAGATCGTGCAGCGGCCCGGCGGTGCCCGGACCTACCGCAGGACGCTGGCACTGCCCGGCGGTCCCGGCATCGCCGAGGTGGACGAGCCCCGCGCCGACCGGGCCGACCGGGCCACCGGCGGCGGCCCGCAGACCTGGCTGGACTGCCGGCTGCGGCTGGCCTCGCTGCGCGACCTGACCAGCGCCGTCCAGCGGATGCGGGCGCTGTTCGACCTCGACGCCGACCCCGACGCCGTGGACCGCGCCCTCGGGGCCGACCCCCACCTCGCACCGCTGGTCGCCGCCAGGCCGGGGCTGCGCTCGCCGGGACATGTGGACCCCCATGAGCTCGCGGTCAGGGCCGTCCTCGGGCAGCAGGTCACCGTCGCCGCCGCCCGCACCCTCGCCGGACGGCTCACGGCCCGCTACGGGGAGCCGCTTCCCGCTCCCAGCGGCGGCCTGACCGGCCTCTTCCCCACCGCTGCCGCGCTGGCGGAGGCCGATGACGAGGACCTGGCCATGCCCGGGGCCCGCAAGCGGGCACTGCGGGGCATGTGCGCGGCACTGGCCTCGGGGGCGGTGGACCTCAGCCCCGGCGTCGACCGCGAACAGGCCGCCGCAGCGCTGCTGGCCCTGCCCGGCATCGGCCCGTGGACGGTCTCCTACGTCCGGATGCGCGCCCTCGGCGACCCCGACGCCTACCTCCCCACGGACATCGGTGTCCGCCACGGGCTGAGCGCGGTCGGAGCCCCCGACACCCCCGACACCACTGCCTGGCGCCCCTGGCGCTCCTACGCCGTGCACCACCTCTGGGTCGCCTCGACATCCACCACCAGGAGCAACTGACCATGCGTTACACCACGATGGACTCCCCCCTCGGCACCCTGCTGCTGGTCGCGGACGAGCAGGGCAGGCTGACCTCGCTGCTCGCCCCCAACACCCGGGGGCAGGTGAGCGAACCCGATCCCGACTGGCAGCGGGACCCGGAGCAGTTCACCGCCGCGATCGAGCAGCTGACCGCCTACTTCGCCGGTGAACTCAGGGAGTTCGACCTGCCGCTGGCCCCGCGCGGCAGCGAGTTCCGCACCCGGGTCTGGGACGCCCTGGACGACGTCCCCTACGGCGGGACCGTCACCTACGGCGAACTGGCGGCGGCGGCCGGGCAGCCGCCGACCTCGGTCCGGGCGGTCGCGGGGGCCGTCGGCGCGAACCCGCTGCTGATCATCCGCCCCTGCCACCGCGTCATCGGCGCCAACGGCTCGCTCACCGGCTTCGCGGCAGGGCTCGACGCCAAGCGGCTGCTGCTGAATCTGGAGGCAGCGGACGGGACGCTGTTCGGGCAGTGAGCGTCAGGACGGCTCCGGCACCTCGCTGCCCAGGGCCGAGGCCAGCTGCTCCAGACCGCCGAGGGCCCGGATGATCGCATCGCTGTCCTCGGCGGGGATGGCGTTCAGCGCGACGGCCATCCGCCGCTCATGGGCCCGCTGCCAGTCGGCGAGCTGCCGGTGCCCGGCCTCGGTCAGCGCGATCCGCGCCGTGCGGCGGTCACCGGGATCGGCCTGACGGTCGACGAATCCGGAGTCCAGCAGCTTGCCGATCAGGCCGCTCACCGTGTTCGGCGCCAACCGCTGACGGGCCGCCAGTTCGCCGACCCGCAGCGGCTCGGCGGCGAGTGTCTGCAGCAGCTCGACCTGGGCCATGGGCAGGGACTCCCACGGGTAGTCCGTGCGGATGCTGCTCCGCAGCGCGCGGCGCAGGCGGGTGACCACATCGGTGAGACGCTGGACCTGCGCCGGATCGACAGCGGCATTCGCGGCAGCTGCGTCGACGGTGGGCGGAACGATGGCTGACTCGGGCATGCACCAAGGGTAGCGACCGGGACCGACACTCAGTCCCGGATCACCCAGCCGTGTTCGCGGGCGTGCCAGCCCAGTTGCATCCGCGTGGTCACCCCGGCGAGGTCCAGCAGTCGTTTGACGCGCCGTTGGACCGTCCTCAACCCCAGGTCGAGCTGCTTGGCAACGCTCACATCCGTGAGCCCGGCCAGCAGCATGGACAGGATCTGCAGGTCGACGTGGTCGGGCTGCTCGGGGCTCTGGACCAGCACCTCGTCGGCCCCGCCCGTGTGGAGCGGCAGGGAACGCTCCCACACCGATTCGAAGAGACCGGCCAGTGCCTCCAGCAGCCCGCCCGCGCGCACGACCAGGACCGCCGGTTCGCCGGGGCTGCCGAGCGGATGGAGGGGCAGCATGGCCGCCGCGCCGTCGGCGATGATCAACTTGGTCGGAACCCGGTCCGCGACGCGGATCTGCTCGCCCCGCTCCAGGGCCTCGGCGAGCCCCCCGGCCTCCGACGGCAGCTCCAGGTCGGCCCGTTCGAACACGGCCCGGCAGAGCACGCCGCGAGCGGCGGCCACCGTCGTGACGTGGTTGTCGTCCCCGCTGACCGCCACCGGAGGGCCGGTGATCAATCCGAGCAGCTCCTGCTCCGCGCCCAGCTGCAGCTGCTCGAAGCGGTGCCGCACCGCGTCGCGGCCGTGGACGACCTCCACCAGGTCGCCGGTCGCCAGGCCGACCGCGTTGCGCCGGTACTCCTGCGTCAGCCGGTCGACCACCAGCTCGGCCTGCTTCAGCTCGTGCCGTCGCTCGGACAGCGCCGGTCCGAGGGCGAGAGCGGGCGGGGCCGCGGTATAGCGCCGGCCCGGTCCCGTTCCCGGGGAGAGTGCCGCCAGTCCGAGTCTCTCCAGGGCGGGCATCGCCGCCGCCACGGTGTCGTCGGTCAGGCCCAGGCGGCTCGCGATCTCCGGGACGGTGGCCGTGCCGAGGCCCACCAGGACGCGGTAGACGGACTCGCCCGCCTCGTCGACCCCGAAGAAGCCGAGCACTGGGTCTCCTCGCTGGTGACGGGCCCCGGGGGCTGCCCCAGGGGGTGGCGAAATCCTGCCATGGCGTAAAAGCGTCGCAGGTCATCATGCCCGCCCGAGTGGATCAAGTGGTAGTCGAAGCGGCCTCCGGAGGATCCGTACTGCTCCATATGCGTCCTATCTGCGTCCCGATTCAGCTGTTCGGCCCGGAGATTGGGTAGAGGCGATGGAGAATGAGCGACGTTTCCGGTCCGTGGTTGCCAACGGGTCACTGAGGGGGAGATTTCATGAGCAGCCAGCGTGGTGCGGACGACTCGTGGTGGGACCAGGTGTACGTGGGTCCCAAGGACGACGTCCCCGACACGCCGGACGCCGACACCCGGCCGGGGACGGTGGACGACTGGTTCGACGCGGTGAGCGGGGTCTTCGCCGAAGGCGGCCGGGCGGGCGACACGGCGAGCGGGGGGCCGCCGACGCTGGTGGAGGACGCCGTGCCTGCGCCGAAGCCCCCTGCGCCGAAGGTGCCCGCGCAGGCGACGGAGCCGGACCTGCCGGTCCGCCCGGAGCCGAGCGATACGCCGCCGCCGATCCCGCCGCTGCCCCCGCTGCCGGTGCGCCCGCCCCGGATCCCGGCGATGAAGCCCGATCCACGGCTGGCCCCGCCCGCGCCACCGGCCCCGCCCGCGCCGCCCGCCCCGACCGCCGATCCGGTCGCGCCGGTCGTGGCGGAGGAGCCCGTCGTGGCCGCCGAACCGACGCCGACCGTGGCGCTGCCGCATGTGGGCGAGCGCCCGCCCACCTATGAACCCGAGCCGACCGCCCTTCCCGCCGCCGATCCGGACCACCTCGGCGTGCTCGTCCCCGACACGGTCCTGGACGGCGCCCGCTACGGGACGATGACGCTGCGGGCCGCCTCCGTGCGCGGCGACTCGGCGCGCTACCGGGGCGACCTCCGGGGCGACCGGTTGCTGACCGTCCGCTTCGGCGAGGGCGCCGACGCACTGCTGGCGGTCGTGTTCGCCACGCCGGCCGGCGGCGACGACCCCTCGATCGCGGAGGACGCCTGCCGCCAACTGGCCGCCGCGATCGGCCGCAGCCGCGCCGAACTGCTCCAGGACCTGCGGATGGGGGCGCAGGACGGGCTGCGCTACGGCCTGCAGCGGCTGACCGCCAGGGCCGCCGTGCGACTGAAGGGGGCAGGCGCGGGCGGGGCGCTGCACGCGCTGATCGCACCGCTCGACCCGACCAGTCGGCTGCGCGCCGGTTTCGGGGTCGGCCCCGGTGGGCTGCTGCTGCTCGGCGACGAGGCCTGGTACGACGCCTACGCCGGGCGCAGGCTGGCTCCGCAGCAGCCGGGTGAGGGCGCCCCGGACGATCAGGAGGCCGGGCGCTTCCACTTCCGGGTGGTCGTCCCCGAGCCCGGGGACGTCCTGTTGCTGTGCAGCGACGGACTGGCCCAGCCGCTGCGCGAGGAGCCCGCGGTGTCGGACTTCCTGGCCGACCACTGGGCGCACCCGCACCCTCCGGGGACCGTGGACTTCCTGCGCCACGTCCAGGTCCGCGCGAAGGGCTATGCGTCGGACCGGACGGTGGCGGCGATCTGGGAGGACTGAGCAGACGTCAGGCGGTGGCTCCGCCGGTGCCGTCGACCGGCTCGACCTTCGGGGACCCGGCGGGCTCTGCCGACTCGGCGGGCGCAGTCGGCTCCGTCGGCTTGGCGAGGTCGACGGCCGAGTCGACCGGCGCGACCGGTGCCGCAGGGGTCTGCTGTGGCGCTGGGTAGGGCTGCCCGAACGGTGCGGCCGGCTGGTAGGCCTGCTGCGGCGCGGGATACGGAGCGGGGTAAGGGTAGGGGTACTGGGCCGGCAGCTGACCGTAGGGCGCGGGGGCGTACTGCTGCTGTGCCGCGAGGGAGTAGGGGTGGCCCTCTCCGGGGCCCTGCAGGATGCGGATCTGCTGCATGCCGGTGATCCTGCGCACCAGGAGGATGAGCAGGACCGCACTCGCCGCGCGGGCCAGGTTCTCCGCGATGCTGACCGACCCCCGTGACTCCAGCTGGGAGACGGTCAGGCTGCTCCCGGTGATCGGGTTGACTATTCCGCCGACGACGGAGATCGCCCAGAACAGGCACCAGGAGGCCCACCAGGACTCGAGCAGGGTGGTCTTCGATTGCGGCGGCGGCGTTTCGCCGGACGCGAGCGGCCGGCTGGCGAACCAGATGTCCCTGGCGATGCTGCGGGGGATCCAGAACCAGGCGACCGGGGTGAGCCAGCCGGCGATGGCCCAGCCGCGGGAGTACCGCTTGGGCAGGTGCGGCGCCAGGATGTCGGCGTTGCTCCTCGCCTTGTGGAACCAGATGATGACCACCACGACGAGTGCCAGGAACGTCGGCAGGATCAGGAACGTCCCGAATCCGCTGAAAACGGATGAGACGCTGCCGACATCTCCGTTCGCATGGAGCGAGATCAGTCCCACGATGTCTCCCACGATCCCCGCGACGCAGCCGAGGATCTGGGCGCCGAGCAGCGCCTGTGCCGCGATCGCGAGGCCCGTGGGTGCCTTGGGCGGCTGTCCCATCATCGGTTGGTACATCACCGCCGGGGGTGCGCCGACGTAGCCGCACTGCCCGCAACGACCGTAGGGGTCCAGGTAGGGAGAGGAACAGGACGGACAGGGCACCGGGACTCCACGGGTCGGCCCGCTGCAAACGGCGGGTGGCGGCTGATGCTATGCGACAGCCGGGATGTTCGTCCAAGCGTTTGGGAAACGTCCGGATTTGCCGTCAGCGCAGGTGAAGGGCGTCGTCCAGGTATTCTCCGAGATGATCTAGGGCGAGTTCCCGGCCGGTGTCGGGGAGCCCCACCACGATGGGTGTGCCGAACCCGTCCAGCATGGCCCCGAGCCGGGTGGCGAACCGTGCGGGGTCGACCGGGCGGAACTCCCCGGCGGCGATGCCCTCGCGGAGCAGCACCTCCAGATCGGCCCGCCAGACGGCCTCGATCTCGGCCTGGCCGACCCGCATCTGCCGGTCGCCCAGCGAGCGGCCCCAGACCTCGATCCACAGCGTCCAGCGCGGGTCGCCGGCACCGGTGGGCAGGTAGAGGGCCACATAGTCGGCGAGCCGCCGGGCCGCGCTGACGGGCGCGGCCAGGGCCTCCCGGCGGCGTTCGCCGAGCTGGTCCTCGCTCCAGCGCAGGGTCTCCAGCAGCAGCTGGTCCTTGCTGCCGAAGTAGTAGAGCAGGTGGCCCGCGCTCATCCCGACCTGCCGACCCAGCCCGGCCATGGTGAGCGCCGCGAGGCCGTGTTCGGCGATGGCCGCCATGGCCACCGCGAACACCTCCTCGCGCGGACGGGCGGGTCGGCGGGCGGACGGGCTCATGCCTGAGGGGCCTGCACGGGACGCGGCTGCTGCTGGGTGATGCAGTGGATGCCGCCGCCGTTGGCGAAGATCTCGCGGGCGTCGACCAGTTCGACCGTGCGGTCGGGGAAGTGCTTGGCGAAGACCTCGGCGGCCTGCTGGTCGCGCGGGTCGTCGAAGGCGCAGAGCACCACCGCGCCGTTGCACAGGTAGTGGTTGATGTAGGAGAAGTCGACCGGCTCGCCGTCCTCCTCGAACAGGACGGTGGGGGCGAGCAGTTCGACGACCTCCAGGGTGCGTCCCCTGGCGTCGGTGGAGTCGCGGAGGAGCGCGGCGATCTCCTTGGTGACCTGGTGGTCCGGGTGGGCGGGGTCGGGCTGGCTGTGGACGACGACCGTGCCCGGCTTGAGGAAGGCCGCGACGATGTCGATGTGCCCGCGGGTGCCGAAGCGCTGGTAGTCACGGGTCAGCCCGCGCGGCACCCAGATCGCCTTGGTGGTGCCGAGGTGGGCGTGGATCTCCGCCTCGACCTGCTCCTTGGTCCAGTCGGAGTTGCGGCCCTCGCCGAGCTGCACGGTCTCCGTGAGCAGCACGGTGCCCTCGCCGTCGACGTGGATGCCGCCGCCCTCGTTGATCAGGCGCGAGGCGAAGCGGCGCACGCCGGTGAGACCGATGACCTCCTCGGCGATGTCCTGGTCCTTGTCCCAGCGGGCCCAGTCCTGGGCGCCCCAGCCGTTGAAGATCCAGTCGGCGGCGGCGAGCCCGCCCTGCCCGTCGGTGAGGAAGGTCGGGCCGATGTCGCGCATCCAGGCGTCGTCCAGCGGACGCTCGACGATCTCGACCTCGGCGGAGACATAGCCGCGCGCGGCCTCGGTCTCGCCGAGGTTGACGATCAGGGTGACCGGCTCGTAGCGGACGATGGTGTTGGCGACGGCGGCCCAGGCCTCGCGGGCGGCGTGGAGCTCCTCGCCCTCGAAGGTGATGTTGGAGGTGGGGAACGCCATCCAGGTGCGGTCGTGCGGCTGCCATTCGGCCGGCATCGAGAAGCCCAGCTCGGCGGGGGTCTGCGCGGTGGTCATGGGAGGTGGGGCTCCTTAGAGGAAGTAGAGGCGGCTGAGGGAGACCGAGTCGGCGGGTTCGGAGCGCAGCGGATCGCCGTCCAACGACACCAGACCGGTGGCGGGGTCCACGTCGACCTGACCGAGGCGGCCGTTGCGCAGCATGTCGCGCGGCCCGATGCCGCGGGTGTTGCGGACGGCGACCCGGCGGCGTCGGGTGGGCATCAGGTCGCCGTTGTCGACGGCGGCCCGGGCCACGAAGGCGACCGAGATGTCGGCGGCGGTGCCGCCGTGCGCCCCGAACTGCGGCCCCAGGACCAGGGGTTCGCAGCGGTCGGTGGAGGCGTTGGGGTCTCCGGTCACCCCGTAGGCGGGGAAGCCGGACTTCAGTACCTGCTGCGGCTTCGCGCCGAAGTGGTCGGGGCGCCACAGCACGATGTCGGCGAGCTTGCCCACCTCGATGGAGCCGATCTCATGGGCGAGGCCGTGGGCGATGGCGGGGTTGATGGTGAGCTTGGCGATGTAGCGCAGCACCCGCTCGTTGTCGTCGCCCCCGTTCACCTCGCCGAACGAGCCGGTGCCGTCCATGGGCCCGAGCTCGAACTTCATCTTCCCGGCCATGGCGAAGGTGCGGCGCACGGTCTCGCCCGCGCGTCCCATGCCCTGGGCGTCGGAGGAGGTGATGCCGATGACGCCGAGGTCGTGCAGGATGTCCTCCGCGCCCATCGTCCCGGCGCGGATGCGGTCGCGGGCCATGGCGGCGTCGCCGGGCAGGTCGACCTTGAGGTCGTGCGCGGAGACGATCATGCCGAAGTGCTCGCCGAGCGCGTCCCGTCCGAACGGCAGTGTCGGGTTGGTGGAGGAGCCGATGACATTGGGGACGCCGGCCATCTTCAGCACATTGGGGACGTGCCCGCCGCCGCAGCCCTCGATGTGGAAGGCGTGGATGGTGCGCCCGGCCAGGACCGAGAGGGTGTCCTCGACCGACAGGCACTCGTTGAGTCCGTCGGTGTGCAGGGCGACCTGGACATCGTGCTCCTCGGCGACCCGCAGCGCGGTGTCCAGGGCCCGGGTGTGCGCGCCCATGTCCTCGTGCACCTTGAAGCCGGAGGCCCCGCCCTCGGCGAGCGCCTCGACCAGGGGTGCGCCGTCGGAGGAGGAGCCGCGCGCCAGGAAGCCGATGTTGACCGGCCAGGCGTCGAAGGCGTTGAAGGCGTGCCGCAGCGCCCAGGGCGAGTTGACGCCGACGCCCCAGACCGGGCCGAACTCCTGGCCGATGATCGTGGTGACGCCCGAGGCCAGCGAGGCTTCCATGATCCGCGGCGACAGCAGGTGCACATGGGTGTCGATGGCCCCGGCGGTGGCGATCATGCCTTCGCCGGAGACGATCGTGGTGCCGGTGCCCACGACGACCTCCACCCCGTCCAGGGTGTCCGGGTTCCCGGCACGGCCGATGGAGCAGATCCGCCCCTCGCGGATGCCGATGCTGGTCTTGCGGATGCCCTGCACCGCGTCGATGACCAGCACATTGCTGATGACCACGTCACAGGTGTCGCGGACGGCGGCGGCCTTGAGGTGCAGCCCGTCGCGGGCGGTCTTGCCGAAGCCGGCCAGGAACTCCTCGCCGGGGTGCTGCGAGTCCGATTCCACCCGGACGATCAGCCCGGAGTCGCCGAGCCGCACCCGGTCCCCGGCGCGGGGGCCGTGCACGGCGATGTAGTCGTGGGGGTCGATGGTGCTGCTGGGGAGGGCCCCGGCACGGCCGTGGCAGCCCTGGGCGTCGAACCTGCTGCTGCTCATGACCGTGCGTCCTCCGTGTACTCCGTCAGGTAACCCGTGGCCCGGGCCTTCTCCAGCGCCGCCTCGCGGGCGCCGGGCGCGTCCAGCGGCCCGTCGACCAGCCCGGCGAAGCCGATGGCCACGCGTGCGCCGCCGATCGGCAGCAGGTCCACCTCGACCGTCGCGCCGACGTCGAAGCGCACCGTGGAACCGGCCGGGATGTTCAGCCGCCTGCCGTAGGCGGCCGAGCGGTCGAAGGCGAGCCGCGGATTGGCCTCGAAGAAGTGGAAGTGCGAGGTGACGGTGATCGGCACCGACGAGGTGTTGTGCACCGGCAGCCGCACCGTCGAGACCGGCGGCTGGTAGCCGTCGCCCGCGCCGGGCAGGGCCGCGCCGGGGGCGTCGGCGCCCAGCGACCCGGCGCCGCGGAACGGGTCGTCGATGACGCAGAGCCGGGTCCCGTCGTCGAACACCGCCTCGACCTGGAGCGTGGTGACCACGTCGGGGACGCCGGGCAGCACATCGTCGGCACTGAGCACGCTGCGCCCGGCCTCGATCGCCTCGGCGAGCCGCCGCCCGTCGCGGGCCGCCTCGCAGACGGTGTCCGCGATCAGGGCGGTCGCCTCGGGGACGTTGAGGCGTACGCCTCGTGCGCGCCTCGCGCGCGCCAGCTCGGCGGCGGTGAAGATCAGCAGCCGGTCCCGCTCGGTCGGTGTCAGTCGCACTGTGCCTCGCCCTGATGGTTAGAACGGCGTTCAAACGTCTGCCCGCATTCAACCCCCGCCGGGCTCCAATGTCCAGCCTCGCCCCGATTCACAGCGGGCGCATACAGACATCGAGAGGAACTGACAGACCGCGTTCCTACCGTGGGGCCTCCTACTCGGCATCCCGACCGAATCACTGGAGACCAAGGCATATGGCGACGTCCCTCTCGGAACCGCTGCCCCCGGGCGGCGCCCCCAGCCACCGGAAGGAAGAGCCCGACGGAAGCACTCCGCGGTCCGAGCGGCCCCGCTGGGCGCGGCCCGCCCTGCTGGCGCTGCTGCTCGTCACCGCGGTGCTGTACCTGTGGAACCTCGACAACTCCGGTACCGCCAACTCCTTCTACGCGGCGTCCGTCTGGGCCGGGACCAAGAGCTGGAAGGCACTGTTCTTCGCCTCGCTGGACCCGTCCAACGCGATCACCGTCGACAAGCCGCCCGCCGCGCTGTGGGTGATGGCGCTGTCCGGGAGGATCTTCGGATTCAACAGCTGGAGCATGCTGCTGCCGCAGGCCCTGGAGGGCATCGCCTCCGTGGCCCTGCTCCACGCGGCCGTACGCCGCTGGCACGGACCTGCGGCCGGCCTGCTGGCAGGCGCGGCGCTGGCGTTCACCCCGGTCGCGGCGCTGATGTTCCGGTTCAACAACCCGGACGCGATGCTCACCCTGCTGCTGGTCGTGGGCTGCTACTGCACCGTTCGGGCGACGGAGGAGGCCAAGCTGCGATGGATCGTCGGCGCGGGCGCGGCCGTCGGCTTCGCCTTCCTGGCGAAGATGCTGCAGGGGTACATCGTGATCCCCGCGCTGGCGCTGACCTACCTGGTGGCCGCCCCGACCACGCTCCGCAGGCGGCTGCTGCACCTGCTCGCCGGGGCCGGAGCGATCATCGTCTCCACCGGTTGGTTCCTGGTCGTCGTCGCGCTGTGGCCGGCCGACGCGCGGCCCTTCATCGGCGGCTCCACCAACAACAGCGAGTGGGAGCTCGCCCTGGGTTACAACGGCCTGGGCCGGATCTTCGGCGACACCGGCGGCGGTGGGGGAGGCGGAGGAGGCGCGGGCGGCGGCGGGAATGCCGCCTTCGGCGGTGCCACCGGGATCACCCGGATGTTCAGCAGCACCTTCGGCGGCGAGATCTCCTGGCTGCTGCCCACGGCCCTGATCGCCCTGGCGGCGCTGCTGTGGCTGACCCTGCGCGCACCCCGCACCGACCGCACCCGGGCGTCGATGCTGCTCTGGGGCGGCTGGCTGCTCGTCAACGGCCTGGTGTTCAGCTTTATGAGCGGCATCATCCACGACTACTACACCATCGCCATCGCACCGCCGATCGCCGCCCTGGTCGGCATCGGCGCGGTCGAACTCTGGCGCGAACGCGGCCGATTCGAGGTGCGGGCCGCGCTGGCGCTGATGGCCGGGGCCGCGAGCGTCTGGGGCTGGGCGCTGCTGGGGCGGGACTCGTCCTGGCTGCCCGCCCTGCGCTGGGCGGTCCTGGTGGTGGGCGTGCTCGCCGCCCTCGGGCTGCTCGTCGGCGCGCACCTGGCCAGGTCGCTGGCCGCGGTGCTCGCGGCAGCCGCGGTGCTCAGCGGGTTCGCGGGGAGCACGGCCTGGGCCGTGTCGACGGCAGCATCGGGCCACACCGGATCCATCCCCACCGCGGGGCCGAGCGGCAGTGGCTCCGGCGTACCGGGAGGCTTCGGGGGCGGCGGCGCGGTGCCTGGCGGTGGCGGGGGTGCCGAGGCCGACGGCAGGGGTGGCACCGGCGAGTTCGGTGGCTTCCCCGGCGGGGGCGGTACCGGTACCAAGGGTGAGCGACCCACCGGCGGCACCGGCGGAGCGCCCACCGGCGGAGCGCCCACCGGCGGCGGGTCGAGCGCGGCACTGACGGCCCTGCTCAAGGCGACCGACACCCGCTGGGCCGCGGCCGTGGTCGGCGACCAGTCCGCTGCGGACCTCGAACTGGCGTCCCACAAGGCGGTGATGTCGATGGGCGGTTGGAGCGGCAGCGACAACTCCCCGACCCTGGCGCAGTTCAAGGCATACGTCGCCAAGGGCGAGATCCGCTACCTGATCGGCGGCACCGGCACGGGTGCTGGCACGGGCACCGGTACGGGCACTGCTGGCACTGGCACTGGTGCCGGTGCGGTGACCGGCACCGGCGCCTCCGGCGGGGCCGGTGCCGCGCGCGGTGTTTCTGGGATGCCGCCCGGCGGGGGCGGGATGGCGGGCGGCGGCGACCGGCCGACCGGCGGCAGTGGGCTCGCCGATCTCTTCGGGGGCGCGCCCGGCAGCTCCGGCGGCAACCAGATCAGTGAGATCACCGCCTGGGTGGAGGCCCACTACACGAGCGTCACCGTGGGCGGGGAGACCGTGTACGACCTCACCCGGCCCAAGAACTGACGCTGCGCGACCGAGCCGGCCCCGCCCGTTCTTCGGGCGGGGCCGGCCACGTTCGTGATGTCAGGCGATGCCGAGCACGGCCTCGCGGCGGGAGAACCAGGCGAGGGTGTCGGAGATGCCCTGCTCCAGGCTCAGTTCGGGCTCCCAGTCGAGGAGCCGGGCGGCCTTGTGGCTGCGGGTGAAGGCTCCGGCGTTGTCGCCGGGGCGGCGTCCGACCTCGTCCGTGGCGACCCGGGAGCCGGTCACCCACTCGAAGGCGGCGACGAGTTCACGGACGGTGGTGCCCTGGCCCGTGCCGAGGTTGATCACCTCGTAGGAGGCGGGCCCGTCCAGTGGGATGGCCTCGTCGAAGTGCTCCAGGGCGGCGACATGGGCCCGCGCCAGGTCCCAGACGTGGACGTAGTCCCGGAGGCCGCTGCCGTCGCGGGTCGGCCAGTCGGTGCCGGTGATCCGGAACGGTGCGCCCGCCCGGTGCGCCTCGATCAGCTTGCCCAGCGCATGGCTGGGGAGCAGCGTCTGCAGTCCCGAGCGAAGCTTGGGGTCGGCGCCGATGGGGTTGAAGTAGCGCAGCGAGAGCACCCGCAGCGGGGTCGCCTCGGCGGTGTCCTTGAAGACCAGTTCCATCAGCATCTTGGTGCGGGCGTAGGGGCTCAGCGGGTCGAGGGCGGAGGACTCGTCCACCGCGAAGTCCGCACCGGGCGTGTAGATCGACGCCGATGAGCTGAACAGCAGCCGCTCGCAGCCGTTGCGCTGCAGGTGCTCCAGCAGGGCCACGGTCTTGGAGACGTTCTCGCGGTAGTAGCGCAGCGGTTGCGACACCGACTCGGGGACGACGATCAGGGCCGCGCAATGGACCGTCGCGCCGATGTCCGGGTGTTCGGCGAAGATCTGGTCGAGCAGCGGACCGTCGGCGATGTCGCCCTCGTAGAAATCCCTGCCCTTGGTGAACTCCCGACGGCCCGTCACCAGACTGTCCAGGATGATCGGGGTGATGCCGCTGTCCAGGCAGGCGGATGCGACAGTGCTGCCGATGAACCCGGCGCCGCCGGTGATCAGTACCTTCACGAAATCCCAGCCCCTTTGGTGTATTTACGTAGTCTTCACCACCAATGACGACCGGTCGGCCGAGATGGTTCCGTGATCTGGCGTTAGCCGAACGGTGACGATCTGGAAGGGGCGCAGCGAGAGGGCGACGTTCCCGCCGTCCGTGTCCAGTGGACCGGTGGGTCGTTCCAGGAGGTCGGTGACGTCGGCGGAGGCGAGGGGGAACGCCGGGCGGAGGGTGGTGGCGACCCGTCCGCCGAGGGATTCGTACAGCCGGACGACGACGTCTCCGGAGCCGTCGTCGGCGAGCTTCACCGCCTCGACGACGGCGGCCGGGTGGTCGACCCGGACCAGGGGCGGCCGGGCGGGCGCGGTGGTCGGGCGCAGCGGCAGGTTGAGGGCCTGGCCGGCGGCGACGGCGTCCCCGATGGCCGCTCCCGGGCGCAGCGCGTAGCGGAAGTGGTGGCGGGCGATGTCGGTCTGCGGGTCGGGGGAGTGCGGTGCGCGCAGCAGGGTCAGCCGCACGGTGGTGGTCTGCCCGCTGCGGGAGACGTCGTGGCCGTAGGTGGAGTCGTT
>Ga0302314_10003609_pt1 | contig 28503 bp, 31 predicted proteins | sample III_Palsa_N2_3_FD_200533 | JGI IMG/M metagenome (GOLD analysis project Ga0302314, IMG submission 200533) | Peat permafrost microbial communities from Stordalen Mire near Abisko, Sweden - III_Palsa_N2_3 | ecosystem: Environmental > Terrestrial > Soil > Palsa > Peat permafrost | place: Sweden...
TGTCCGCACCTCAGGGGTCATGCCCAACAACCACCGCGTCCCTCCCACCCCGCTCGATGCGCGGGGTGGGAGGGACGCGGTAAGGGCTGTGCTGTCGATCCGGTCGCCGCCTCAGGCACTCCGGGTGCTCAGGGCGTACCGGGCCGGGACGACGCTGGAGACCACGGCGAGCACCAGGCACAGGCCCGCGCCCAGACCGAGCTCGGCCCAGGGGAGGCGGAGCGCGATCGTTGTGCCGCCGATGAGGACGTCACGGTTGATCAGCTCGGTCGTTCCGGCCTGGAAGACCGCCGTCACGGCCAGGCCGAGGAGCGTGGCGACCGCCACGACCAGGGTGCTTTCGAGGGCGACCATGCGCAGCACCTGGCGGGGGGCACTGCCGGCCAGGCGGAGGGTGGTGAAGTCGCGCCGCCGGTCCTGCGTCGACATGATCATCGTGTTGACGATCGCGAGGAGGGCGTAGAGGAGCCCGGGACCCGCGATCGCAATCATGGTGATGCGGTCGTACCTGTCCTGCGTCGCGAGCTGACTGGCGACCCAGGTCCCGGCCGGGATCACGGTGATGCCGCCGCCGGCGGCGGTCAGTTGGGACGCGCTGATGCCGGGCGGGGTGGTGAGGTAGGCGGTCGCCGACGAGACCGAGCCGGACAGGTGGCCGACCGTGGACGCGGCGGGCAGCAGCACCTCGGGGAAGGCCGGCAGCGGTGGACGGAAGAACGCGACCAGGCGCAGGGTGACCGCCGCCCCGTCGGGCAAGGACCCGCTGATGCGGTCGCCGACCCGCCAACCATGGGAGCGGGCCAGGTCATTGGAGACCACGGCGGTCCCGGTGCCGAAACCGTTCAACGATCCGGCCTCGACCTGGAGGTTCCACACGGTCCGCGGGTCACCGTCGACCGCGTCCGCGGTGACCGGTCCTGCGGCGACGTCGATCCTGGGGTCGCCGGATGCGTAGTCGGCCACCGGGTTGTTCAGCTGGAGCGGGGTCACCGAGGTGGCCGCCACTCCCGGCAGGGCACGCAGTCCGGCCAGGGCCCGAGTGGAGAACTGTGGGCCCGAGGCAGGCTCGGCGACATACGTCGCGTTCAGGGTGGTGTGCTCCTGCGTCGTCCACGCGGTGCCGAAGGCCAGGACCCCGCCGGCGACGCAGCCCGCGGTGGCGACGACCACGAAGGTGGGAATCGCCGTGGAGATGGTGCGGCGGGCCGCCGTCAGCGCGTTCTGCCGGGCCAGCAGGCCGGACGCGCTGGCCACCAGGTGCGTGGGCAGCATCAGCAGCCGCACCAGCGGGGGCACCAGGATCGGGGCGAAGAGGATGACGGCGGTGATCGCCATCAGACTGAAGATCATCGCCCAGGTCAGCTTGATCTCCGGACCGCGCATCCCCGGGTCACGGAGCAGGAAGCTCGGGGCGGACACGTACACGAGCACCATCAAGGCCGAACCGGCCAGGTGGTGCACGATGACCAGCCAGCGGACGGGCGACATGACCCGCCGGTCGACCGCGGCGTCCTGCAACGCCTCCACCGGACGCACCGAGACCGCCTGCTGCGAGGCCGAGGCCGCACCCAGCAGCGCCACAACGAACCCCGCGGCTGCCGCGACCAGCAGCGGTGCCAGGGCCGGCTTCGCGCCGAACCCCTGCGGTGCCGCACCGAGCGAGACCAGCCAGTCCGCGAAGGCGGGGGCGAGGGCGAGTCCGGCCAGGCAGCCGACCGCCGCCGCGACGAGCGCCACGAGCAGGGCCTCGCCGAGCACCAGCAGCCGCACCTGGGAGGGGGTCGCGCCCAGTGCCCTCAACAGCGCCGTCTCCTTGCGCCGTTGGGCCACCGCGAAGGCAAAGGTGTTGGCCACCACGAAGATGGAGATGAAGGCAGTGGCTCCGGTGGCGAAGATCAGCAATTTGTACAGCGACGGCCCCTGCGCGTCGGTGTCGGAGCTCCCGGCGCTGTTGACCATCATCCCGACCGAGGCGAGGAGGGCCACGCCCAGGGCCAGGGCGACGAACGAACCGAGGAATCCGGACCAGCGGCGCCGCAGCGAGGCCGCGGCGACGGGCAGCAGCAGGGCGATACTCACGACCTCACACCGCTTCCCGGCTTCTCGCTGTCGAACTCAAGCCTGGTCATCGTCTCGGCCACCGCCTGCGCGGTGGGCGAGACCAGCTCGCCCACCAGCCGGCCGTCGGCGAGGAAGACGACCCGGTCCGCGTAGGACGCGGCCACCGGGTCGTGGGTAACCATGACCGTGCTCTGCCCACCATCGTCCACCAGGCCGCGCAGCAGGGCGAGCACCTCCCGACCCGATGTGCTGTCGAGGGCTCCCGTCGGCTCGTCGGCGAACAGCACCTTCGGCTTGCTGATCAGGGCGCGCGCAATGGCGACCCGCTGCTGCTGCCCACCGGACAGCTGCGAGGGCAGGTGGCCGACCCGGTCGGCCAGGCGTACCTGGGCCAGGGCGGCGCGGACGGCAGCCGAATCGGGCTTGCGGCCGGCCAGGCGCACCGGGAGTCCGACGTTCTGCTCGGCGGTCAACGAGCCGACCAGGTTGAACGACTGGAAGACGAAACCGATCCTTTCCCGGCGCAGCTCGGTCAGCTTGGTCTCGCTCAGCGACTGCAAGGCGACCCCGTCCACGAACACCCGCCCGGACTCCGGTCGGTCCAATCCCGCTGCACATTGCAGCAGCGTGGTCTTCCCCGAACCCGATGGGCCCATCACCGCGGTGAATGATCCCTTCGTGAATCCGACCGTCACCCCGTCCAACGCTGTCACGTTGTTCTGCCCGGACCTGTAGGTCCGATGGACCTGGTCCAACCAGACCACGAAGTTGTCGTTCACGTTGTCTCCCTCAACCGACTCTGCCGTACCGACTGTCCCGAACAAGGCTGTCCCGAACAGGCTGCGCTCAACGCGCCGTGCTCAACCACCTGGAAGGATCGAGATGTTGCCGCCGTCGGACCGCACCGTGATCCTGCGTGGGGAGGCCGACGCGGTCCCCACGGAGACCTGCGAAGACCCGCCGTCGCTGGAGGCGTCGACGGCGTAGACCGCGTTCGGAAGTGTGAGTTGGACGTCGCCGCCGTCAGAACGCGCATCGACGCTGCTGGGGGCGACGTTGAACCGGGCGTCGACGCTCCCCCCGTCGGAGCTGAGCACTGCGTGCGCGGACGCCACATCATAGGCCGTCACCGTGCCGCCGTCGCTTGCGGCGTCGATCGATCCGGCCATGTTGCTCACGGTGATGTCCGCTGCGTCACTGGTGAGTTGGAGTGCTGTCGCCCTCGGGACCTCGACCGTGTAACTCACCGAGCAGGCGGAGCCTGGCACTTGGTCGCCGCAGCCGGATGCGATGAGAGAGAGCACGCCGCCCTCGGTGGAGTGCCGGGCGGACGGCTTGTTCCCGGTGTAGCGGTAGGTCTCGGTGACCTGGATCGAATTCCGGTCGGTCGGCTTCACCCCGATGGAGCCGTCCGACGTCTTCACCAGCAGCGTCGCGATGGTGCCGGACACCGTGTACGAGGTGGACGAGGTCATCACCGGTCCGGCGCATCCGGTGCTGAGCGCACCGACGGCCAGGGCGCACAGCGCGAGGGCTGCAACAGAGAATCGGGGGTTCACCGTGTCTTCTCCTTGGTTTTCCGCAGACGAATTTCCACGGTAGGGCCGTGTTCTATACGCGATCCATGTCGCCCGTTCCGCCGGGGCTACGCGGCCAGGCTCGCGCGGATCGCATTCTTGTCGATCTTTCCCAGGGCGTTGCGCGGCAGGGAGTCGACGACGACGACCCGGGTCGGCAGTTTGTACCGGGCCAGATGCGGCTCGGCGAACGCGCGTACCTCCGGCAGCCGTGGTGCGACGCCTTCCTGGCAGGTCACCAGGGCCACCATGCGCTCGCCGGAGAACGCGTTGGGCGCGCCGACCACGGCGACCTCAAGAACCCCGGGAAAGTCGACCAGGACGCGCTCGATCTCGGCCGGGTAGACGTTGTCGCCTCCGACGATGGCCATGTCCTTGAGCCGGTCCACGATGTGGAGCCGTCCGTCGGCGTCGAGGTGGCCGACGTCGCCGGTGCGGAACCAGCCGCCGTCCATCACCGTGGCGGTCCCCGCGGAGTTGTTCCAGTAGCCGGGGCTGACGTTGGGTCCGCGCACGCACACCTCACCGCACTCGCCCGGCTCGGTGATCTCCCGACCCGTGTCGATCTCCCGCACCCGGATCTGGGTGAACGGCAGCGCCGGGCCCACCGAGCCGATCCTGGTGCGGACCTCGTCCTCCGGGAGGAAGGTCGCGAACAGTGTCTCCGTCAGCCCGTACGCCTGCCGCAGGAGCACGCCGCGCTCGGCGTAGTCGGTGATCAGCCGCGTCCCGGCCGGGGCGCCGGCGACGGCCGCGCACCGCAGTGCCGAGAGGTCCGCCGTCGGGAAGTCGGACACCCGGGCGATCGCCGAATACATGGCGGGAACGGCGAAGAAGGTGGTGACCCGGAACTCGACGAGGTCCGCCAGCGCCTGGGCCGGATCGAAGGACCTGCGGATCACGGACGTGCCGCCGCGCACCAGCTGGCGCAGGGTGAAGCAGCCGAGGGGGGCGGTGTGGAACAGCGGAGCGGCGACCAGGTTGACGTCATCGGCGAAGGTCTCGGCAAGGGCGTCGAGATTGGCCCCGTTCCACCACAGGTTGCCGTGGGTCAGCATGACCCCCTTGGCGCGCCCCGTCGTACCGGAGGTGTAGGCCAGCATCGCGAGGTCGTCCTCACGGCACGGCACGGGCTCCCGAACGGTCCGCGGTACAGCCAGTGCGGCGGCGAGCAGGGTCCACCGGGGACCGGGATCGTCGACGACCGGCGTCGCGGGATCGTCGTCGACGAGCAGCCATCGCCGCTGCGCCGCGGGCTCCGCCACTCGCTCCGCGTCCACATCCGCGTTCTCGTCCGTGTTGTCCGTCGCCGCGATGTCGACCAGCGCCTGGTGCCCGGGCTCGACCACGAGGGTGTGCGCCGCGCAGTCCGCGAGGACGTGGGCCACCTCCTCCGCGACGAGCCGGGAGTTCACCGGAACGAACACGGCGCCCAGCCAGGATGCCGCCAGATAGGTGGTCAGAAAGGTGGGACTGTTGTGGCCGAGGTAGACGACCCGGTCACAGCGGCCGACCCCACCGTCCGCCAGCACTCCCGCGAGCCGCTCCACGGCGTCGCCGAGCTCCCGGTAGCTGGTCGAGCGTCCTTCGTAGATGATCGCGACCCGTTCGGGCGAGTGGCGAGACAGCTCACGCACCGCTGCAGCCGGGCTGATATCGGCGTTGCTCATCTGTTCCTCCGCTGATTCCCGTGTCGGCCCGGTCCGTCAGGCACTCAGTTCCAGGACTCGACGTCGGTGGTGGCCGCGGGCGCAGGAGTCGTCACCGGCACGGTGGACGAATCGGCACGGGTCGCGGTGGTGCCGACCGGGGCCGTACCGCGGTCGTGGCCGGCCGCCGCAGCCGACAACCCGGTGATGCCCACCACCGCGGCCATTCCGGCGCCGATGACGGTGACGACGATCCACTTGACGATTCGGCTTCCGATGAGCTGCATGTGAATCCCCTACCCTGAAAGGTTTTGTGTTCCTGCCTTGTTGAGAACACTAGGGAGCAGGGGTTTCGGTCCTTTATCGCTTCGGCATCGCTCGGGCCGGGGCACCGATAACAGCGCCCGACCGGGGGATTTCCCACCCGCATCGGGAGGTCAACCTGCTATCGGCACGGATGCGAGGTGACCGATTCTGGGACTGTCGGAGAAACCCGGCAACCAATCGGACCCACTACGGAGTCGCCCATGTCCTCACCCACAACTCCGGTCGTACAGGAGACCGTTCGCTCGGCTGCCACCGACCTGGTGGACCTCGTCCTTCCCCCCGGCATCGCGACCATGGCCGTGTTCGACGACCCGCCGCACGCCACGCTCCTGGCAGCGGAGGTGGAGGCGCTGGGCAAGGTCGTCGAGAAGCGGCGCCGCGAGTACACGACGGTGCGGCACTGTGCCCGGATCGCCCTCAGGAAGCTGGGCAGGCCCCCGACACCGCTGGTTCCCGGCCTGTTCGGGGCGCCGCTGTGGCCTCCGGGCGTGGTGGGCAGCATGAGTCACTGCGAGGGCTACCGCGTGGCCGCTGTCGCGTCGACCGACGTGATGGTCACGATCGGCGTCGACGCGGAGCCGAACAGACCACTGCCCGACCGGACCCTGGAGGTCATCGCCGACGCCGAAGAGCGCCTCATGCTGGAGGAGTTGGCGCTGCGGTCGACAGATGCCTGCTGGGACCGCGTCCTGTTCAGCGCCAAGGAGTCCGTCTACAAGGCATGGTTCCCGCTGACTCAGAGCTGGCTGGGATTCGACGAGGCCCACCTCACGATCGAGCCCGCCGACGGCACCTTCCATGCGCGCCTGCTGGTGCCGGGTCCGTTGGTGGGAGCAGACCGACTGACCGGGTTCAGCGGGCGCTGGACCGTCAGCAACGGCCTGGTCGTGACCGCGATAGCACTGCCGCGACACGCGCCGGGGACCCGACTCCAGTGAGCGCGAACGGTCTGGCGACCGGGACGGCCGCCAGACCGCGGTCCTTGGAACCCTTTCCCTCAGCGGTACTTCGACGCTTCGACGCTTCGACGGTACTTCGGCCCCGGACGGCGCGGGTCAGTGGACCGCCGCCGGGCGTGCGCGCAGATAGCCGAGTACGGCGAGGACACGACGGTTGTCGGACGGGGAGTTCGGGAGTCCGAGTCGGTTGAAGACACCGGCGACGCGCTTTTCCACGGTTCCGTCCGCGACCATCAGAACCTTTGCGATGGCAGCGTTCGTTCGTCCCTCGGCCATCAGTTCCAGCACTTCGAGTTCGCGCGGGCTGAGGCCGGCGAGTTCGTCCACGGCCGGACTCGACCTGACCAGCGCGCTGACGAGCTCGGGGTCGAGGACCGTTCCGCCCTGGGAGATCCGGACCAGCGCGTCCACAAACTCCGCCACGTCGGCCACCCGCTCCTTGAGCAGGTAGCCGACGCCTTTCGGCTGCCCGACCAGCAGCCGGGTGGCCTCGTTCACCTCCACGCTCTGGGAGAAGACCAGCACGCCGAGGCCGGGCTGGTCACGGCGGAGATCGACCGCGGCCCGCAGCCCTTCATCCGTGCAGGTCGGCGGCATCCTCACGTCGACCACGACGACGTCGGGCCGGTGCCGGGCCACCTCGACCCGCAGGGCGTCGGCGTCGCCGACCGCCGCGACGACGTCGTGACCGTGGAAGGTCAGTGCCTGGACCACACCGTCACGCAGGGCCCAGGAATCTTCGGCAATGGCAACGCGCATCAGAAGTGTCCTTTCACAGCAGGGAACCTGGACCCGCCGGGCCGCATGCATGGCCGGACAGGGGAAACACCGATGGCCGGTGACCGCTCGCGCGGTCACCGGCAGGACAGGTGCGGAGGGACGGCACACACGGTCAACCTGGTCCCGGCAGGACGACCACGATCGCCGTCGGTCCACCTGGTGGACTGTCGAGCTGCAGGCAGCCACCGGCTGCGGCGACGCGCAGTCCGAGGCCGGCGAGACCGCCGCCGGGGTCGTCGCGGTTCGCCCCTCCCACCCCGTCGTCCTCCACCCGCAGCTGTACCGTGCCCTTGCGCGCGACCACCTCCACGGTCGCCCGCCACGCACCGCTGTGCTTGGCGACGTTCGCCAGCAGCTCCGCGGCCGAGAAGTAGAGCACCTCCTGTGCCTGCGCCGGGAGTTGGCAGGGCAGGTCGAGATGGAGCTCAACGGGTACGGCACTCACCGCGGCCAGATCGGCGAGAGCGGATTCGAGCCCTTTGGCCAGCGCTGCCGGACGCCCTCCGCGCAGCAGGACCCGGATGTCCGTCACGCAGTCCCTGGCGTGGCCGTGGGCGACGGCGAGCAGCGCCCTGGCCTCCTCCAGCTCGTGCTGGGGCGTGCACGCGGCCAGTCGGCTCATGGCCAGATCGAGCAGCGTTGCGACCGCGATCAGCCGGGCCTGGGTTCCGTCGTGCAGGTTTCGCTCGATCCGGTCCATCCGCGCCACCGGGTCCTCGATCGGGACGGCGGCGTCCCGCGACGCCGCGACGAGTTGAAGCACAGTCAGTTCACCTCCGGGTGAGTCGGGTCCCTGGCGACGTACCGGTCGGGCACCGTCGGGGCGCCCGACGGCCGATCATGCGACCTCGCTCGACACGAGGGCTCCGTGGAAGTCGAGCGTCTCGGAGCCGAACCGGTCCTGTACCCAGTTGGTCTGGTAGACCGTGTCCAGGTAGCGCTCGCCGAGGTCCGGCGCGATGGCCACGGCCGTCAGGTCGGCGCCGAAGGGCTGTTCGGCGAGCCAGGCGAGCGCACCGGTGACCACAGTCCCGGTGGAGCCTCCGAAGAGGAACCCGTGGCGGGCCAGGCGATGGCACATCCGGATGGTGTCCGTCTCCGCGACGATACAGACGTCGTCCACCAGGTCCCGGTCGAGCAACGGCGGTCGGATGCCCGCGCCGAGGCCCGGGATCATGCGCGTCCCCGCCGGGCCGCCGAAGGCGACCGAACCGACCGAGTCGACCGCGACCACCCGAACGCTCGGACGGTGCTCCCGGAACCAGCGGGCGCAGCCCATCGCGGTCCCGGAGGTGCCGACGCCGATGAACACGACGTCGACGTCGGGGAACCGGTCGGCGATGTCGGGCGCGGTCCGGCCGTAGTGCGCGCGCCAGTTGCCCGAGTTGACGTACTGGTTGAGCCAGACGTACCGCTCGTCCGACTCGCACAGCCGACGGACGTAGTCGATCCGGGCCTCAAGGAAGCCGCCGACACTGCCGGGGTCCTTGACGACGTGCACACGCGCGCCGAGGGCCTCCATGAGCCGTCTGGCGCCCAGGTTGCACCGGGAGTCGGTGACACACACGAACTGGTAACCCTTGCTCGCCGCGATCACGCTCATCGCGACCCCGAGGTTCCCGGAGGACGACTCGACCAGGATCGAGCCGGGTCTGAGCCGACCCGACCGCTCCGCCGCGCCGATCATCTCGACGGCGGCCTTCTGCTTGATCGACCCGGTGAAGTTGAAGCCCTCACACTTGAGGTAGAGCGGGGCACCTAGGGTCGATCGAAGGTCGACGTAGAGGTCATCCTGATTGAATTCGTGGGGATGCGAAACGATCGGCACGGTTCCCTCCTCTGGGATGTGTAGCTTCGCGACTGCCAACCAGAACGCTAGGTGGGGGTCTTATCGTCGAGATATCGGTGCGCCCACCGAGATTGTCATCCGTGCAGGTCAACCGCCGCTTTCCCGCAACCGCCCGAGAGCACGGCACGATTGACATCGCGCAGCTCCACTTCGCTGCCTGACCGCAACCAACGCCTTCGCCGCGCTGCGTCTGCCGCCCATGAGCGACCGGGCCAAGGACACCGAGATCCTGGCCCTCCGCCACCGGATCACCGTCCTGGAAACGGCAACTCGGTGCGGCCGGGCTCTGTCGGCGGTCAATGCCGACACCGACACGCTGACCGGGCTGCGAGGCACGGTCGGTACCCTGGTCGACCGGTACGAGCTGAGGGACGGGTGCCAGCACCCGCGACAGCGCAGCGAGTTGTACGCACTGGCGGCGCAGAGTTCGGGTCTGCTCTCCTACATGGCAGTGAACGCCGGTCGACCGGCGGGTGGTCGTGCATGCCGCCCGCCGCGTCACCTGACCCAAGGACTCGAAACTGCTCCAGGTCCAGGCGTCACGGCAGCGTGTGCCCCGGGCCTCGGGTAGTCGGCGGACGTCAGTACGATGATCGCGCCCAGTCGGCCAGGCCAGCGGGCTTTCCTCGCGGACACTGCGTGGCCACCACGCCGGGCCCGGTCCTGTGCTCTTTCTTCGGAGGTTGTGGTGAGCGGACGCTCCCTGTCGGCTGTCGCCGGCGCGCTGCTGATAACGGCGGGCGGCTGCCTCTCCTGCCCATCGGCATACGGAGCAGGACAACCGAATCTGCTCACTTCAGCCCTCGCCCCACGGGCCACCTGCGCCGACCCGTACCCGATCCCGTTCGAACCGTCCATCCAGCCTCGCTTCACCACCGGTACCGCACCCCTGACCGTCGTGATCGACACCTCGGTGTCCACCGGGCCGTGCCCCATCGTCAGCCGCACGATCAATTTCGGGGACCGCAGCCCGGACGCGGACGTCAGCTCGACCCTGAAGGCCGCCCACGCCTACGCCAAGCCGGGCGCCTACCGCGTGACACTCACCGAAACCGAAAGCACAGGCGCCACCGCCAGCGTGACCAGCACCATCATCCTCGGTGGCCTGTACGCCGCAGACGGTCCCCAACGGATCCTGGACACCCGCGTCGGCACCGGCGCTGCGAAGCGGCCCCTTCCCGCAGGGGGCACGATCCGGCTGAAGGTCACCGGCCGCGACGCGGTGCCCGCCACCGGCGTCACCGCCGTGGTCCTGAACCTCACGGCGACCGCTCCTACCGGTGCCGGGGCCATCACCGCGCACCCGGACGGCACCCGCACCCCGAACGCCGCCAACCTCGACTTCACCCGCGGACAGACCGTCTCCAACCTGGTCACCGTCCCGGTCACAGCCAACGGCACCATCGACCTGACCAACAGCAGCGGCGAGAGCACCAACCTGCTCGCCGACCTCCAGGGCTACTACACCGTGGCCGGAGCCCCGGGCGCAGGCTTCTACGACGACGCCAACCCCACCGTCCGGCTCCTGGACACCCGGCAGCACAACGCCGTGCACAACGGGCCGCTCGACCCCGGGCAGAGCATCACCCTGCCCGTCGCCAACCAGGCCGCAGCCAACCCCGGCGCGTCCGCACCCGCGATGGCCATGCTCCGTATCACCGCCACGGCCCCGACAGCTGCAGGCTTCGTGACCGTCTCCAACCGGACGGGCGCCCCCAGCACCGCAACCGTGAACTTCGCTGCCGGGCAGACCACCACCGACCTCGCCATCGTGCCGCTCGACGCCAACGGCGCCGTCCACCTCTACAACCACACCGGCCGCACCCACGTGGTCGTGGACCTCCTGGGCACCTTCACCACCACCGCCGGCCTGTTCTCCAGGGAATTCACTCCCCTCGCCCCGGAACGGCTGCTCGGCGCCGGAGCTCCTGTCGCGAAGCTGCACCCCGGCCAGTACCTCCAGGTCAACGTCCCCCAGGCAGGGGAGGGAGTCCCCATCACCTCCGTACTGCTCAACGTGACAGCGACCGACGCCACTGCGAGCACCTACCTCAACGTCTTCTCATGGGCCACCACCATGGCCCCGCCCGCCCCGTTCGCCACCTTGGACCTCGGCCCCGGCCAGACCGTCTCCACCCTCACCGAGAGCAGCGTGGCCACCAACTACAGCGGTACCAGCTTCGATGTGCTCAACCACAGCGGATAGGTCAACGCCACAGCCGACCTCGAGGGCTACTACAGCTGGTGACCCCCGACGGGTACCTCATCCACCTGCCTGGAGCCTGACACCTGCTGGGCCCTCGCCCGCGGACGGTCAGCACCGGCGCCGCTACGATGCGGGCGATCACGTATGCGGCAACGACTCAGGTGCACTCCGGGGCCGGACCTGCGAAGGTCCGAGCGAGGGGGAACGGTGGCTCTGACGCAACGCCCTTCACCGGCGTGGGAGGTCGCAGACCGGCTGAAGCAGCGGTTGCTCGTGGTGCCGAATCCCCTGGCCGCGTGGAACAGCGACCCGTTCTGGATCTCCGTGCAGGACTCGGACTCGCGAGGAGTACTCGTCTCCCTCAGCGTTCCCCGTGAGAGCGCCGATCCCTTCATCCAGCTGGCCATCAGGTTCGAGGTGACCGAGGAATGCCCCGAGACACAGGCCGAACGCATCGTCACCGCCCTCAAACGCCCGCACCCCCTGGCCGGCGCAGTGGTCAGCGCCGGCTACCGGGAATGCGCGGAAGACTACGGCTATGCCTGGCCACCGACGTTGAACGAGTGAGCCCAGCTGCCTCGACAGCCGACGCCGACGCCCCACTCATCGCCCTCGTAGCGGATGGCGGCGTCCGCAAGGGCAGCACGGAGACCCTCGAGCGGAATCACGGTGAAGGCATCGCTACGTCCGTCGGGACAGTGCTGGACCTCGATCCAGCCCTCGCGGACGAACGGCAGCAGCGGGGCGAGCTGCCGGTCCACCCAGGCCGGCCGCTGGGCGGCGTCCAAGTCGGCAGGCAGGTCCTCCCGGATTCCGAACGGTCCCGTGAGCATGCCACTGGCCTCGGCCGCACAGACCAGGACTTCGCGTTCTTCGACGCTCAGTTCGTCCCAGACCGGAAGCGCACTCGTGTCGGCAGTAGGATGCGCGCCTGAGAACCAGTGCCCGCACAGGCTCAGGAGCTGTGGGACGGAAGTGGCGCCCGGGTCCTGCTCGGGAATGGGGTCCGACAGCGGAACCTGGAGCTCGGGTCAAGGGGAGTGGTCCAGCCTCACGTACGGCATCACGACCGGGGGCCTGAATCTGATGGGTACGGGCGCCAACAACGAACTCGACGAGGGAAAGGACGATGCCGGCGATCCCGTGCTGTGGATGTTTCGGGGCGCTCCGGGCGACAGTCCCATCTGCGAGCTTCACAAAAAGTGATCCCACCAGGACCTCGGCCTGCCCAGTACCACGCGCAACCCGGCCCCGCCCCGCAGAGGAGATACGCACACCCGAGCGGATTCAAAGGACCGCTACCAACCACGCGTATGGGACTCCCGCGCGGTGGGCCACCGCCGCACAGGGCTACTGGGAACGTTCGGCGATCTGTGCCCTGGCCGAGGTCCACACGTCCTCGAACTCCTCGGCCGTCGTCGTCTGAGGAGCGAAGCCCTCCCCTTCTCCCCAGTGCGTGACGGCCACCTCGGCGGTGCTCCCGTAGCGGGACTCGTAGTCCGCGTGTGCCCCCACCGTGAACGCCTGCTGCCACTCACGGTCACAGGCGGCTGCGGTCACGACACGGGCAGGGCCCCGAAGTTCGACCTGACGTACCACCATGTCCTGGTCACCGACCTCGAGGTGGAACCAGATGTCGTCCTCGGCCCAGTAGCAGCGCATCCAGTAGGTCATGCCGGCATGATCCCCCCTCCCACCGACAGTCGAATTCCAGTGCGAGCGTTTGGATCAACCCCTGAAGTACGTTTCATAGGGCCTCAACGTCCCTGCGGCGGCCGTCGGGCCACCCCCATGCACCACTACCCCAACTCCGTAGTACGACAGGTGGTTCGGTTGACGGCCGTCCTGCGGGCCCTCTACTTCAGCTCGATCCGCCGCAAACGCTCGGCGCCGTCCCCGTCCCCGGCCTCCTCCCGTAGCTCGGCCAAGCGGATGTAGACGGAGGGTTTTCCGGCGTCGGCGGCGGCTCTGTGGACCACTTTGGGCAGGCGGGGATGAGCGAGGGCCAGCAGCGCGGCGTTCCTGGTCTCCAGGGCGAGGAGGTGAGAGTCGTCAGTGTCCCCCGTCCGTGCACAGCGGTGCGTCATACCCGTCCCCGCGGCGCGGTGGACTGTTCGAGCTCAGTTCCGCGCACCCTGCTCGGTGAGGGCCGGAGCGGGAAGGTGTAGAAAGCCCTGGTGACCGATCATCCTCAGCCCTCGACCGTACGCGTCTTCATTGCTCTCGCCCCGCCCGACGACGCGAAGGACGAGTTGGCGGGCGCCCTGCAGCCTGTCTACGAGCAGTACCCCCACCTGCGGTGGAACCGGATCGAGGACTGGCACATTACCCTGGCGTTCCTCGGCGAGCTCCCGGTGACGACCGTCCCGATCCTACGGCCGGCGCTCGCCCAGCTGGCCGCGTCGCGCCCGCCCCTGTGGTTGGGCCTGAACGGCAGCGGCCACTTCGACGAACGGCTCCTGTGGAGCGGGATCGAGGGCGAACTCGAAGGACTCCGCCGGCTCGCCGATGATGTGCAGAACTTGGTACGAGCCTGCGGTGTCGCTTTCCAGGAGCGCCCGCTACGCCCCCACCTGACGTTGGCTCGGGCACGACGGGGTGAGCAGATCAGCATTCTGTCAGCGGCCGCGGGCCTCACCGACTTCGTCGGCCGCCCGTGGCAGGCCGAGCGCCTCCACCTGGTGGGAAGCAACATCGGCCGTGGCCCAGAGGTGATCCGCTACCGCGACATCGAGGCGTGGCGGTTCGGCAACGGGACCTGACGCGGTCGTCCCAATCCCCGGTGCCCACGCTTCACCCCGACTGCCCACCTGGACCTCCGGCTTCGCGGTTGTGCCCGACCAGTCGCCGCGTCGGCCATGGTCGCGGACCGGGGAAGGCCACACGGAAAGCCCAGCGGACATGCAGATGGACGCTTCGGACAGCCGGCCAGGCCAAGCGCCGGGCCGGGCCCCTTCAGTCGATCTCCCCCGCATTGAACGCGTTCAACAATCGCCTATCACACCTCGATCGAAGGCACTCCGGAACCGTCCTCACCTGAACGGATGACTTGTCGACACGCACGGTGTCCCCCTCGACCCGGGCTCTCAAGGGCTACCGGGCGTTCACGAGCCGTTCCGTCTCAGTGATCTGTGCCAACTCCGGGGCCCTGCGGCGGGCGACATCAACGGCGGTTCGGGCCCGGTCGTCTTCGTCTTGACCTTCCGACCGTAGTAGGAGCCCGCTGCCACGGGCGGGCCAGAGCGATCCCGACACCACCCCGGTCTTCGCTGGCCCGCCCTCCTGCCGCACACGTCGCGGTGATCGCCTCGGGGCGGGCTCCCGGAGACCGACCGCCGTGTCCTAATCTTGGCGTCATGTCGAACCCTGACGGGCTGCTCGTCGACATCGCCGCGATGGTCGAGTCCGAGCGCAGCAACCAGATGTCCTTGACCGTGGTGGTCCCCGGCGCGGTGATCACCGGCAGGCTGGCGCCGGTGTCCCTGTGGTGGGAGCGGGTGGCGGAGGTCCTCCAGGCCTCGGATCACCTCAAGCCGTTCGCCGCCCTCTTCGCCCCACCCGCCGACGGCGCGCCCGCGCGGCCGACCCACCTCCACCTCCACCGCGCGAAAATCCTGCAGGGCGACTTCGGACTGCCCCACACCGGCGGCATGTACCGCATCGCCATCGAAGACATCAGCAGCTGGACCATCGGCGACCTCAGCTACTCCGACACCTGAAGCCGTTGAGCGGGAGCCCGATCGACCGCTTCTGCCTGGCGGGTACCGCAGCGCGGTGCGCAGATCGGTTCCCGGACCGACCCGGCCGACCGCTTCGAACACGGCTGCCGCACGGTCCCGGTTCGGCACAGATCCGCGCACCCTCTCCGGGAAGGAACTCGTCCGGGGGCGCTCCTGCCAGCGGCAGCTACGGCTCCACTTCGCCGAACCGCGGGCAGCGGCACCACCGGTCCCTCCTGACGTCCTCAGCCGTCGCTGTCTTTGACGCCTCCGCGCAGGCCCCACTCATCCAGACCTGAATAGATCAACGCAGTGCGGCCTCGCGGAAGCGAGAGAGCCTCGGCCTCCCCCGAATAGATTGCGACCAGAGAGTCGGCTCCTCGCCACCAGGTGTCGGCCAGGCCCATCACTTCGCGCACCGGCTCATAGCCGTCCAGCACGATGCCATCGACATCGTCGCCGTTGACCTTGACGATCCGTTTCGCCCACGTGGACGCGTGGTCGGCCAGCGCGACCGACTCCACCCAGCCCTCGACGGTGGCATGGAGGGGTGCCCACTGACCTGCGTGAATGCCAAATTCACCAGACGGCCCGATCATGAACGCGTAAGGCACTGCGGTTCGCTGCACCCCGGCCTCGAACCACCACCCCTCGACGGAAGAACCCTCGGGCGAGTCCGCCTCGAGGTATCGGGGTCCGCCGTCGTAGTCCGGAGCAGGGGGCAGGACCAGGCCACCCCATCTCTCTTGATATGCCGCCATCCGATCGATGACCGCTGCGGGGATGTCCCGCCCAAGCCACCACTGCCGCTGCTCCTCGATGGACTGGACGTCGACCTTGACACCGTTCGCACAGACGAACGATCGAGCTCGTTTCGTCAGGCCGTCAGGCACATCGTTGAAGAGATTGAGATTCACCAGCATGACGCTATCCAGTCCCCGAGGGATGGCGGACCCCGGACCCGCTCTGCCCTCCGAGGCACGTTCTGCCCGTACCTACCGACTCGCCCAGGTCGCGCCGGCGGCGGGACGCGACGACACCCTGCCCGTGCTCTCCGGCATCCGCGTCGACATCACCGGCGACCTGATCACCCTCGCGGCGACCGATATGTACAGGTTCGCGGTGCGGACCCTGCGGTGGAACCGCCCGACCGTGTCTGCACAATGGGGCGCATGACCGACGATCAGCAGTCGCAGCCGACGACCCTTGCCACGCAGCCCGCTCTTGACCACTGGGCGGAACTGCTGCACCGCCGCCTGGACCAGCTCGAGGGCCTGATCACCGACGGGTCAGGGCCGCCGGACGCGCTCTCCAGGCCGGAGCCCGCCTGGAAGCGGAAGACCAGGGGCGAGACCCGCTGGGCGGTCACCGTGGTACTGCTCGTGGCTGTCTGTATCCAGTGGGCGCTGCCGACCCGGCTCACCGTCCATCCGCACTGGCTGGTGCCGGTCCTGGAGCTGGCGCTGATGGCCGCGCTGGTCGTGGCCAACCCGCACTTCCGGATGGAGCGCCACTCCAGACTGCTGCGCACCCTGGGACTGCTGCTGGCCGCCGCCGTGAGTCTCGCCAACGGCTGGTCCGCGGTGCTGCTGGTGCGGGACCTGGTCCACGGAAGCACCATGGTCACCGCGGTGCCGCTGCTGATGACCGGCGGTGGCATCTGGCTGACCAACATCATCGCCTTCAGCCTGTGGTACTGGGAGTGGGACCGGGGCGGCCCGGTCGCCCGCGCCATGGGCAAGCACGAGTACCCCGACCTGCTGTTCCCGCAGATGCAGCAGGAAGGCATCGCCGCCGCCGACTGGGAGCCGCAGTACCCGGACTATCTCTTCGTGGCCTTCACGAACGCGACCGCGTTCAGCCCCACCGACACCATGCCGCTGTCCCGCTGGGCGAAGCTGCTGATGACCATGCAGTCCGTGGTGTCGCTGCTGACACTGGCGCTGATCGTCGCCCGCGCGGTGAACGTACTCAGCTGAGCCCTCCGGGGCGCATCCGGATCACATTCGGCTCGCCCCCGGAAGGGCTCCGTCCGTCGAAGGCCGCAGAACCGGAACCAGTGGAGCACAAGTGGCGGCGGCCGACGAGTCCGCGGCCGCGCTGACCCCGGCCAAGACGCTGCTGAACACCGCCAAGACCCTCAAGGACGGCGAACAGGTCGCCCTGGCCCGCCCCGCCACCGGCAAGGGCAAGGGCAACGGCAAGGGCAAGAACAAGTCCACCGGCGGCCAGGGCCTGATCGGCTTCGAGGCCGCCGACCTGCGGACCACCACCCGCCTGCCGGAAGGCGACTTCCCCAAGTACGCGGCCCTGATCCCCGACGAGACCGACCTCACCACCCACGCCACCGTCACCACCGGCCCGCTCATCGAGGCCGTCCGACGCATCGACCTGGTCGCGGCCCGCGACACCCCGATCCGCCTGACCTTCCCCCAGGACACCCCCGCCATGGAGGCCGGCAGCGACGACGACGCCCAGGCCCTCGACGGCGACGAGATCACGATCGCGTTCAACCCCGGCTACCTCCTGGACGGCCTCACCGCCCTCGACAACGACCTGGCCCACTTCGCCTTCACCACCGCCACCAGACCCGCCCTGCTGCGCAGCACCCCCGACCCGGACAGCGCACCCGAGGGCAGCTTCAGGCCTTGGCCGCCCTCCTGCTGCTGCGCGACCTGCGCACCGAGCTCGCCCGATGGGAGGCGGGCCTGGTGGAGACCGCCCGCGCCAGCGGCGCCACCTGGGCAGACCTCGCGCAACCCATGGGCATCGCCGACTGCCAAGCCGCCGAGAACCACTACCTGCGCCTGCGGCCCACCCCCAGCACGCTCCAGGCCACCGCGACCGGCGCCGAGCGCATCAAAGCCGTGCGCAACCACCGGGCAGCCAAGCGAACCGTCACCACCTGGGCCCAAACCAACGCCGCCGACGCACCTGACCCCATACCGCCACCCCGCACCACACCTCCCATCGATGGCCGACACCGAGTTCGGTCGAAGGTCGAAGGTGGACCCTCACGTCGGCGAGCCGGTGCCATCGAAGGGTCGCAGGTCACGCTCGACGATGTGCTGACTCGACGAGGCGATCGCCAGACAGGAGCGTGCCGGCCTGCTTGACGTGCTGAAGTACAGGTGAGACCTCCATGGCCTGCAGACCGGCCAAGGGCCCGATTCGGTCAGAAGTGAATTCGAACAGTTCGTCGAAGTCTCGGCAGTGCGCGACGGCGTGGATGTTGCAGGGCCCGGAGACCGCAGCGGCGAAGGCGATCTCGGGCTCCTGCGCAAGCGTGCGTCCGACCGTCTTCACCGCCGACGGATGCACGCGCAGCCACAGGTTCGCCCGAGCGTGATAGCCCAGAGCGGCTGCGGCGATCTCGACGTCGATGCTGACGACGCGGCGCAGGAGCAAGGCATGCAGGCGCCGTGATACGCGCCCCGGAGTGGCGTCGGCCGCTGCGGCAAGGTCGACGAGACTGGCGCGACCGTCCGCAGCGAGAGCGTCGAGGATCATCTCGTCCTCAGCGGTGAGCGGCACGGGATCGCGGGTGACGACCGGGGATTCAGCGAAAGGGACACCGTCGCTCCCGAGCAGGGCTTCCTGTTCCGGGGACAGCGTGCCTTGCAGGGCGGCCCAGTAGTGGCCGCGGCCTCCCATGAACTGACGGAGCATGGCGAAGGCGTTGATGTCGAGTACGGCCGCGGTGCGCGGAAGCCGTTGGCCGAGCAGGTCCTCGCGCTGTTTCCGGGTCCGCGACTGGATCGCGCAGGTGATTTCGCAGCCGGCAGCGCTCAGTGCCACCCAGTTGACATCGTCGCGCTTGGCGAGTGCGTCGGCGATGGCTGCGACGCTTCCGGGGCGGCAGCGCAGGCGCACCAACCACCTGCTCTGTCCCAGCGCTCCCGGGTTGACGACTCCGGCGACGCGGATGACGCCATCGGCGCGCAGGCGCCGGTGCCTGCGGTTGACGGCGCCTTCGGTCAGGCCCAGCGCAAGCGCTATCGAGGAGAAGGACGCCCGCGGAGCAATCTGCAGTGCCCGAATGATTCGCACATCGTCGGGCTGGACGGCAACGGGATCGGACACTACTGCAGCCACCATGGGGGGAATCCTACAAGTTGGCTTTCTCGGCTCGCCCGGCTGCAGGACGGCGGCCAGACTTGCGACGCACGGATGAAGAGTCACAGCAGCATCACCGTCCGTCTCCGCGTCCGGGGCCTCGGTGACGGACGCACGAAGTAGATGTGCTCACCTTGTGAAGAGCGGAGATGAAGCCGAATGTCATCGACTGTCACAGGTCGGCACGCGCCGACCGTGCTCATCATCGGAGCCTCGCGCGGCCTGGGCCACGCGATGGCGGCCGAGTTCCTCGACAGGGGTTGGAGCGTCATCGGAACGGTCCGCGACACCACCGTCCGAACGCCCCTGCACGATCTCGCGGATCGAGCCGACGGGCGCGTCACCATCGAGCATCTCGACATCAACGAGCCCGACCACCTGCCTCCCCTGCACGAGCGTCTCGCGCAACGCCGGCTCGACCTGCTCTTCGTCAACGCAGGCACCACGAACAATGAACAGACACCGATCGGCGCCGTTCCCACAGCCGATTTCGTCGAGGTGATGGTCACCAACGCTCTCAGCCCCATGCGCGTCATCGAAGCACTCGAAGACCTCGTAACCCCCGCCGGACTCATCGGGGCGATGTCGTCCGGGCAGGGCAGCATCACGAACAACACGACCGCGGGCCGCGAGGTCTACCGGGGAAGCAAAGCAGCCTTGAACATGTTCATGCGCAGCTTCGCGACCCGGCAGGCAGAGACGCGGCGCGCCTTTGTCCTCCTGGCGCCCGGCTGGATCCGCACCTCGCTCGGGGGGCCGGACGCGCCGTTCACCATCGAGGAAAGCGTCCCGCTGTTGGTGGACATCCTGCTGTCCAAGCTGGGCACGCCCGGCCTGGCGTATCTGGACCGCTCGGGTCAGACCGTGCCCTGGTAAGCCCGGTCAACCGACCCGGTCTTGGTGCGGTTTGACCGACATCCGAGATTTCGGACGTGTCTCCGGCCGCGATTCCAATTCCGTGAGCGCTCTTGTCGCTGCTGTCACAGGCTCAGCAGCAGGTCCCGGACCGCGGCGGGCTGGGACAGGAACGGGTGGTGGCCGGTGTCGAGTTCGACGACGCTGTCGGCCCGGCGGGCGAACTCGCGCTGCAGGCGCGGCGGGGTGCCCCGGTCCTGGGCGCAGACGAGGTACGTCGAGGGCACCTGCTGCCATGCGGCCGCCCCGACCGGCTGCCCCGTCACCCGCACGCTCTGCCGGGCGAGGTGGTCCGCCGCCCGCGCCTGGACCTGGGGGTCGCAGTCCTGCACAAATGTGTCCACGAGCAGCTCGGGGCGCACCGCGAAGGTGCCTGCGTCGGGGTCGACGTCGAGGAACGGGGCGGGGCTGCCGTCTCCGAACTGCGACAGGCTCTGCCCGACCTCGGGCAGGTAGCCGGCGACCAGCAGCAGATGGCATACCGACCCGATGCCCGCAGCGGCTTCCGCGGTGACGATGCCGCCGTAGCTGTGGGCCACCACCACGGTCGGCTCGGCGCTGTCCAGCAGTGCCTTCCTCACCGCCGCGACGTCCTCCGACAGCCCCGGGCCGCCGACGCCGGCGGGCACGCCCGCCTCGCCGCAGCTCGGCAGCCCGGGGGCAACGCTCGGCACCCCCCGCTCCTGGAGCAGCTCGGCTGTGCGGTGCCACCACCACGACCCGTCCCGTACGCACGCCCCATGCACGAACACGACCCTCATCACTGCCTCCACGCCTGCCTCGGCTGCCTCGGCTGCCTCGGCTGCCTCGGCTGCCTCCGAACAACGGTAGACGTAGCCACCGTTACGCGAAAAGATGTCGACATGGGCAGGCGACCGCAGCCGGACATCAAGACCAGGCTGCTCGACGCCTGCGTCGACTACGCCCTCGCCCATGGCCTCCCCGGCCGGCTCGAACCACTGGCCACCGCCACCGGCACCTCGGCCCGCATGCTGATCTACCACTTCGGCACGCGCGACGCCCTGTTGCGGGCCGTCCTCGGGCAGGCGCGCCAACGCCAGCTCGACACATTCGGCGACCTCCTGCGAGTGAGACCCGACGAGCCCTACACCGCCACCCTGGAACGCGCCTGGACCTCGATCACCGGCTCGGACGGCCGGCCCTACCTGCAGATGTTCGGACAGCTGCGCGAGGACGCGGGGCAACAGCTGTGGCCCGACTTCCGGCGCACCGCCACCACCGACTGGCTCGGACCGCTCCAGGACGGCCTGCGCAGCATCGGCAGACCGGAGCTCGCGACGCTCCTCCTCGCCGTCATCCGCGGCCTCCTCATGGACCTCGACGCCACCGCCGACACCACCCGCACCAACCTGGCCTTCCACGACTTCCTGGCCGCACTCGAACAACTGCGCAGCGCGGCGCCGCACCGGGCACGTGGAGGATTCGTGCAGGACATCGACCCTGGTCTGAGTACTGGCGAGGTGGCTCGTATGCTCGGGGTCGCCGCGGTCACCGTGCGTAGTTGGGAGCGTCGGTACGGCATCGGTCCGACGAGCCGCCCCCAGGGACGGCACCGGCGCTATTACCGTGACGACATCGCCGAGCTCTCGGGAATGTGCCGGCTGACTGCCCAGGGTGTGGCTCCGGCCGAGGCTGCCCGCCTCGCCTTGAACGGAACGGGGGTGAGCGAGGCCTCCAGCGCATCGGCCATGCCGTGCGACACCGCGTCTGGCACCACAGTGGCCGCAGGCAAGGTCGATGCTCCCTCCAGGGGCCTTGTCCGGGCTGCCGTGCGCATGGACGTCGATGTGGTCGAGGAGATTCTCTCAGCGAGTCTGTCCCGGAGCGGTGTGATCACGACGTGGGAGACCCTGGCCGCCCCCGCCCTGCGCGCGGTCGGCAGGCAGTGGGCCGGCGCACAGGGCAGGTACGTCGAAGTCGAGCACCTGCTGTCAGGTGCCATCAGTCGTTGCCTGTGCCGGGCCGTACCCGCCCCGCTCCCCCGCGCCGACGCCGACACCCCGCGTCGTTCGGTCGTTCTGGCCGGCGCTCCTACGGACCTGCACACGCTCCCCATGGATGCCTTGCATGCCGCGCTCGCTCAGATCAAGGTACCGGTGCTCGCGCTCGGCGCAGCCGTGCCGGCTGCGGCCCTGCTCTCGGTGCTCCAGCGCTGTGACGCGGCGTCGGTGGTGGTCTGGAGCCAGCAACGGTCCACTGCTGATCGCCGGCAGCTGGTCGAGCTCAGCACATTCGACCGGGGTGTTGCCGGCGCGCGCCGCACACCCCGCGTCCACCCTGCCGGTCCGGGGTGGCACGCGCAGTCCCTACCCGCAGGAATCGTCCCGCTGACCGACTTGCGATCCGCAGTAGCCATCCTCAGCAATCCCTGACCATGCACCTGCCACTTGCCGCCTGCAAGGATAGTGGGGCGATCTGTAGAGCCCGGGAAAACGATGCGGCAACGCTGCAATTCGCGCTCCTGCGTTCCGAGCAGAGATCGTTGGCCTATGACGCTGACTGCGGACCCGGACGTGGACGTGCTGGTCGTCGGCGCGGGCGCAGCAGGGCTGGCCTGTGCGGCCGACCCCCAGCCCGGCTATACCCCCGACCGACGGGCGTTGGTCTCGACCTCCATGCTGGGCCTGGCCGACGAAGAGCAGTTGGCTGCCGCGGAGCGCAGGCTCGCCGAGCTCTACCGGACCTCCACCCGGCGCTGGGAGCGGGTGGCCGCTTACCGGATCGAAGAGGCGCTGCCGACCATGCACGCCCCTCACCCGCGCACCCGGACCAGCAGGGTCGCACGAGGGCGCTACGTCTGCGGAGATCACCGCGCTACCGGGTCGCTCCAGGGCGCGCCGGCCTCCGGCGCACGCGCCGCCCGCGAGGTCCTCCAGGATCCGGCACCCGTCCGCAGCGCCCCGAGGAGGGCACGATGAGCGAGCACGACCTGCTCCTGGGCGGCATGGCATCGGTGTCCGTCCGGTGGATGGTGCCCGGGTCCGTCGACGAGCGGTGCGATCCCGATACGGACGGCGACATCGCCGTGCGGGAGGGATCTTCGCCACGCGGGCGCAGGTGGCCGCAGGGATGCCGGAGGCCCGGATGCGCTGCCTGGTGACGGGGGCGAGTGGCTATATCGGCGGCCGACTGGTGCGGGAGTTGCTGACGGCAGGTCGGCAGGTGCGCTGTCTCAGCCGCGAGCCCGGGCAGCTGCGGGACCAGCCCTGGTACGGCCAGGTGGAAGCGGTCCGGGCGGACGTCACCGATCCCGATTCGCTGGCACCGGCGCTCAGCGGCGTCGACACGGCCTACTACCTGGTCCACTCTCTCGGAACCGGACCAGCATTCGAAAAGACCGAGGCAGCTGCCGCCGGTACTTTCGCGCGGGCGGCGGCGCGGGCCGGGGTCCGGCGCATCGTGTACCTGGGCGCGCTGCTGCCGCGCGGGGTCGCGGCCGCCGCACTCTCGCCGCACCTGCGCTCGCGGGCCCGGGTGGGTGAGATCCTGCGCGGGTCCGGGGTGCCGACGGCCGAGCTGCGCGCCGCAGTGGTGCTGGGCTCGGGCTCGGCATCGTTCGAGATGCTGCGCTACCTGACCGAGCGGCTCCCGGTCATGGTGACCCCGCGCTGGGTGCGCACCCGGATCCAGCCCATCGCCGTCCGCGACGTCCTGCGGTACCTGGTGGCTGCCGCGGACCTGCCGGCGGAGGTGAACCGCAGCTTCGACGTGGGCGGACCCGAGGTGCTCAGCTACCGGGAAATGATGCTGCGCTACGCGCGGGTCGCCGAACTGCCCAGGCGGGTGATCCTGCCGGTCCCGGTACTGACACCTGCTCTGTCGAGCCACTGGGTCGGCCTGGTGACACCGGTACCGGCGGGGATCGCGCGCCCGCTGGTCGAGTCGCTGCGCCATGAAGTGGTCTGCCACGAAGACGACATCGCGCGCTTCGTCCCGGATCCGCCGCAAGGGCTGCTCGGCTTCGACGACGCCGTCGAGCTGGCCCTGGCCCGGATCAAGCAGGCTGAGGTGGCCACCCGCTGGTCGTCCGCCGCCGTGCCCGGCGCGCCCAGCGACCCGCTGCCCACGGACCCGCACTGGGCCGGTGGCTCGCTCTACGAGGACGTGCGGCAGGCGGCCGTGGCCGCCGACGCCGAGCAGCTGTGGCAGGTGGTCGAGGGCATCGGCGGCGAGCACGGCTGGTACTCCTTCCCCCTCGCCTGGGCACTGCGCGGCCGGCTCGACCGGCTCGCCGGCGGCGTCGGCCTGCGCCGCGGCCGACGCGACCCGCACCGGCTGCGTATCGGGGACTCGCTCGACTTCTGGCGGGTCGAGGAGATCGAGGCCGGGCGGCTGCTGCGGCTGCGGGCGGAGATGCGGCTGCCCGGATTGGCCTGGCTGGAACTGCGGGTGCAGCCGGACGGCCCGCAACGTTCGCGCTACCTCCAGCGCGCCGTGTTCCATCCCCACGGACTGGCCGGCCACCTCTACTGGTGGAGCGTCGCCCCGTTCCACTCCGTCGTCTTCGGCGGCATGGCCCGCAACATCGCCCACGAGGCGACGCAGGTCCGCCCCCACTCCCCCATCGCGAAGGCGGGACTTACCCCATGAGCGTCCGGATCTGCCTGTTCACCTGCGACCTGCGGCTCGCGGACAACCCTGTCCTGCACGCCGCCGCGCTCGCAGCCGACGAGGTCGTGCCGGTCTTCGTCATGGACCCGGCCGTAGCCACCGCAGGGTTCGCCGCCCCGAACCGGCTGGCCTTCCTCAGTGACAGTCTGACCGACCTGAACGCGCAGCTCCAGTCCCGGGGCAGTCGACTGGTGCTGCGCCACGGCGACACCGCCGAGGAGATCGGCAGGCTGGTCCACGGGACCGGGGCCGAAGCGGTCCATGTCGCCGCCGGTCACAGCCGCTTCGCCCGCAACCGGGAAGGGCAGCTGCGGGCAGTGCTGTCCGGGCAGCGCGTGCGGCTGGTCGTCCACGATGCGGTCGCCACCGCTGTGGCCCCCGGCACCCTCACTCCTGGCGGTGGCACCCACTACGCCGTCTTCACCCCGTACTTCCGCCGCTGGTCGGGCGTCGCGCTTCGTCACCCGCTGCCGGCGCCGGACCGGCTCACCACACCCGCCGAGCCGTTGTCTGCTCCGCTGCCCGGCCGACCCGGCCCCGGGGTGCTGGCACCGCTTCTCGTGCCCGGCGGCGAGAGAGAGGGCCGCAAGCGCCTGCACGCGTGGGTCGGCGCGCACCTCGCCGGGTACGAGGACGAGCACGACGCCCTCGCCCACGACCTGACCTCCCGGCTCTCCCCCTACCTGCACTTCGGCTGCCTGTCCGCGACCGAAACCGTCTGCCTGGCCCGGTCCGTCGAAGGGCCCGGGGCGCGGGCCTTCGAGCGGCAACTGGCCTGGCGCGACTTCCACCACCAAGTCCTCGCCGCCAGGCCGGACGCCGCCCACTGCGACTACCGCCCCCGCCACCAGCGTTACCGGCACGCCCCGGAGGACCTGGCCGCCTGGAGGGAAGGACGCACCGGCTACCCGATCGTCGACGCCGCCATGCGGCAACTGCGGCAGGAGGGCTGGATGCACAACCGCGGTCGACTGCTCACCGCGAGCTTCCTGTGCAAGACCCTCCAGCTGGACTGGCGTTCCGGCGCCCGGTTCTTCCTGTCCCACCTCGTCGACGGGGACGTGGCCAACAACCAGCTCAACTGGCAGTGGGTCGCGGGCACCGGCACCGATACCCGGCCCGAGCGCACACTGAACCCGGTGACCCAGGCCAAACGCTACGACGCCGACGGGGCATACGTCCGACGCTGGGTCCCCGAGCTGGCACGGCTGACCGCTTCCGCGATCCACGAACCGTGGCGGCTGCCGCTACAGCTCCGCCAGGAACTCGGCTACCCGGAACCGATCGTGGAGCTCGGGCAAAGCCCCAGCAGGTTCCGCGAGGCAGGCAAGCGCATGAACGGTGAGCCGTTGCCGTGATGCTGAAGGAATCCGGCCTTTCGACCTGTGAGCGGGTGCGGGCCCATCCGGCTTGACCGGGCCAACGACGTTCCTGCGGCAGCGGATTTCGCGGCCGCGAGACCGTCCTGGAGTACGCCCCGGTGAACCGGGACCGCGGACGTCTCGTCTTCCGCGGGGAGAACCGGACCGTGGTCGCGGTCGACGATCTCACGATCTACGCGCACGACCAGGGCTGCCGCCTGGTCTACCGCGCGGAGCTGACCTTCAAAGGACTCGCTGCGCTGGTCGCGCCTTTGCTGCGTCGCTCGTTCGAGGAGCTCGCCGATCAGGTGGAGCGGCAGCTGCCCTCCGTGCTGGCACGCCTGTAACGGTCGAGGGCTGTCGCCGAGCACAGGGGGGGTGAGCACGACCGTCGGCTTGAACGCCAGAGGCGGGGTCAGCCCTCGTGCATGCCTCATGTGCGAACCCACCCGCCGCCGTGGCCTCGCGGCGTCATACCCCGGTACGACGCCGAAGGCGGCCCCCCGGTGTGACGCCGGGCGCCCGACCGTCCACCTACGGTGGCCTGGCCCGGACGGTCCTCCCACACCGGGCGTCCCCGCCGGAAGGCAGATGTCAGATGCCCCGCAACTCCCCCCTGGCCGCCACCGCACTGTCACGACGTCGCGTCCTGGCCCTGTCGGCCCTCACCGTGGCGTCGAGCTTCGAGCTGGTCCACGCCGCCGCGCCGGCGACCGCCTCGGTCGTGTCCGACTCGCCACAGGTGAGCCGCCGGCTCACGCTGCCCGAACCGACCGGCTCCGAGCGCCTCGGGACCGTATCCCTGCACCTGGTGGACCCGACACGCAGGGATCCCTGGGTGCCCTCGCACCCGAAACGCGAGATCATGGTGCAGATCTGGTACCCGGCGGAGGACACCGAGGAGTACCTGTCGGCGCCGTGGCTCTCACCCGGTGCGGTGCCCCACTTCGAGCAGGCCTGGGGCATCCCCGCCGGGTCGGTGCGCCTGCCGACCACGGGCGCCCGCACGGGCGCGCCGGTGAAGCACGGGCGTCCCCGTCCGGTGGTGCTCTACTCGCCCGGTTACGGCCTGGACCGCAACGCGAGCACCTCCCTGGTGGAGGAGCTGGTCAGCCACGGCTACATCGTGGTCGCCATCGACCACACCTACGACGCGTCCGAGGTCGAGTTCCCCGGCGGGCGTGTCCTGACCGCCACGCTGCCCGCGGATCCGGACGACCGGCTCGTGGTCGAGGAGCTCGGCGTCCGCGAGGCCGACGTCCTGTTCACCCTGGACCAGCTCACCACCCTCAACGCGGGCGGCAACCCCGACGCCGAACACCGCCCGCTGCCGCGCGGCCTGCGCGGCGCCTTCGACCTGGACCGCATCGGCATGTTCGGGCACTCCCTCGGCGGCACCACCGCCGCGGTCATGCACGACGACCCGCGCGTCAGGGCCGGCGTCAACATGGACGGCCCGTTCGTCGGCACCGCCGCCCCAGCGGGCTCGGACCGCCCGTTCCTGCTGCTGAGCAGCGACCACGCCGACCCGTTCGCCGGCTGGGACACGTTCTGGGCCGATCAGCGCGGATGGAAGCTGGAGCTGCGGCTGAAGGGGTCGACCCACGGCTCGTTCACGGACGGGGAAGTGCTCGTCCCGCAGCTCGCCGCGGTGCTCGGTCTCACTCCGGGTGAGGTCGTCTACCAGATCGGCACCGGCGAACCGCAGCGCTCGATACGCGTCCAGCGCGCCTACATCCGGGCGTTCTTCGACGCGCAGCTGTGCCATCGCGGTGGCGGCGGCCTGCTCCGTGCCCCGTCGCCGCGCTACCCGGAGATGCAGTTCGTACGGTGACGCCCCGTCATGCACGCACCGGTGGCGGTGCTACCCAGGCGTCGTCCACCGCATCGTCGCCTACGAGTCCGGCCTCGTCGCCCCCGGCGACCGCTGAACTCCGCCCTCAGGATACGGTGCCCAGGTGGCACCGCCCCGACCGGCGGGCCCATCGGTCGGCGCCGACCGGCACCCGTGACCGGCTCGGGTGGCGTTGTCGGCGTCGGCACTCGCGGGACCACCCGCGCACCCACCGCACCGAGCACAGACCGGGGAGTCTCATGTCCGTCGTGATCCGACAGCCTGGCGTCGTCCTGACCGACCATCTCTTCCAGGTGCCGCTGGACCACGCGGCGCCGCAGGGCGAGCAGATCGAGGTCTACGCCCGCGAGGTGGTCGCGGCGGGCAAGGAGCGCTCCGACCTGCCCTGGCTGCTCTACCTCCAGGGCGGCCCGGGTGGCCGGGCGGCCCGGCCGCTGGGCCGGGACAGCTGGCTGGACCGGGCCCTGGACGACTACCGGGTGCTGCTGCTCGACCAG